>Ga0326728_10005090_pt1 | contig 37753 bp, 36 predicted proteins | sample MB3enrmetagenome_FD_207602 | JGI IMG/M metagenome (GOLD analysis project Ga0326728, IMG submission 207602) | Lab enriched peat soil microbial communities from McLean, Ithaca, NY, United States - MB31MN | ecosystem: Environmental > Terrestrial > Soil > Wetlands > Peat | place: USA: New York...
GCTGCAGGCAGAACGCCCAGTGCGGCAATTGGCAATGCGGCGCGGTCCGCGGCATTTTTCAGTTTTTCCCGCCAAGATAAAAACCTTCGAGTTCCGCGATGACCTTTATCTGGGGATACTTCCCTGCGAATTTGCCTATTGTCCACAAATCTTCCTGGGCGGCCGTTTTGTTCCCCGCATCGATATAGGCCAGCGCCCGGTAGAAGCGCGCCATATAAAGCTGAGGATCGGCATGCAGCGCGCGAGTAAAACATTCTATGGCGTCGTCCTTTCTGCCTATGCGCCGGTAAAATTCGCCGACATGCATAACATAATGCGGCCATACGCTTTCAAAACCATCGGGGGAGAACCAGATGCTCTGCGGCAGCAGTCCGCGGGCTTCTTCGGGAGAGTTCAGCGATTTTGCCAGCGCGTCAGGCTCGTCACGGTAAAAGCGGTCTATCATGTACAGCGCACGCTCATACACATCGTCCTGTCCTTTGGAAAGCGTCCAATCCTTTATATACGCCGCCGCATAGCCGTAAGAAGAATGGGCGGCCTCGCTTTCACCGTGCAGCTTGTCCAGCGGGCATACGGCGGGATAATCGTCCCTGAAGGGCAGCGGCGCGCGGCCCTGCGAGAGCGCGTTCACAACGCCGCAGGCAAAAACGCCCATATACTCGCTGCGCCAGTGAACGCCGTCGCTAAGCAATGTGGCGTCCGTTATCCCGTGCGGAGACAGCCCCTGGAACAATTGCTCCAAATCCGCCAGATATGCGCCCTCCTCCCTTGCCACCCGGCGTATCATATCGTTACGTCCGGGGGAGCAGCGGTCCATTGCGCCGTCGCGCTGCAACGCCTTGGCATAATAGCCTTTGGCGGCATCGTAATTGCCTGAATGCTCGTCGCACAGACCGATGCAATACAACGCGAACGGATCGTCCCCGTGATCGACGGCATAGGCGTTGAAAAATTCCTTAGCCCGGGCATAATCGCCGCCGTCCATTTTGCGCCAGGCGGAGGCGAACTTTTTGTCCGCAAGCGGCAGCGCGCCGTCCGGAGGGAAACCGCTCATGCTTGCCGGCAGCGTGCAGAGCACGGCTGCGGCCCCGCTACCGCGCACGCGACGCACCATGCGGCGCAAATCCCGCTCCTCCAGCGCAAGCGAAACACCTTCCTCTATCGCTCTGACGCTGCTAAACGGATGACGCAGCCTCTCCTTGAGTGTATATAAACGCACAAGGACCTTGCGCCATGAATCGCAGGGTTCCACGCTGAGGAAATTGCGGTTGTTGTTGCCGACAAGTATAGTAACCACGTCGGGCGAATAGCCTGCTATCTCGTCCACTACCGAGGCGGTATCGTAACTGTCGTAACCGCCTACTCCGCAATTTATATGTTCCGTACGCGAGGATACCGCCAAATCCAGAAAACGCGCAAGGGGGCTCTGGTTTCCCGTTCCGTTAATGGACGCGGCGGATTCGCCTACCGTAAAAAAGCGCACGGTGCCATCCGGTTTAGGCATTACAAAAGAGGAATGCAGGCTCATCAGCCTGGAGGAGGACATGGTGGCAGTGCCACCGTCCCTGGCCGAAACGGTGAAAAACGGCGCGCGCATAATGGCGCATCTGTCGCACGGAGCGGTCTGTCCCGCCTGAGAAGCTACTGCGGCCGCCAACGCCGCGAAAGACAGTGCAAGCGTTTTAGCAAAAGCGTTCATATATCCAATTGTATCAAATGCATTCAACCCATTCTCCTCAGTTGATAGCGAGGACAGAGACGGAAAAGAACAAAGCAGATTCGGCACAAAAAAAACGTGAGCAGGCCCGTATGCCTGTAAACACTTTTTATGACGGAGATGTGAAGATATTTTACGTCGAATCCCGCTACTCAATTGAGGAGAATGGGTTCATATGCTTTCCCGAAAAAAACCCCGCCGTAAAGGCGGGGTTTTTAAAAGCTTTCGTTTTAGAGATGTGTAATCCCTTCTTTGAGCGCATAGCGTATCAGATCGGCCTGTTTGTGGATATCCAGTTTCCGCATGATATTGTTGCGGTGCACATGGACTGTATTGAGCGAAAGCCCGAATTCCTGCGCTATATCCTTGCTGGAATAGCCCTCGGCGATAAGCTGGAGTATCTCCCTTTCCTTGGGCGTGAGGTCCACCTTAGATGAAGCAGGCACCGGAGAACTCTGTCCAAGGAAGCCCTGCACCACGTATTTGGATACCTTGGAACACAGATAAAAACGCCCCGCGTTCACTTCGCGCATCGCCTGTATTATCTCGTCGGAATTGGAAACCTTGACTATAAAACCCCGAGCCCCGGCTTTCAGCGATTTCTCCACCGACATACTGTCGTCATGCATGCTGAGCATTATTATCTTGGCGTGAGGGTCTATTTTTATCAGTCTGCGCGCGGTTTCCACCCCGTTAAGCACCGGCATCGAGATGTCTATTATATATATGTCGGCCGGAGTTTCCTTTTCGATATTTTCCCTGGCCAGATCTAGCAGTTCCTTGCCGTTGGACGCCTCCCCGGCTATCGTAATATCCTTGGCGCGATGATCGAGTATCGCGCGTATGCCGTCACGTACCACGGTATGGTCGTCTGCAACTATTATTCGTATCCCCATTATTCAAGCCCCTTGATAATCTTCTTGAACCCTGCTAGTTACTGTCTAGAGTAGTATAGTTTTAAGGAAAAAGCAATACCGCTACGCGCCGGAGCGCGCCATGGAAGAAAGCTCCCGCGCGTCCAGTATAAGCCCCACCCTGCCGTCGCCAAGTATCGAACCTCCGGAAACGCCTCGGATGCGCGCCAGCATGGCGCCCAGCGATTTCATCACCACCTGCTGCTGGCCCACTATTTCGTCCACGCCGAAGGCGCACATGCCTACCGAATCCTCGGTGACCACCAGCACGCCGTCATGCACCCCAGCGTACTTTTCCTTTAGTCCCAGCAGCGCGCCCAGGCTGAACACCGGCACGACCTCGCCGGCAAAGCGTATGACCTGTCCCTTACCGGCCATGGAGGAGATGCCGACCTTCCCCGGACGCATCGCGGTGCGTATGCTGTGCGTCGGTATTATAAAGCGCTGCCTGCCCACCCGCACGACCATGCCGTCGGTGACGGCCATCGTAAGCGGCAGGCGCAGCGTGAAAGTGGTGCCTTCCCCTTCCGCGGAATCCGTCTCTATGCTGCCGCGCATTTCCTCCACGGAACGCTTTACAACGTCCATTCCCACGCCGCGGCCGGAGATGTCGGTCACAGCCTCGGCGGTCGAAAATCCGGTGGCGAATATGAACGAATAGATCTCCCGGTCTGAAAGCTGCGAACCGCTGACCGTAAGCCCTTTTTCTATCGCCTTTTTGAGTATGCGCCCGATGCTCAGGCCGCGTCCGTCGTCGCTTATCTTTAGCAGCACGCTGCCGCCTGCCTCGCCGGCGGTTATTTGCACATGGCCCTTGGCCGGCTTTCCGTGCTGTATGCGCTGGTGCGGCGGCTCTATGCCGTGGTCCACCGCGTTGCGCACCATGTGCAGCAGGCATTCCTCCAGCGGCGCCGCCATGGCGCGGTCTATTTCGGTATCCTCGCCCTGCACGGAAAATTCCACCGATTTGCCGGTGCGCTCGGCTATGTCGCGCGCGGCGCGCGCAAGCTTCTGGAAGGAAGGCTTCATCGGCACCATGCGCAGCGACATGGCCATATCCTGCATCTGGCGCACTATATGCCCGGTCTGGGATATCTTTTTGTAAAGCTCCGGATTGGACGAGCTGCTGACGGCCCCGTCCTGCATTATCATCGAATTGGAAATAACCAACTCGCCCAGCATGTCCACCAGATTCTCCAGCTTCTCGGTACGTACGCGCACAAAGGCCTCTCCCTGGGCATTGGCAGGCACGAGGCCCGGCGCCGCAGTTTCCGTCAGAGCACCGGCGGATACGGCCGGGATCTCCACTTCCTGCGGTCTGGGCCTGTGGGCGGGAACCGGAGCGGAGGCCGCGCGGGCATGCCGCCCGGAGGCATCGGCCAGCCCGCCGAGAGTTTTTACAAAACCGTCATAGTACGCCGGCAGCGCGCCTTTCTGCCCGCTGGAATGTTCGGCATGCACCGCGGAACTTATGACCCGCAGCGCATCAAGCGCCTGGAGCAGCGCTTTCGCGCAGGCAGCGTCGTAGCCGCGCTCGCCGGAGCGGAGCATAAACAGCAGTTCCTGCGCGCAGCCGGAGAGTCTGGCAACCGGTTCCAGACGCACGCAGGCGGCCATGCCGTATATCACGTGGAAAGCCCGGAACGCGGCGTTCATCGCGTCCATATCGGCGGGATTGGAATCCAGTTTCAGCAGGTTTTCCTCGGCCACGGAAAGATGCCGCGGTGTTTCGGCGCACAGATCATCTATCAACGCCTGTTCGGCATTTTTGGATATGAGGCCTTCCTGCGAGGGCGACGCCTCCCCCGCGCCGCCGGAAGGCTGGCCGGTTTCCAGTTCCTGAAAATTCAGCGACTGCTCCACCAGCACGGTAATTTTTTTAAGCGCCCCGTCGGCATCGGAGGCGGACATGGAGGGAAGCGCGTCCAGAAGCTTTGCGGCCTCCCGGAGAAAATCAGAAGCGGCCTCGCCCAATCCGGACATGGCACGCATCGCGGCTGCGGTCTCGGCGGCGAGTTCCAGACGGTTGCGGGAAACAAGAGCTACCGAGCCCGGCAAATCCTTCAGCGACCAGACATGCGTATCCCGGGATACGAAAGGCCCCGGCTCCGGCAGCGGGCAGGTACCGCCCCGTCCGGAGTCGCTCCAGCGCCAGAATTCCCTGCCCCACCACAGGATGTTTAGAGAGGATTCCCGTCCCGCGCGCAAAGCGCAAGAGATTTCTCGCAGCGTCTCGCGCAGCAGCGCAAGCCCTTCCCCCGGCGGGGAGCCGGGGTGCCTGAACACATCCATAAGACAGTCGCAGACACAGGACAGCGCCTGTCTGGACTCCCGGAAATCAGGCGGCACAAGCCCGGCGGCTTCTTCCAGCGAAGCCCCGAGCATGACAAAGAGGGGCCCGCTTCCAGGATAAACCGAAGCAAGCCCCCCGGCTATATCGTCAAGCCGCGACGCGGCCTGTTGTGCGCCGTAATGCATGGGTACGGGCCGTCAAGCCTGGCCCAATGCCGTCTTCACCGCGGAAAGCACTCTTTCTTCCTCGAAAGGTTTCACTATATAGTCCGCGGCGCCGCTGCGTATCGCGCGTATAAGGGATTCGCGCTCGTCCACCGCGGTCACCATGACCACCCTGGCCGTTTTGTCCAGCGCTATTATTTCCTTGAGCGCGGCAATGCCGTCCTTTTCCGGCATCGTGATGTCCATCGTCACGAGGTCCGGTTTAAGTTCCTTGTATTTTTCCACCGCCTGCACGCCGTTGTCGCATTCCGCGACCACCGTGAATCCGTTGTATTCTATGATGTCGCGAAGCATGAGCCTTATAACGGGGGCGTCGTCCACTATCATGACGGTTTTAGCCATACCAATGCTCCTCCTAGTAAATGCCGCTGGTTATGAATTCGATTAGTTTTTCAGCGCCGCACAGCGGCACCATGTACATCATGCACTTCAGGTCGTGCCCGGTCAGCTTGAACATGCTCTCTATTATCAGCATCTCGTCGGCGCTGGCGGCCGTGCTCATGACATATTCCTCGAACACCGCCCCGGTAAAGCTGTGAATGACCGTCGGCGGCTGCGGCGCCAGGCGCATCTTGAAGTCTGCGGCGAACACGCCCGCCATGGCGCTGGCGAGTATGTTGCCCGCCTCCTGCACCGCGCTGTAGACGTATTTGTCGTATTCCTTTGCGGTTCCGGGCGGACGGCGCAGCATCAGGTCGGTGATAAGCATGCTGTCGCGCTCTTCCACGTAAAAAAGGAACTTGAACGGTATCTCTCCCTTGAGATCCACCGAGGCCCCTATGATTTTGGTGTCGAGGCCGTTGGCCGAGGCGGTCACATCGGAGATGTCGGCCATGTACACTTTTTCTATTTCTATCTTGACCGAAGTCTTTAGCAGCTTGGTGAAAACCTGCTCCGCCTTGTCCATGCCGAGGTCGGCCACTGTGCGTATCACTCTATCGGTTTTATGGTCGATCATAGTCAAATCTCCTGCGCCGCCTCGCCGAAAAGCTGGCAGCGTACCTTGCCTGTATTAAGGTCGAAATCGACCTTGTAACCCTTCGTACCTCCAGTCATGTAGCCCGTTATGCGTATGCCGTAGCCGCGCAATATCTCGCGCACGGCGACCTCGTTCTCCTGCCCTATGTTACGCGTCACGTTGGGAAGCAGATTGGCGCCGCCGAACATTTTTGCCGTCAGCTGCGCCGGTTCAAGACCGAACGAAATCCTCATCTGGCGCAGCAGCTCCGGGATGCCGGTGCGCGCATACTTGGCCTTTTTCTGTATCTCCCCCTTCGCCAGCTCCACCGCCGGAGGCTCGGCCATCATCAGGTGCAGCATGCCTCCGGCCTGCATCTGCGCGTTATAAAGGCAAAGCGCTATGCAGGACCCGAGGGTTGTGCGCACGTTGTGGGGGGCCTTCCCTACCTTTATGTCCGCTATGCCGACCACTATTATCGGGTTGCCGTCCGCCCCCGTCATGAGATGGGGCGCCTGTCCGGACAGGATATTGTCGCTGTTCATAATGGCACGCTCCTCGCCGGAACCGTCATCTAGCCCTGTCTATTATCGAAACTGGATCAAGTATCAACGCTATCCTGCCGTCGCCAAGTATCGAAGCGCCGGTTATGCCTTTAACCTTGGAGAAATGTTCGGTCAGTGATTTTATCACGATCTCCTCCTCCCCCAGCAAATCGTCCACGACGACTCCTATGCGCTTGTTGCCGTCGGTTATCAGCACCACTTTGCGCGCTCCGCTGTCGCGCTGCGCGCCGCCCCGGATGCGCAGCACGCGCTCCAGATCCACTATGCCGAGAGCATGGTCGCGAAGTTTTATCGTGCTGTTGCCGTCCACGGTGTATATCTCTTCCGGCATGACTTTTAGTATCTCCAGCACGCTGTCCAGCGGGAACGCATACAGCCCGCCGCCAAGTTTCACCAGCAGCGCCTTTATGATGGCCAGCGTCAGCGGTATCTTCAATATGAAAGTCGTGCCTTTGCCTAAAACGGTCTCTATGTCCACCGAACCGTTAACGGAGGCGGCCATAGTCTTTACCACGTCCATGCCCACGCCACGCCCGGAAAGACCGGTGACTTTTTCCGCGGTGGAAAATCCCGGAAGGAAAATCAGGTTCAGTTTCTCGCGCGGCGTGATCTTGTCGGCGTCGGACTGGGAGATGACGCCCTTTCTCACCGCGACCGCGGCTATCTTGTCCGGATCCATGCCGCGTCCGTCGTCGGAAACCTCTATCCAGATGCTGTTGCCCCTGTGCGAGGCGCGCAGCGTTATGGTGCCCGCCTTGGGCTTGCCTGCCTGCGCGCGGCCTTCGCCGTCCTCAAGACCGTGGTCCACGGCGTTGCGTATGAGGTGGGTAAGCGGATCGTTTAGGCTGTCCACTATCTTTTTGTCCAGTTCGGTATCCTCGCCCTCGATATTAAGCACAACTTCCTTGCCGACCGACTTGGATATGTCGCGCACGATGCGCTTGAACCGCGTGAACACCCCCTCCACCGGCACCATGCGCGCCTGCATGACGCCGTTCTGTATATCGCCGGAAATCTTCTCAAGGGAGTTGGTGACCTCGTCTAGCATATGCACCATGCCGGACATGGTGTTGCGGGTGTTTTTTTCCATTATATGCAGCAGCGAGGTGTCTATCGCGCCGGCCGCCGTGGAAAGTTTCTTGGCCCCCATAGCGCCGGAGCGGCCCGCCAGTTCGCGGACCTCCCGGTTTATGGTGTCGCAGGCGGATTTTATCTGGTCCAGCGCGGTGGAATCCTCGCGGTTGGCGGCGAGCTCATGCTCGAACTGGTGCACCAGCTGCATGAACCGGGCCTTGACTATGACCAGCTCGCCCGAAAGATTCATGAGGATATCGAGCTTGCGCGAATCCATCCTTATTGTGGAAACTTCTATGCCTTTTGACGCCGCCTCGGCCGCCGCGGGATGGGCGGCGGATACCGCGGCTTTGGGCTGTTCCTGCGCGGCGTTGCCGAATTGCGCCGGATCCATCACCTGCGCGTCTATGAAATGTATGCCGTCTATGTTTATCGCGGACTTAAGCTCCTTGACGTCCTGCCCGCTGGCCACCAGAAAAGCGAACGGGATGCGTTTGTTGACCACGCTGTCGTCCACTTCCGGCTGCAGCGTTATGAACTGCCCTATTTTCTTTATGCGTTCCTGCGCAATCATCACCTTGAGGCTCTTCATGGGGATATTTTCCTCTATCTCCATGGAGAGCTGGTAAAGCTTCATGCCGGAAGCCGCGGCCTGCGTAGCCTGCGTGCGCAGTTCGGCGGAAAGCATGGACGGAGTCACCGCCGCGCGGGGCCCGGCGGACTGCGCCGCGGACGCAGCTGGGGAAAGTTTGCCGGCATCGCCGCCGGAAAGCTCCGCGTAGACGCCGTCCAGCATATTGCAAATCGGGGTCACGTCGGTGGCGGAGCGGCCTTCCTTGCGGTACATGGACACGATGTCCTTTATCACGTCTATAGCGCTGAAAAGCAGAGAGATGACATTCTCCGGCGGCACGCTCTTTTTTTCGCGCAGGAAGGACAGTATGTTCTCCATGCTGTGCGCCACGCGCGCCACGCGTTTTGCGCCTATCAGCCCGGCCGAGCCCTTGAGCGTATGTGTGAAGCGGAACAGTTCGTTCACCGCGTTGGGGTTCTGGTTGTTCCCCTCGAATTTAAGCAGCAGGTCGTTGAACTTGTCTATGTTGGCGTCGGAATCCTCTATGAACTTGTCCAGATATTTCTGGTTAATGGAATCTTCCTCTTCCTCGGGGGGCGCGGCCGGCGCGGGTTGCGCCGGAGCGTCCGCAGGCTGGGGCTGCGCCGCGGAAGGGGCCAATGAATTGATGACGACCGGAGGAGCGCCGGCGGCGGATCCCGCCAGCTTTCGTATCGCCTCTATTGCGGGCGCGGCGGAGCCTTTTTCGACGCCGGAAGTCTGAAGATTTTTAAACTGTTCGTCCAGGAAATCGAAGGCTTTGAAAAGCGCGTCTATCACGCCGGGGGTGAGCGCCACGTCGCGGCTGCGCAGTTTCTGCAGGATATTTTCCATCTCGTGGGTCAGCGCGGCCGTCTCGGCAAGGCCGATGAAGGACGCCATGCCCTTTATGTTGTGCGCCATGCGGAACATTTCGTGCATCGTGTCGTCGGACACGCTGCGCCCTTCCTTGGCCGCGGCCTCGGAAGCCAGCAGTTTCTGGTTCAAATTCTGCAGGTAGGAACCGCCCTCGCTGAGGAATTCAGCGATCAGCCCCTGCCTTTCCTCCGGCGTCATTTCACCGAACAATCCGCTCATATGAAGCTCCAATGGTATGTGTTGATGGTAACATCATGCTCCGCCAATGCCGGTCACTTTTTCTATCGCGCGGGGAATGTCGGTCAAATTCACCTCGATATTCACCGCCCCCAGCGTGGCGGCGGATTTCGGCATCCCGTAAACCACGCAGGTGCGCTCGTTCTGCCCTATCACGAAAGCCCCGCGCTGGTGCATTTTGGCAAGCCCCTGCGCCCCGTCGTCGCCCATGCCGGTCATTATCACGCCCACCGAATTTTCGGCATAATTCTGGGACACGGAATCGAAAAGCACGTTACAGGAAGGGCAGTGGCCCGACACCTTGTCCGTCCCTTCGACACGCAGCCGCGCGCAGGAAGCGCTCTTTACCACCTGCATCTGAAATCCGCCGGGCGCTATGTAGCACGTGCCGTCCACAAGCGTATCGCCGTTTTTGGCCTCCACGACATGCATCTTGGACATGGAATCAAGCCTTTCCGCAAAGCTCTTTGTAAAATTCGGCGGCATGTGCTGCACCCAGACTATCGGCTTCATCTCGGCGGGAAGTTTGGGCAGCACTTCGCTGGCGGCCTGCACCCCTCCGGTGGACGAACCTATCGCTATTATGTCCACACGCCGTTTTGCTATCCCGTCCAGATTGGACTTGCTTAAATCCTCGCGCGATACGGGCTCACGCCGCTTGTAGGCGCCGAACTTGTTTTTCATCGCGATGAGCCGTATTTTGGAAATAAGCTCGTCCGCCACGGCCTCCATGTTATGCGCGCCGCCAAGAGGCTTTAAAAGAAAATCCACCGCGCCCAGTTCCAGCGCTTTTATCGTCACCGCGCCGCCCTCTCTCGAAAGCGAGCTGAAAATGAACACCGGCAGCGGGCACTCCTCCATTATTATCTTGAGCGCCTCGAGACCGTTCATCACCGGCATTTCGCAGTCCAGCACCAGCACGTCGGGACGCAGCTCTTTTACAAGCTGTATCGCCTCCTTGCCGTTGCGGGCGCAGCCGGCGACTTCTATGCCGCGGGAAACGAGCAGGTCCATGAGGACCTCCCGCAGGAAGGGAGAGTCGTCCGCCAGCACTGTCCGTACGTTGTTAGGCATCGCGCGTGTAGGCTCCGGTTTTTAAAAATTTAAACCTGGACTGTATGTCGTTAAGCGTTTCCGACAGGCTTATGAACAGATATCCGCCCACCGGCAGAGACTCCGTCAGCATGTCTATGGCCTTGCGTTTGGAGTCCTTGTCGAAATATATCAGCACATTGCGCAGAAAAATCACGTCCATGTTGCGAAACGGCGCCGGGTGCAGTATGTTGTGCTGGCGGAACTCCACAAGGCTCCTGACCTTCTGGCAGACCACGTATTCATCCTGCGCGAAAGGCATGTTCGCGGGAGCCGGGACATGTTCAAAATACTTGCTTTTGAGCGAATTCGGCACCAGACGCACGGACTTGGCGTTGTAACGCCCCTCCTGCGCCTCCTCAAGCACCTCGGTGTTTACGTCGGACGCGCAAACTTTCAGCCGCCAGCCGGGTCTGGACGAGAAAAATTCCAGCAGCGCCATCGCAAGCGAATAAGGCTCCTCTCCGGTCGAGGAGGCGGCGGACCAGATCTTTAATTCCCTGGGGCCGTTCTCCTTTTTCTTTACTATTTCCGGCAGCACCGTTTCGAAAAGCAGGTTGAACTGGTTCTCGTGCCTGAAGAAAAAGGTCTCGTTGGTCGTGATGGCGTTTATGATTATCTCGAGTTCCGGCTTGCCGGTGCGGCGCAGATGGTCCAGATAGGCCGTAAAAGTTGTCAGCCCCAGTTCTGACAGGCGGCTGCGCAGGCGCGTTATCACCAGCGGCTTTTTGGACGGGCGCAGCAGTACGCCGGTCTTTTCGTACATCAGATCGCGTATTTCCCCGAACTCACGCTCCGAGATGTTTATCTGGGGGCCGAACATGGTTTTATTCGACGGAACGCAGCATCTCCGTCTCCTCCGGCGTGAATATTTTGTCGAGGTCGAGGACTATTATCATCCCGCCCTTCTCCTTGACGACTCCGGCCACGAATTTCTGCTGCACGCCGGAGACTATCGCGGGGGTGCGCTCGAACTGTTTTGAACTGACGCGCAGCACGCGCGCGACGGCATCAACCGCCAGTCCCACGCGCACGCCGGCTATCTCCGCCACTATTATGCGCGAGCGGGATTCATGCTCCCCGCCCGGCATGCCGAAGCGTTTTTTTAGATCTATGACCGCTATCACGCGTCCGCGCAGGTTTATTATCCCCTCTATGAAATCCGGAGCCTGCGGCACCTTGATTATGTCGGTGTAGCGGATTATTTCCTGTATGCGGATAAGCGGCGCGGCGAACATTTCCGAACCCAGTTCGAAAGTCACCAGTTGCAGCGTTTCGTTTTCGCTCATAGGTCAGTCCCTGTGTGTGTCTATGGCTGAATTTATAACTTCGTTAACTTTTTCGAGATTGAGGATTATTATCATGCGCCGGCCTATTTCGCCGAGGCCCTTTATGCACTCGCGGTTCATGCGCAGCTTCACTTCCGGGGCCGGGTCCACAAGATTCTTGTCCAGCTTGACGTTGTCGAGTATATGGTCCGCTATTATTCCGAAAGAGACGGACTGCACGTTGAGTATTATTATCTTGCTCTGGTCGTCCACCTCCTTTTCCGGCAGCCGGAATTCCTTGCGCAGGTCGAAAACGGGTATTATGTTCCCGCGCACGTTTATGACGCCCAGCACGAAATCCGGCATCTGCGGCACCGGGGTCAGGGCGCTTACGCGGATGACCTCCTGCACGCTGGTGATGTCGACGGCATACTCCTCCTCGGCCAGCTTGAAGCAGACCAGCTGGAGCACTTCGGTCGACGAGACAGACGAAACGTTTTCCTCTTGCATTCGCTCCCCCGCGCCCTGCGTCCGGCCCTGCTGCGGCCGGACCGGCGGGCAGATTTAATTTGTGCGCTTTCAATGCGCGGCTTTGTCCTTGAGATACTTCATCAACGCCCAGCGGTGCCCTTCGTCCATACCGCTGAAATTGACTCCTATGTCGAACTTCTCGTCCTGGCGCTTTTCGGAATGCACCACCGTGCCTATCACGACGAAAGGCCTGGACGAAGCGGTCTGGTCCGGCTTGTAAAACTCGGCCTTGTATTTCTCCCAGTTGTCCAGTTCCAGTTCTATGCGCAGCAGCTCGCCTTTCTTGAACTCGGCGGCGCTGACGAACAGTATTCCTCCGGCGCTGAGGTTAAGAGACGTCGCCTCCTTGCGTTCGGCAACCCGGGGAATGGTATAGCGCTCGCAGCGCAGCACGTGCTGCGCGGGAATGCGGACATATTTGCGTCTGTCATCCGTCATATATTCCTCCATTCAGGGCCTGCCTGAAATCTCCTGTTTCTGCCGCGAAAGCGAGGCGCCGGACAGACTCTCAGGACTCGCTGCCGCAGTTCTTGACGGCGGGCAGCACCACGGTGAAAACAGAACCGGCATCGCCGGTGGATTCCAGAAAAAGGAAGCCGCCGTGATTGCGCACTATCCCGTAGGAAACAAAAAGGCCCAGCCCCTTGCCGGGAGCGCTCTGGTCGCCTCCGCCCAGAACGCCGCGCGTGGTGACGAAAGGGCCGAACAGATTTTTGCGTACGCTTTCCGGCACGCCGCAGCCCGAGTCCTTGAATGATATTTTAATACACCCGTCTCCCTCTATGCAATCCCTGGCTTTGTCCACCGTACAGTGAAAAGGCCTCGGAGAGCAGCCGGCGAGCCGTATATTCAGCCTGCGCTCGCCCGAATTCCGCATCGCCTCTACGGCGTTGAGCATCAGGCTTAGAAACACCTGCGATATCTTGGCCGGATGGCAGCAAATCTGGGGCACGCGCTCGAAATCCTTCTCGACAACCACCGAATTCTGTTCCAGATGCGCCGCCATGAAGCGCAGGTCGCGGTCCAGTATCTCCGTGATGTCGGCGGGCACAAGCGCGTCGTTTTGCTGCGCGAACTCCATGAGGTTGGAAACTATGGAGGCGGCCCTGTCCACCAGTTCGGTAAGGACCTTGCTGGTTTTCTCAATGGAAGCCGGGTCGCTGGATGAGGCGTAAACCTGCAAATAGCCGCGCATGATGAAAAGCACGTTGTTGAATTCATGCGCGATGCCTGCCGCGAAATTGCCTATCGCGGCCATCCGTGAATTTTCGATGAGCGCGTTCTGCGTGCGCAGTATGTCCTCGTTGCTTATGCGCAGTTCGTCGCAGTATTTTTTCATGCGCAAATGTACGCCTGCGCGCGCCCTCACCTCCGGCCCGTTGAACGGCTTGGCAAGATAGTCGGCAGCGCCGAGCCGAAATCCCGTCAGCCTGGACTCGATGTCGTCCTTCACCGTGATCAGCAGCACCGGCACGGAACCCGTCTTGCCGTCGGACTTTATTGCCGACAACACTTCAAAGCCGTCCATTTTCGGCATAAGCAGGTCGAGAAGGACCATATCCGGCAGCATGGAACGCGCTGTTTCCAGCGCCTGTTCGCCGTCCGCAGCGGAAAGGAACTCCGCATCCGGGAAGTCCTTGACAAGGACTTCCCTGAGCAGATCCCTGCTTACCGCATCGTCGTCGGCTATCAGTATTCTCATATCATTTCTTCTTGCCCTTGGACGCTATCCAGTCATGGCGCAGCGCGCGCCAGCGCTCTATGCGGTTGAAAGCCTCCTCCACCACGCTCTTGAGCTTTGACGCGTCAAAGGGCTTGATAAGGAAATCATTCGCTCCGGCTTCCAGCATCTCGGCTATTGTATTAAGGGACGGATATCCCGTGATTATAACGACCTGTATGAACGGATCGTATTTTTTTATCGCATAAAACAGCTCTATGCCGTTGAGCTGCGGCATCATTATATCCGTTATGACCAGATCGACATTATGTGTCTTTATATAATCAAGGGCCAGTTCTCCGTTCAATGCGGTGCCTATCTGGATATTCGTGCCTTTTATCAAATCCGACAGGAAGGCCAGAATATACGGTTCATCGTCCACGATAAGTATATGCTTGTTCATTGCAGCGTCCTCCGTCGATGTCATGTAATACTTGAAATCTTTTCATATAACTGGGACGGCTCGACCGGCTTGAGCAGATAATCGTCGCATCCCGCCCGGAAGGCCTCCTTGAAATATTCCTTGAATGCCGTAACCACTATTATCCTCATCCCCTCGCCCGGTCCTATGCCTGCGCCGGTCTCGCTCTCCCGTACAAGCCTGATGACCGACAGGCCGTCCAGTCCCGGCATGGAGATGTCCAGCAGCATCGCGTCATACTGGCGGCCTTCCCGCAAAGACAAATTATATGCCTCCAAGGCTTCCGCGCCGCCGGCGGCGGCATCGCACTGCGCATGTCCATTGAGCAACGCCAAAAGAAACTTTCTGTTGGCGAAATTATCGTCCACTACTATGATACTTGGAAGAGACATACTATATTCAGTGTAATTCCTTTATACAATTTTCCAATATAGAAAGTCTGGCTGACGTTTCCGTACCGGGGGAATGCGACTTGAAACAATCCTCAGCCTCGCAGGCGGCCTTGAACGCCGGCTCAAGGCGCAGATTCGCCGCGCAACCTTTTATGGAATGCAAGAGATCCGCAACGTCTTTCAGTTTGCCGCGGGCCGCATGCTCGCGCACTTGATGCAATTGTATTTTCGTCTGTTCGGCAAAATCAGCAACCAAGCCGTCGTAGACGCTTTCGTCTATCCCGCCCAATTCGTCAAGAATCGCCTGTTTGCCTGGAAACATAATGACTATCCTTTGAAAATAATGTTCGTTGTTTGATTTCTTAATCCCTTTGTATTAGTTAAGTCCATACTTATTATATACCCTTTTTACAAAAAAATCCTCCCTTTTTTTAAACAAAAACAGGCATGCCCGATATCATGCGGACATGCCATATTTTCAGGAACGGATTTATTTGGAAATATTCCAGCTTATATTGCGGTTGCGCAAGTCCTCCAAAAGACCGTCTATGAAAGGACGGCCTTCCGGATCCATGGTTTTTTTCATGCGCAGCATAACCGGTATCAAATCCCCGCCCCTGGAACGCAGTCTGACGGTGGAAATAGATTCCTCTCCCACAGCGGAAGGAAGTTCCAGACTGCCTTCTATAACGCTGGCAGGGAACACTTTGCCCGCTGCGGCCAGCGATTCCACGGAATCGTAACCGGCGAGTGAGAGCATTTCCGGATTGGCCTCCACCAGACGTCCGGCCTGCGTCCTGAACAGACAGGGATGAGCGGAGCATATGCGCTGCAAGCCTATCTCCATCTGCAAATAAGCCGCTTCGCTTTTTTTGAGAGCCGTTATGTCTGTGTTGATTATAAGCACCGAAGTGATTTTGCCCGCATCGTCCCGCACCGGCTGGAAATCCAGCAGATAAAACAGCCGCGCGTTGCCTACCGGTATCGTGAACTGGCTAAACTGGTTCTTGCCAGTGGCTATCACGGACTCCATATTTTTAATGCAGTAGTCCGCCCTGTCCTTGGGGAAAATATCGTGCAGGGTGCGACTGAGGAATATGAAGGGCCGCCCGCCCATCGGCGCGGCCGCGGCCTCATTCATATATAGAATTTTGCCGTTCAAATCCACCAGTATTATCTCGCTGAGCAGCGATTCCGAAATATGACGATACATCTCTTCACGCCGGAATACCGCCCGCTCGGTCACTTTGCGCAGCGTTATGTCGCGCAGTTGCAGCAGCACCGCATCGACAGGTTTTATCGAAAGCAGATTAACCGCGCGCACATCCAGCCAATGCCATGTCCCGTCCTTGTGCAACAGGCGGATTTCGAAGGCCTGCCTGCTGTCGGGATGAGCCGAAATGGTTTCGAAAGCGTTTTTAAGCGTCTTGACATCTTCGGGATGGGTGATTTCGCACAGCTCGACCCCCTGCATCTCGTCAGGAGACCTGCCCAGTATGAAGCGTACAGGCAAAGAAGAGAACTTGATTTTGCAACAGTCCACAAGAAGCATGACCGCATCCTCGGAATTCTCCACCAGCATCTGCCAGAACGCATATTCATGCTGCGGAACCGGGGAAGCGGGCCCCCCCGTTAGCGGCCTTTCAGCCAAACCGGACGCCACCGCGCCCGTCGCTTCGTAGCCGGCCTTGTTGAGCAGGGATATAGCGTCGGAAAGTTCGGCATCGCCTGCCGCGGTCAAATGAATTTTTCTGTTCTCCATGTTTTCTGCACGGTCTGGTTCACCGGCCTCCAAAGCTGAAATCTCACATATCCGCAATGGCGCCATGACGACGTCGGGGACGCAGCTATGCGCAAAAGGAACGCTGCGGCACGCAAAATATACGTCCAAAGCGGAAAGCCTACGAATATGATATTAAATTTTCCTGCTATATTGTATAATTTCACATATGAATGCTAAAGTCCGAGCCTCGCTCCATAACTACATGGAAGATTTGGTGGAAGAGACGCTTGAGCGGTTTTACGCAGATGACAACCGTTACTGCAAGTGCTACAAGTGTCAGCTGGACGTGATGACGCGGGTGCTTAACAGAATGCCCCCGAAATACGTGGTCTCGCTCAAGGGCAGCGCCTACACAAAACTGGCCGGCCTGGAAGAGCAGTTCAAAGCAGATGTCGACAGGGAAGCTGTCAAGGCGCTCAACGCCGTGGCACGCAATCCCCATCACTGAGAAATATAAAACATCGTTGCGGCCACGGGCCGTTCTGCGGAGGTTTACTACATGCCGAAGGTGCTTATAGTTGATGACGCGCTGTTCATGCGCAAGGTGCTAAGCGACATACTGCGTCGCGAGGGTTGGGAAATAGCCGGCGAAGCCGACAACGGGCAGGCCGCCGTGGACAAATTTAAGGACATAAAGCCCGATATCGTTACGCTCGACATCGTCATGCCCAAGGTGGGCGAGATAGACGGCGGGATAGCTGCGCTAAAGGAAATAATGAAGCTCGACCCCAAGGCCCGCGTAATAATGGTTTCCGCAATGGGGCAGCATGCCCTTGTCGTGGAGGCCATACAGGCCGGAGCGAAGGATTTTATCGTCAAGCCCTTCCAGCACGCGCGTGTCGCGCAGGCAATAAAAAAAGTCATGACCGAGGCCTGATCGGACCCCAAGATGGCAGAACACGATAACGTTTCGCACGGGCATCTGGACGTATTGAAGGAAATAGGCACCATGGGCGCAGGCAGGGCGGCCACGGCGCTTTCCGAGATAATCAGCATGCCGGTGTCGATAAGCGTGCCGGAAGCCAGAATGATACCGTCCTCCCACTTCGCCAAAGTGGTGGCGACATCGGACGGGACCAGCTTCGTGCTGGTCATCATGCTGCAAGGGGAGCTGGGCGGACGGGTGTTTTTCCTCCTTTCACCGACTGACGCGCGGATGCTGGGCGCGTCCCTTACCGGACAGACCCCGGAGACCATAAAGTTCGACGACCCCCTCGTGCAGAGTTCGCTCAAAGAGGCGCTTAACATAATAGTGGGCGCATACATGGCGGCGCTCAGCGAGCTTACCGGCTTTGAGATAATGTTTAGCATACCGTATCTGGCGATGGACATACTCACCGCCGTGTTCATAGCCGAGCAGACCCCGCATCATTCCAGCGAAATGATCCTGATAAAAACGCAGATGAAGATAGCCGACAAGGATTTCAACGGGGCGTTCCTGTTCTTCCCGGACATGCCATCCATAAAGAAAATTTTCGCCGCGCTGCATCTGGACGAGGGCGACAAGACATCCGCTATTTAGTCAGACAACACCGCACTGGAGAACGCAATGGCCAAGGTTTCGTTTCTAAAGCTGGATTTGCTTCGTGAAATAGGCTCTATCGGAGCCGGTCGCGCGGCGACCGCGCTGTCTGAACTCATAAGCACCCGCGTATCCATAACCGTGCCGGATATCCGTCTTTTCCCGTTCCAGAAAGTCATGGAGATGCTCCCCAACGACGAATATTATCTTCTTGACGCGGCGCTTACCGGGGATTTGTCGGGGGCGGAATACCTGCTTTTAAACAAGAACGAAGCCAAGCTCATGGGCAGCATGCTGCTGGGCATAAACCCGGCGGACGTAGACGTAAACGATGCGATGCTTCAGTCCTCGCTTTGCGAGGTGGCAAACATCCTCCTCAGCTCCTACATGAATTCCTTAAGCGACCTTACCGGGTTCACCGTCATAGTCGGCGTGCCGAACTTCACCGCGAACATCCCGAAGATTGAAGTGGAAAAACATCTTACCAAGCATATGGACACCATGAGCGAGGTAATTTATGTCAAGTCCCACCTCACGATAAAGGACCAGAGTTTCGAGGCGCCGATATTTTTCGCGCCGGCCGAAAAAGCGCTGCAATCCCTCTTCACCAAGCTGGGCCTTCCAGATTAGATAAACCTGTTTCATAAAAAAAACAGCGGCCCAAAAGCCGCTGTTTTTTTATCCCTTGCGGATAAAAATCGCGCAGGCTTTAGGCCTGCGCGATTTTGCGATTTGAGCGGCGCGGTATTACTCTCCGACCGCGGCCACCGTGACGACTTCTTCCAGACTGGTGGTGCCTTCGCGCACCTTGTCCAGTCCGACATCGAACAGGAAATGCATGCCCTCGCGTTTTGCCTGGGCGACAAGCGCGGGCAAAGGCTCCCGGCGCTGTATCATGTCCGAAATCGCGGGGCTGATGAAAATAACCTCGTATATACCGACTCTGCCTTTATAACCCAGACCGTTGCACTGTTCGCAGCCTACGTGGGTATAAAGCACATCGCTTTCCGAAAATCCGTATTTCCTTATCATGTCCGGCGTGGGAGCGTAGGACTGCTTGCAGTTCGGGCACAGACGTCGGATAAGACGTTGCGCCTCCACGACGCGCAGCGTGGACGCCAGAAGGAAGGGTTCTATGCCCATGTCCTCCAGACGGCTGATGGACGAGAGCGCGTCGTTTGTGTGCAGCGTGGAAAGCACAAGGTGGCCCGTCAGCGCGGCGCGCAGGCAGATTTCCGCCGTTTCCGCGTCGCGCGTTTCGCCTAACATGATGATGTCGGGGTCTTGCCGCAGGAACGAGCGCAGAGCGCTCTGGAAAGTCAGTCCGACCTTGGGCTTGACCTGCACCTGGTTGATCCCGTGGAATTTGTATTCCACTGGGTCTTCGACTGTCATTATGTTCTTTTCGGGGGAGTTCAACATCTGCAAAGCGGTGTAAAGCGTCGTCGATTTTCCCGATCCCGTGGGGCCCGTAACGTAAATGAGCCCGTTGGGGCAGTTGATGCCGCGTATGAAGGAATCCAGCTGCTGCTTGCCGAAGCCGAGCTTTTCGAAGTCCAGGGGCAGCTTGGCTTTGTTCAGGATACGCATGACCATCTTTTCGCCGTACACGGTGGGGCACGTGGACACGCGCACATCGATTTTGACGTCGTTGTAACGCATAGTAAGCGATCCGTCCTGCGGGATACGCTTTTCGGCGATGTCGAGCTTGCTCAGAATTTTAATACGGGAAATCAGCGGGATGAACATCGATTTCGGGGGCGGCGGAACTTCGTTTAAAATACCGTCGATGCGGAACCGGATTCGGATTTCTTCCGCGTAGGGCTCGATGTGAATATCGCTGGCGCGCTGCTGTATGGAGGTTTCAAACATCTTGTTGACGAAGAGCACGACCTGCGTTTCGCGGGTGGCTGGTATGGGCTTATTGAGGTCCAGCACGTCCTCTTCGCTTTCTTCCTCGCCTTCGCCTTTACCGGCGGGCAGCAGTCCCGAGGCCAATTCTTTAACTTCGTCGCGTTCTCCGTAAAGCGTGTTAAGCGCGTTGGTGATTGCCGATATGGTGCCGACATTTAGCACCACCTTGAGACCGGTATAAAGATAAATTTCCTGCACGATGAAAATTTCGGAGGGATTGATTACCGCGACGCGCAGCGAATCGTCTTTTTTCTCCAGCGCGACGACTTTGTTTGCGCGGGCGAAACGTTCCGGCAGCAGGCGGGCCAGTTCGTAGGCCTTTTCCACCTGCTTTGTGAACTCCTCGTTGGTTATGAGAGGGACCTTGAAATAATCGCAATAGGTTTTTGCGATATCCTCTTCGGAAGCCACCTTGTTGATGACAAGCGATTCCTCCACCGTCACGTTATCCTTGGCCTGCGTTGTCAGAATCTGCGGGACTTCCTTTTCGGTCATCAGCTTTTTGCCGATGAACAGTTCCATTATAAGGGATTTATCGCTCATGGTTTTGAGGTCCTTGCGCTGCTTTTACTTCTGAGGTTTCGTTTCCTCCGCCGCCAGCGGCAGCACTATCGTGACCGTAGTGCCTTCCCCTTCAACGCTGGACAGCATCATATCGCCTTTGTGATTGTTGACTATGGACTTGGACACCGAAAGCCCAAGCCCCGTTCCCTGCGTCTGGCCGTGGCGTATGTCGCGCCACGCCCTGCGCGCCGCGCTGCCCGCCGGATCGGACGGCTGCGCCCCCGCATCATTCGGGGCGTTTTGGCGCTCGGTGCTTTTATTATATATCTTGGTGGTGAAAAAAGGTTCGAATATTTTCTGCATATCCTCCTTTTTTATACCCACCCCGTTATCGCGCACTTCTATGGCGCAGAACGGCTTTTTGAACGAAAGCTCCGGTTTTTGCGTCTTATAGGTGCGCACCTTAAGCAGTCCTTCCTTGCGCTTGGGTATCGCCTGCGCCGCATTTACCAGTATGTTTATTATAACTTGCGTTATCTGGTTGCGGTCCACATTTATGTAGAGGCCGGACTCATAATCGGTTTCGATGGAGACATGGCTTTTTTCCTCCATCGGTATGTTGTTTATCGCGTATTCTATCAGCTCCTGCGGCTGCACGCGCTCGGTGCGCAGCTCCGAAGGACGCGCGAATTTGAGCAGATTTTTCACTATCGTATCGGCGCGCAGCGTGGCGTCCTTTATCTTGGTCATCGTAAGGAAGGCGTCGAAGAACGGCGAGCGCGGACATTCCGCCGGGAAGGCAAGCTCCAGCAGATAGCGGTTGAGGAATTTTATCGAGTTCCGCTCCGAGGGAAGCAGCGAGGCGAAATCCATCTTGCGCAGCTCCTCTGTAACGCGCACAAGCTCCAGCGCCTCGCGGCCGAGCTGCATGGACTTGTTGGCCGCAAGCCATTTATCATAAAAAACTGCGGAACCAAGCGCCAGATTGAGCGACTCAACGGCCTTGTCCTGCGCGGGTTCCCCCTCCGCAAGACCGCCGGCCGCCATGCGCCGCCAAAGCGCCAACGGACTCTGCCCGAGGGCGGAGAACTCCGCTGCGGCGAAATCGGCCAGCACAAGCTCCTTTATCTGCAAATATTCCACCCCGCCCATTATGATGCCGAGCGGGTTTTTTATCTCGTGCGCTATGCCGGAGGAGAACCTGCCCAGCGCAGCCAGTTTTTCCGACTGGATAAGCTGCCGGTGCGCTTCCTGCAATTCGGAGTACGCGCTGGCAAGCTCGTCGTTGGCGCTGGCAAGCTCGCGAGTGCGTTCCCTTACGCGCAGCTCAAGCTCGGTCCTGGCCCGCTCCAGCTCCAGTTGCGCCTTTTTCTGCTCGCTTATGTCGCGCAGCACGCCCTCGAAGCCGAGAACTTTTCCCGAGGCGTCCTGGCGCAGCGAGGAGGTGAGCAGGCAGTCCATAACCCCGCCGTCCATATTTTTGAGTTTCAGCCCGTAGTTGCGCACCGCGCCGTGGCGGCGCACCTCGCCCAGAAAAGCCGCCAGGTCGTTCTGGCTAAGGAATATGTCGCGCAGATGCGCGCCGTTGCGCACTTCCCGGGCGGACAGCCCGAACAGGTCGCGGAAAGAATGGTTTACCTCTATCAGCCCGCCGGTCTCGTCGGCTATGTATATCGCGTCGAGGAAATCCTCGAACAGGCTGCGGTATTTGAGCTCGTTTTCCTTTAGCGCATGCTCGGCGCGCTTGAGGCCGGTTATGTCGTTGCCGACGCAGAGTATCTCCTGCCGGGCTTCCGACACCTGCATAACGCGGTTTGTCCAGGATATCCAGGCCTTTTCGCCGTCCCGGCGGCGGTTCTCCGACTCGTAGGAAAGATAGTTTTCCGGCCCCTCGGAGAGCCGGTATATCATGTGCGCCACCGAGGCGCGGACCTTGTCCTCGGGCGCGAAAAGCGTGTCGAAGAAATTCCTGCCGACTATCTCCTCTTCCTTGTAGCCGAAGAAATTCTGCGCGAATTCGTTGAAAAAAGTTATGCTGCCCGCCAGGTCCATGCGCATTATGATGCTGTTTGCGCTTTCGACCAGCGTGCGGTATTTTTCCTCGCTGCGGTGTATGGCCTGCTGCGCCACCTTGGCCTGGCTTACGTCCCAGAAAACAAGCACCGCGCCGTCCACCAGCCCGTTTTCCTTGACTATCGGCGTCGCCTTGCAGCCTACCGGGATAAGGCGGCCGTCGGCGTGTTCAAGCAGTATGTCCATCGGCGCGCGGACCATTTCGTTCTGGTCCATCGCGCTGAAAACGGGATTGGGGACGAGCAGGGAGGTTTTCTCGTCCACTATTTCCACCACTTCGTTTACGAAGCGGCCCATGCTGGCGGCTATGTCGCGGCCGGTAAGGTTCTCGGCCACGTTGTTCATAAGCTTTATCACGCCGTCGCGGTCCACGGCGATTAACGCGTCGGCTATGCCCATCAGCGTGGCGGACAGCCAGCGCCGGTTTTCCATCAGCGCGTTTTCTATCTCGCGCCGGTGCAGGGAAAATTTTATCAGGCTTGGGACATCGCTCTCGCATACCGGGTTGCCGGGAGAGCCGTAGGGCTGGGCCTGACGTAGCGCATCCATCACGCACACGTTGTCCTCGTCGGTAAAAAACACGCAGGGAACGCCGCAGCGCCTGTCCACCTCGGCCGCGGCAAGAGAAGCGCCTTCCTGCCCGCCGCCGAACAGCATATCCATGAGCACCAGGTCCGGATGTTCCCTGATGCAGGCGGCAACGGCTTCCTTGTGAGAGTGGGCTACGGCAATGACGGCGAACCCGGCCTGCTCAATGGAGCGCAAAAGCCGGCTTTTATCGCCTTTTGTTGATATGGCAGCAAGTATTCTGGCTCTGGACATGTTAGAAAAACGCCGCGTAGCGGCGATTGAAAATCGGTTTTACCGCCCCGCCGGTTTAGACGGTCCAGGCGCGTATTTTATCTGCTTATAAAGCACCACGAGGCCATGGGCAAGCGCAAGGCACACGGTAAGCGCGGCAAATCCGCGATGGATATGAAATCCCCACCTGAAAATGGCCGCGCTGGCAGTAAGGAGCAGGCTTATTAGTCCCGATATTCCGGTTATGTATATTGCTTTGTATATCATATATCCGGAAGTATTCTAGCATAAATGAATACAATGCTTGCTGCCATACGCGCGCAACGCGCATTGATTATGCGTTTGCAGTTCCCTTCTATGCGGCATTTGAGACGTACAATTTTAACCCAATTGCAAAGCTGATAAGGGACATATTATAAACGCATCATCGATTTAAAGAAATCCCATATAAGCGCCGTGGCATCCGGCTTGTCCAGTTTGGGCCCGGCAACTTCTTCGCCGAGCGCGTTATGCCCGCCCGCCCAATGATGTCCAAGTCCGGCAATTTCGCAGTACTTTGTTGACTCCCCTCCGGGGCATGGACTGAAGTCTTTTAAGACCAAAGCCCCTTCACGCCACAGGCGCGGCTCCGCGCCGGAGCAACCGCATAGGGCTGCCCATTTCCTGAATGTCTTTTCAACCGGCGGTTTTTTTACAATGCCCCAGGGAACTTTTACATCACCGCCATCCACCGGATTAAGTTTATCCGCCCCGCCGACCATATAAAGCAAAGGCACGGGATGTTTGAAAGGTTTTGCGTTTTCAGCCCAGCAATGACCCGCAACAGGAGCTATTGCGGCGAATTTGTCCGGCATTACGGCTGCCGCGCAAAAAGCCATGCTGGCGCCGTTTGAAAACCCGGTCAGGAAAATTTTACCGGCATCCGCCGCGAAAGAAACACTCAAATCATCAATCACGGCGGAGAGGAATTCCACATCGCTGATTTTATTTTCATAAGACCAGCCGCGTCCCGAGCAGTCGTTCCACATCTGTGGATTATCATCAAAAGACGGCGGGCGGCGCATATCGCCGCGCAAAGCCTCGGGGAATACGGCGATAAAATTGTCGGACACTGCTTTTTGCGCCCAGCCGGTCTGGAACATCGCGCCGCGCGCGGTGTCCCCCGCGCCATGCAGCATCATAACGACGGGCAAGCCGGAAGGCGGCTTATCGCCGCCGAAACATGCCAGATAATGCCGTTCCACGCCATGCACGCTTATGCGGCGCTCCGCCCTGTTGACCGCTTCTTTCATACCGCCAGTATATAATTTTGCGGGAAAGCAGCAATATAGTCCGCCATAACACACCGCCCCGACGAGCATGTGGACACATCCGGACAAAGTTAATAGACTCTAGATATGAGAACACGCTTTATGATTTCATTGCTTATTGCCGCCGCTTCCCTTATTGCCGGCGGGCAATGCACCCTATCATCGGCGCAGGATGCCGGTGCGCAACCGGCGGCAACAACCGCCAAACCGGCCTACGTCAAAAAAGACACCTGGTTTACGCTTAATACCTTCGACGGTAAAAAAGTCGATCTGGCCGAGTATCAGGGCAAGCCGGTGATGATAATATTTTTTGCCTCTTATTGCCCCTGGTGCAAAAAAACCGCGCCGATAATGGAAAATTTCAGCAAGGTTTACGCGCAGGCCGGGCTTAACGTGCTGGGCATAGACGTGGAGCCGTCCACCGATACGGCGGCCTCGTTCGCGCAGGATTTCAACATAACATTCCCGGTGCTTGCCGACGGCTCGGTGGTTGCGGCATCATACCGGGCAAGAGGCATCCCCTTCATTTTCCTGCTGGACAAAAGCCACGACATAGCGCGCCGCTGGGCGGGTTATCCTCCGGACATGGGAGAAGAGATGAGCGAAGCGATAGCCGATACTCTCGGTATAAAGCCCATTCCCGCCGCAGTATTGAAAACGGACTCGCAAGCGCCTTCAGATTCGGAATAACAAAAAAACCGCCCCATTAAAACGGGGCGGTTTTTTATTTTAAAACAAACTTCAGGCCAGTTTTTTAAGCAGCCACGCCATGTTGCGCCCGAGGGTTTTCATGGTCGCAACGCCTTCCTCGTCATGCTCGACGTCGCCGGAGGCGTGTCCGATGCCGTCATTCCAGTAGCTTGAACCGACGGTTATCATCTCCTCTATCGCAAAGAAATGGTTCATCGAGTCGAAAGCGTGTATCGCCCCGCCGCGACGCACGGCAACCACAGCAGCGCCGACTTTCCGTTTGAAAAGTCCGCCGTTTACCTTGGCCACCAGTCCGGCGCGGTCGATAAGCGCTTTCATTTGCGGCGTAATATCGGCGAAATAAGTCGGCGAGGCGAGTATTATCCCGTCGGCTTCAATCATTTTTGCTATGCAGGAATTAACGATGTCCCCGCCGACAACGCACTTGCGGTTTTTGTTCTCCCCGCATTTGAAACACGCTATGCAGCCGGGCATTTTTTCACCGGCGAATTGAACAAGCTCGGTTTGAATCCCCTCTTTTTCCAGTTCCGCAAACGCATGCTTTATGAGTATTGCGGTGTTCCCGTCCTTGCGCGCACTTCCGTTAAAAGCCACAACTTTCATGATTATCCTCCCTTGAAAATCGTTGGTACGACTGACATCACTGCTAAAGTTTATGACTATTCGCGCAGTCTGGCAAGCGCTATAAGACTGCCGTCATCAGTCATCATGAACCACCAACGGCCCATGGCCTTTGGCTATCAATCCTAATTTGCGAGTTTCAAGGTCAAGTCACTACCGAGAAAAATCACAGAATATGGTTCACCGTTGTCTGTTGGTTTGCCATCGGTTCCCCAAAAATTTACCTCTTGTCCGATACAATTAGGAATAATCTTGTAGTGCGCACAAAAAACGGCCCGCTTTTGGCGGGCCGTCCGTTGAAACTTTTTGCGTTATAATCAGGCCGGTTCGGGTATTGCGCCGTCGAGGCACTCCACCAGTATTTTCAAAAAGAAAAACATCAGTATGGAGGCGGATTTGCCTGCTTTCTCTTTTTTGCCGTTCTCGGAAGAAAGCGCGTAAAGCAGGTATTTAAGTATATCCGACTGCGGCGCGGTTTCTATAGTGGCCACAAACGCGGGGGCAAGTTCGGCATTCTCCCCGTTTTTAAGATATTTGACCAGTTCCAGCGACGCGGCGGCTTTTTTGTCGAACTCCGCCGCCTCTATGCGGCGCAATCCGGCTTCCGGCGCTATGGTGGAGAACATTTTCCATATCGAAATGCCGAGATACAAAAACCAGCGGCGCTCCTCTTCGTTGAACGCGCCTTCGCCTATGCTTAGCAGATACTGCAAAACCGCCGGTTGTTTGGCGCGCAGCAGTCCGGCGAGCTCCACCGCCTGCTCGTCGGTAATATCGTTCATCTCCACGGCTATCTGCGCTATCACTTCCTTGGCTATCTTAGGCATAGTCTATCCTTTAAAGAGTATTTTAATCCCCAGCGCCAGCAATATTATACCGCCCAGCGCCTCCGCACGGCCCTCGAACAGATGTCCCACCTTGCTGCCCGCGTAATACGCGCCAAGGCTGAGCGAAAAAGTTATCAGCCCTATGCATAATGCGGGCAAAAGAATACTGACGCCTAGCAGCGAAAAACTGAGTCCGACGGCAAGCGCGTCCAGACTTGTTGCCACGGCCAGCAAAACCAGTTCATGCGCTGACTGGGGAGCTGTTTTAGGCTCATGTTCAGGCTCCATCCTGCGGGATTCCCAAAGCATCTTGGCCCCCACAAAAACCAGCAGCGCACAAGCCGCGATACTGGCGTATGCGGCGATATAACCGACGAAGTTGCGTCCCAATGCCCAGCCCAAAAGAGGCATGAGCGCCTGAAACCCGCCGAAATACAGCGCCATGCGCAACGCACTGCGGGTGTGGAATTTGCGTTCCGTCGCGCCGGCGGCCGCAGCCACCGCCATAGTATCCATAGAAAGCGCCAGACCGATAAGCGCCGTCTCTGCGATACGGGGATTCACCAAATCTTCCTTTGCACCATGAAACAGGCGTTGGCAATTACTTCCAGCCCTGCGGCCTTTGCCTTTTCAACGGCGGCATCGGACTGCGAGCCCGGCTGCATCCACACTTTTTTTATGCCAAGGCGTATGCAGTCTTCCACCAGTTTTTCAGTCACCTGCGGCATGACTATCGTCATCAGCATATCCGGCTTTTTGGGCAGTTCGTCGAGACTGCGGTAAATCTTTCTGCCCAGCACCTCGCCGCCCGCGGGATTGAGGCCGAACACTTCCCAGCCCGCGTTTATCAGATCGCGGAAAATGCGGAAGCCGAACTTTGCTTCGTTGCGCGAAACCCCGGCGACGGCTATGACTTCCGGCATTACATCCCCGGCAGACCGCCGAGACCGGTCACTTCGCCCATTCGCTTCGCCGCCACCTGCTGGGAAAGTTTTATCGCGCGGCTTATGGTCTCTTTTAGCTGTTTGGCGAATTTTTCATTGTTCTGCGAAGAAAATTCGGGAGCGACGGTGACCTCCATAACTTCCTGCGAACCGTTCATCACTATTTTTATCAGCCCGTCGTTGCTGGCGGCTTCTATGCGTTCCGCGTCGAGCTTTTTCTTTATCTCGTCCATTTTGGACTTGAGTTCCATAATCTGCTTTATCTTGTCGAACATGGCGCTTCTCCTTTTATCCGGTTTAAATCCGTCGAATTGCGGCTCTTTTCACATAATAGCTTTTTGGCTGTTCACAGTTCCACGCAGCGCAATGCGCGCAAGAAGATTATCCTGAACGCGGCCTTTTCGCCGCCGGAGAACAGCGCGGCGGCATGGCGGTACGCGTCGGCTTGCGGGCGGTATTTTTCGGCCAGCGCGGCCGCGTCGCCCGGAGGTATGTGATCGGTTTTATAATCCAGCACCAGCAGCCTGCCCGCGCTGCGCGCGACCACGTCTATTATGCCGCGCATGATTGTCCCGTTGGGCATTTTGTAAGCGAAAGGCAGCTCACGGCCTATTATTTCCGCCACAGCCAGTTCCCTGTATGCCGCACTGGCGTAAAAAGGCCCCAATATGCCCATGGCCTCGCGCGCGGCGGCCTCGTAATCCGCCACATGATGCTGGAACGCGAAATAATTCAGGGCGGCTTTAACCTCGCCTTCCGTGAACGGTTTTGCAAAATCATGCGTTTCCAGCACGCGATGGCAAAGCTTGCCGAGCAGCAATCTGTCCGCCGACGCGCCGAAATCCTCCACGCGCTCATAAACGTGGCCCGCCTCTTCCTCGCGCTCTATCGCGGTGGGGCTGGTGAAGCGTTTTTTATTTACGCTTTCGGCGCGCGCGGCGAGGCGCTTTTGCCAGCGCCCAAGCCATTGCGCCGGATCCGGCCCGCAGGTTTCGCCCGCATCTTTTTTGACCGGGAATTTAAATGCGCCGGTATCGCGCCATTCCACTTTCTCCACGGGGAAAAGCGGCGACGCCTTGAAATCCGCCCAGCTTTCCGCATCCGGCGGCAGCAGCCCGGCCTGCGCCAGATAGGAGCCGAAGGAACCTTTTGGCTGTTTTTCCAAATTGCCTACAAGCATCAGCCGGCTGCGCGCGCGGGTGAGCGCCACATAGAAATTGCGCACTTCCTCGAAAGCGCCGTGACGCGCCTCTTTTTCTTCAAGCAGCGCCATGGCGCAATCCGAAAGTTTCGCCACTCGCAATCCAGTCATCGAGCCGGACCAGTCGTTAAGCGCGGTAGGAGGATTGCCGCTGCCCCGGCGCGCCGTTATATCCGGCAGAATGACCACCGGAAATTCAAGACCCTTGGCCTTATGCACGGTCATTATGCGCACCGCGTCCACGAATTCGTCGGCAAGAGGGCTTTCCCCCTCGCGCGAGCGGTTATCCATAAAATCGCCCGCGCGTTTTATGAAACCGGGCAGCCCCAGCCCTTCGTCCATGCTGTGCTGCGCGGCTATGCGCGCGAATTTGCGGATATTGGACACTGTCTGCTCGCCGTGATATCCCCTGCCCAGCAGTTCCGGCACGAAGGTGTCGGAGAGAATGCGCTGCATAAGCGCGTCCAGAGGCACGCGCTCCGCGACGGAATTCAGTTCGCGCAGCATGGCGTACAGCTCCTCCACGCCCTCGAACCCGGCTGGCGCGGCGCGCAGATAATCCAGCCCGTCCGCCCGCACCAGTTCGTAAAGCCGCCTGTCCTCAAGACCGCCCAGCGGCGAGCGCAGCACGCCGCAAAGCGCGGTTTTGTCGGCGGGATTGTTTATCGCGCGCAGCAGGTTTAAAAGATCCGCGGTTTCCTGCGTCGAATAAAAAAATCTGTCTTCCTCCACGGCATACGCTATGCCGCGGCGCTTGAAGGAATTAAGGTATATTTCAAGCGACGTGGTGGCGCGGAACAAAAGCGCTATGTCCCGCAGGGCCAGTTTGCGCCCAGGCTCTATTTCCAGTCTGCCGACGTTTTTTTCAATCCATTCCGATATGAACTCGGCCTGGTTTTCGCGCCAGTTTTCCGCATACGGCTCGCCGCTTTCGGGCGGCATTATAATATGCAGCGAAACGCGCGACGACTCCGGCGACTGCGCCGCCTGCGGCGAGGGCTGTATGTCCGAATATTTCGGCTGAAGCCCGGCCTCGGCTATCATTATTTTCGGCATGACGGCGTTCACCGCCGCTATCAGTTCCCGCCCGCTGCGAAAATTCACGCCCAGTACGCAGCGCAGCGCGCCCTGATTCTCCATAAGCTGCTCGAACTGCGAATAAGCGCTTATATCCGCGCCGCGAAAACGGTAAATGGACTGTTTCTGGTCGCCTACGATGAAAAGTTTCCCGGGCTCCAGACGCATCTTGCGCCAGTCGTCGGCGCAGGACGCGCGCTCCTCGGCCAGATACAAAAGCAGTTCGCCCTGCAAAGGGTCGGTGTCCTGAAACTCGTCGATAAGCAAAGTGCGGTAGCGACTTTTGAGAGCCTGCCGCGCCGAAATATCCGAGCGCAGCAGATTGCGCGATTTTACAAGCAGGTCATCGAAGGAAAGCCGCGCCTCGCGCGCGTACTCCCTGCGCATATCGCGCGCGAAGGGCAGGACAAGCTCGACGCAGTCCAAAAGCATTTTCTGGTTTGAAACATTCGCCGCGCGCGCGAAATCGGCGAGAGCGACGGCTTCGTCGAAATCCGCGGCGTCCCATCCTGCGGGAGGTTTGCCGGTGAGGGCCGCCGGAATATCCGGCGACTGCCTTGAATAATCCCCGGTCTCAAGCGCAGCCGAAAGCGCAAGCAGCGATTCATGCGAAGCGGACATCGCCTTCTCCGGCCCGCGCGGAGTTTTGCCTTTCAAATTCGCGATAGACAGTTCCAGCGCGCGGGCGGCCTTGGCGGCGCAGACAGAGGCAAGCGTTCGGGAAACCGCGCATGGAGTAAAATCCTCGAAGCGGCTCTGGCAGAGCTCTTTTGCCAGCGGCTCAAGCGCGGCAATATCAATCTCTTCCAAAACGCTTTTCCAGAGTTTTTCCCTGCCGCCGTTGCCGGACAACTCCTTTTCAAGCCATGCCGGCCAGCGTCTTGCGAAGAGCAAATCGAAAGCCGCCCCGGTATCCACCTCGCTGGACGGGTCTATGCCCGCCTCCACCGGATAAAGCCGCAGTATATGCGAAGCGAAACTGTGTATGGTCCCTATTTGCGCCCGGTCAAGCCGCTGCGAAGCGAGGCGGGCGGCGACAGCCATTTCCTCAACCGGGTTTTCAGAATGCCCGGCCAGTTCGCTAAGGAATTCGTCGCCCCGCCAGCCGCCGGACGCAAAAAGCGCGGCGGCGCTTTGCAGTCTGGCGGCGAGACGCACCTTCATCTCGGCGGCGGCCTTTTCGGTGAAAGTAAGCGCCACCAGATTTTCAACGGCGGAATCTTTTTTGGAATCCAGGCCTGAATGTTTGACGCCAAGTATCCAGAAAGCCAGCCGCTCGACAAGCAGCCGCGTTTTGCCGGTGCCCGCGCCGGCCTCCACGATAATATTGCGCCCCAGCGTGTACTTGGCGGCTAAACGCTGTTCCCGGTCCGCCAGTTCATTCATTTTCATAAAAATCCTTGCGCGCGCGTTTGTTGCGTTCGCGGCAGTCCGGCTGCAGCGCGGCCCGGCGACGGCTGGCCGGATGGTTTTTGCGGCATATAGAGCCGAAATCGCAAAAAGAACAATAACCGAAATCCTCGCTTTTGGCGGGCCGCAGGAAAAATACTCCGCGCCGTATAAGCGAAATTATAAAGGATACGCTTTCGGCAAGCTTCACGTAGTCAGCGCCGATTTCCCCGAAAGAAAAAGTTTTGATGCGTTTTTTCGCGTCGTCGGAGCGTACCGCCAAAATGGCAGCGCCCGCCGGTTTGAACCCGGACAGTCCGGGCAGGCATTTTTCCGCCAGCAGCGGATAGACAAGCGGCTGGAGCATATCGCATTTCAGTACCGACAAGGATAAAGTTTCCTTGCTGGCGGAACTTTTGTAATCCACGACGCGGAAAGTCTTTTTTTGCGGGTCCACGTCTATCCGGTCGGCGCGGCCATACCAGCGGCAGTTGCCGATATCCTTTAATTCCGCGCCAAGCTGCACCTCAAACATCTCCGGCACATACGGGCCGAGCGCTGCCAGATCGGACTCCACAAGCACGGCAAGCGCGGTGCGCATCTCCGACGATAGAATTTCCCACAGGACTGGATATATTCCAAGGGCGCGGCCGGTCTCCGGAGAAAGCATATCGTCGCAGGCGGCGTTAAGCGCGCGCAACGCCACCGAGGCGTCGCCTGAAAATCCCCCGCGTTTTGCCTCGGCATAAACGCGCTGAAGTATGGCGTGATATATCCTGCCGCGCACGTCGCTTGCCAGTTCGTCGCCGGAGAGCGCGCTCTCCCGTTCGTCCAGCTCCAGCGCGTAGCTGAAAAAATACTGCAACGGGCAATTGGCAAGCTTCTGCGCCGCGCTGGGCGAAATGCCTCTTGAAAAAACCCTGCTTTCAAGACCGGCAAGCGGTCCGGTTATGCCGTCGCGTCCGCCTGCGGGCCCGAAGGAGAATATCTCGTCCGCCGCCGACTGCCAGCCTGCGTAAGCCGCCGGGAAAATGCCCAGGCTTTCATGCTCCGGCAAAACGCCTTTTTTGCCGAGGCCTATTTTAAGCGACAGCTCCCGGCGCGAAAGAAGCAGCGGATTTTCAAAATCGAGTTTTTGCGTTTCCTGCCTTGGCAGCGCGACAACCGCGTTTTTTTCCTCCAGCGAAAATCCGCACGCCCTGCACAGCGCGTCGAGATAAAAGGAAGGGACTGCCGCGCGGCCAGCCTCGTCCGAACGCTGGAACACGCAGACCAGTTTTTCCCTTGCGCCGGCCGCAGCGCCGTGGAAAAGCATCTGTTCCTCGTCGTAGGCCTCCAGCTTTGGCGCTATCATAAACCCGGCATGGTCGCGCAGGAAACGGCGCGGCCCGTCGCGCAGCACCGGGTCCTCGCGCACAAGCCGGGGGAAAAGTTTTTCGTTAAGCCCGATAAGTATCACGGAGGCAAACTGCTGCCCGCGCGCGGACATCACGTCCATAACCCGCACGCCGCCGGAAAGTCCGGCCTCCGGCTTTATGCGCGCGCCGTCCAGCCGCGCCTGCAGTTCATCAAGGAATTCACCTTCCCTTGCCCCGCGCACAAGCGCGTATGCCTCAAGCCCGCCGAGCGCGCCCAGAAAAACGTCCAGTATCTCGCGCTCGTGGGCCGAAAGCGAATTGCGGTCTACGACAGAATCGATGAGTTTTTCGACCGCCTTGACGTGTTTTTTCCAGTCGCCCTGTTTTTCAAGCGCTGCAAGAACCTTTTCAATGCCCTCTATCCACGAGGAGAGCCCTTTGGCTGCGGCCGCGCTTACTTCCTCACGCTCAAGGAACACCGGCGCCGTTTTCCCGTCCGAAGCAAGCGCGCGCCATTGTTCCAGCCCGCCGGAAAGTCCGCGCGACTGCGCGGCCTCGGTCCACACAACGCCCTCGTCCTTGCGTTTGAAATACGGGGAAGACGCAATGCGCAAAAGCTCGTGAGCAGGATAACCGTTACGGCGCAGCAGCAAAAGCTCGCGGCATACCTGCGCAAGGGGCGAACAGAGAAGCGGCAAATCAATGTCCGCCTCGAAAGGTATCGCGTTGGAAGAAAATATCTCGGGCAGGTCCGCGGCATAAGGCTCCAGCGTGCGGGCAATGACGGCGATATCTCCGTAAGCCATACCGCATTCCTCACGAAGTCGCAATATTTCCTTGGCGGCGGCGTACAATTCGTCGGCATGGCCCGAAACGCTTATTACGGAAAGCGCGCCGCTGCGGGGCTTTATCCCCGCCGCGCCGGGGCGGAACATGTTTTCAAGCGCCGGGCCGAGCGCCAGGCCGGTCCAGTCCGGCGGCAGAAACTCGGTACTGGAAGTTTTACCCGCGATATGAGTCTCGTAAAACCGCGCCGCGAAGGAATAGGCGGGATGCCCTTTGACATAAGGATAAAAGAGAACGCTTTCCCGTCCGGCAATGACGGCGTTAAACAGTTCCAGTTGCAAGCCGGTCAGATCGTAAAAACCATAACACAAGACCTGGTCAAAACCGTCCAGCCACGCGCAATCGCGCGCGTTCTGGGCGGCGCAAGAAAAAAGTTCCGCATAATTTGTGACAGGAACATGCTCGGCGCAGCGGCGATAATATGAAAAAACCCTCATCAGCCAGCGGATTCGCCCGGTCTCGTCGCCGAACGCATTTTCGTCCGCATGCGCCAAAACAATCTGAGGGTCCACAAGCGCGTCCGACAAATCACGCAGCGAAGAACGCAGCGCGCCGGCAAAACCGCGGCTTTCCGACGGCGGCGTGCAACCGGGAAAAGTCTCGGTTATGAACCTGACCACAAAATCATGAAACCCGCTGTCGCCAGCCAGCGGGTAAGGTTTGCCGGAAGGTGCGCGGCGCGGCGGAGGATTATACGCGGCCAGATTGACCGCCATGCTTATAAAAGTCTGAAATGCCACGCCCGAACTGTGACCGACATTATCCACAAGGGACTGCTGCAGTCTGTCTGCGGTTGCGCGCGAAGGCGCAAGCACCAGGACACGCGCGGGCCCGCCATCCTTAAAACAGAGCGATGCCTCTTTGACAAACGCTTCCTGTAGCCGGTTGTAATCCCCGCATACGGTTTTTAGCATACTAGACATATCTTAGCAGCATGGCGCGGCCAAAGCAAAAAATTTGCGGGGCGAATCGGTTTTAATCAATAGAATTCCAGAAAGCACTCTTGTATCCGCAGAGGATGCCCGGGCCTAAAACCGGAGACAATCGTTGGCTTTTGTTTCGATGGCACACAATTTTAAAGTGCGTATCCATTCATTTGTATTATATAATTCTATTAGCAGTTAGCATTCAAAGGGATTTGTACATGCGAAAAAACAGCGAATCTACAAAAGGGAAAACCGGGTTCACTTTGATAGAAGTTGAAGTAGCCATAGTTCTCATAGTGTTCGCCATGTCCGGTCTGGGACTGGTAACGCTTACCGGTCTTACCCAGTTGCAGGTAATGGAAACTGCCGCACCTTTGCAGGTTTTCGTCACACCGGACAATTCGGTAGCCGTAACCGGGGTTATTTACTCCGCGCAGCATCCTCACATAGACAATAATCATCTGGATGTCACCGCAGTAGATGTGTATGCATCGTCCATAACATTCACAACCACGGTGACATCATCATCTACGGCCACATCGTCATGAGACAAGCTCGCGGACGCAAGACCTCGATTTTCGGCATGACGCTAATAGAAATGGTCATGGCCGTTACTATATTCACCGTTTTCGGAGCCAGCTTCAGCAGCGCCTGGAGCGCATCGCGCAAGCAGATAGGCTATGTGATAAACCGCTCTCGCCTGCTGAGGGAATCAATGACGGCGCGCACATGGCTGTCGGTTGACCTGTCGTCTGCGACCCTGCTCAACACCGATACAAGCAACTATTTTTCCGTTACCCGCACGGACGGGGACACTATAAATTATACGCTGGTGAAAACCGGCAGCATGTATTATGGCAAACTGGAACGATACGACAACAACCTCCTGTCGACCATGACGGTTGCGGGACATGTCTCTCAGTTCAGCGCAGGACCTGTTGCGGATAATACTAACCAGTTTGTTATAAATTATGAATTCAGCGGCAGCACCTTTGCCGCCACGACAAACCCTTCCATTGATTTGTGTATGTACTGGAACAAGATAACGCAGATAAAGCAATGGTAAAGTGCAAAACGAAAGGCTTAAAATATATAATCACTAAAGAACGGGGCAGCGCTTTTGTGCTGGCTACGGCTTTTGTGCTATTATCGCTTTGGGCCGTCATGATCTTTCAGACGCATTTGCGATCTGGCTTGGCGGTTTACGAGGCAAGCTCATCCGTGCAATCCACCGGGGTGCTTCAGGCCGGTATGGGCAAGGCGCTTGCTTTAATGGAAACCGGCACACTGCCGCAAGAAATGTTCACTGAGCCGGACAGCGAATACTATTGCAAATTTTCGACGCAGGGCGTTAATGTGGCGCTGGTATACGGATACAATCAGGTAAAATCAGCGTGGGATATAAGCGCCTCCACAAGGGATGAGGACGTATCTTTCTCATCGTGTACGTGCCCGTCGGTTTTTTATTCTACAAGCACAGATAATCTGTGGACTAACTGCAACTGATGTCTATAAAAAGCGTTTTTCAGGATACTCTCTCCAGATTCCACCGCGGCTGCGGCATATACGTGGACAATACCACCGTCTATATATGCCATATCGCGTCGGAATTCCGCGGCATACACATAGAGCAGGCCGCCCAGTACGAACTGGGAGACAAGAAGCTTGCCGGGCTTCTGCGCGAACTTTATCCCAACGCCATAACCCAGGAAGACCTGGAAAACGAGCAGCTTGTGCCGGTGAAGCGCAACATCATACAGAAACTGCTTCGCTGGATGATGGCTCTGCCGGAACTGCTTTCAGTCGGGATAAAAGACACGTCTGTTTTTTATTATGCGTTCGCAACAAGCTTCAAGGTCGGCAAAACGCTGGACATGGACACCATAGTATCGGACAATCCGCGCGCGGAGTTCCTACACAGCAGCAACCTTACCAACGACTGGACATCGACCCAGATAAACGAACAGAATTACATCCTGATGGCTGTCACCAAGAAAAACGCCATCGATGAAGTTTATTCCGTTTTCTACAAAATGGGACTTTCGCCCGTGAGGCTGGAAGCCGGGCCGCTGTCCGCGCTCCGGGCCGCCTGGCACTACTATCCCCCGGAACAAAACAAAATACCGGAGATCGTGGTCCTCATCGGCCCGAACATGACGCTTATCGCGCTGACACTGGGCACCATGACGCTGGCATGGCAGCTTATCCAGGTGGACCAGACCCATGTGCCGGAAAGCATATTCCCGGTAGTGCAGAGCTTTATAACCTACGCGCAGAAACAGTTCAATTTTCAGGGCATACACCAGGTCGTGATACACGGCGAAATAGCGACGGACGAGGATGCGTCAAAACTCGCCGAAATGACGGCCATGCCCTGCAAGGCGGTTCAGGGCAAGCCTTACGACGGGAATTTCATAGCTTTCGGACTTGCGCTAGGCTCTTTCGACATGGACATGAAACAGCTTAACCTTGCCCGTACCGAACAGAAGCCCGTGCCTTTCATGATGATTTTCCCGTATCTGGAGTCGATGATAACTATCGCCATAGTGATGACATCGATGCTCTACATGGTCACGCAGACGACAAAACTGGAAAAAAGCGTACACATGCAGCAGGCCATAAACTCACAGAACCCAAAGGTCGCGGGCATGTCGGCGGGCGACGTGGCCGCAAAAAACAACGAGCTGAAAAAGCAGATCGCTCCGCTGAGCGAACTGTTTACCGGCAAGGTGCCGTGGTACTCGGTACTGGAAGCGCTCTCCCGCATAGAGACATCCAACATAAGAATTGTAACTATTACCGGGTCCGATCCGGTGTGGACGGCAAAAAAGCAGCCCGCAATGACGATGGTAATTATGGCAAAAAGCGACGGCGTATCAAAACCCGAGACCGAAATAGAATCTTTTTTAGCCAAGCTGCGGGCATCCAGGGAATTCTCGGCATGGTTTCCAAAAATCGTCATGACCTCGGTGCAATTGACCGGGGATGAATTGCGCGCTATCATAATTTGCGGTTCCAAATAATATGGCAAAAAAGCAAGTAAGTTCGGACTTGTTAACCCAGGTAAA
>Ga0326728_10005091_pt1 | contig 37742 bp, 28 predicted proteins | sample MB3enrmetagenome_FD_207602 | JGI IMG/M metagenome (GOLD analysis project Ga0326728, IMG submission 207602) | Lab enriched peat soil microbial communities from McLean, Ithaca, NY, United States - MB31MN | ecosystem: Environmental > Terrestrial > Soil > Wetlands > Peat | place: USA: New York...
AAGCTGGAGCTGGCGAAGGGATTCGAACCCCCGACCCTCTGATTACAAATCAGATGCTCTACCGGCTGAGCTACGCCAGCCGCGCAAACCAAACAATTGTACCTGAGCGGACTCAGAATTGCAAGGATAAATTTTCTGACGTGGGTCAGCCGTGCAGGAATCTTGTTGGGTTCACTGGGGCGTCCTTAACGTGTACCTCGTAATGAAGGTGTGGTCCCGTCGTTTTGCCGGTCATTCCCACTGCGCCGATGACCTGCCCGCGTTTTAGGACTTGGCCGACCACTACAAAGATCCTGCTTAAGTGTCCGTACTTGGTTATAAACCCGTAGCCGTGGTCGATCAGGATTTCGTTGCCATAACCCGACTCCGGCCCAGCTTCCAGAACGATTCCATCAGCCGCAGTCTCCACCCGGGTGCCGAACGGAACCGAAATGTCTATGCCGTTGTGGAAAGCATCCTCCCCACTAAATGGATCCATGCGTTGCCCAAACCCCGCGGTGATCTGCCCTCGCACGGGCCAGATGGAAGGTACGGCAGTCCGGGCGATGAGGGGGTTGGAGAACATTCCCCTCCCCAAGTCGTTACCGTCCGGATCGAGGGAAGCTCTGCGGATCAGGTCAAATGCGTACAGAGAAGCGCGGAAACTGGAGTCCACGGAGGCATTGGTTTGAGTTGCCAGAGCGAGAACTGCGGAAGGGAAGCGTGGACGGCGCTCATCACCAAAACCGTAAGTCAGCGCCACCTCCGTAGCCAGCGATTGCAGTGAGTCCAACTTCGCGTTGGTACTGGTGACGGCGCTCTCCAGCGTCCGATATTGCGTCTTTAGGGCTTCCCGCTCACTGCGAACGTTGTTGTAATTCGAGACCTTGAGGAGCATTCTGGCATAACTGTTGGCGAGTGCCGCGACGGTCATGATTCCTACCGCGCTAAGAGCCAGAAGCATATGAATAAGGTAGAATGGCAGTTGAATCTTGTGGAGCCTGCCATGGGCACCGGGAAATATAAGGAAGGCATAAAACTTCTTCTGCATCTATAAATTCTCCCGTCGGAGTATTATTTCGTGCTATGAATTCCCTAGCGGCGTACAGCTAGGATTTCGGGAACGGACCAATTAGAAAACTCTTACTTGGCTGGCGCATGGAATGTTAAGAGAAGATGACGGATGTGTCAAGCGCTAATTTCGCTCCCGTCGGCCCTGCCTTGCCCTTGTACAACCTCGACTTATCCGGGATCGTCGGGAGACAGCGGGTAATTAGTCTGATTGGACTAAGATCAATTCTACGAGCCTGCCGCCCGATCAACCGTCCTTGGGAAGCGCGGAGCGACAGCTCACGCCGAAGCTGCGGAGGGCACAACGCGAAGTAATCATGTTCAGATCTGAGAACGAATTGGTGCATTGGCTTCAGTCCTTGGCGGTTTCCCGCCAAAGGGGGCACGACCGGGCTGCAAGGCCGGCGGGAAGGGTGAAACTCGGGATTGGCGACGATGCGGCGCTGGTCGATGTCAGGAATGGATGCGAACTTATCCTGACCACGGACATGTCGGTCGAGAATGTTCACTTCACCCGTGAATTGCACAAAGCTCGCGCCGTCGGCCACCGTGCCCTAGCCCGTTCCCTAAGCGACGTGGCGGCGATGGGCGGCGTCCCCCGTTATGCCCTGGTGTCGTTGGCGATGACGGCACAAACGAGGCGGACTTGGATTTCGGGCTTCTACGGCGGATTGCAGGCGTTGGCCCGCCGTTTCGGCGTTCGCCTCATCGGAGGGGACACCGCCGTGGTTCCGGGCGCGATTTTCATTGACGTGCTCGTCGCGGGTGAGGTGCCGCGAGGGAAAGCGCTGCGGCGGTCCGGCGCACGCGCGGGCGACCTGATCTTTGTAAGCGGGCGGTTGGGGTTGTCGGCACTCGGCCTGCGCGTGCTACAGAGCAAGCGGGGGGGACAGCCACTCCTGGCTGTCCGCGCAAAGGCACAGGCAGGAGTGCCTGTGCTACTGGCCAGGGAAGCCGTGCAGGCCCACCTTTACCCAGAGCCTCGTTGCGCCCTGGGGCAATTCCTCTCCTCGCGCGGCTTGGCCTCGGCGCTGATCGATGTGAGCGACGGGCTTTCCACGGACCTCGACCGCCTTTGCGCCGCGAGCGGAGTAGGCGCGCGATTGTGGACTGCCAAGATTCCCAGCCCGGCTTTACCCGAGGCGGCGGATTCACTCCAACTGGCGCTCGACGGGGGCGAAGATTATCAACTGCTGTTCACGGTCCCCCAACCAGCCGCTTCGCGCCTTCCTTCGAGATTTCGAGGGCAGCCCCTTTACCAAATTGGAGAGATTGAAGCCGCAAGCGGCGTCCGGCTAATCACACCCGAAGGTAAAGTCCTGAGCCTTGCGCCGGGCGGGTGGGATCATTTTCGGTCAGGTTCCGGCCGACGATGATTCAGGCGTGTCAACCAAGCGCGGTTGCAAAACGGCAAATCAAGGCGCAACAGGATTCGCACTCTTGGATGCGCCCGCGCCAGGACTGGGCTCGGACTTGACGCCCTCGGAGGAGGAAGGCGCCTTGGCGGGCACAGGTTCGGGCACAGCTTTGGTTTTCACTTTGACCGGAAGTGCCGATCCTCCGGCGGCGGGCGCGGAGGGTGGCGGGGCTACACCGGCGGGATGAACAGAGGAGGCCGCCCCAGGCTGGGCTGCCGAAGCGGCGGCCCTGGGCGCCGGGTTGCCGGCCGCCGCCCCAGCCGGTCCCGACGAGGGCCGGGCGCCAGACTGGGCTACATCTGAAGGCTTACTTCCCAACAGGACCTCCGGCCCGGCGCTGGCCAGTATCTGCTTCACCTGATCAGGATTGGTCAGCAGCGGCGAGTGCGGGAACTCCTCGAGGGGCCGGCCTTTCAGATACTCGCTCATGAACTGCTCCCAGATGGGCAGCGCCACGCGCGCGCCTTCTTCCTTATCGCCCAGAGTCTGGTGATCATCAAACCCCACGTAAACGCCGCAGGTCAGGGAGGGCGTGAATCCGAGAAACCAAGCGTCGGAGAATTCGTTCGTCGTGCCGGTCTTGCCCGCCAGGGCGTATTTCTGAGCCAGGGGCCTGGCGTGCACGGCGGTTCCCGAGTTGAAGACCTCCCGCAACATCGAAACCATGATCCGGGCGACGGCGGCGGGAAGGACGTCGGTGACTTCCGGCTGAAAATCGTCGATCACCCGCCCGTCATAGTTGGTGACGCGGTAGACCGTGCGCGGCGTGATGTGGACGCCGTCGTTGGGGAAAGTGGTGAAGGCGGAAGTGTGCTCGAGCAGGGTCAGGTCCGAGGCGCCCAGCGCCAGGGGCAGGTTTGGAACCAGCCGTGAAGTGATGCCGAACTTGCGGCACAAGCGGATGACGCTGTCCACCCCGACCTTGGCCAAGAGCTTGACGGCGGGCACGTTGCGCGATTCCGCCAGGGCGTGCAGCAGGGTGATGGTCCCTTCGTATTTGTCGTCATAATTGTGCGGGGCCCACCAGCCTGAGGAAGTGCTGTAGCCCACCGGCGCGTCCACAATCGTGTCAAAGGGCGACGTGCCGTCGAGCATCGCCTGGGAGTAAACATAGACCTTGAACGAAGACCCCACCTGCCGTTCCGCCTGCACCGCCCGGTTATATTTGCTCTCGTTCCAGTCGTAGCCGCCCACCATGGCCTTAATGGCGCCGGTCGGGTTGTCAATCACCAGGATGGCCCCCTGGACGGTGGGGTGCTGGTCAAGCGTGACGACGAGCTTCGTTCCCTTGATTTCCTTGATTTGAAACAGGTCGACATCGCCGGGAGAAAACAGCTCCGTGGCCAGGGTCTTCCGGGTCCAGGCGAAATCAGGAGCGGCGAGGCGTGCGGTGTAGTCGCCAAATCGCGCGAAGGCATATTCCCCGCTCACCTGCATCACCAATCCGTGCGCCAAATCGCCCGGCTGGAAGGCCTGCTTCCAGTCGTTGTCCGTGTAGGTCTCGAGGGTGGCAGGCAAGCCATCCGCGAGGGTTACATGATTCTTCAGGATATTCTTCTCGGGGCCGCGCCAGCCTCGGCGCTTATCATCGTCGCGCAGGCCTTGCCGCAGGGTTGCTTGAGCCAGCTTCTGAATCTTCGGGTCGAGCGTCGTGTAGACGCGCAGCCCGCGCTCGTCCACCGCTTCCGGTCCATATTTCTTCTCGAGGAACTGGCGCACCTCTTCCACAAAGTAAGGCGCCACGGTGTAGTTCCATTTCTGGATATTCAGCCCGAGCGGGGTGGCCGAGGCGGCGTGGTAGTCCTCGCGGGAGATCTTCCCGTTTTCCAGCATCGCCAGCAGGACCTGGTTGCGCCGCCGGCGCGCGGCCTCGGGGTGCGAGAGAGGTGAATAGGCGGTGGGTGACTTGGGGATCCCCGCCAGCAGCGCGGCCTCCGGCAGGCTCAACTGCCAGATGTGCTTGCCAAAGAAGAATTGGGCGGCGGCTTCGTAACCGAAATTCCCATGCCCCAGATCCACCTGGTTTGCGTACATGGTGAAGATCTGAGACTTGGTGAAGTATCGCTCGATCTGGATGGCCATCAAGGCTTCCTGGATTTTGCGCCGGAAGCTCTTCTCCGGCGTCAGGAACAGCTTTCTGCTGAGCTGCTGGGTGAGGGTGCTGGCCCCCTGAGCTCGACGCCACTCGGCGAAGTCCGTGACCGCGGCCCGCACGATGCGCAGGACATCGACGCCCCAGTGGCTCTCGAAATGGCGGTCCTCGATGGAGATGACCGCATCCCGGAGCACCGGCGGGATCTGGTTGTAGGTCACAATGACGCGCCGCTCCAGGGCGAAGCTGCCGATGACCGTGCCGTCGTCCGCGTAAAGGTCCGTCATCACGTCCGGCCGGTAGTCTTCCAGTTGGCGAATCTGCGGCAGGTCGGACGAGTAGACAAAAACCAGTCCGGCTAGAGCCCCCACCCCGGCCGCGAGCAGGAGCAGCATCAGAAACACAAACTGCCCGAAAACCTTGCGGCTGCTCACCTGCGGAGGAGTTGGCTCGGAAGGCGGAGGAGGCTCGGTGATGGAAAGAAACGGATCAGGCATGATAATTCGCCACGGTTATTGTAGGTTGCCGGAGGCTTGCAGTCAAACTGCGTTGCCAGCTCTCAGCGGTCAGCTTTCAGCCTTCAGCCGGATTACTACCCTCCTCCTTTGCAAGGTGGAGTGAGTGGCGTTTGCTCGCCGCGCGAGCGCCCGTAACCCTTCTGGTTGCCCTAGGGCGGCCACAAGGGCCGCCCCTACAAATAGGCGTTTCTTTGTTTTCATAGACATTCTCGCTTTGTTTTCTCAATTCTGGAGTGCGGCAGCGGGGCTGCCACCCTTCGCTGTCGGTACCTGCCGGACGGAACCAGTGTAATAACGCCCTGTCCCTCGGGAGAGGGCTGTTGGTTCGCGGGTGGCGGTCCTCTGTAGCCGACTTATTGTCATTTGACCAGCCCCACTCTTTTTTGCTCGGAAGCCTTCGCTTCGTTTGCGCAGAACGCGCCGATTTTGCTCCTTTCAGGCGCTGATTTGCGTGCAAAAGGCGCACAATTTGCAGCAACCAAGAAAGTGATATCCTTTGTTTTCAAGTACTTCTTAGCTTCGTTCCCACTGTTTTTGCATTTTCGCGCGCGCCTCCGGATCTCCGCCAGCCGGGCAATCTCGAACCCTGCCGCAATCCCGCGCCCCAGCCCCAAGCCGGGACGCGTGTGGTGCCGAAAAGCTCGAATTCTGTGTTTAATGCGCGCATTGTACAATCAATTCTGAGTTCGTTTTGAGTTCGTTTTGAGTTCGTTTTAAAATGCCATCGTTTGTTTTCAATAACATACTGGCTTCGTTCGTATTATTTTTTGTTATTTTCGGGTCCCCGGTTCCCCGACAACAGAGACTATTGCGCTTCTCCTCGCAGTCCGAAGCCCACGTACGACAATGTGTCCGCAAAATGACCACACTTATAGGCTAGCATACCTCCCTGGGTTTGTCAAGTAAAAAATGCAAAAAAGCCAGCGGAGGCTCCCGAGTCCCGCCGCCCTGCCCGGCCAGACTGCGGCCTTACGGTCGATTCGGACCAAATGTCGTCGAGTGGCGCGCGTGCTGCCTCAAAATGCCTCCCTGCCTTTTCCCTCCAAAATCCTGGCAGCTTCGACAAGGTCACTTCCACGGTTCGCCGACACATCGGAGTGAGCGCAACCAGGCACCATAGCTTCCCCGAAGCCGACTTCGGGGGAGTCAGGAGCGCTGCGCTTCAACGAGTAGGCCGTTTAACCGGCCAAGTGAATTCTCTCCGAGTAAGAATTGGCAGGAGTCGTAGACCGATTTTCGTAATCCGGATTAATACCCCATGGAGGCGAGTCGTGTTCAGTGTCGGGGGTTGTACAAGGTTTCAATAACGCACTGTTTAGGAAGGCATGTAAAGAGTCGCATAGGAGGGCCTATTAGACCTGACTGCGCACGTTGCCTTGAAGTCGACATCTTGGCCAGTTACCGGGAGTGCGCGGGCCGCCGTGCCGCTGTCCACGAAGCATTCACCCTTTTCGTATTCTCCATGAGGGAGGCCGGATGACCTCCTGGGATCGATTTTCATGAAGTGCCATCAGTAAGTTTTCAAAAGCGTCTCCGTACAAGCTGGGGGTGAACTCGAGATCAGGGAATTCCACTCCAATGTCATCGTGCAAGTCCTCCGCCTTGTCTTCGGCTTCCGACGCCTTGCCGAGTAGGATCAGAAGTTGCCGTAATTCCTCCTTGCGGAGCCGCAGAACAACATCGCCGCGGTTCCTGCCATCGGCCGGAACGCTTTCCGCCAAGCGGTCGACGGCCGCAAATGCCGCCTGCATGTCCTGGTTGGATTGGATGTCTGCGGGTTGCGGAAACCCACCGAAGCGGCCCCATAACACCAAGTACGTGAATACCTGGGCAACATATGCAGCCGTGCAGTCATAGGCCAAGCCTGCTTGTGCGAACTTCGCGAGGGCGTGGATTTCCTCCCACTCCACCGCCGACATGACGAGTTTGAAAGTGTCGTCCCCGGATTCAGGCTTTTCCAGTCGCACCGCATAATCTCCCGCGTGTCATGACAGGCTAACCTTGCCCTTGGCAGTCGGTGCCTGCTCGCTTTAAGGAATTTTCCACTCGCCCCAAACCGGGATTAAGCCTGAGCGGAAAGGGACTCCCCTCGCCGCTCACCAGACGATGGCCACCGATTCACAGCCTACGCCCACTCTAAAATGGAGCGTGAGGGTTTGTTCGCTCCCATTACTTGTTGCGCCGGGCACGCCAGAATCAAACTTGAACTAATTGGACGATGCTGGATGAGCGGGGGACTTAGTTCGTTTTCTTCGCATCTTTTTTCTGTTTTGTCTCTTTAATTATCCTTCCGCGGCGGAGACTTGGGCTGGAACGTGCCGGTCAGCTTCATGAAGGATCTAACAAAGTCAGGCGTTATTTCTATACCGTTCTTTTTCAAAGTCAAAGCCAGAGCGACCTCAACCTGCACCCGCGGCGCATCGTGATTCTGGATGTGTTTCTTCGTATCGCGAACGCGCTCGTTGTCCAGATTGAGGATAAGTTCCGCCTCGCCCACTGGCAAGTTATCACCGGGACGAATGTCATTGAAAAGATGGAAGACTTTCAGGGCATCGTCGCTGCGGCCCTCCTGATTCAGAACCGTTTCGGCGGCTTTTGGCAGGGAATTCAGGAAATCCTGCTGGTTCTGGGCCGTCATCAGATCGAACTGTATAATGTCCATCGCCTGCGCCATATTCGGAAGAAGCATCGCCGCCGACAGAAATGTCGCGGCCAGATATTTTTTAACCCCGTTCATGGAAACCCCCTGCATCCCAGTTGCCGTCTGTTGTCTTTCGAGCCCTTGAAGCAGAGTATAGCATAGTATACGGAAAATGCGATTCTCCTGGCCTGATGGTCAGCGATTCCGCATCCGAGGTTGGGGGGGCGCGAAATAGTTAGTCCGGGCGCACCGAAGGCGGTCGGGCAGATTCGCATAGGCTTTGTGGGCGGGAGCAGGAAGGGAAATTAGACCCGGTGAAGTCGGCACCACGGCGAGATGGGCGCAACCCGCCGCAGGCCGCATGAATCTCGGGCCGAAGCGCGGGGCGGAACTCCGGGAGGGGAGGAGAAGACTCTTAGGTGGATGAGCCCTCGGCGAAGCAGGGGTCCTCACAGAGTTCGCGGGCCATGAGGCGTGCCCAGTAGTGTTGCGTTCGGCCGCGACGGACGGCCGGCCGAGCCACAAGCCGGTGATTCGACTCAAGAGCTTTCTCTATCAGGCAGCGAGCTGGAAGATGCCACGGCGGGTGGTGGCGAAGGTGGAGTTCCACTTTGGGGAGTTGTTCCCGCGCGTGGGATTCATCGTGACCAACCTGGAGACAGACAGCCGGGCCGTGGTGCGTTTCTACAACCAGAGGGGCACTGCCGAGCAGTGGATTAAAGAAGGCAAACAAGCGGTGAAGATGACGCGGCTGAGCTGCCATCGATTTCGGTGAAATGAAGTGCGGCTGTGGCTGAGCGTGATCGCGTACAACTTGGGGAACCTGTGGCGGCGGCTGGTGCTGCCTCAGAGGATCGGCAACTGGTTGCTGACCAGCTTGCAGCAGCGGTTGGTGAAGACGGGCGGACTGCTGGTCAAGCACGCCCGCTATTACTGGCTGCTGCTGGCCGAGAGTCATCTCACGCGGCGGCTGTTTGCCAGCATGCTGGGGCGGATAGCTGGGCTGCCCCTTCCGGCGGGATAGCCGAGGCTGTGAGGAATCGGGAAATCGATCCAGCCCTACCAGGAACGGAGAAGTGTCTGCGGCATCGACTGCACCGAGCGGCAGATTCGGTCTCAGGAGGATTCATTTGCCAAAGTGAGCAATATGATTCAGACATGACGCCGCGGGAATGTTTAAATCATTGCTCAGAACCACAAAATGAAGAGCTTTTGCGTGTAGCGACAACTACTCGGAATGCCAAAATGGAAATTCCTGCTAAATAGGAGGAACTGACCTATAATAATACACACTATGCGGCACCCTGCGACGTGTTTGGTTTTCCTGTTTGGTCTGTGCGTGCTTTCGGGCTTGCCCGCCTACGCGCAAAATAAAACGGCATGCGAGTTGCTCTCCAAAGCCGACGCAGACGCGATCCTTGGCGTAGCGCTCCAGCCACCGAAGCCCACCGCCCCCTTTCGTTCGCTCCTGGACCCGGATTTCACCTCGGGCACGGTCGACCAGGCTTGCAGCTTCACCAACTACGTGCCCAACCAGCCGCGTCCGGCGAAGGTCGTTAATTTCATACTCGAGGTTCGCTATTCGTCCGTACCGGACCCTGGCGCGATCGACAAGGCTCGCAAGGAAGTAGACACGCGCACCTACGACCATCCAACGGATCTGCCGGGTCTGGGCGATGCGGCCTTCTGGATCGGAGCGCCCAATAACGTGACGCTATTTGTTTTCCTCGCAGGCACGACGCGATTGATGATCGGTCCGAGCGAGATCGGCCTGGAGCAAGAGAAGGCACTGGCAACGAAAGCTCTCGCGGCGTTGGGCAAGACAAACTTTACTTACGGGACCCCGACTGGATTGAGCAAGCCGGTGCTGGGCAAACCGGGTCCTAATCCAAGTGCGCTGGACCAATTGAAACGCGCACTTACCGCGAAGGCCGATACGGGAGATGTGAAAGCTCAGGTCGCGCTCGGTAGACTCTATGACTCCGGAAAGGTGGGCCAGGACGGAACAGTGCAACATGACTATGCCGGCGCCGCCTACTGGTATCACCAGGCATCGGATCATGGTGACGCTCAGGCGGCCTATGAACTCGCACTCCTTTACCGCGAGGGACTCGGCGTGGCCGCGGACGCCGCGAAGTCATTCCAGCTTCTGCAGAAGGCCGCCGAAGCGAATTATGTCCCGGCGATGCCGATGCTATCCAACGCTTACGCCGACCAAAAGACTCCCGTTAGCCCTCAACGCGCCACCTATTGGGCGACGAAAGCCGCCGAAGCGGGTGACGCCACAGGGCGGCTTATTCTGGGCTTTGAATACGCCTCTGGAAAGCTGGGCGGCAATCCGCCCGTTTGGTACACAAGGGCGATGGAGGAGTTCAGGAAGGCCGCCGACGGCGGCAACTGCCTCGCGATGATGGCGATCGGAGAGTTGTATTCCAGCGGGAAGGGTGTTCCCGCCGACAAGGCCCAGGGACAGAATTGGAGCGCGAAGGCCGAATCATGCCAGGACGGCAATCTCGCGGTTCTACAACAGCAGATTTCCGAGTATCGGGCCAGAGCTGCCGCAGCGCGCGAACCCACGATTTACTCCATGCTGGGCGCAATTCCCGTTATCCCCAGACTCGCTCCTCGCGTATCGCGGAACGGGCAGCGGTCTGGCGTTTCCTGGAATTCCGACTTCATCGGCGGCCTCGCCGCTGCCGCAGTCATCCTGACCGCCATTAATGCGCTTCTCCCCGGCTCGGGGGGGACGTCGGGTCCTGCGGGGGACGTCGACAAACAGATACTAAACGAGAACGGTCTTAACAACGACTGGGGTTATCGCCATATGATGTGTAATCCATCTGATTTCTCTCCCATGCTCAGTGATCCGCTAGGACCTTGCCAACCGTAGCTCGAAACGGACATAGCTCTAGCTCCAGCTTTCTCGGTCACCTCGCTGAGGAGGCAACCGTCTTGCTCGCGATTGCTGCACTCATCCCTGACACCCCCGGTGCCCCCACTGATGCGGCGCAGGATTTTGCGGATCGGCAGTCGAGAACGGCAAGAATGTTTGCTATCGATTTCCCTTGTATAGACAGCTGCGGAACCATGATTGGTGATTCCTGCAGTCACTAATCGGACGAGTCTCCCGCTACGAACGACGCGTGGACTGCAGTGAGCTAATGGGCGTTGAAAGTGGATTTCATATTGCAGAGAAGGGAAGTCAGCCCCCGCTAGAAGAGGGAAGGCTGACGCGATGCCTGCTCGCGGGCGCGCCATGCGGCCGTGTGGCTTTCCTCGTCGAGCCATGCGAAGCCTGAACAAGCCGGTGCTGAGCAAGCCGGGTCCGAATCCAAGCGCACTCGACCAACTGAAACACGCACTTACCGTGAAAGCCGACGCGGGAGACACTCAGGCGCAAGTGGCCTTGGGCGACTCTATCAAGGCGGCGCCCTGAGCCCTGACGGAAGCGTGCAACACGACTATGCCGGCGCCGCCTACTGGTATCACCAGGCATCGGATCATGGCGACGCTCAAGTGGCCTATGAACTCGCGATCCTTTATCGCGAGGGACTGGGCGTGACTGCTGACAAGTCCCAGTCATTTCAGCTTCTCCAGAAGGCCTCCGAAGGCAACTATGTGCCGGCGATGCCCCTGTTATCCGATCTTTATGCCGATCAAAAGACTCCCGTTAGCGCTCAGCGCGCGACCTATTGGGCGACGAAAGCCGCCAACGCCGGCGAACCCAGGGGGTGGCTGGTTCTGGGATTTGAATATAGCGCGGGGAATCTGGGCGGTGATCGGCCCTACTGGTACAAAAGCGCTATGCAGGCGTATCGGAAGGCTGCCGACGGCGGCAACTGCCTCGCGATGATGGCAATCGGCGAGTTGTACTCCCGCGGCAACGGCGTTCCCGCCGACAAAGCTCAGGCTCAGAGTTGGCAAACAAAGGCGGAGTCATGCCAGGACAGCAATCTTGCATTGCTGCAGCAGCAAATGTCCCAGTATCGGGCCAGAGTTGCCGCGGCGCGCAGGGCAGACCGTCGCAACATACGTGTGCCGCTCGAAAAACGCGTTCGTGCCTGAATCACGGCGTATACGGTAGCTACTTTTTCAAATTCGGGGCTTGGGCGATTCCGGGTGTTCGACCATACGCGAGGAATCCAGCCAGCGTGTTCCCAATGAGCATGTTGCCGGAAAGTCCTGCCGCTGCTGGCAACTTACATCATCGCCTTGCCAGGTGGCCGCCCAACTCGATCGAGGGAAGTCTATTGCCGAGGGTCCGCTTTGGTGGCGTCCCCTTTAGGAATTATAGGAACAACAACCTGAGCAGGTACGACTAATCCCTTTTTGGCCTTGACGTCTTTGGCGTCCTCTTCGCAAGGCTCTTTTCGAATTGTAAATGTCCCGTCGGGATTATGGGTAACCATAGGCTCAGCGATCTCCAGGCATCCGGTCAATACCGATGGCTCGCTCACCCGGATGTCGCCCGGAAAGGCCAGCCTACCTGACGCGTCGAGCACGGCGGTCGCGGTCTTACTCACCGGCGCCGCTTGCCTCGTATTGGCGGACGCAGGCTTTGCGGATTGGACGCGGAAGCTCAGCTTCACGGAGGTCCCCTGCTTGAGATTCTTCACGCCCACTGCAGTCACTTGATAAGTGCCCGCCGCATCCAGGTGAACCGAGAAGGTTCCGTCACCGTGCGTGTTGACTTGTGCCAGGGCGGGGCCAGGTATTTTCTTGATAACCATCTGGATGCTTGCGACATCTTTGGTGCTTGCCCACAGGGGAGAGGTCTGGGCCGCCAGGAGGGCGGCGAGGAGAATCGAAAACACGCAGGTCATCACGGACCAGGATTTCATGCGGTACATCATCGACATCAATATTACACCCTTTGACCTTCTCCGTCGCGATGATTTGTGTTTCTTATCAAAGTTCCGTGTCCCCTTGAGAAGCTGGACGCGGTCAGATCCAGTTTGACGTGTCGGCAAACCGTTGAAGTGCCACCCGCATGCAAACTCCCGAGATACGGGGTTCTGGGATGTCTGGATCTGCGCTCCTCTCCAGTTGGACGTATAACGGGTTAACCTCAGTTGAGCCGAACGTGGCTGAGGGGCCGGTGTGCTTTAGCTGGCAGGAAGGTGGGAGCAACGTGAGGTTTCAGAGCTGCCTCGCGGGCGTAGGCTTCCGGCGGGCGGCGCGCGCCGTGGGGCTGAAGCGCGAAGCGCCTTCGAGTGCGGCGGCTCGACGCCGCCTTGCAGTCTCCAGATTCATACCGACCACCCTGCGAACCAACGCCATTCCCTTCGTTGGCAGTCCGGCATTAACCTGGAAACCAAGGCGGCGTCAAGCCGCCGCACTCCAAGGTGCCTTCGGCACGGCCATTGGCGCTCACGCTGTGCGGTCGAAGAAGGGGCTCTTGCCGGTTATGCTCAAGGGAATTCCGAGTGCCTCATTGACGTCCTCCGCAAACAGCTTGAGGTCGAGGCAAGACCTTCCTACGGAGTACATGATGCGAGTATCGACGTGCAGGTTGGAGGCTATGGCCGCCGCCGAACAAGCAGCTATACCCAAGTCGATGGAGTTGAAGCTGCAAATCCCATCTTTGGCTTTCAGTTCGTCGCAAGTGGGGTTTCCGCAGAAACCGCAATTCAGCCCTGCCGGGTTGGAGCGGACGCCAATCACCACGATGGCGGGCGACGCCGCCACGTTATGGGCATCCCGTTCAAAACCCGGACGGTTCTCCGATCGCGCAATCTCGATCATTTTGTTGACCAGAGCCTGCCTGGAGATCTCATCGTCGATGGCCACAACCTGAATGTTGTCGATGCCGCGCGTCTTGGGAGCGGTCCTCGCCGCCCCGGCCATCAAGGCCGCAACCTGGCACGCTGCTTGCTTCTCGAGTTCCCACCAAACCTTCATCTTCTCCTCCGAGGTTCTTCAAAAGACTCAATGTATGAACACACCGCCACAAGGTATATACTTAAAGCATAGGGTTTTCAAGGTCAGGTGAAGGGGAGCAGTTGCCCAGCGCGGTAGAGCCGCAATTCAAAATTCAAGAATTGAAATTCAAGAGCATGTAACGAGAACGATGACCGGTAAAAACCTTGGCGCGCCGCGAAGAAATTCGAGAATACTAGCACAGGGAGGGCTGTGATGGCGAAGGGTGCACTGAACGATGAACACTTACGGGAATACGAAGCCAACGGCTTTGTCCTGGCCAAAGGGATGTTCGACAAGGAGGAGACGGGCTTATTGCTGCGCGCCGCCAGGGAAGACCGGGAACTCGACCAGCATTCTTTTGGCCGAGGAGACGGTGAAGGAGGGCGAGTCCGTCTCTCCCTATGGAACCACCCCGGCGATACGCTGTATGGCATGTTCGCGCGCTGTGAATCCATCGTCAACTCCGCGGAGAAAATCCTGGGCGGCGAAGTTTACCATTACCATTCGAAGATGATCATGAAAGATGCCAAGGTCGGCGGCGCGTGGACATGGCACCAGGACTACGGCTACTGGTACCAGAACGGCGTGCTGGCCCCGCTGCTCACCAGCGCTTTCATCGCCGTCGATCCGGCCTCGCGGGAAAACGGCTGCCTGCAAGTCATTCGCGGCTCGCATCAACTGGGACGCATCGATCACGTGCTGACGGGAGAACAGGCCGGCGCCGACCAGGAGCGCGTGCGCGAGGTGCTGAAAAGAATGGAACTGGTCTACGTGGAGATGGAACCGGGTGATACCCTCTTTTTCCATTGCAACCTGCTGCATCGCTCGGATCAGAACCACTCGGAGAAGCCGCGCTGGTCCATGATCTGCTGCTATAATGCGGCGCGTAATGATCCCTACAAGGAATCTCACCATCCCCGCTATACACCACTTCACAAGGTGCCCGATTCCGCCATCCAGGAAACAGGCCTGCGGCGCTTTGCAGATACGCAAGCCGACGTCGCCTGGCTGGAGGGTGAAAAGGACGGCAGCGCACGCAGCCTCAAGTCATCGGCAGTTCAGGAGATCCGGTGAGCCCGAGATCTGCCAGATTGGATGAATCAATTCCCTCGAGCCCGCGGAATATCGAAGGCGCGGTGCGCAGGGTCGTTGGATTCCTGGAACAAAACGGCGATTGCCGGGAACTGGTGAATGTCCAGGCCGCGTTGCGAGAAGCGCTCAGCAACGCCATGCTCCATGGCAACCGCGGCGATCCCGTAAAGTGCGTGCGCCTGACCGTGGAGATCGAGGAAGGCGGTGGAATAACCATCGTGGTTAGAGACTCCGGTCCCGGCTTTGACCCCGCCAGACTTCCCGATCCAACCGAAGGCGACAACATTTATCGTGACAGTGGGCGCGGAGTGTATTTGATCCATCGGCTCATGGACCAGGTCGAATACAATTTCAAAGACGGGACGATTCTCACCATGCGACGCTATCCCCCAAAAGGCCAACCCTAACCGACACCGTGGGGAGTGCGGCCCACGGACATCCTAAGAAAATTCTCATCGAGCTGCCGATTGTGCCGATAAATCAGGTGTGCGGCGCGTCTGCGTCCTTGGCTCTTGAATGACCAGTGACGGCGACGGCGCTTCCCCTGGCCCCCAAAGCACGGGGGTGGGTGAGGCCGGAAGTGCGTCGGGCCGCGGCACCGGGCGTGAGCCAAGAAAGCGCCGTGAATCGAGGCTGAAATGCTCTACATATTTTTGCTGGCCTTCTTTCTCGTGCAATTCCTTGTGCTCGTGGGAGTGATTTTGTTTGCGATCTTCTTTTCGCGTCCGGAAGTTCCCCTCAAAGGGGATGGCGGGCTGGAACGGACTGCTGTTGACCAGGGTGGGAAAGATGCCTCGAGGGATTCACAGAGGCTCATGAACCGGCTTATGACCGTGCGTCCTTCGGTCTTTGCGGCTCTCTCTTCTCCGTCAGGCGGGCGGCCCTATCAGGGCTCAGTCCAGGGGCCGTCGTGGTTCGCCAACCCTTGAGGTAGCCGCGGCTTCACTCTTTCCCCAGGGGGCTGGCGCCGAGGTTCTCATACCATTTCACGTTGGCCGTGGAGGCGCCGATGGCCACCAAGTCGGGACGGCCATCGCCGTTGAGGTCGGCCGTGACGATGCCGGAGGCCGCCATCTGCGAATCCAGCGTCTGGCGCTCCCACTTCAACCCGGAGGCGTCCAGGGCGTAATACACATAAAGGCTTGTCCCCTGGCCGCGAAATCCCGCCACGATTTCATCATTGCCGTCGCCATCGAGGTCGGCGCAGAGCAGCGCGTGACCATCGTGGATGCTATCGTCGATCGGATGGCGACTCCACAATTCAGCGGATTTTTCCCGGGTGTAAACCACTACGTGCTCGCCATGCCAGGGCTCGATGGTAGCCAGGAAACGGCGGCCGTCCAGTCGGCCCACGCCGATTTCGCTCGACCCGCGACGCGGAGTGGAAAGCTGGTCACCCGCCCCGAGGTGGGTTTTTGTCCAGTGAAGGTCGGGACTCCTTCCCGTAGAGTGGAAAAGGTGAACGCCCTCAAAGCTGGCCGTTAGGATTTCTTCACGCCCGTCGTTGTCCCAGTCCATGATCTGGACGCCATGGACAACGGTCAACGAGTCGTCGATGAGGTGGGGAATCCAGGCGCCTTGGCCGGTGTCCGTGGCGGAAACGTGCCCGCGCAGGAGTGGCTCGGGAGACTCGAACCAAGTGAGCGGCGCAGGGACTTCGTAGCCCGGCTCCTTGGCGCCAAACCCCAGCAACGGAACGTCCACCAACCCCAGGCGGCCGCTCCCGTCCAGGTCGGCCCAGCGCAATCGGTGCGAGGTGGGGATCCGGCCAAGCAAGTGGAGCGGCCATTCGGAGTCCAACGAGACGCCGGGCTCCCCCCACCAGATGCTTCCCCCTGAGGTGCTGTCATTCAGCGCAAAGTCGCTCGCGAGCGCCAAACCGCGTTGCGGATAGTTGCGGCGAAACAGGGGAGCCAGACTGATGTTATGGCGGGTCAAGGTGGTGATGGGCCGAGCCTTCCAGGAAGGATTCTCGTACCATTCGACGATGCTCTCTTCCGAACTTAACGCCAGGATGTCAGGACGCCCATCGCCGTTGACATCGGCAACGGCCACCTGGTAGCCGCTCGGAATCTGAGCAACCGTGTGGGGTTGCCATTTGATCATCGCTCTTTTCGTTTGCGGAGTATCCGCGCTACCGGCCGCCGTCCGGACTGCCAGGGTTCCATACGCTGTACAAAAGCCTATGCTCTTTTTCAGGAAATCCCGGCGGCCGAAAGTGCTTTCCGCGCGCATAGCCGACCTTTGGCTGAGGTTACGGGGAGTGGATCTCATCGCCCGATTGTACCTCAAAGCGGTTTCCTAGGGGCCGCCGTCAGGCACGCTGCTAGTGGGCCGCGCAGATTTCGTGGCACGGGCGTCCCGCCCGTGAGCACGGCCAGGATGGCCGTGCCACGTTGGGTTGGGGCTCCGCCGCGCTGTGGTGTCTGTGGTGAGACTGCCTTCACGGGCAACGCTAAATTGATCGCAGTCAATTGTTCGCGTATAATCTGTCGTTCGGGGGCTGCGAACGATCTAAGGGTGATGAAAACTATGCCTGCTCGCACTATGTACGAAAAGATTTGGGATGCTCACCTGGTGGCGGAAGAGCCGAGGCAACCCGCGCTCATTTATATCGACCGCCATCTCGTCCACGAGGTGACATCCCCGCAAGCATTTGCCGGCCTGCGGGCGGCGCAGCGCAAAGTGCGCCGGCCTGACCTTACCTTTGCGGTGATGGATCACTCGGTGCCGACCAAGGACCGGAATCTGCCGTTGCTGGATACAGTCGCGGCGGCGCAGTTCGACGCCCTGGAACGCAACTGCCGCGAGACAGGCATCATGCTCTTCAACATGCAGAATCCCAATCAAGGCATCGTGCATGTCATCGGACCCGAACTCGGCATCACCCAACCCGGCCAGACCATCGTTTGCGGCGACAGTCACACGGCGACTCACGGCGCTTTCGGGGCTTTGGCCTTTGGAATCGGCACCAGCGAAATTGAGCACGTCCTGGCCACTCAATGCCTCTCGCAATTCGAGTCCAAGACCATGCTGGTTCGGGTGAGCGGAACCCTCGTCCCAGGCGTGACCGCGAAGGACATCATTCTCGCCGTCATTGGCAAGATGGGAATCGCAGGTGGAACCGGCCATGCCATCGAATACGCCGGCGACACCATTCGCGCCCTCTCCATGGAAGGCCGGATGACCGTCTGCAACATGACCATCGAGGGAGGCGCGCGCACTGGAATGGTTGCGCCCGACGACACTACGTTCGCGTACCTCGAAGGGCGGGCTTTCGTTCCGCGCGGCCGCGATTTTCAGGTTGCTGTGGACTATTGGAAATCTCTGGCCACGGATGCGGGCGCGGCTTTCGACAAGGTGCTGGAACTCGAGGCGGAAAGCATCGCGCCGCAGGTCACCTGGGGGACAAACCCCGGCATGGTCACCGACGTGACGGGGAAAGTGCCGGAGCCGGGTAGTTTTCAAGATCCTGTGGACCGCAAGGCCGCCGAGCGCGCTCTCGCGTATATGGGCCTTGAGCCGGGCACTCGCATCGTTGACATCCCATTGGATTATGTGTTCATCGGCTCCTGCACCAATTCCCGCATCGAGGACTTGCGCTTGGCAGCGGGTGTTGCGGCGGGTAGAAAGGTTTCGAAGAGCCTCAAGAGCGCACTCGTGGTACCCGGCTCGATGCGCATCAAGGCCCAAGCGGAGAAGGAAGGTCTGGACAAGATATTCCGAGAAGCCGGGTTCGAGTGGCGCGACGCGGGCTGCAGCATGTGCCTGGGAATGAATCCCGACATCCTTCCGAGCGGCCAGCGCAGCGCCAGCACTTCGAACCGAAACTTCGAAGGACGCCAGGGCAAGGGCGGCCGCACCCATCTGGTCAGCCCCGTGATGGCCGCAGCCGCTGCCGTAGAAGGCCACTTTGTAGATATCCGCGAATGGAAAATATGAAAGCCTGTCATTCCGAGCGAGGCGAGGAATCTCGCTCTGAACTTCGCAGCGGAGTTGAGACTGAGCAAGCCATGAAACCCTATATCCAGGTAACTGCCGCAATCGCTGTCGTTGTTGCTTGCCTCTCGATAGCGCCGGCGTTGTCAACGGCGCAGAAGGTTTTTACGCAGGAGGAAGGGAAACACGACGCGTGGCTGGGAGATCGCCTCACGGAGGCCTACTCAGTTCAAGCGGGCATGTCCAGGGCGGACCTTCTCAAAGTGTTCGAGCCGGACGGAGGGATGCAGCAAATTCCGCCGAGGCGCTACATCCTCCGTAACTGCGATATGATCAAGGTGGACGTCCAGTTTGCACTTCCCGAAGGGATCTCGCGCTCCAACCTGCCGCCGGACGATAAGCTGGCGATCTCCTCAATATCCAAGCCATACCTCGAGAGACCGATCATGGATTGAGCTTGGTCTGAGAGTTCTTGTTGTAGCACGACTCTTTTGCAAGAAGGATTCGACAGATGCAACCCTTTATTAAACACACGGGCCTTGTGGTTCCACTTGATCAGGTAAACGTCGACACGGACCAGATGGTCCCCAAGCAGTTTCTGAAGTGGACGACCCGCGAAGGGTACGGCCGCGTGCTCTTCTACGACTGGCGCTACCTGGAGGGTGAAAAGCCGAACCCGGAGTTCGTGCTGAACCTTCCCCGTTACCAGGACGGAACGATACTTCTGGCGCGGGCCAACTTCGGCTGCGGCTCCAGCCGTGAGCACGTTCCGTGGGCGATTCTCGATTACGGCTTCCGCGCTGTCATCGCGCCCAGCTTCGCCGACATCTTTTATAACAATTGTTTTAAGAACGGCGTGCTAGTGGTCAAGCTGCCTGACGCCCAAGTGGAAGAACTCTTTCAACGGACGGCGAAGAATGAGGGCTATCGGCTGACCGTCGACCTCGAAAACCAGACCATTACGGATGACCTCGGGCTTAGTCTATCTTTTCAAATCGACCCCTTCCGCCGCGAGTGCCTGCTGAAAGGGCTGGACGACATCGGCTTGACCCTTCGTTATGCGGACCGAATCGCGGCCTACGAGCAGAGCCGCCAGCCACACGCCGTCATGTACGAACCCCTGGACGCGATTCTCAAGCAATGAGCGCCTTCCTCGCTTTCCTCGTCGAAGGTTGGCAGTACAGGGGTGAGCTTCCGCCCTTGAAGTGTGCCTGAATGTCGGCTATTCTGAGATACGGGCACGGCGGGGGAACACATATGGAAACTGCAAAAGTGGGCAAGCGGGGCGCAATCATCGTTCCCGTGAGGCTGCGGAAACGATATGGCATCGAAGAAGGGGCACTGGTGACGGCCGAACCCCTCGAGAAGGGCATCTTGATCCGTCCCGCGGTTGTACTCCCCGTGGAAACATACACGCCGGAACGTAAGGCGGAGTTCCTGCTTTCCACGGCCATTAATAACGCTGATTACCGCAAGGCAAGAAAGGAAGTAAGAAAGCTCGGACTTGACCCCGACGCCATCCCCCACCGGCGGCCGTAACGAATGGACCGCCTATTTCTCGACGCTAACGTATTGTTCTCCGCCGCCTACCGTCTTAACGCCGGCCTCCTCAAGCTCTGGAAGTTGAAAAATGTGGTCCTTTGCTCCTCAAACTACGCACTTGGAGAAGCGCGACTCAACCTTGCACACGAGACTCAACGAAGCCGGTTGGAGGAATTATCCGGACGGCTCCAGCTGTTCGAGGCAATTCCGCGAATGCTCCCAGATGGGGTTTCCTTACCAGACAAAGACGTCCCGATCCTCCTGGCGGCAATCGAAGCGAGGGCTACACATCTGATCACCGGGGACCTGCGGCACTTTGGTGCGTACTTCGGCAGGACAGTTGAACGAATTCTGGTCGTGACTCCAGCCGATTACCTGAAGACGGCACGGTAGACGCGGCATCGAGAAAAACCGTATCACCCGCGCTCAGGTGTTTCGCCATAGAGGTATTCTTCCAGGTTGGCCGACCAATCTGCGGGGCCGTCCAATTTTAATGAACGGGCTGTCCTTAGAAAGGACATTGAAGCTTCTGCGGGCGATGGCGTTTCAATCGTCAGTCGGACGCGAGTATTGGGGGCAAGATCGAGGGGTTCTTCCGGGCGGAGAATCTCGCCGTCGAATACTGCCTTGATTTTCCTGGTCATGCCGTCCTCCAGAACTCGCAAGCCTGTTCACATTGTAGCGAAAAAGTTGCGGGGGGGGAATTACACATTCATCCCCACCACGTCTCGCCAGGCATCAGGTGTGCGCGCACCCAATCTTCATTCAGTTCGACGCCCAACCCAGGCGCATCTGACAGCCGGTACTTGCCATCTTTAATCACGGGGCCGTCGTAAACCACAAACTTCTCCCATTCGTCGGTGGTCAGGCTTCCGGGGGAGAATTCCTGAGCGCGGAAGTCGCGGATGGCCGCCGCGCAATGGGCGGAAGCGATCGCCCCCAACGGGCTCGCGGCAAGGTGGGCACAAACAGGCAAGTAGAAGAGGTCGGCCAAGTCGGCGATTTTCTTGGACTCGAGCAACCCACCGGCCTTGGGAATGTCGATATGAATCAGGTGGCAGCCCTGGTTCAAGATGAAGGGCTTAAAGCCTTGGCGCTTGTAGAGATTCTCTCCAGTCAAGATGGGCACCGGAGAAGCTGCGGCGAGCTTGCTCCACGACTCCGAGTAGTCCGGCGGCATCGGGTCTTCGAGCCACATCGGCCGGATGGGCGCGACGGCCCGCGCCAATTCGAGCGCATCGATCCAGTCGAATTCCCAGTGGCAATGCACGGCGATGTCAATGTCATCCCCGAGCGCCTCGCGCAGGTTGGCAAAACCCCTGGCGATCCGGTCCAAGTCCTTGCGCGTCAGGTGGCGGCTATTGGGCTCGTGGCCCGGCTCGCGAAACTCCGGGTCGTACTTGGCGGGGAACGCATCGGCGTCCGACTTGACTGCCGTGATGCCATAGGGGTGGACCTTCAGCGCAGCCGCAAATTCCCGGCAGGATCCCGGATCGAGCATGTCTTTGGGGGAGCGCGTCCAGTAGGCGCGGACGCCGTCGCGGTACTGGCCGCCCAACAGTTTGCACACCGGGGCTCCCAGGATTTTCCCTGCCAGATCCCACAAGGCGATTTCCACTCCGCTAATCGCGGTCACGGTGACGCCCGCGGTCGAGCCGGCTCCTCCCGTGGAGCGTACCATTTTTGTGTAGAGAGGCTCGATGTTCAGCGGGTCTTCGCCCACGGCGAGGTTGCGCACGTAACCCAGGATCACATCCTTCACTCCGTGTCCCCAGTAGGCTTCCCCGATTCCCGTGATACCGCTGTCGGTCTCGATCTTCACCAGGTTCCAATCCGTACTTCCGCGGACGGCCATGGCTTTTACATCGGTGATCTTCACCTTCTTGCGCAGGGGGGCAGCCATCGCTCGGTAGCTCGAAAGCACGGCGGAGGCAGGAACCGCCGCAGCCAAGCCTTTGAGGAAATCCCTTCGCGCCTTGTGCCGCATCGTATCATCACCTCTGTTCACGGAAACGAGAAAAAAGCTCACGCCAAGACGCTAAGACGCAAAGGCACGCAAAGAGGAAGTCCTTGCTCTGCTTTGCGGCTTCGCGGTTCCTGGCGCCTTGGCGTGAAACCGAAAGCTGTTGATCTCCGGTTAATGCGCGATCTCGCATTCATATCGACGGCCGCCGGCGACGGGCTTGAATTCGTACCAGCCTGGCTTGGTTGAAGTGAGTTCAACCTTGCCAAGGCTCTCACCGTCGGCGTCATAAGCAATCATCGAAGTTGCGCTGGAAGCCCGAAAGGCGATTCGCGGATTGCCATAAATATCAGTCAATTCCAGCAAACCCGCCGCGTTGCGCCGCTGCGCGACGCTGCCGCTGGCGCCCAGATTTCCGTATTCGGTCCATTGGCCGCGTCCGTCGAGAAACTCAAAACCAGGGGCCAGCACATAGTCAAACCGATGACCACCCTGGGTTGACGACAGCTCAAAAAAGCGATTGTGGTCGTTATACGCGAGCCAACCGGACACCGGCAATTCGTAAGACGTGCGGGTCGCATCCTTGATCTTCCACGTCCCTACCGCAGCGCGATTTACATAGATCTCGGTACCATTCTCATACGCTACGTGCAGGCGGCCTTCCGCATTGGCGCCCGAGGCCAGCGCCCGGCTCGGTGTTAGAAACTCGCCGGTGCGGTCGGCGTATTCGATGGTCCTGGGCGCGACAAAGGCATATTGCTGTTGCAGTTGCTGCATCATGTAGTAAGAGCGCGCCATGGCTTCGACGTTGAAAGGCCCTGCGGGGTCGAAATCCGTGGCCAGCCATCCCATGTTTCCATAGGCAATACTGGTGGCGAGCAGGAGGTCGAGATATTCACGTTTCTTCGGTGAGGTCGCCCACTCCTTGTCGATCTGACTGAGGTAATACCCCGTGTCGCCCATGCCGTAGTCGCATTCCAGCGGATGGATTTTCCCGAGCATGAAGGAAACGTCCAACGGCTCGGTGAAGAGGTTCAGCTTGGTGTAAACCCAGCCGTAACTTCCCGAAGTCAGCCCTGCGTAAAGCCACTGGTAAGTGCCCTCGGACTGAGTCGGCCCATAAACCTGCTGATCGTTGCGGAGCAATTGTCCATAGGCATAGAAGGTGGCGGCAAAGGTCCCGGCGCCGGGCACGCGGGCATCGAAATCGCAATAGCCCCAGGGCGAAACCGCCGTGTGCACGTCGGTGTAGGACATCTTCACGCCAAACTTTTCCTTAATGCGCGGCGCGTAGTACGCATCAAATTCCACGGCCTTGGCGGGCTTCAGCGCATAAGTGCGGGCCCAGGCGCGCCGCCATTCGCCGTCCGGCGTGCGCTGCACGTCGTCAGGGTCCCAGTTCTTGTTGACGGGAGCGAAATCGCAGTAGTTGGTGTAAACACCTTGCAGCCAACCCATATCGTTTTGTGCCTGGATATACCACTTCAGCATGGAGTCGCCGCCCTTTTGCGGAGCGGCGTGCAGCCTCAGTGTGTAGCTGTCGCCCTCGTCGCGCCAAGTAACTTCGTGACTGTGTTGCATAATTTTGTCAAGACCGTAGGAGCGGATGCGTTCGCAACGCTCATGGTCTTTTGCCCAGGATTCGGGCGCAGTCACCGTCCAGAGCACCTGCTTACCTGCTTCCTGCCGCAGCGAGGGGGGATTCGCGATGGTCGGTAACGTCTCCTCGTAATTGGGCGAATTGGTGATGAAGACTCGCTCGTAGAGGTTGTTGCGCGAGCCGTCCGTCTTGGGCAGGTAGCGCATCCCGCCGTTGATCTCTGCGCTGTCGCCGGTTACAACCGGAGTAGCGGAGAAATAGGGTTCGGATGCGCTGGAGCGGTACCAGTCGAACCAGATCGAGGAAAAAACCGGGTGGGCTGGATCGCCGGAGACAAGCACGCGGGGATTGGAATCTCCGTAGGTGAGGTACGGAACCGTCACCAGCCGCGGATGGATGACTCCGGATACCTGGCCGAAGCTCAATTCTGTGGCCTCGCCGCCTTCGCACCAAACATCCAGGACCAGCGACTTTTGCCACAGACGCAGTTCGTAGTCAACGTGACGTGATCCTATACGGAACGAGGCGTGAACGGCCCCATCCACAATCCCAGTCGACACCAATTCGCCTTCGGCCACGGCATGGGCCGGCGTATCGACAAATCGAACGCCCCCGCCCCTGAGTGGCCGGAAAGGCGCGCCGGAATTCACCCTTGCCGTCAGCTCGCCCAGGCCGCCTTTTTCAGGCTGATAATCGTAAACAACGTTGGCATCCCGGCCCTCATAGCGCAACTCGAACTGGTGCGGCGCGACCTCCCGAACTGTGGCCTTGAAGCTCTTCTCGGAATTGGCCGGCAAAATAGTTTCCTCACGGGTTGGGAAAGGCAAGGTCTCGGGCCCCGTGTTGGCACCCACGATCTCGCCGCGATAGGGTTGAAGGTTCCGCTTCGGTTGCGGTTGGAAGGTGAGGGGTTTCAATTCCTCCTTGTAGAAAGCCAGGCTATCGCAGAAGAAGGCTCGCGCCTGCGAGTTTGTTGCTTTGCTGATTTCGATTCCGGTGAAGCGCGCGGGCAAAACAATCTGGTTCAGAATATCGCGTGGAATGCGGCGATGAATCAACCACCACTGTTTCCACTGAATGTCCGTCAATTGGATTCGGAATTCCTTGTCCCGCGAGTCTTGAACCACGACCGCAATCCTGACCGGCGGTGTGGACGGCTCAGGCGCCCAACTCCACCGATTCCCGTAACCCCACAAATCAATCGAGTCAAACGCCCCTGGGATGGAGATGGGCTTCGGCGGCCGCGCAATTACGCGGCTCTCTTCGCGCACTCCCGAGTAAACGATCTTGGCAACATACTCACCCCACAACTGCTGCTCGCGGCTGCGCCTCAGCTCTCCCTGCGCCCCGTTGTAGAGCTCGAGGGTCCAGCCTTGCAGATCCTCAAAATCCACTAGCGTGTGTGGATCCTGCCGGCGCTGGGTCCACGTGAATTCATACGGCTGCTGGCCAACCTGCTGCCAGGAGTCCACCTCGTTCACGGCGGGCAGGACTTTCTCCGGCTTAGGGCTCTCTTGAGGAATCCCGCTTGCGCAGGCGGCCAGCATCAGGAATAAGCACGGCAAAGGTTTAGACACACGGCCTCTGGACAAAGTACGCCTGCGGCTCCAGTCCTGCAGGCGGGACCTGACCGGAAGTTTCCGGTTACGGCTTGTTCACCGTGAAGTATACCGAATTCGAGGCGCCTCCGCCCGGCGCCGGATTGGACACCACCACCGCGAAGGACCCTGCCGTGGCCTAGTCGCTCAGGGTGATCTTCAACGGGCTGTGGGTTTTGGTGTCATCCGTGGTTGATTCGGCCAAATCCACACGATTGAAAATCTGCATCGGGCCTACTACCTTTCGCCCGAATTCGGCACGCAGCCGTCCACAGCCGATGCAGTTAGCCTTCCGCACTTTTTCCGAGGTCCCACGAAACCGAAAACTTGTCGTGGCTACCGCCTACGGACATTCCTCGCTTTGCTCAGAATAGTGCGATCCGGGGGTTTTTCAGTGGCTACCAATACTCGGAGGTCTGGCCGCTGGCATTCACGCCCCACACGACGGCATCCGCCCCCACACTGATTTGCGTCAACTGCCCCGCAATGGAATCCCAACCCTGCGTCTGTGCATTAAAGCGCCAGATTTGGTTCGCACTGTTGAGGCCCCACACCGTGCCATCGAAGGCCACCGCAATACCTTCAGTACTCTTTAGAGCACCCGGAATAGAATCCCATGTCGGCGGTTGGGCATTGGCATCGTACCGCCAGACTTGTCCGGCGGCACTAGTCCCCCACACGTTGTTCGCGGAACCCACCGCAACGTAAGAGAGGCTCCCCGGAATCGAATCCCAGCCCGTGCCGTTGAAACGCCAGATCTGACCGGCACTGTTGAGCCCCCACACCGAGCCATCCGCACCCACCGAAATCTGCGTCAGCGAACCTGAAATCTGCTGGAAGCCTTGCGTGGAGTTGAAACGCCAGATCTGACCGGCACTGTTGAGCCCCCACACCGAGCCGTCCGCGCCGACCGCAATCTGCGCCAGCGATCCTCCAATCGCTCCCCACCCCTGGGTCGAGGAATTGAACCGCCAGATTTGCCCAGCCGCGTTGAGTCCCCAGACGTTCCCGCCAAAGCCTACGGCGATCTGACTGAGGCCGCCCGGCATCTGCTGCCAACTCTGGCGCTGCGCGTCGAAGTGCCAGACTTGTTGCGACCCGTCAATCCCCCAGGCTTCTCCGTCGAGCCCGGTGACCACTTGCGCAAGAGAACCCCCAAGCGCGTGGAAGGTTTGCGTGGGTTGCGTGGGTTGCGTGGGTTGCACGAATTGGTAAATCTGCTGCGCGCTGTTCACCCCCCACACCGCGCCATTTTCCCCCACCGCAATCTGCGTGAGTTGTCCCGGAACTTGATTCCACGTTTGCGTCTGGCCGTTGAACCTCCAGATGCCGCCCCCCGAGTCAAGCCCCCACACGTTGCTCGCCGAGCCCACCGCCAACTGCGCCAGACTGGCACCCGTGTTCTGCCACTGCTGGCTCAGCGTATTGAAATGATAGGTCTGGCCCGCGCTGTTGATCCCCCACACGTCGCCATCCGCCCCCACCGCCACCCGCTTCAGCAACCCCGCCACCTGCTGCCAGTTCTGGGTTCCGGGATTGAAGCGGTAAACCTCCTGGGCCGCGTTGATCCCCCAGACCGCGCCGTCATAACCCACCGCAAGCTGCGCCAGCGCCCCGGGAACCTGCACCCAGGTCTGCTGGCCGGAGTTAAAGTGAAAGACCTGAGCGCCGGAATTTATCCCCCACAGATCGCCATCACAGCCCACCGCAAGCTGAGAGAGGATCCCAGGGATCTGATCCCAGCCCTGGCTCGAGGCATCGTAGCGATAAATCTGGCCGGCGCCATTCAAGCCAAAGACGAAGCTGCTCGAGCCCACCGCGATTTGGGCTAACAAGCCCGGGACTTGCTGCCAGGTCTGGGTCTGGGAATTAAACATGTAAATCTGTCCGGCACTGTTGAGGCCCCAGACCGTGCCGTCACAACCCACAGAGATCTGAGAAAACAAGCCAGGCACTTGTTGCCACGTCGGCGTCACCACAAAAGGTACGTTGCTGTTGAGTGTGCCGTTGGAGGTCGTCACCTGCACGGTGCCCGTGGTCGCGCCGGAGGGCACGGTGGTGGTGATCTCGGTGTCCGACACAACGGTGAAGGTAGCTGCCGTGCCGTTAAAGCTGACCGCACTCGCGCTCGTCAGACCGTATCCCAGGATAATCACGGCCGTTCCCACCGGGCCGGCAGTGGGGAGTGTTTCCACGAAAGGACCGAGCCCCCCGCTGAGACTGAACAATGTGCCGCCGCTGTCTGTTCCGCCAGCGGCCGTTGTTCCGTAAAAGCTCCCATTGGTGGCTTGCAACAGCCCTGCTACGGGGAAGGCACCGTCACTGAAGTCAAAGCTGAACAGGTTGGTGACACTGCCCTCTAAGGTCATCATAAAGACGTTTCCGCAGGGAGGTGCGCAAGCCGTGCTGGTGCCCCCATTATAGGTCGTCCCATACAGGTTTCCGTCGGTGCCTTGCACCAGCGGGGCCAGAGGGTAATCACCGTCAGAGCCGTCGAAGCTGTGCAGCGTGGTCAGGGTGCCGTCCGGGGTTATTTGGAAGGCCGTGCCACAGGTTCCCCCCATAAAACAGTCGGCAATGCCTCCCTCCGACGTTGTCCCGTACAAGTTCCCATCGGTGGCTTGCACCAGCCCGGCCTCAGGATCGTAGCCGTCAGTGCAGTTAGCTTGAGCACAAAAGTTGTAAAGTGTGGTCAGCGTCCCTCCAGGCGTGATCTCGAAGACCGTGCCGCAACCGGTCCCTCCGTTGCAACTGCTGTTCGCCCCTCCTTCTGAGGCTGTCCCATACAGATCTCCATCGATAACCTGAACCAATCCCCCAATCGGGTAGGCGCCGTCAGTATCGTCGAAGCTGTGCAGCGTGGTGAGCGAACCCCCTGACGTAATTTTGAAGACAGTCCCGTAGCCGTTGGCGCCTCCCCCACTGGTTGTGCCGTAGAAGTTGCCGTCGGCCCCTTGGATGAGCCCGCCCTTAGGGTCGTAGCCGTCAGTGCACCCCGCTTGAGCGCAAAAGCTATAAAGAGTATTCAGCGTTCCCGCCGGCGTCATCTGGAACACAATTCCGCAGCCGTTAGAACAGCTAAGATTCCCACCACCGGCACTCGTTCCATAGAAGTTACCGTCCGTGGCCTGCGTCACCACGGGTCCGGTATCAAGCCCGTTTTCAGCGCTTGTAAAATTATGAAGCGTGGTCAGCGCACCCGCCGGAGTGATTTTGAAGAAAGTGCCATAACTCGAAGTTCCACCACCGATCGTGGTTCCGTACAACTTTCCGTCGAAGCCTTGAACCAGAGACGTAACGGGCGCGCTACCGTCGGTTCCGTTAAAGTTGACAAGGGTAGTAAAGGTCTGCGCGGGTAAGACCGAGGCCGTCGCGGCGCAGAGGAGAAGAACGAAGCAAGCTGTTTTCAACAAGCGCGATTCCTTCATGTTGCCCCCTTCCGGATTCCCGCCGAGACCCCAACGGGGAAATGCGTTCTCCAGATACAATCAGGCATTTCCATGAGACGGGCCGAGCGGCGATTCCGCGCGACCCGACTAAAGCCGCCGCCCATCAAAGCAGGTGTGCGGTACTCGAAAGCTCTTGCAACCCAGGGCGACCACGAGAGCCGCACCTACGACCATGGGTTCATCTCGTCCCGAATCTGCATTTTGAAACACCACAGCAGGCGGGGCGCCTTCGCGAAGCGATCGATTGGCTCCCACTACTGGATGCGAGAATTCCTGGTCGAAGCGGGCCACGCAGATGCGGGGAGTTCTGCGACTGCGACGGCTGCCAGCACAAGTCCATCCCGTAACGCCATGGCGCGACCAGAGCGAGCTAAACGCCTCCAAATTGCGGGCAGAGATCAGAACGGCGAAAGGTTGGCACAGCTATAGTAGGCTGTCAAGAGACGCTTAGTCTTTTTACACTAATCGGTATTAATGTACTTCGCACGTCCACCAGGAGTTAATCTGTACCGGCGTAAAGCCAGCCCTAGGCTTTGGTGGCAAATGAAACGAAACTTGAAAGGGCGAAGAATGAGGGCTCCGCGCAGACGAAATCCCGCGGAACCGAAAACTTGTCGCGGCTACCGCCTGCGGACATTCCTCGCTGCCCTGAAAACAGAAAGCGGACCCCCTCACCCGTCCCGCGACGGCTGGTAAAAGCGCCGTCGCGGGCCACCCTCTCCCCCAAGGGGGAGAGGGATTATTTTCATGACCAGTGGCGAGCCGAGGGATCATGGAATCTTCGCTCAGAATGATACGATCCAGGGTTTTTCAGCGGCTACCAATACTCGGAGGTCTGGCCGCTGGCATTCACGCCCCACACGACGGCATCCGCCCCCACACTGATTTGCGTCAACTGCCCCGCAATGGAATCCCAACTCTGCTTCTGTGCATTAAAGCGCCAGATTTGGTTCGCACTGTTGAGGCCCCACACCGTGCCATCGAAGGCCACCGCAAGGCTCGTTAGAATACCTGGAATAGAATCCCAACTCTGGACTAGGGAATCGTACCGAAAGACTTGCCCGGTGGCATTAATCCCCCAGACATTGTTCGCAGAACCCACCACAATTTGACTGAGACTGCCCGGAATTTGATCCCAGCCTGGGGTCGAGGGGTTGAAACGAAAGATCTGACCGGCACTGTTGAGCCCCCACACCGTGCCGTCCGCGCCGACCGCAATCTGCGCCAGCGAACCTGAAATCTGCTGGAAGCCTTGCGTGGAGGAGTTGAAACGCCAGATCTGACCGGCACTGTTGAGCCCCCACACCGAGCCGTCCGCGCCGACCGCAATCTGCGCCAGCGATCCTCCAATCGCTCCCCACCCCTGGGTCGAGGGATTGAACTGCCAAATTTGCCCCGCCGCGTTGAGTCCCCAGACGTTCCCGCCAAAGCCTACGGCGATCTGACTGAGGCCTCCCGGTATCTGCTGCCAGCTCTGGCTCGGCGCGTCAAAATGCCAGACCTGATGCGAAGCGTCAATTCCCCAGGCGTTGCCGTCTAGCCCCGTGACCACTTGCGCGAGAGAACCCGAATGCGGGTGGAAGGTTTGCGCCGCTTGCGTGGGTTGCACGAATTGGTAAATCTGCTGCGCGCTGTTCAACCCCCACACCGCGCCATTTTCCCCCACCGCAATCTGCGCCAGTTGTCCCGGAACTTGATTCCATGCTTGCGCCGAGGCGTTGAAACTCCAGACCCCGCCCGCCGTGTCAATCCCCCACACGTTGCTCGCCGAGCCCACCGCCAGCTGCGCCAGACTGGCACCCGTGTTCTGCCATTGCTGGCTCAGCGCATTGAAGTGATAGGTCTGGCCCGCGCTGTTGATACCCCACGCGTCGCCATCTGCACCCACCGCTACCCGCTTCAGCAACCCCGCCACCTGCTGCCAGTTCTGGGTTCCGGGATTGAAGCGGTAAACCTGCTGGGAGGCGTTAATGCCCCACACGGCGCCGTCATAACCCACCGCAAGCTGCGCCAGCGCCCCGGGAATCTGCACCCAGGTCTGAGTAGAAGCGTTGAAGTGGTAGGTCTGACTGCTGGAATTCATCCCCCACAGATCGCCATCCGAGCCCACCGCAAACTGAGAGAGGATCCCAGGAATCTGATCCCAGCCTTGGCTCGAGGGATCGTAGCGATAAATCTGGCCGGCGGCATTCAAGCCCCAGACGACGCCATTGGAGGCTACGGTGACTTGGGTCAACAAGCCCGGGGCCTGCTGCCAGGTTTGGGTCTGGGAATTAAACATGTAAGGCTGTCCGGCACTGTTGAGGCCCCAGACCGTACCGTCCGAACCCACGGAGATCTGTGAGAGCGAGCCAGGCACCTGTTGCCACGTTGGGCCGGGGCTGTTGACGGTGAAGGTAAGGGAGTTCGACGTGCCGCCTCCTGGCGCCGGATTGGTGACGACCACCGCATAGGTTCCAGCCGTGGCCTGGTCTTGGGCGCTCAAGGTGATCTTCAACTCCAGTGGACTCACAAAGGTGGCTGAGTGGCCCACTCCGTTGTAAGTAACCGTGGACGTGGCGACGAAATTCGTGCCGTTAATGATCAAGGTCTGGTCGGCTGCGCCGGCGGTCGCCGAACTCGGCGATAGGCTGCTGATATCCGGAACCGGATTCAGGCCCGTCCCCGTTAAGCCGACTGATTGCGGACTGCCGGAGGCACTGTCAGTGAATAACAGCGAGGCGCTCCGGCTCCCGGCCGCGGAGGGAGCGAAAGTGACGCCAACCGTGCATGTGCCGTTGGTGCTCAGATTGGCCCCCGTGCAGTAGTCGGCGTCGGTCTTGGCAAAGTCGCTTGGGTCTGTACCGCCGATTGCGACCGAGGAGATGGTGAGCTTATTTACGCCCATGTTGGTAACGGTCAGGGTCAGCGCGCTGCTCGTGGTGTAGACGGTTTGCGATGTGAAACTGAGCGCGAGGGGAGAAAAGTTCACCAAGCCGGAAGAGAGGCTCGCCACAAGATTCGAGGCGTTGACTGAGCCGATACCGGTGGCAAAATCCCATCCGGTCGTGGCAGTGAAGGCCGGCTGATAGCTGTTGCTGGTGTTCGTCGCTGTCGCGGCGCACGCTGCGCCTGATCCTCCGCCTCCGGTAAGGACGCAATTGGGCAGGGTAGTGTAACCACTGCCCGGAGCGCTCAGGCTGACAGCGATTCCTTGGGTCTCGGTGACGCTACAAGCCGCGCCTGACCCGCCGCCTCCGCTGATCGTGCACGTGGGAGCGCTGGTGTAACCACTTCCGAAATTGGTGAGTTCAATAGTGTTAACCTCCGCACCATCCGACCAGACTTCGCACGTCGCGCCGGTTCCGCCTCCCCCTGTCAAGGAACACGTGGGCTGTGAGGTGTAGCCACCGCCGCCGCTGGTGAGGCTGATCGAGTTAACTACGCCGGTCCGAATGGCGTTGCATGTGGCGCCTGATCCGCCTCCGCCGCTTAACGTGCAAGCCGGCGCGCTCGCGTACTTGCTTCCCAGGGCCGTGACCCAGGCTGAAGTCAGGGTTTGCGGAGCCGTCGAAAGGACTCCGTAGGTTCCCGAGGGTGCAAAGCAGTTCACCCCCAAGCAAGGGACGTCATTGTCGCCTCCCGTACCCCCTGCATAGAGCGGAAGTTGAGTTATATCGTAGAAAATACAGTTGCTGGCGACCTGATTGCCAAGCGCCGAGCTACAAGAAGTGGCGTCGCCGGAGCTGAATTGCGCCGCAGCGAGGGCGTAATAAGTAGGATTCGGATTGCCCCAGCGGCTGCCCGAAGCTTGATTGGCCAGCGCCTGAATCGCCGCCATGATGGGCGAGGCAACCGACGTTCCCCCAAATCCAGCCCACGTATCGGGAGCGCCACTGCAACTCGCGCCATAGTTGGTTAGATCAGAATAGCAAACCACGTAGTAGTGCCCCCAGAGTCCATTGGCAGCGAAGAGGGAAACATCGGGAACATCTCGCACGCCGTCGCTGGGATTCCCGGTAATGCCGGACTGCCACGAGGGCTTGGAATATCCGGCGCAAGTGCCACTCACAACGCCGTTAATCGTGGGCGCACCAGTGGCGCAACCGCTGGGGCCGCCACTACCGGCGGCGGTGGTTAGGAGGCCGTACTCTGGAGTATAGGTGGCATCATTGCAAAGTCCCGCCGAGCCATAGGTGGGCAAGGCGCCCAGATAATCGGCGAGCAGCACGCCGGCGCAGGAGTCGTTCCAGGGAATCTCTGGAACGTACGAAAGGGCCGACCCGTAGTTGCCGGTGTTGACGGAGTTCCAGTAAGTGCTGTTAGTTCCCTCATAAGTGTCGGCGAAATCCGTGCCGCCTACCGAAACGTTGTAGGGCGTTGACGTGTACGCGCTCACATTGATTCCGCTTGCGGCGTACGCTGCACCGTAGTCCGTGCTGGCCGCGCCTTGGTCGCCTGAGGAAACGAAGACGGAGACACCCTCACTCACAGCCAGCTCGTACAGCGAGCTGATGTAGGCATTACCGCCGGACCCGTTGTCTGACTCCGATGAACCGTAGCTGATGCTGACTATCGCCGGCGGTTGCCCGGAACCGTTGAGAAGGTTCTGGAGCGCAACCCAGGCCCCCCAGCTGGTCTCGGTGTCCGCACACGATGCCAGCTCGATGGCGGCACTAGGAGCTCCCGCGCTCGCCCATTCCACATCAATGGCGGCTTCGGCATCGTCTCCGTTGACGCCCGGATCGGTGCAGTTATTCGTGGGAGTGCTGGCTGGGTGAACTTGTGCCAGGGAGCCCAACGGGTAGGTTAAGGCCAAGCCTAGGGTGGAGCGGAAAGTGCTCCAGTCGGCTGCGGAATAGAGATCCGTATCTTCGATCAACACGATCGTCTGGCCTTGGCCCGAAATGCCGGCTGTGAAGGCAGGGGTGAAGTTGTAGATCGTCGCCAGATCTGCCGGCACCACCAACTGCTCGTAGGAACTGACGGTGAAGCTGGGGCGCCGCTTGAAGGTAGGATGAGGCCGGAAGTCGTTCAGAGAGACGATCCCCGATACTACCGGCGCCAGCTCTGCCGGGATCTGAGGGTCACTCATGTTGGCGATGTGGGCCTCGCCTCTCACCACCAGGTGGTGAATCTCGGTGTGGAAAGCTTGCCGGACTTGGCCTGCGGAGCCCGTGAAATCAATCAGCATCTGGTTGGGGTAAACCAAGTTCACCGTGAACCCCTGCGACTCGAGCCAATTCGTCACACTGGAGATAGCGGCTGATGAGACGCCGTATCTCTCCCCAAATTCCGCCGCCGTGATCCAATGGTGAAAGCGCGGCGAGGCGGGATCGTGGAGGTCTTTGATGAATTGCTGGAGCGCCTGTTCCTGCTCTGAGGTTCGATGCAACAGGAGCATCATGTGGTTAAGGGCCATGTCATCAGCGACTCGCCCGCGATCGTTAAGCGCCGTCGCTTCCGCGCGTGTGTTGCCACGCAGAGTAACCAAGCCGCCGGCTTGAGCGTCGGTCGCTGCGGCGCGTGAGCTTTGAATATGACCGGACACTAAGATGCCAAGAATTAGAACAGAAGCAAATCTGCAGACCCGCCCAAATCTCATGGCGGACTGTCTTAAGTCGGCAGAACTGGGACGCAGGAACATGAGCCATCCTCCTCAGAGTGGTGATCCGCAAGACCGCGCCGAAGCTAATTACCGCTCGGCGAGATGTCAAGTAAGATGAAGTATATTGGGGTTGATTTGTCGGTAGAATAGTACAACGGTACGGGGCCATTGGTGTTATTGCGTACCAAGTAAAAGTGACACGCCCCGCCGGCAACGCCGACCTGCGCATCAGAGTTCATCGTGCACTTGCGGCTGGCGAACTCCTTCCTTTCTTAGGAGGAGTTGTGGCATCATCGCTGACCGGGGTAAGTCCAAACTGACGATTTTGATTGCGGCAGCTTCAGCTTGCAGTCGGGGAGCTGGAGAAATCTGCGGGCCGGCGCGCCAACGCCGGCGCCGAAACCGATCCGGGGAGTGAACCAGCGTGCTTTCCTACCTTGACGCGATTACGATCTTCGCCAGCCTGGCCCTGGTGATCTTCGCAGTGACCCGGGCGGCGCGCAAGAGCAGCTCGGGCAGCGAGTATTTTCTCGCCGGACGCGACCTCCGCTGGCCCTTCATCGGCATGTCGCTTTTTGCCTCGAATATCTCCGCCGAACATGTGTTGGGGTTGGCCGGCGACGGTTATCGCATCGGTATGGTCGCGGGAGGGTACGAATGGGTAGGCGCCTGGGATCTCATTATCCTGGCCATGATGTTCGCGCCCCTGTACCTTCGCGAGAAGATCTACACCATCCCGGAGTTTCTGGAGCGTCGATTCGGCTGGAGCCTGCGCGCTTTCCTGTCTGTGAACCTGCTGGTGATCAATGTGCTCACCAAGAACGCCATCGACCTTTGGGCGGGCTCTCTCTTGTTCGTGGTTCTTTTCGGATGGCCCCAAACCTTGGTGATGGTGATCATGTCAGCCTTTACAGCCCTTTACACAATGAAGGGCGGGTTGCGCGCCGTCGTCTACGCAGACATGGTACAAGGGACTTGGCTCATTCTGAGCAGCGCCTTGCTGACGATCCTTGGGCTGAAGGCGGTGGGCGGGTGGGCGGGCCTGGTCAGCCACGTGCCCCACACGGCGATCCAAATGGTGAAACCGCTGAACAACGACTTCCCCATCACCGGATTCCTCATCGCCAATCTGCTGGCGGGGATGTTCTATTGGTGCATGGACCAAACCAACGTGCAACGCGTTTTGGGCGCCCGTACTGCCCGGGACGGCCAGCGGGGCGCGATTTTCGCGGGCTTCCTGAAGCTCATGGTGCCGTTCATTCTGGTTCTTCCGGGATTGATTGCCCGGGTGCTTTATCCGGCATTGCCTCGTTATGACGGCGCTTATCCCAGAATGGTGCAAGGTCTTTTGCCCGTGGGTCTGCGCGGCCTGGTGCTGGCAGGCCTGATTGCGATTCTGATGTCCTCCATGAGCGCCTGCTACAATTCCAGCGCCACGCTGGTGGTGAGGGATTTCGTGCTTCGCTTCCGTCCCGACACCTCGGAAGGCCGTCAGGTGGTGATCGGCCGCTGGGTGACCGTGCTGATGGCAGCCCTGGGCGTCCTGGCCGCGCCGTTGGTGGGTCTTTCGGTAACGATCTGGTATTACTTGCAGTTCATTTCGGCTTACCTTTCCGTGCCCATGTCGGCGGTGATTTTCACTGGTCTGGTGTGGAAGCGAGGCAACACCAAAGGGGCTATCGCAGGGGTGGTGGCAGGGTTCTCTGTTGGCCTTGTATTCTTCCTCGACCAGGTTCTGGGCTGGAAGTTGCCTGTACTGTCCCACCCTCTGCTAAACTCCTTCATGCACCGCACTCTGGTGGCCTGGGTGGTTGCTGCCGCCGTAATGATTGCCGTCAGCTTGCTCACTCAGCCGGCGGACCCCTCGAAGGCGACGCGGAATGTGTTGGGGGAATTCAGGGGGGCGGCAAAGGGACTAGGGGACTACCGCATCTGGGCCGGCGTGCTTTTTGTGTGTACTGTGGTGTTATGGCTCTCGTTCCGGTAGTGTGCACGGACGCTGCTCCTAACCGCTGAGACACTGAGGCGCAGAGGTTCTAGGGCCAGCCGCCTCCTCCGTGCCTTGGTGGTTGGGTCGATGTCTTCGGGGAATGCGCATGAACGTGGATAGGAATTGGGCGCCGATGAAGTGGCCGTGCGGACCGCTTGAGATCGCGCACCGAAACAAGTTGGGAAGCCGAAGTGCTGACCTCAAGGAGACGCTTCAGGCGTGGGCGCGGCCCTCCGCATTGGAACTGCTCAAGGGTACGCCCATCAACTGCCTTATCGTGGAGTGGGCCGACGGGGGGCCGGAGGATTCAGCTCAGCAGCAAGCCTTAAAGCCCCTTCTCGAAGCAGGCCGCGGGATGGGACTCAGTTTTGTGGCGAAGATCGCGCTAAAGGGCGATGCCGGGGTTTCCGTTGCCGCGGCGCGCGCCGCCGGACTCTCAGCGGTGATGCTCGAGAACGCATCCGGCCTATCCTTTGAGCTTCCGGTCATCCGGCAATTCCCGCGCGACAAAGCCGCTTGGGAAACGGCTTCAGCGATTTTCAGCGCCACTGAAAACGTTTGGCCCGGACTGAATCTTCAGACCATGAACGGAGATACCGCCCTCGCCGGGCCAACGGGCATCCCGTGGGTGAATTCCAACGCGTGGTTTTCACTGCTGGCGCGTGAATTGGCGCCCGGAAAAACGTTGTGGCTGGACTTCGACCCTCCGGCGGCTTCGAACCTGCTCCACCCCGCCGCCTATGCCTTGGCCGTCGCCGACAGCCACGCCTACGGAAGCCGGTGGATCATCTCCTTGGACGACGAGCTCAGGGCCGCGCTTCCGAAAGGGAATGTCCAAGCCAAGAGTGTTTGGGAAAAGCTGTGCGAAGCGGCCGCTTTCTTCGAAGAACACAAGGAATGGCAGGCGTTCAAATCGCAAGGCATACTGGCGATTGTCTCCGACTTTCGCGGAGACAATGCGTATCTGAGTGGTGAAGTGCTGAACCTGCTCAATCGCCGCCAGGTTCAGTTTCGAATCATCGAGCGAGCAAGGACATTGCCGGCCCTCGAGGGCCTGAAGGCTATACTCTGGCTCGATCACGAGGCGCCCGGCGCGGAAGAGCATGCCCAGTTGCTCGCCTTCGTGCAGCAAGGGGGGTTGGTGATTGCGGCAGCCTACTGGGGCACTCCGGATGTGACGCCGACCAAAAAAGACCCGTCGCTTCAGTGCAGACTGTATAATGTCGGGAAGGGGCAAATTGCGGTGGCGGAGGAAGGGTTCCAAGATCCCTACCAGGTGGCGGTGGATACGCATCTCCTGGTGAGTCGGAGGAACGATCTGGTGCGGCTTTATAATCCGGA
>Ga0326728_10005092_pt1 | contig 37740 bp, 37 predicted proteins | sample MB3enrmetagenome_FD_207602 | JGI IMG/M metagenome (GOLD analysis project Ga0326728, IMG submission 207602) | Lab enriched peat soil microbial communities from McLean, Ithaca, NY, United States - MB31MN | ecosystem: Environmental > Terrestrial > Soil > Wetlands > Peat | place: USA: New York...
CGAAGCCGATATCGACGAAGGCGGCCTTGAGGCCGTCCTCGAGGTTGCGGACCTTGCCTTTGAAGATGCTGCCGACGAGGCGTTCCTCGGTGGTGCGTTCGATGGTCAATTCCTCCAGGCGGCCCTGTTCGACGAGGGCGACGCGCACTTCGAGGGACTCGGCGTTGATGATGAGTTCCTTGTGGGTTTTGGAGCTGGGTTTGATGAGGCGCTGCACGCGGCGCATGACTTTGCCGGCGGCGGATTTGATGATGCCGCCCAGGCCGCTGGGGGGCGTTTCCAGGGCCACCGGCTCGAATTCCTCCTGGACTTCGGCCGGGGTGTCGGGATGGGGCTCGCGGAAGGCGCTTCTTTTGTCGCGGCCTTCCGGGGCGTCCTCCGGTTCCGGGCCGGGGGCGGGGGGTGTTTCGGGCGGCAGGCCGGCGGCCAGGTTTTCGGCGCGTTGGATTTCCTGCTCATGGCGGCTGCGCTCAAAGACGCTGTCCGGCTGAGGTTCGGCCGTGGCATCGGCGCGGGCCTGGAGGGCGGAACGGTCGGGTTTTTGGTTTTGGTTGAAACCGCCGCTGGGGCGAAAGCGCATGCCGCGCCGGCGCCTGGAAAAGTTACCATTGCTCATAAACTAATAAGATCTCCGATAGATGTGGATGTTATGCAAGAGGCCCATGGCGATCAGGGAGCAGACCACGGAGGAGCCGCCATAGCTGAGGAGCGGCAGTGGAATGCCCGTCACGGGCATCAAGCGAATATTCATACCGATGTTGACAAAGACGTGGCAGAACAACAGCGTCACCACGCCGACCGCCAGTAATTGACCCAGGTGATCGCGCGCCTGGCTGGCGATTTTGATCCCGCTTAGGAGGAGCACGGTGTAAAGCGCCAGGATCACGACGCTGCCGACAAATCCTTCCTCCTCGGCAATGACCGAGAAGATGAAATCATTGTGTGCTCCGGCCCGCGGCAAAAAGCCCAGCGCGTACTGGGTGCCATGCCGCCAGCCCTTCCCATTGAGGCCTCCCGACCCGACAGAAATGAGCGCCTGCTCGACGTTGTAACTTCTGCTGCGTCCAAAGTAGGTCAACAGGCGGGTTCTCTGGTAAGGCTCGATGGCCAGCCTGGCGGGCGCGAACAGGACGATCGCGACCAGCAGAACGGCCAGCAGGCCGATGACCCCCATCAGGCCGGCCAACATGCGGGCCGGCACGCCGGCCACGAACATCATGGCCAGGCTGATGGCGGGAAAAACCAGGGCCGAACCGAGGTCCGGCTCCTTCAAAATCAAGACAAAGGGGACGAGGGTCAGGCCCAGCGTGGCCCAGAAGACGCGGGGGCGGCGCAATTCGGCGGCGGGGCGGCTGAGGAAATTGGCCAGCAGAAGGATGAAGGCGATTTTGGCGAACTCCGACGGTTGCAAACCAAAAACGCCCAGGGTGATCCATCGTTTGCCGCCGTGAATCCTGGCGCCGAAGACAAAGACGGCCACCAGCAGCAGGAGGGTCAGACCATAAGCGACGCCCGCCCAGCGGGCCAGGCGGCTGTAATCCACGGCCAGCAGGGCGGCCGCCGCGCACAGGCCGAGGAGATACCAGAGGATTTGATGCACATACATCTGGCGGTACCAGGGCAGCGCCGCCGAATGGCCGGCGGTGGCGCTGAAAATGAAGGCCCCGCCCAGGCACATCAGGCCGCCGGCGCTCAGGAGCAGCGGCCAGTCGAAATCCCGTTTCTGTTCGTTGAGGCTGGTGTCGTACATTTAATTTTGGGCCAGCGTCGAGGCGGGCGGCGTGGTGGATTGTTCCTCTTTAAGAATGGCTTCGTAGATTTTTTCCGCGACGGGCGCGCAGGTTGGACCGCCGAAAAAGCCGTCTTCGACCATGACGACGACGGCGTAGCGCGGGTTCTCGCAGGGGGCGTAGGAGTCGAACCAGGTGATGCTCTTGGGCGAATTGGGGCCGGCGGACTTGATTTCGGCGGTGCCGGTTTTGCCGGCGACGTGGAAATTGGGGAGCTTGGGTTGGCCGTTGGGCTGATGAAATTCCTTATAGGCGGTGCCAGGCCCGGCGTCGGCGTCGGCGGCGTGCTCGGTGTCGTTGAGCATGGCGCGCCGGATGAGTTCCAGGTCGCGGGGGCGGATGTGGACGTGGTCGCGCAGGCGGCCCGGGGGGAAGAGTTGTTCCTGTTCGCCGGTCTGGGGCGAGGAGATATGGCTGACCAGCCTTGGCCAATAGATGTCGCCGCCGTTGGCAATGGCGGCGATGAGGGAGGCCATTTGCAAGGGAGTGGCGGTGATCTCCTGGCCGATGCAGACATCGGCGGTGCTGGAGCGCAGCAGGGAAACGCCGGCCATATCGGGCGTTGGCACGTTGCCGGCCACTTCGGGGCCAATGGGGAAGCCGGCTTTCTCGCCCAGATGGAATCGTCTGGCGACTTCCAGGATTTTGCGCAGGCCCGCCTTGAGGCCGTAATGGATGAAATACGTGTTGCTGGAGCGGTAAAAGGCGCGGTTGAAATCAAACTTGCCCGCACCGGCCCTGTCCTTGATGGGACGGGCGGCGGGGGAGGCCTGGTATTGGCCGGGGCTGTCAAACACTTCGTCGGGATTGAGCCCGGATTCCAGGCAGGCGATGGAGGTGACGATCTTGAAAGTCGAGCCGGGCGGATAAGCGCCGCCGATGGCGCGATTGATTTGGGGGGTGAGTTTGGGATCGTTGAGGAAGGCCAGTTCGGCCGGGGTCAAGCCTTCGACGTAGCGGTTGGGGTCGAAGGCCGGGGCGGAAGCCATGACGAGGATATCGCCGTTGCGCACGTCCATGACCACGACGGCGCCGCGGACCTTGGGCTGAACGGCGGCCAGGGCCTGTTCGGCGGCGCGCTGCAAGGGCAGGTCGATGGTGAGGGAAACGTCGCCGCCCGGTTCGTTGGGGATTTCGATGTCTTCGCGTTGGCGATAGTTGAGGCTGTTGACGAGCACCAACTTGGCGCCGGGCCGGCCGCGCAGCAGGTCGTCATAGATGCGTTCCAGGCCGGTTTTGCCGACATAATCGGGAATTTGTTCCACGTCGAAACTTTCGCGCCGGACGTAGCCGAGGACATGGGCGGCCAGGGGGCCGTTGGGATAGGAGCGGACGGGCTCGGTCTCCATTTCCAGGTCGGGCCAGGCGGACAATTGTTCGGCGAAGCGCGCCACTTGAGGCGGGGCCAGATTGGGCGCAATTTCAAAGGGGACGTAGGGGAAATTGGTGTAGTGGCGGAGGAAGGCGTTGGTGTTGAGGACGGCGGGCAGTTGCAATGATTGGTCCACCTGGAAGGCGATGTTGCTGACGACCTGGCAATCAGCTTGCAATTGCAGGTCGCGGCTGGTTTTGGCGGTCAATCGAACGCGGCCGTTGGGCAGGAGGGCCTGGGGATGCTGCTGGCCGTAAGCGCGGCTGAGGCGGGCGTAGGCCTCGCCGAAGCGGGCCTGCAAATCCTCCAGGTAAAGAATGGCGTTGTATTGGGGCCGGTTGTCGGCCAAGGCACGTCCGAGGCGGTCGAGGATTTTGCCGCGGATGGCGGGCATGGCCACTTGTTTCAAGGATTGTCTTCTGGAATTGCTGGCGAAGTGGCTGGCGCAGACAATCTGCACCACCCACAACCCGGCCAGCAGCAGGAACAAGCCGGCGCCGACGCCAATGGCGATGACGCGCAGGCGCCGGTCCTCCCGTTTCAGGATGTGGAAGAAGAACATGTTAGACGCGTCCTCGTTTGATTTCCCGGTCCGGCCGGAACGACGGCTGGGAGACGGGTTGATAATCCAAGGCCCGGTGGCAGCGGTTGAAGAGGGCGAAACAGACCGGCATAAAGAGGCCGCCGCCGACGGTCATGACGGCCCATTGCCAGATGGATTTCCAGCCCAGCAACGGCGGGCGGCCGACGTTCAACAAGATGAACAAGACGGCCAGGGGCTGCACGGCGCTGGCCGCGGCGCCGAGGCAAAACTGGGCGGCGGCATGATCGGCGGAGAGCCATTCGCGGCTTCTGTGGGCCAGCAGGCCGATGAGCAGCAAAGGCAGCATGCTCACTCCCAAGGGATTGGCCGAGAGGGAGTCGAACCACAGGCCGCCGCAGACGGCCGTGAGGGCGATGACGGCGGGGCCGCCGGTCAAACCGGCATAGACCATCAGCGCCGGCAGAAAATCAATTTGCGCGCCGAGCAGGTCGCGGAAGCCGTCGAACCAGGCTTGGAAAAAGACCGCGGCATAAGCGACGGCCAGAATTAGAATTGAATGCAACCAATTCATGGTGTCATCACCCATAGTTCCCGCAGCGCGCCCAAGTCGGCCGCCAGGCGGACCCGGGCTTCGGTGGCCAGTCCGTATTCCTTGCTGCGCAAATCCACCACCTTGCCGATGGGGATGTTGGCCGGGAAGACGCCCCCTTCGCCCGACGTCACGACCGATTGGCCGGGGCGCACCGCGCTGTTGCCGGAAAGATAATCCAAATCGACCATGTTGTCTTCCTGCGGGGTGGAGGAAGAGCAATTAATGACGCCGGTTTCGCCTCCCGGCTCGACGGCGGCGGAGACGCGCAAATCGGGGTTGCCCAGGAGAATGACTTGGGAGCGGGTCTGGCCCACGCTCTGGATGCGGCCGACCAGGCCGTCGGGGGTCAGGACTGGGGAGTTGGGCTTGAGGCCGTCGCGGGCGCCGAGATCGATTTGGAGGCTGCGCCACCAATTGGCCGGATCGCGGGCGACGACGCGGGCCAACTGGAGGTTCCACGGGGTTTGGCGCGGCCAGCCCACCAGGCCCCTTAAGCGCGCGTTCTCGCTCCAAAGGGCCGCGTCCTGCTGCAGGCGGATTCTGAGTTCGTCGTTCTGGCGGCGGAGAGCCTCGTTCTGGAAGGCCAACTGCCCTTTGGTGAGGACGCTGTCCCTGGCCTGGCCGTTGAATTGTTGGACGGAGCCGGTCAGGCCGAACAGGGGCAAAAACAGCCCGCTGATGGCCAGTTTGGCCTTGGCCATGGTCTGATCGGGCAATCTCAGGAAGAGGATCACCAGCAAAAAGACCAGGACCAAAATTATATAATGCGGCTTCTTCAGCATTTCGCCCCGGCCGCCGCCCGTGAGGGCGCGGTCGCGTTCATTCAATGTTCCGGGCGAACTGGAATCAACTTCTGGAGGAGGCCACCCGTTTGAGAAGTTCCAACTGCTGCAGAACGCGTCCCGTACCCTCCGCCACCGCGCTTAACGGATCGTCGGCAATATGAACCGGCAGACCAGTTTCCTTGGCCACGAGGCGGTCGATGCCGCGCAACAGGGCGCCGCCGCCGGCGATGACAATGCCGCGTTCGATGAGGTCGGCGGACAATTCCGGGGGGCAGCGTTCCAAGGTGATGCGGATGCTTTCCAAAATGCTTGAGAGCGGTTCTTTCAGTGCTTCACGAACTTCTTCCGAACGAATGGACACGGTTCTCGGCAGACCGGCGCTTAATTCGCGCCCTTTGACTTCCATGCTCAATTCCTGCTCGAGCGGAGAGGCCGATCCGATCCGGATCTTGATCTCTTCCGCCGTGCGTTCGCCAATCATAAGATTATAGGCCCGTTTCATGTGGGCGACAATGGTTTCGTCGAACTCATCGCCCCCGACGCGCAAGCTGCGGCACAAGACAATGCCGGCCAGGGAGATGATGGCGATTTCACAGGTGCCGCCGCCAATATCGACAATCATGTTTCCGGCCGGCTCATAGACGGGCAGACCGACGCCGATGGCCGAGGCCATGGGCTGCTCGATCAGGTACACTTCACGCGCGCCGGCATGAGTGGCGGAATCTTTCACCGCCCGTTTTTCCACTTCGGTAATGCCGGAAGGGACGGCCACCACGACGCGGGGCATGACAAACTTGCGGTGATGAACGCGCTTGATGAAATGCCGCAGCATGGCCTCGGTGATTTCGAAGTCGGCGATGACGCCGTCTTTCATGGGCCGAATGGCCACGATGTTGCCCGGGGTGCGTCCCAACATGCGTTTGGCTTCCTCGCCCACCGCCAGCACATTGGTGGTGCCGGCCTCGATGGCCACGACGGAAGGTTCGCGCAGCACGATGCCCTGGTCCCGCACATAGACGAGACAATTGGCCGTGCCCAAGTCTATTCCAATATCGTTGGAAAACAGGCTCTTGAATTGCGCAAACATGAACGATGCCTATTAATCGCCCGCAAGGTTAGGGAGCGTCCCCGGCAGCGTCAAGTTTATTAACGAGATTTCCAGATATGGGGGATTGGACCTCGGAATGGCCGGTAATCATTGCCCGGCGCGCGCGGGTTTTGAATCTCCAGAGGCCGGGAGGCCGAAGCTCGAATTGACTGGTTTTCAAGCAAAGGAAAAACGACTGCCTCAGATTGAGCCAGAACAAATGCGGCGGGGTGGGGAGCGGCCCGGACATCTGTGGCGCCGAGGCATCGGAAACTGCCGCTGGTTCCGTGCATGTGATTCTGCTTCAATCACTTGCGCAAAGTGTAACTGCGGAGACGAGGATTATGGAGCGATTCTTAAATGCCATTTCTCCCGGCTCCGCGGCGGCGGCGCCGGCTGGATTGACATGGCCCGTGAACTGCTCTAAGATTGCGGGAAGTGAGCAAATCATTCTGGATGTCCAGGCACATTGACGTTCCCGGCCCATGAAGATTGACAGATTAGCAAGCACAGCTAGCCAGCGGAGCGCAGGCCTACGGGCCTTCACTTTGATCGAAGTCGCCGTTGCGGCCGCCATCGCCGCGATTCTGCTGGCCGGGATGTTCCAAGGCTACAACATGGCGGGCCGGCGCGCCCAATACTCGGCTTGCAGCCTGGCGGCCAACACCATGGCGGTGCGGCAACTGGAGCTATGTATTGCGCCCCCGTGGTATCCCACCATCGGCGTGACGAATTTGTTGGGCCAGGCAGGGACTTACACGACCAATCTCTGCCTGCCCACCTCTCAAAGCAATGGAGTTACCTGCACCATTACCTATAGCGTGACGCAGACTTCGGCCAATCCGCCCTACGCCATGATCGACGTGAAGTGCGCCTGGACCCTGCCCGATTACGGCGGGACTTTCACCAACGAGGTCGCGGTGCTGCGCGCCCCCAACGAATGAAACTGCCTTGCTCCAACTTCCGCGCCCGGCGCGGCGGGCGCGCCTTCACCCTGGTCGAAGTCATGGTGGTGTCCGTCACGCTGATCATCATCATTGGCTCGGTCATGATGTGCAACCTGTTCGGGCTGGCCATGTCCTACCGGCAGCAGATCTGGCTGGGGGCCAGCGACGACGGGGCGCGGGCGCTGAGCGATCTGGTGGTGGATATTCGCTCGGCCAATTCCTTGCAGGTGGGCAGTTATACGAGCAACGTTTTTACCGCGGCGGGGGCCACCAACCAACAAGCGGGCAGCGCCCTGGAGATTTTTTCCACCACCAACACCAATGTGGCGGCCGGGCCATGGACCCTCTATTATTATGACTCCGGCAGCAACAACCTGGTGCGCACCAATTTTTACGGGGCCAACACCAATGGCGACTGCAAACTGGTGTCGGCGAATCCGATCACGAACGACTTTACACATCAAATCTTTACGGAAGTGGATATGTCAGGCAGGGGCACGCCGATCAACAACTACACCCGCCTCGCGCCCATCAGCGTCTATTTGTCATTCACCAAACTGCAGAACCCGCAGATCACCATTGAAAGCGGCAGTGTGGTGGATTTCTATGAACTGACGACCACCGTTACCCCGCGGCTGCTGCTGCAACAATAGCTTTATGAAACTGACTCCCCTCTCTTCCCGGACCGGCAAGCGCCGGCGCGGCTGGGCTTTGATCGTGGTCATGTCCCTGTCCCTGGTCGGCATCATGCTTTTGGTCGGGGTCATGAGCTGGGCGAATGAAAACGCCGCGGTCGCCGCCCGGAACAACGAGTATTTCGCCACCTGCTACGCGGCCGAGGCCGCCACGGCAAAAGTCCTGTCCCTGATGTCCATGCAGTATCAGAATTATGGATTTCCCCTCCTGGCCTCGAACATGTCCACCTACGCCTCGACCATCCCCACTTCATCCGACGGCTCCTATTGGAGCAGCTATCAATTCAGCGGCGGCTACACCACCAACCACGTTATTGTGACCAACACTGCGACCAGCCAGACCAATGTCATGAGCGGAACCTACGCGGGGTTGACCATGATCGGGGATAGCTATGAGATCATTGCCAACGCCCAGAACACGACCACGGAATACAAGGTAATCGCCACCGTCGGCCAGCAGATTTATTTCGGTGTCATCCCCATGTTTCAATTCGCCATTTTCTATCAGAATGACATGGAAGTCTGTCCTGCGCCGCTTATGACCGTGGCCGGCCCCGTCCATGGCAACGGCAACATTTACCTGTGTCCGGGGAATGGCTTGATCTTCAGCAACACCGTGACCGGGGTGAGCAATATCTTTCTCCACCAAAGCCCGGAGGACCCCGAGGGCCGGAGCTTCTCCTCCGTTAACTTCGATGGCTCGCCCCCTGAAGTGACCAATGGCACCCCGTTGAACCTGCCGGTCGGGACCAACACCACCGGCACGGTGAGCAACACCAGCCAAAACGCTTACGCCATTTTGGCGCTGCCCACCAACGGGCAAAGCTACAGTTCCGCCATCGGCACAAATCTTCTCTATAACAAGGCCGACATGATTATCGTCGTCTCCAACAACAACAACATCTATGTGACTTCCGGCGCCTGCATCGACAACCAGGCGACGGTGATCAGCAATGGCCAGTATGGGAGCTGGCTGAGCACCAATGGATCATTCTATGATCAGCGGGACGACTTGACCGTCAATCCGGTGATGATCAACGTTTCCAATCTCGTCACCTGGAGCCGCACCAACAATACGCTGCGCACAGCCCTGGCGAGCGCGAGGAACTCCAGCCAGGCGGATGTGCAATCGATTTATGTGGCCGATTTGCGCACCAGCTCCGGCACCCAGCCCGGGGTCGTTCTGACCAACGGGGCCGTCCTGCCGCCGCAGGGCCTGTCCATCGCCTCGCCGGACCCGGCTTACATCATCGGCAATTGGAATGTCCAGTTGACCAACGGCGGCCCGTCCGATGCGGGCTCGTCTGGTGTCAACTATACCCTTCCCAGCGCCGTTTTTGCCGACGCCATCACCGTTTTATCCTCGGGGTGGAACCCGGCCAATGGGAACGCCAGCTACAGCGTCCGGAATGTCCCCGCCTCCGGAGATACGGTCAACGCCGGCTTTTTCGCGGGCATTGTTCCGTCCAACGGAAGCAGCTTCAGCGGCGGGGTGGAAAATTTTCCGCGTTTTCTGGAAAACTGGAACCAAGCGCCCTTCTACTACAACGGTTCCATGGTGCAGATGTTCTACAGCCAGATCGCCAACAGGCCCTTTGTGGAGGATGCGCCGACCCCCGGAGCCTATTACACGCCGCCGAAGCGATATTGGGCCTTCGATACTAATTTCAGCAATCCTTCCCAGCAGCCTCCCATGACGCCGAAAATCATCAAGGTCCAGCCTGGCCAATGGTCATTGCTGGCGCCTCATACCACCAGCTTTTAGCATGCCGGCGCGCCCATGAAGTTGTCGCTCCTGCTTTTGCCCTTCCTGTTGACGGCCGCGGCCCGGGCGCAAAGCGACTTCCACGCCTACCCCGGCACGATAAAGTCCCACGAGAGCGGGCAGATGGAAATCCTGACGGTGGTCAGCAGCAATCAGCAATTCAAAATCCTCCCCCCCAAGGGCTGGTACCGCCAAGTCGATGAAGCCAGCCGCAAGCTCATCTTTACATCCCTGTCAGGCAGGAGCGCCGTGACGATTCAACTCACGGCCAATTCCCCCGGGGTGATGCCCGACAAGGACGTTTTACGGGACAAGGTGCTGCAGGCGCATGCCGGGGCCAACATCCTGCGATACTCGGTATTTGCGACCGGCAGCCAGGCCGGCGTCTTTTTTGATCTGGAGCGCGCGCCAGCGCCGCGACTGGTGCAGAAGATCCGCCACGTCTATGTGGCCCAACCAACCGGCTTGGTGGAATTTGTCTTGTCGGCCAGCAGCGAGGAATTCGACACATACCTGCCTCTCATCATGGGCCTGTCGCGGGGCTTTCGGTTGGACCCCCTCAAGGCCACAAAGCCCTGATGCAAAAGTTTCGTTGCCGCCTTGCATTTGCCGGGCCAAGAGTGCCAGAATGAAGGCATGACATTTTCGTTGCTTAAGGCGGGCAGGAGCGACCAGGTGCTGGCCATCGATTTGGGCACGCGCACGACCAAGGCCGTGCTGCTCAACCGCACGGACAAAGGGATGAGCCTGGCCCGCTTCAACGTGCAGGACGCCCCCATCTACGACAAAGCCATGCCGCAGGGCTTGTTGACCGAGCACCTGCGCAACATGGTGGAGGCCCTCCAGCCCCGCACCAAGAACGCCACCATCGCCATCGGCGCCAACGACTCGATCCTGCGCAGCGCGGAGCTGCCCCTGCTGCCGCTGCCGGAGATGCGCCAGATGCTCAAGTTCAACGCCAAGAATTACCTGCAGCAGGACCTGCGCGATTATGTGTTTGACTGCTGCATCGTGCCGCCCCGCGGCAAGGCCCAGCCGGAAGCGGGCAAGGGCGGCATAGTCAAATATAAAGTATGGGTGGGCGGCGCCCGCCGCGAGGTCCTCCTCAACATCGAGTCCGCCGCCAAGGAGGCCGGCCTGCTCCCCAACCAGGTCACCCTCGCCGTCCTGGGCCCCATCAACGCCCTGGAACTGGCGCAGCCGGAGGTCTTCAACAAGGAGATCATCGCCCTGGTCGATCTGGGCTTCCGCACCAGCAGCATCAGCATCCTGGACAAGGGCGAATTGTGCCTGAGCCGCTCCGTGGAAATCGGCGGCGACAAATTGACCACCGGGCTGGCCGAAGCCATGAACGTGAGCTACGCGGAAGCGGAAGGGATCAAGATGGGAATGCCGAAGGAGGTGGAAGTGCATCTGCAGCCGTTGGTCGCGCCCCTGGGGCGGGAGCTGCGCGCCTCGATTGATTTCTTCGAGCATCAGCGGGAAGTGACCGTGGGCAAAATCCTCGTCTCCGGCGGGGCCGCCCGGTCGGAATTCATCCTGCAACTGCTGCAAACCGAGCTGGCCCTGCCCTGCAAGGCCTGGTTCCCGACGCAGGGCCTCGAGCTTTCCTTGTCGCCCCAGCAAATGACGGAAGTGGAGCAGGTCTCCGCCACGTTGACCGTGGCCATCGGCTCGGCGGCCATGTCGCTCTCCTAGTCCAAGGGCCAAGGTGCAAGCCTGCGTCATTTTCAATCCCTCCGCCCGAGGGGAGAAGGCGGAAGTGCTGTGCGCCCGCGTGCGGGGGCTTTTCCCCAATTGCGCCTGGCGCCGCACCAACGAGGCGGGCCATGCGCGCGAACTGGCGGCCGAGGCCGCGCAAAGCGGGGTCCAGACCATCATCGCCGCCGGCGGCGACGGCACCGCCAACGAGGTCGTCAACGGCCTCGCCGACGTGCCCGGCGCGCTGGAGGCCGCCCATTTTGGCGTTTTGCCCTTGGGCACGGTCAACGTCTTTGCCCGCGAATTGGGGTTGCCGCTCCGCCTGGCCGAGGCGGCCCGAGTGTTGCAGGCGGGCAAAACCAGGGTGATCGACCTGGGGCGCGTCGAGTACAGCGACGCCGGCAATCCGCGGCAACGCTTTTTCATTCAACTGGCCGGAGCGGGGCTGGATTCCCGCGCCATTGAACTGGTGCAGTGGGGGTTGAAGAAGAAACTGGGGCCGCTGGCCTACGTTGTGGCGGGTTGCAAAGCGCTCCGGGAGCCTCAGCCGCTGATTGTGGCGCATGGGCAGGGGGCGGTTTCGGGCCAGACGGTCCTGATCGGCAACGGGCGCTTCTACGGCGGCAGTTTCCCCGTGTTCCCCGCCGCCGATTTGCAGGACGGCTTGCTGGAGGTGTGCGTGCTGCCCAAGGTGACCCTGCCGCGGCTGTTGGCCGCCGCCCCGGTATTGTTGACTGGACTGTTCGACGGGCTTTGCCCGGCGGTGCGTTTGAGCCTGCCGAGCGTGACCCTGACCAGCGCCAGCCGTGTCCTGTTGGAAGTGGACGGGGAAAACGCCTGCGAACTGCCCGTCACGCTATCCATCAGGCCCCAGGGGTTGCGGGTGATCGTGCCGTAAAGTTTGGTTGAGTTTTGCAGGTTGTGACGGTTACGCTGGTTTTATGAAACATGCAGGGCAAGCCCGGCGCGCGGCGCTCAAGCTTGTTTTCTTGTCACTGCCCGTGGTGGTCGCGCTGGCGGGCGCCGCGGCGCTGGCCGGCTTTGGGCGGGGTATGGCCGCAGTGATTGCCGTCTGGGTGCTGTGTGTTCTGTTCACGCTCCGCTTTTTCCGCGATCCGACGGCGCGGACTCCCGGCACGCCGGGCATCATCGTGTCTCCCGGCCACGGCAAGGTGGATTGCCTGGATCGCCTGGACGATCTTCCGTTGCTGGGCGGCCCCTGCCATCGCATCTCCATTTTTCTGTCGGTCCTGGATGTGCATGTGCAAAACGCCCCCGTGAGCGGCAGGATCGGTTCGGTGGCGCATGCGCCCGGCCAGTTTCTCAGCGCGCTCCGGACCGACTGCGCCCGGTTCAACGAGAACGTGCTGATCGGTTTTGAGTCCAGCGAAGTGATTGGGGAAAAGATCGGCCTGCGGCTCATCGCCGGCGTGCTGGCGCGGCGCATCGTGCCGTTTGTGCAGGTGGGCGATCGCCTGGAGCGGGGCGAGCGCATCAGCCTGATTCAATTTGGTTCGCGTTGCGAGCTGTATCTCCCGTTGCGCTACCAGATCAAGGTCAAGCTGGGAGACAAGGTGGTTGGCGGGGAAACCATCATGGCGGCCCGATGAACATGGACAAGGTCCCCCCCATGGCGGAAGAGGAGAAGCCGGCGCCGACGCTCCGCATCTATTTCCTGCCCAACTTGATGACGGCGGGCAACCTCTTCTGCGGCTTCGTCGCCCTGACCAAGATCGTCGAGGCCAAAATGATGCCTGACGGGTATCCCCAAATCCGGATCGCGCTGGGCTTCATCCTGGCGGCGTGCATTTTTGACCTGCTGGACGGGCGTCTGGCGCGCATGGGCGGGGTGGAGAGCGAATTTGGCCGGGAATTTGATTCGCTGGCTGATTTGATATCGTTCGGGGCGGCGCCGGCCTTTCTGGTGCAGCGGGTGGTGTTGCGGGACGTCTTTGCCTCGCGGCCTGAGATCGGCTGGTTCATCGCGTCGATTTACCTCATCTGCGGGGCGCTGCGTCTGGCGCGCTTCAACTGCCTGGCCGCGATGTCCGGCGGCGGCGGCAAGGAATTCATGGGCTTTCCCATCCCGGCGGCGGCGGGATTGGTGGCCTCGCTGACCTTGTTCCTGATGTGGGAAGATCAGTCCGAACGCGACTTGTCGCACTGGCCGTGGAGTTTCATCCTGCCCGGGCTGCTGCTCTTTCTGTCGGTCATGATGGTCAGTGAAGTGAAGTACCCCTCCTTCAAGACCCTCGGGCTGCGCACGCGGCGGACCTTCCCCAAGATGGTGGTGACCATCCTTTTCATTGGCAGCCTGGTTGTGCTGCGAAAATATCTTTTGCCCCTCGTTCTGCCGCTGATTTTTACCACCTATCTCCTCTACGGATTCGTCCGGCCCCAGATTTCCCGCAAAGTCCGGCACGAAATTGAGGAGGAAGAGGAAGACGACGACGCCAATCCCCACGTTCCCTGACATGCTGCACCTGGATCCCTGCCTCAAGGCCGCTTTGACCGGCTTCTTATTCGGCTTCATCCTCTCCGTCCCGGTCGGGCCGGTCAACCTCACCATCCTCAACGAAGGGGCGCGGCGCGGCCTGGCTTGGGCCACTCTCATCGGCTTCGGCGCTGTGGGCATGGAAGTGATCTATTGCGCGCTGGCGTTCACCGGATTTGCTTCGCTCTTCGACGGCAAGGTGCTCAAGGCGGTGATGGAACTGACCAGCTTCGTCTTTTTTCTTTACCTGGGCATCCGGTTCCTGACCGAAAGAGCGGTTTCCTCGCTGGCGCCGGTGGAGAACCGGATCACGCAGAAATTCCATCCCCATTCGGCCTTTGCCATCGGCTTCGTGCGCGTCATGGGCAACCCGGGCGTGTTCCTTTTCTGGATCTTCCTGGCGGCGCTGTTCCGGGCGCACGATTGGGTCGAGCCGACGCTGAGCGGCACGTTGTCGTGCGTGGCGGGAGTGGCCGGGGGCACCAGCCTGTGGTTTTGCGGACTGAGCTACGTCGTCTCGCGCGGCCACGGCAAATTCACCGAGCAAACCCTGCTGCGCATGGAGCATTTGTCAGGGATTTGCCTGCTGCTGATGGCCCTTGGCCAGGGCATCCACATCATCTGGCAAATGGTGCAGCACCAATTGTAACCGCGCCGGGCCTTGCGCGGCGGGGCGGGGCGGGCCATAGTTAAGGGCCGCCGGCGCCGGCGGACTGGAGTTTTGCTCTTATGAAAATCGTCGTCATCACGGGTGGAAGCCGCGGTCTGGGCAAAAGCATGTGCTTGCATCTGGCCCAGCGCGGCCATGGTGTCGTCCTGACTTACAACAGCAAAAAAGCGGAGGCGGACGCCGTGGTGGCCCAGATCGAGAAGCTGGGGCGCAAAGCCGCCGCCCTGCAACTGGACGTGGCCGACCACAAGTCCTTCAACGCCTTCGCCTACAACATCAACGCCGTCCTCAAGAAAACGTGGCAGCGGAGCGATTTCGATTTTCTCATCAACAACGCCGGCATCGGCCTCCAGGCGCCCTTTGCCGAAACCACCGAGCAGCAGTTCGACCTGTTGATGAACATCCATCTCAAGGGGGCCTTTTTCCTGACCCAAAAACTGCTGCCGTTGATGAAGGATGGCGGAAGGATTTTGAACATCTCGTCGGGCCTGGCCCGCTTCTCCCTCCCCGGTTACGCGGCCTATGCGGCCATGAAAGGCGGCATCGAAGTCTTGACACGTTACATGGCCAGGGAGCTGGGGCCGCGCAAGATCACCGTCAACGTCCTGGCGCCGGGGGCGATTGAAACCGATTTCGGCGGCGGGACGGTACGCGACAACAAGCCGATCAGCGAATTCGTCGCCTCGCAAACCGCCCTGGGCCGGGTGGGTTTGCCGGACGACATTGGCGGCGCCGCGGCGGCCCTCCTTTCCGATGAAGCCGCCTGGATCAACGGCCAGCGCATCGAAGTCTCCGGCGGCATTTACCTCTAGCCTTGCCGCATCGCCAAAGAGTCAACACCAAGACGCGGGCGCGAAGCCAGACCGGCTGAATTGACAATGGGTCATTGAGGATTTTCTATTTGTCATTTGGAAGGACAATCACATTGTGCCGGAGAAACGCCGCCATAGAGGGCCGGACCCCGAAGACGCGAAGCTCTTTGCGCCGCGGCTGTGGCCGGTCTTGCGCGCGGCCACGAGCGATTTGTGCTGGCTCTTCAATCGCGGCTACGCCGCCCGGTCGGCCGTGGAACTGGTCGGGAACCGCTACTCGCTGGCGCGCCGGCAGCGGCTGGCGGTGGGACGTTGCGCCTGCGCGGAGGAGGTCCGCCAACGCCGGCTGCGGCGCCAGGTCGATCCTGAAGCGTTGCGCGGACAGGAACTGTGGCTGGATGGCTTCAACGTCTTGATCGGGATCGAAGCGGCATTGTCGGGCGGGGTGATCCTGTTGGGATGCGACGGCTGTTACCGCGACATGGCCAATATTTATGCGCGTTACCGCGAGGTGGAGGAAACCTTTCCCGCCTTGCAGTTGATCGGCCAATTCTGCGCGGCCCATGCCGCGCGGCGATGCCGGTGGTGGCTGGACCGGCCGGTGTCCAACAGCGGCCGATTCAAGCAGGCCATCCTTGAGGCCGCCGCCGGCGCGGCCTGGGATTGGGAGGTGGAACTGGTGTTCAGTCCGGACAAAGTCCTGGCGGAATCGGACCAGGTGGTGGCGACGGGAGACGGCGTGATCCTGGACCGTTGCGAACGCTGGCTGAACCTGGCCCGGCTGGTGATTGACGCGGAAATCCCGCAAGCCCGCATTGTGGATCTGCGGGTGGAGGCCGCCGCCGCGTAGGCCGAATTCGGGCTTGGGGAGGCGATTCTGCGACGGGAGGGTTACGGTCACGTAACATTATTATGACTTTCGTGGTTTGACATTGAACCCGTTGGCGGGAAAGCCGATAGTGCATATGTCAAGACCAGTTTATGATCGCCAACGCTGAATCGTTCACGGGAGGTGACATGAAGTTCCGCTCGGTGTGGATTTCGGACGTCCACCTGGGCACCAAGCACGCCCGGGTCGATACGCTGCTGGATTTTTTGCGCCAATGCGAATGCCGCTATCTCTATATCGTGGGCGATTTCATCGACGGCTGGCAATTGCGCTCCAAATGGCACTGGGAGGACCGCTACAACGTGCTCATCCAGAAACTGCTCCGCAAAAGCCGCAAGTCCACGCGCATCATTTACCTGACCGGCAACCACGACGAGTTCCTGGAGCAGTTTGTCAACGTCAATGTGAATTTTGGCAGCGTTCTGCTGGCCCGCGAAGTCATCCACATGGCCGCCGACGGGCGGCGCTACCTGGTGCTGCACGGCCATCAATTCGACGGGCTGACGCACTTCAACCGGCTGCTGGACCGGGTGGGGACGCGGCTTTACGATTGGATCCTGGATTTCAACCTTTACTTCAACCGCGTCCGCCGCGGGCTGGGATTTGGCTACTGGTCGGTTTCGGCCTATCTGAAGTACAAGGCCAAGGCGGCGATGAAGTACGTCAGCGATTACGAGGAGGCCATCATCCAGATGGCGCGCAAGCAAAACGTGCAGGGCGTCATCTGCGGCCACGTCCACCGCGCCGAAATCCGGGACACGGGGGACGTGGTTTATTTGAATTGCGGCGACTGGGTGGAAAGCTGCACGGCGCTGGTGGAGGATTTCGACGGCCACATCCGGTTGCTACAAGTCCATGAGAATAATGTTCAGCGTACTGGGCGAGGGGCGGGGACACATGACGCAGGCGATGGCGGTGAAGGAGATGGTGGAGAAGGCGGGGCACCAGGTGACGGCAGTGGCGCTTGGCGAGGGGCCGCACCGGGCAGCCGCCCCATTCTTTGCATCGGCAATGAGGGTGCCGATCACGAGGATGTCAACGCCGGGATTTTCCTTTAAGGACAATCGCCGGGTCAACCTGGCCGCATCGCTTGCCGGCATCGCGCGCCGCCTGCCCGATTACCGCCGCGGGCTGCGCGGCTTGGAGGCCCTTGTGCGCCAAAGCCGGCCGGATGTCATCGTCAACTTTTTCGAGCCTCTGACGGGCTTCTATGCGCTGACGCGCCGGGACCGGCCGCCCGTGGTGGCACTGGCCCACCAATTCATGTGCGGGCATCCCGCCTACACGCGCGCGCCCGGGCGCCGCTTGCAGCAGTTCGGCATGAAATGGTACATCCGCCTGGTGGGGGCGGCCTCCACGCGCCTGGCGCTCTCGCTCTACGAAGCGCCCGACGCGCCGGAACGGGACCTGTTTGTCGCCCCGCCGATCCTGCGCCGCCAATTGTTTGAGCTGAGCCCCAATCCCGCCGGGAAATTCGTCCTGGTCTATCTGCTCAATCACGGCTACTCCGAACAAATTATTGACTGGCACAGGAGGAACCCGGGGACGGCGCTGCACTGCTTCTACGACAAGCCGGACGCGCCGCCGGAATGGCGCCTGGACGACACGCTCACCTTCCACCGCCTCGACGGCGAAAAGTTTCTGCGCATGATGGCCGAATGCAAATACGTGGCCTGCACGGCCGGATTCGAGTCCCTGGCCGAAGCGGCCTGGCTGGGCAAACCCCTGTTTCTGGTGCCGGTGGAGAACCACATCGAGCAGCAGGTCAACGCCATTGACGCCACGCGCATCGGGCTGGGCGTGGCCGACCAGAGTTTCAACCTGGACCGGCTGGCGGAATTGCCGGAGCGCCTGGACAACGCCCGGTTTCGCGCCTGGCTGGCCCGGGCCGATTCGATCCTGCTGCAAACGTTGGAACGCGCCGCCCAATCCCGGCCCGCGCCGGCCCGCGCGCCGGATTTGGGCGCGGCGGGACCCAAAGCCGCCTGAACCGCGCGAGTGGCGCCGCTTTGACTTTCCGGCAGTGAATGCCATTTTTCGATCTTGAGGTTGATGCGGATGAATCCCTGCGACAAAGATGGGGGCGAAAAGATGAAAGACATCGAGGCGCCGGCCCGGAACGGAAAGCTGCTGAAATTTCCCGGGCAATTTTTGTGGGGGACGGCCACCGCCCCCACCCAGATCGAAGGCCACATCGAGAATGAGTGGACGGATTTCGTGGCGCGCGACGGCCGCACCTGCCGGGTGGCCTGCGATAATTACCACCGATACGCCGAGGACATCGCATGGATGAGAGGGCTGGGAGTGAACTCCTATCGCATGGGCATCGAATGGTCGCGGCTGCAGACCGAGGCGGGCGGGCCGTTGCGCCAGGCGGAGCTGGCCCGTTACGCGGACCTTTTGGACCGGCTGAATAAGGCGGGGATAGTGCCGATGGTGGTGCTGCATCATTTCTCCAATCCACGGTGGATCACGGCCCGGGGCGGCTGGACCAATCCCGAAACCATCCCGGCATTTGTCGATTTCGCCGCCAAACTGGCGCAGGCGCTGCGCGGGCGCGTCCGCATTTGGAACACGTTCAACGAGCCCGACACCTATGCTTGCTGCGGTTATTTGATCGGGGAGTTTCCGCCGTTGCGGAAGGGGCGGGTGGGTTCGTTTCGCGCCGTCGTCCGCCACATGGCGGAGGCCCACGAGCGGGTCTGCCGGGCGATCCGTGAGACGGGCAGCAGCCTGGGGCGGGTGGAAGCGGGTTTTTCGAAGAACTGGACGTTTTTCCAGCCCTACCACAGGCGCTCGCCGTGGGACGCGCTTTTCACGGCCTGGATTCACGGGCAGATGAACCGCTTCGTGCTCGACAGCTTCCTGGGCGGCGAAAGAAAAAGCGCCTCGACCTATCTTGGCGTGAATTACTACGGGCGGATGCGTTTCAGGAACCTCAAGCCGCTGGTGCCGACGGTGGGCATCCCGCGCCGCGAGTTGGAACGGCTGGGGGTGGAATGCGACGACATGCTGGAACGCCATCCCGCCGGACTGGAAGGGGCCTTGCGGGAGATGCATCGGGACTGGGGCCTGCCGATTTACCTGACCGAACACGGCTGCTCCTCGGCCGACGAGGCATTTCGCGAGCGCGATTTGAAGGAAAACCTGGCCGCCCTGCATCGCGCCATTGGGGGCGGGGTGGACGTGCGGGGCTTTTACTATTGGTCGCTGCTGGACAATTTCGAGTGGCAATTTGGTTACTCCAAGAAATTCGGATTGCTCGGCGTCGATTTCAGCGACGCCCGGCTGCCGCGCCGGATGAAGCCCCTGGCCCATATTTACCGCCGGGTCTGCCTGGAGAACGGCCTCGGCCCGGGCGACGCCGGCGAAATAGTTCTTGAATAGCAGGGGGGCCGGGAGGTAGATTACGCGGTCTTTTGAAGATGATTTATGTCCAGGATTTGTGAACTCACAGGAAAAGGCTCGATCAAGGGCAGTCACATTTGGCGCAGCGGCAAGGCCAAGAAAAAAGGCGGCATCGGCACGCACATCACGGCCATCACCAAGCGGCGCTTTGCCCCGAATCTGCAGCGGGTCAAGGCCGTGATCAACGGCGAGGTGCGCTATGTCCGCGTCGCCGCCAGCGCCTTGAAAAAGGGCATGGTCATCAAGGCCCCCAAGCGCCGCTGGACCAAGCCTGAGCCGGCCGCAGCGCCCAAAGTGTAGGCCCCGGGTGCGGGGCTATTCCATCGTCCTCTCCCTCCCAGTCTTAATCTTAATCCTAATCTTAATCTTCTTTAGATTACGATTAAGATTAGGATTACGATTAAGATTAGGAGATTTGAAGGAAAGGCTGCTTTAGGACTGGCTTCTTTTCAAATGCCGCATGGTGGCCCGTTTTAACTCCCGGTCGGCTTCGCGTTCCTGGATGTCCTGGCGTTTGTCGAATTGGGCCTTGCCCTTGGCCACGGCCAGGGCGACTTTGACGCGGCCGTTTTTCCAGTAGAGGGAGAGGGGGACCAAGGCGTTGCCCTTGACGGCAGCCTGTTCGAGCAGTTTGCGGATTTCCGATTTGTGCAAGAGGAGCTTGCGCGGCGCCTTGGGCTGGTGGCCAAAGCGGTTGGCCTCGGTGTATTCGTCGATGTGGGAGTTGTGCAGCCAGACTTGGTGGTGGTCGATCCTGGCGAAGGCGTCGCTGATATGGGCCTTGCCGGCGCGCAGGGCCTTGACTTCCGAGCCGCGCAAGACGATGCCGGCTTCGAAGGTTTCCAGGATATGATAGTCGCGCCGGGCTTTGGAGTTGTGCGCAATGTCGGCCATAAAGAAAAGGCCCGCAGGCCGTCCTGCCGGCTGGCGCGCCGCCGGGATCGGCCGGGGTCAGGAGGAGGAGCGGCGGCGTTTTCGGGCCACCGGCAGAACTTCTTCTTCCTCCTCCGCCGCGGTGGTTGCGACAAAGTCCATTTTGCCCTCGATGATTTCCAGGAGGGCGACATCGGCCGCGCCCATAGTGGCGGCCTGGTCAATGAGGGGCCGGCTGCTGCCGCCGCCGGAGGTCAACTGCCGCACCCGCCTGGAAATGAGATTCACCAAAACGTTGGGGTTGCCAACTTTCGCCAAGGCTTGTTTGACGTATTCGCTGTTCACGGGCTTCCTACAGTAACCCGGGCGCGGCGGAACGCAATGCTGAATATTGGCCCTTGGAGATTCGGAGATTCGTCATTGCGCCCGGCGCCGCGTTGCCCTAAAAGCAGCACATGGCTTTCGACCTGCATGAATACCTCCGCCGGCAAACGGGGATGGTGGACCGGGCCTTGAACCGCCTGTTGCCGCCTGCCGGCGCCAAACCGGCGACCCTCCACCGGGCGATGCGCTACTCCCTTTTCGCGGGAGGCAAACGCATCCGGCCCGCCCTTTGCCTGGCGGCGGCGGAGGCGTGCGGCGGCCGGCTCCAGGACGCCCTGCCCCTGGCCTGCGCCGTGGAGTGCATCCACACCTATTCGCTCATCCACGACGATTTGCCGGCGATGGACGACGACGACCTGCGCCGCGGCAAGCCGACCAATCACAAGGTGTTCGGCGAGGGCATCGCCATCCTGGCGGGCGACGCTTTGCTGACGGAGGCCTTTGCCATCGCCGCCCAAGGCAAGGCCCCGGCGCGTTACAGCCATCGGGACATCATCCTGGAATTGGCGGGGGCGGCCGGGTCGAAACAGCTCATCGCTGGGCAGGTGGCTGATCTGGAGGGGGAAGGCCAGAAGCTTCCCGCCGCCCAACTGCGCTACATTCACGAGCGGAAAACGTCCGCCCTGCTCTGTTGCGCGGTGCGCCTGGGCGGGATGAGCGCCAATTGCACGCCGGCCCAATTGCGGGCGCTGACGGATTTCGGCTACAACGTCGGCCTGGCCTTTCAGATTATTGACGACATCCTGGACGTCACCCAAACCAGCGAGCAACTGGGCAAGACCGCCGGGAAAGACACCGCCGCGGCCAAGGCCACTTATCCCTCGATTGTGGGCCTGGAAGAATCGCGCAAGATCGCCGGGCAATTGACCGGGCGTGCGTTCCGGGCCTTGCGCATCTTCAAGGGAAAAGCCCCGGCCCTGGAAGCTCTGGCCGAATTTTTATTGAAGCGGGACAAATAGACTCGGGCGGCGGTGGGGCTGTAAAATTATTCCGTGAAATTATTCCTTGACCGGTTCCGGCCTTTGTGCTAGTTTACTAGTATAAGAGTGAAATAGAACACAAATTGTTATGGCTGGCATCATCTTCGATCAATGGCAAGTCGAGTATAATTCGGGCATCCCGGTTTACCGGCAGATCATCAACCAGGCCTGCGCGGCGGTGGCGGCGGGCGCGTTCAAACCCGGAGACCAATTGCCCACCATCCGGGCGCTGAGCGAGCGCTTGAAGGTGAATCCGAACACGGTGGCCAAGGCTTACCGCGAACTTGAATTGAAGGGAATCATTGTGAGCGAACGCGGCAGCGGCTCCTTCATCCAGGCCCAGCCGCCCGCGCCCGGCGCCAGGGAGAAAAAAGCCAGGCTCGGAACCCTTTATGACCGGCTGTTGGCGGACGCGGCCAGCAGCGGCCTGACCGAAAGCGAATTGTTAAGTTTCATCAAAGAAAGGAACACCTCAACATTATGATTACGAAATTCAAACAAAGCTGGGAGCTTTTCAAGGCTTCCATCTCCGTCACCCTCCGATATCGCAAACTGCTTTGGTTTCCCGTCCTGACCACGTTTCTGACGGCTTTCATCGCCCTTTTCTTTCTGTCGGCGATGGCGCTGCCGTTGGTTCTGCATCACACCGGTTACCATCTGAATCAACAGCAACATTGGGTGGCCTTAAAGCACTATTACCTTCCCGAACCTGCCGTCCAACCCAAACCCCAGCCCCCTGCCAGCGCGTCTGTTCTTCTCCGCATCCTGCTCACCGGCCATTCCGCGGCCGCGGACAAATCCGCACATCCCGCGGCCACGCACGGCTTCCCTTGGGGTTCGCTTTGTCTGCTCGCGGTTTATTTTGTTTCGATGTTCCTGGCCACCTTTTTCAACGTCGCGTTTTACAGCGAGATCATCGAGGCTCTCAACGGTCGGGGAGTTTCCTTCCGGCGCGGTCTAAGCGTGGCTCGCAGCCGATTGCCATCGATTCTGGCCTGGACGCTGTTGGCCGGGTTGGTCGGATGGATCATTCGCAAAATCGAGGAACGACTGCCGTTCGTCGGACGGATCGTGATGGGACTGATCGGGATGGCCTGGAGCGTTGCGGCGGTGTTTGTGATTCCGGTGATCATCCAGGAGCAACCCATGCGCAATCCGATAAAAATTCTCAAGCAATCCGCGCTGACCTTGAAGCGGACCTGGGGTGAAAGTCTGATTGGCTACCTCGGATTTTCCACAGGGAACGCGATGATCTTTGTGTGCTCGCTGATCCCGTTGCTGCTGGCGGGCGGCATTGCGCTGCTCATCCACAGCCTTTGGTTCATAGTCATTGCCGGCGTGATGTGGGTGATTGGCCTGCTTTGCATGGCCTACCTCTCCAGTGTCGCCAGTCAGGTCTATCGTTGCGCGCTTTATATTTATGCCGCCGAAGGCGTGGTGCCGGAACCTTACACCCAGGATTTAATGGACATGGCCTGGAAGGTTAAAAAGAAATGAAGCTCGTAATCATGATCTGAATGTTAATTCTAATCCTGGTCTTAATCTTGAAGACTAAGATCAAGGATTACGATTAAGATTAGCAAACCTCCGCCACCGCTTCGCGCAGGGCGGCAACCATCCGCCGCGCCTGGGCCGGCGTGGTGCAGTAGGGCGGCATCAGGACAATGACGTCGCCCACCGGACGGGTCAGGACGCCGCGGCGGGCCAGGGCCTGGCAGACGCGGAGGCCGACGCGGTCGCGGGCGGCAAAGGGTTCGCGCGTTTTCCAATTCTTGACAAGTTCCACGCCCGCCATCAAGCCGGCCTGGCGGATGTCGCCCACGGCGGGGAGGCTCCAGAGGGATTGCAGTTCCCGGGCCAGCGTTTTCTCCAGGATGCGCCGGGCCGCCTGGCAGCGGGCGGATTGCAGAATGTCCAGGCTGGCCAGGGATGCGGCCGCGCCGAGCTGGTTGGCGGTGTAGCTGTGCCCATGATAGAAGGTCTTAAATTCGTCATAACGGCCCAGGAAGGCGTTGAAGATGCGTTGCGTGACCAGCGTGGCGGCCATGGGCAGATAACCGCCCGTCATCCCCTTGGCCAGCGCCATCAAGTCCGGCTGGACCGATTCCTGGTGGCAGGCAAAGAGCGCGCCGCTCCGGCCAAAACCGGTCATCACTTCGTCCGCGATGAGGAGCGCGCCGTGGGCGCGGGCGATGGCCGCGACGCGACGCAGCCAGCCTTTGGGATGGGCGATCATCCCGGCCGCGCCCTGCATCAACGGCTCGAAAACAAAGGCGGCATAGCCCCCTTTGCTTTGCCGCGCCTCGAATTTTTGCTCGACAAGGCCGGCGCATTCCCAGTGGCAGCGGCGATATTCGCGGGCGTCGGCGCGTTCCGGTGTGGCGCGGTTGAACGGGCAGCGATAGCAATAGGGCGCCGGGACACTGTCGCTCTTGAAGAGCAGCCCGCCGTAAGCGCGGTGGAAGAGATCGATGTGCCCGAGGCTGACCGCGCCGATGGTGTCGCCGTGGTAAGCGCCGCCCAGGGCCAGGAATTTCGGTTCGCGGCCGGGACAGGCGCGGCAGGCGAATTGATGGGCCATTTTCAGGGCCGCCTCCACGGCGGTCGAACCATCGTCGGAAAAGAACACGCGGCGCAGTTGCCGGGCCGCGGTTCGCGCCGGGCCGGCGTTGGCGGCGCGGACGAGCTTTTGGGCCAGGAAGGAGGCGGGGACGCTGGCCAGGCCCAGGGCCGAGGAATGGGCGATTTTGCCAAGCTGCCGCCGGAGGGCGGCGTTGATTTTGGGATGGCGGTGGCCGTGCAGGTTGGTCCAGATGGAGGAATTGGCGTCCAGGTATTGGCGGCCGCGGGAGTCGCGCAGCACGGCCCCCTTGGCGTCAACAATAACAATCGGCTCCCGTTTCAGCCAGTCGCGCATTGGGGTGAACGGGTGCCAGAGGTAGCGGCGATCCAGAAGTGCGGGGGACAAGCGAGCCGTTCAGGGTTTGGAGTTGAGGGCCGATTGCAAGGCGGCGCGGAGCCGTTCGATGTCGGGCGCCTGGTGGGCGGCGCTGAGGGTGACGCGCAGGCGGGCCTGGCCGCGGCCGACGGCGGGAAAGCGGATGGCCGGGATGAAAATGCCCTGGTCGCGCAAGGCGGCGGCGATGCGCAAGGCGCGGGCTTCATCCCCGATCATGATGGGAATGATGGCGCTGAATTTATGGCGGTGGGCGGGGGCGCGGGACTTGCCTTCCTGATCGGCGGCCTGGTGGAAAGCCCGCACGTTCGACCACAATTGGTTGCGCCGCTGTTCGCCGCCGGCGCTTTGCACAAAACGCACGCCGGCCGTGGCCGCGGCGGCCGCGGCGGGAACGGGGGCGGTGGAGAAAACAAACGGGCGCGCCCGGTTGACCAGGTATTCGATCAAGGACCGCGGCCCGGCGACGTAGCCGCCGGAGGAACCGAGCGCCTTGCCCAGCGTGCCCATCTGGACTTCGATTTTTTGGGCGACGCCGAGTTCTTCGGCCAGGCCGCGCCGGGCGCTGCCGTAGAGGCCGGTGGCGTGCGCTTCATCGACCATGAGCCAGGCCCCAAATTGTTTCTTCAACTCCACCATCTCGCGCAAGGGCGCATGGTCGCCGTCCATGGAGAAAACGCTTTCGGTGACAATGAGCGTGCGGGGTTTGCGCCCGGTCTGGACGACCGCCGGGGCGGCGTGGCGGCTGTCGGCCCAGCGCAGGATTTTCTCCAGGTCATTGAGGTTGTTGTGGCCGAAGACGCGCACCTTGGCCCCGCACAAGCGGGCGGCATCGACGATGCTGGCATGCACCAGCTTGTCGAGGACGATGACATCATTGCTGTCAAGCAAAGCGCCGATGGCCCCCGTGATGGCGGCGTAGCCGGAGGCAAAGGAGAGCGCGGCCTGGGCGCCCTTGAAGGCGGCGAGGGACTCATCCAGTTCCTGATGCGGGCCGAGCGAGCCGCAGATGAGGCGGGAGGCGCCGGCGCCGGCCCCGAAGGAGCGGATGGCCTCGATGGCCGCCTCTTTGAGGGCGGGTTCATTGGCCAGCCCCAAATAATCATTGGACGAAAAATTGAGAAAGGGCTTGCCGTCGATGACCAGATGCGGGGACTGGGGCGAATCGACGCGCCGCAGTTCGCGGAACAGGTTCTGTTGGCGCAGGTCGCTGAGCCGGGCGATCAGTTCTTCATTGAACGCGTTCATTTCCCAGAAATGACATAACGGCGGGAGGTTGGCGAGCGTTCAGTTTTCAAAAAGGGGTGAACGCAATCCGCATTTGCATTCTTCGCGCCGGGCTTATAATGGGGCGGATGGTAGAACTATTTCCGCTTGAGGCATCGTGGGTCGTCGCGCTGGTGTCGGGGATTCTGGCGCTGAGCATGCTCTTGTGGCTGGCCCGGTCCCTGCCGGGCCAGAACATCGCGGTGATTGCGGGCGGTTTGCTGGCGGGGCAGGCGATCCTGGAATACTTTTTGAACAAATACGAAGAGGTCGAGGTGCTTTGCCCGATGTGGTGCTACCTGGGCGGGGCGGCCCTGCTCTGGCTGGCGGTGGTCCTGGGCCTGCGCGCCGTGGCGCAATTCATCATGGGCCCGTGGCGCCGGGGCAAATACTACGGCATGTGGGTCATCGGCATGACGGCCGTGTTTACGGCGGCGTTTCAGTTCGGCTGGCCGCTCCTGATCAGTCTGAATCCCGACGCCGATCCCGTGCCGGCCGGCCGGGCGGCCATCATGGGACTGATGCGCGGTCCAGCCACAGCGGTGCTGCTGGCCGGCCTCTCGCCCTGGTTTATTCGCAAGCGGCCCGGCTCAAAGGCCAGGCCGTCAAAGCTTGCGCAACAACCAAAGCAGGAAGCTCAGTAACACGCTCAGCAGCAGGCACGTCGCCAGCGGGAAATAGAAACTGACATTGCCCCTGGAGTAATGAATGTCGCCGGGCAGCCGGCCCAGCCAACCGCGGCCGACCCCCGCCCAAAGCAGCCCCCCGACCAACGCCATGAGCAACCCCATGACCACCAAAACTTTTCCAAGCTCGCTCATTTATTCCAGAAGCGCGATCTGCGCAAAACTTTCTTCGATGAAGGTGGTATTTTGGATTCTGGAGAGGCGGGCGTAAAGGCCGTTCTGCGCGATCAACTCCTGGTGCGAGCCGCGTTCCACGATCTCGCCATGCAGCAGCACCAGGATTTGGTCGGCATTGACGATGGTGCTGAGGCGATGGGCGATGACGAAGCTGGTGCGATTGGCCATGAGGCGCGCCAAAGCCTCCTGAATGAGCCTCTCCGTGGCGGTATCGACGCTGGCCGTGGCCTCGTCCAGGATCAGTATCGGCGCGTTCTTGAGCAGGGCGCGGGCGATGCTGACGCGTTGTTTCTCGCCGACGCTCAGTTTGACGCCGCGCTCTCCCACGCGCGAGCTGTAACCGTCGGGGAGGCGCTCGATGAACTCATGGCAATTGGCCGCCCGCGCCGCGGCCAGCACCTCCTCCTCCGAGGCCTCCAGCCGCCCGTAACGGATGTTTTCGCCCACGGTACCGTTGAATAAAAAGGCCTCCTGGCTGACCACGCTGATCTGCGCCCGCAAGGAAGCCAGGGAAAGGCGGGCGATGTCCTGGCCGTCGATCAGGATGCGGCCTGCGGTGGGTTCATAAAAGGCCGGCAGCAAGTTGACCAGGGTGGATTTGCCGGAGCCGGTCGGGCCGACCAAGGCGATCATCCGGCCGGGAGCAGCCTCCAGCGAGATGTTCTTGAGCGCGGTCCGGCCGGGAGCGTAGCTGAAATGCGCGTTTTGGTAAGACACCGCCCCGCGCACCGGCCCGGCCAACGTGCCCGGGCGCGTCCGGCCCCGTCCCTCCTCCGCGGCGTCCAGGATGTCGAAGACCCGCTCCCCGGCGGCGCGCGCGGCCTGCAACATTTGGTTCAGGCCGTGCAAACGGCCCAGCGGCTCGTAGAAGAGTGACAAGTATAAAACAAACCCGACCAACTGGCCGACGGTGAGTTGGCGGGCGGCCACCAGCGAGCCGCCCAGCCAGAGCACCAGGGCGGCGCCCAGGGAGGCGGCAAAGGTCATGGCGGGCGAATAGACCGCCCAAACGCGCATCACCCCCAGCGTGCCCCGGCGCAGGGCATCGGCCCGTTGGGCGAAGCGCTCGTCCTCGTGCTCCTGGCGCGCGAAGGCCTTGATCTGGCGGACGCCCTGCAAACTGTCCATGAGAAAGGCGTTCATGGCGCTGGCGGCCCGGCGTTGCGCCCGGTAACGGCGGTGGGCCGTGAGGGTGTAGCAGAGGGTGCCGCCGGCCAGGATGGGGATGGGCGCCAGGGCGATGGCCGCCAGCAGCGGGTTCTTGTAAAATAAAATCAACAGCACCCCCACGACGCTCAGGGAGGCGACGGTGCCCTGTTCCGTGCCGTCGATCAACACCCGCTCCACCGAGTTGACGTCCTCCACCACCCGCGTCATCAAATCGCCGGAGGCGCGCTGGTCGAAGTAGCCCACGGGCAGGCGTTGCAAATGCTTGAAAACGTCCCGGCGCATGTCATAAATCACGTTCTGCTCAAAATAGTTGTTGACCCAAATGCGGATGCCGTTGAACAAATCGCGCAGGAAAAACGCGGCCGCCAGCCCGCCCGCCAGCCAGAGATAGCGGGTCGTCCGGCCGCGCAGGACGTCGTCGATGATCCATTGCACGAACTGGGGAAAGGCCAGCGAAAAAGCCAGCGAGACCAGGGCGCAGGCGATGTTGGCCAGGGCCAGGGCGCGGTAAGGACGCAGATAGACCGCCACGCGGCGCACGATCTCCAGCGTGGAGCGCGAGCGGGCGCCCAGCGTGGCGTCGTCTTCGATGTTGAAATGCCGGTGCATGGCGGCTGCAAAATGTTTTTGTTGTCAAAACCCGTCATTCGTCATTGCCAGAACCACTATCGGGCATCCACTATTTCGCGCAAGTGGATTGAATAATTCCCGCCAATCGGCGACCATGCGGGCCGGCGTTCCGTTTTTGCGTGAACTTGAAAGTTAAAGTGGCCTTGTATGCCGTGTTGCTCCTGATGGCGGCAGGGTTCGGATGGGGCTTTTACGCCAATTACACGACGAGCGCGCGGGAAGCGGCTGCCCCCGCCGCCGGCGAAACACCCGCTGGCCCGTCCAACAACCCGGCGGCGGCCAGCAACAGCGCGGTCCCGGCTCCATCCACCAATGCCACCGCCCAAAACGGCCTCGACGCCTCCAACACCATCCCGGCCCCGCCCGTGGCGGAGACGGCGCCCGCACCAGCGCCGGTCGAACACCGCAACCAGGGCGCCATGATCGCCTACCTGGCGGCGCTGGTCGGCACGCTGATCGGCTTGGGATTGATGATTGCGCACGACTTCACGCAAATCGTCGGCAACATCACCGTGGATGCCCTGCTCGACCCCGGCGAGGCTGGCGAGCGCGATCCGGATTACGAACGGGCCGAGGACGCCTGGGCCAAGGGCAAATTGATGGAAGCCATTGAGTTGCTGCGCGAATTCCTCAAAGCCAGGCCACGCGCCCAATACGCCGCCATCCGCATCGCCGAAATCTACGAAAAAGACCTCAACAACCCCGTGGCCGCCGCCCTGGAATACGAGGAACTGCTCAAGCAGAAACTGCCGCCCGAACGTTGGGGCTGGGCTGCGGTGCATCTGTGCAATCTTTACAACAAACTGGGCCAGCAAGACAAGGCCAAGGTCCTGCTGCAGCGCATCGCCGACGAATACCCGCGCACCGCCGCCGCCAAAAAGGCGCGCACCCATCTCGGTTTGCCCGAACCGGAGCCGGAACCGATCCCCAAGCACGAAAGCACGGCGACGGCGGCCCCCGGCCCGACCGGGAATCCGCCCGCCAAAGAACAGCCTGCTCCCGCGCCACCGCCGCCACCGCCGCCACCCAAACCCAGCCTGCCCCCCGGCTTCCGGCCAAAGGGCTGAGATCAACAAAGATGTTGTCCGGCGGGTTCCAGCCGCCCCAGACCGGCCCGATCGAGCACTTGTTGTATGTGGACGTCCACCTGTCAGAAGAACCACGGGGCGACAGCGTAGCCATCGCTCTCGTAAGTCAGGATGGGCATCCCTTGCTGAAGGCTCAACGGCTTCAGGATTGCCTCCGATATGCGGTAGGGCAGACAGTTGAACAGACCGATGACAATGAGGCCATCGTAACCCTCGCTGGCGGCCGCCAGCCCCTTGCCCACCGTCGGAATGACTTCGCCGCGGAGCGCGGGCGAGACATGTTCGGCGGCCTTCTCAAACAGATCGGGAACCCTGTTGGGTCCGGCCACCAGCAATCCCGTCCTGCGAAACAGCCCGCGGTAGTGCGCGTCGCGCTTCCGCTCCGCTTCGTAACTGAGCCAGTGCTGAGAAGATAGACCAGGAACGATTCCCCCCCAATGAAACCGCGGCGTCAAAATTTCCGTCCACTTCTCTCAACGCCCGCTGAATGGCCGCCACCTCCGACAAATGGCCAAGATGCCCGGACACGCCGAAGAATACGGCGCTGGAAAAGGGGGCCGTGGCGAGGAGTTCTTTGAGCGCCTGCAGCGGTTGGACCCGATGCGGAATGACTTTGGCGATCCGTTCCCCACCCCGCAAAAACACCGCCTTCACCGTCACAGCGCCAATGTTCATCCCCGCGCAAGCCAGGGCGTTTTCTTTTGGCGTCTGCGGATCCCCTGTTGAGGCGGCTTTGTTCTTGATGACGCGGTCTTTCGCTTCTCGTTTGCCTTAATCTAGTAATGGTGAAATATGGAGGCCAACAGGATCAATTCGGGATGCGCCGCGGATAATCGCGGCAAAACCAATCGGATGCGGTCGCGATAGCCCGCCAGCTTTTCCCGCAAGGGGCTCAAGTCTTCCACTTTGTCCCATCGAAGCTTCTTCAAATCGAGCACCAGCCGGTTCTTGCTCCGCGCCAGCGAGTCGCGGAGGCGTTGCGCCAGACTTTCCGCGTCCGCCGAGGAAAGCGCGCCTTCCAGGCGAATCCAAACCTGTTTCCTGGCGTGCTGCAACTCGACTTTGACCGAGAAGTTGGGGCTGGCCACCTTGGCGTGAAATTCTTCCCACAGATCAAAAGCGCTCCAGCTTTTTTGCGGCAGGCGATAGGCAGTTCGTTGCAATTTCGGATGCTGGAAAAGGTCGAGCTTCAGCGTCAGCCCCGTCCACAAGGCCGCCCCCACCGCCATGACGGACTTGAATTGTTGGGCGAATGCCGGCCGGCCAAGCTCCGCATGGACGCGCCGTTCCAAATCGCCGATCCACTTGCGCACGGCCGCATTGGGGCCGAGCAATCTGCCCGCCAGGAACACCGGATAGGCGTAACGCAATTCCTGGGCATAGTATTGGGCCTTCTGGCGCAGAAGAGGATTGGGCGAATTCCTGAGCTTGAGGTAGCCAAGAAAACGCGTCTCCAGCACGCGATAAACGCTGGGGCCAAGCCGCTGAAAATCCTGCTCGAAACACCAGCGCTGGAGGCCCTCAATCTGCTCCGGCGAGAGCGTCGGATGTTTGATCATGGTGCGGAATCCGTCCGCGCGCCGGTAAAACAAGTCCTTGTCGTTCGTGTACACGTCCTGCAACAAATTCTCCCTGATGATGCGCTCGTAAAAGGGCGTGCCCGGCACCGGTCCATAGATCAGGAACTGCGCCAGGGAGGGCTGGAGCTTCAAAAGCCCGTCCAGTTCCTGCGCGACAATTTCCGGGGTTTGATAATCAAATCCCACAATCATCGAAGCCAGCACCGTGATGCCGTGCTGGCGAAACTCATTGAGAATCTCGTCTGCCGGACGCCCTTGCTGCTTGGCGTAGTTGGAGCGCGTGCCCTCGTAGCCGATCCAAAATCCGTCAATGCCCATCTCCAGAATTTCTTCGACAGTGAACTGGCTGATGGCCTTGATGCTGGAGAAGGCGAAGATGGAAGGCCTCTTGCCGCCCTCCATGACGCACTCGCGAAATTCCATGGCGCGCTTCTTGTTGAGCAGAAAATCTTCGTCAATAATAAGAAATACGAGGCTGGGATCCAGGTCGAAGTACCGTTCCACCACGTTGTAAATGTCGCGCCCGGTGGGCAGGAGGCGGATGTGCTTGCGCGAAAAGAAATGGGAGGTGCAGCAGAAATCGCAACCGTTGGGACAGCCCAGGCCGGCGAAAACCTTTCCCGTGCCGGAAACTTTCCAGCCAAAAACCTTCAGCCAGCTCACCAGCAAAGGGTGTTTGTAGGGCATCGGAATTTCCGGTTCGCCGAGCAGCCGGCGGAAGTAGGCCACGCCTTCTTCGCGGCAGATATAATCCGCGTAGGGCTTGAGCACTTCGTCCTTCAACACCGTGCCGTAACCCCCCAGCACGATCTTGCTCCCGGGCGCGTGCTTGCGGATGAGCGCAACCGTCTCCTTCATCTTGTGCATCACCGCCATGATGAACGAAATACCCACATAGTCGTAGCCCTTCTTGAGTTCTTTGATCAATTCGCGCCGCGATGGGTATTGCAACACCACCGTCGGCACGTCCAGATTTTCGGCGATGTAATCCAGTGAAAAATGGACGTTGACCGTCCGTGGGCTGAAAATGCCCTGGGCGCGAGTGACCTGGCGGTGAAGGAGTTCATAGCCGACGGAGGACGCATCACCATGCTGCGGTCCGATCGGGCGACAAATGCTGGTCAATAAAACTGTTTTGCTCATTGTGTTTTCCGGGCAAGGTGGAATCGCGGCCCGGCTGCCAGGAAGGAGGCCAGATCGGACGGCTTAAACTCGACCCTCACCAGTCAACTCCCGGCGTTGGGCGAAGTCAAAGAACGGTTCGATTTATTCCTCACCATTTTTTGTTCCACACGGGACATATTTTGTGGGTGCATGCTCCCGCGTCAAGGCTCAGAGAAGGCCGCCCGCCCGCTCCTGTGATATGCGAAGACTTCTCAGGTGACGGAAGCCGACCAATTGCCGCCGTTGTTCATCCCAGAGGCGGAAACTGAACGATTTGAAGCTGGAGAACAAGGTGACGGGTTTTACCTGCTGAAAGAGCGGATCGGCGTTGTGGCACTTCTCCAGGTTGTAATTGGGAATCCGCGGGCTGAGGTGATGAATGTGGTGAAATCCGATGTTGCCGGAGAACCATTGCAGTATCCGGGGCAGCTTGTAGAAGGAACTGCCCTGCAATGCCGCCGCCGCGTAGTCCCAATGGTCGCGCCTTTCCCAGTACACTCCCTCGAATTGATGCTGCACGTAAAAGAGCCACACTCCGGCCGAGCCGGCCACCATCACAACGGTCAGTTGAATCAACAGATACGCCTTGAAACCAAAAATCACTGTCATGAGGAAGGCGAAGCCCAGAATGGCCAGGTTCATCCAATAGACCGAGAATCGCTCCCGGTGGTTCGCCGCGGCCTTGGGGATGCGGTTTTTGATCAGAAAGATGTAAAGCGGCGCCAGAACAAACAGCACGATGGGATTACGGGCCAGCCGATAGGCAAATCGCTGCCAGCGGGAGGATTCCAGGTACTCCTGCACGGTCATTGTCCATATGTCGCCCGTGCCGCGGCGGTCCAAATCACCTGAGGTTGCGTGGTGCAGCGAATGTTCCCACCGCCAATGATAGTAGGGTGTCAACGTCAGCGCCCCGCAAAGGAAACCCCAAATGGTGTTCGCCGCGTGGGATTTGAAAAACGAGCCGTGGCCGCAATCGTGGAAAATGATAAAGACCCGCACCAGAAATGCGCCCGCCAGGATCGCCAGCGGCGCCACCAGCCACCAGGACACTGCCAGGGCAAGGTACATCAGGTACCAGAGCAGCGCGTAAGGGCCGAGCGTGTTGACGATCTGCCAGGATGCTCGCGCCAGCGAGGGTTGCTGGTATTTTGCCACAATCCTCTTCCACTCGGCGGCGTCCTCGCGGGATTTGCCGCCGGTGAGTTCGTTGTTCTCAGTCATCGTCTGTCGCAACCTGCGCCGCGACGCGCGGTCTTCAGGTTCAGCAACAGCTTCTGCCGGAATAACGGCACGGGCCAATACCTTATTCGCATGGCGCTCATAGCCAACGGCTATCGGAACTTCAACGTCAAGAAGAATGCTAAATGCCAAATGCTAAATGCTAAATTAAGGAGAATGCCAGGTGCTAATACCAGAACCAGCTCGCGATTGCACCATGCCGCTGCTAGGGAGCTTGGGGCCGCAGTTGACAGGCCGTTAAAAGAGTAGGAGCCGACATGAGGAGGCTCAAATTTGCTCGAAAACAAGGCCGGAATCAGAGACTCCTTACGTCGTCTCCTACAGGAGTTGGTTGTTTTTAAACGGGCTGCCAACAGTGCCGTTCCGTACTGCAAATGGTGTTACAAACCATTGGCAACGCGGCGGAAATGGTAGCCGATGATGGCCAGTTCGATGGCGCTGCGGAGCTGCGCGGGCCGTCGCAGCAGGGTGCTCCAGAAGAACCGCCAGTAGGCGACGCGCCCGCGATACCAGACGCCCAGCAGCCAGAATGACTTGAGGAAAGCCTGAAAATCGCTCCATGAGAGGCGGAGGCTCGGGCCGCTGGGGCGATGGTCTTTGAGAAAGATTTGAATTCTCTGATAATACGTGCGCGGCTCGTAAAGCTTCTTCATCAGGTTGCGGTAACCGGTCGTGAGGAAATCGCGGTTTAACTTCGGCTTGAAGTTGAGCACGGCGTCGGTGTTGTTGCCGGTGGTTTCGCAGTCGAGCCGCCCTTCGCGCTTCAAACGCCGATAGAGCCGCGTTTCCGGCAAGGCGGTCAACAAGCCGACCATCGCGGTCACCACGCCCGACCGCTGGATGAACTCGAATTGCCGCCTGAATATGTCGTTCTTGTCGTTGTCAAAGCCGATGATAAACCCGCCCATGACCTCCAAGCCATAGCGCTGCAACGTTTTCACCGTCTCGACGAGGTCGCGCCCGCGGTTTTGCAGCTTGCGGCACTCTTCGAGGCTTTCGAGCGACGGGGTTTCGATGCCGAGAAAAACTTTTTTGAATCCGGCCTGGACCATCAACTCGCAGAGTTCAGCGTCGTCAGCCAGATTCACCGAAGCCTCGGTGAAAAAGCCCATTTCAGCCCGGACACGACTCCGCCACGAAATCATTTCCCGCAGCAGCGCTTTGGCGAGATTCTTGTTGCCGATGAAATTGTCGTCCACAATGAAGACCGTGTCCTTCCAGCCGCGAAGGCGAAGGGTTTCAAGTTCCGCGATCAATTGCGCGGGGGTCTTGGTGCGGGGCGCGCGCCCGTTCATGACGACGATGTCGCAGAATTCGCAGTCGAAGGGGCAGCCGCGGGAAAACTGCACGGCCATGGTGGCGTAGTGGCGGAAATCAATCAGGTCCCAGCGCGGGACAGGCACCTGGCTGATGTCGGGCCGCCGGGCCGCCTGATAATGAGGGCGAAGCGCGCCTGCGCTCAAGTCTTCAACCAGTTGCGGCATGATTTCCTCCGCTTCGCCCAGCACGAAATGCGGGATGTGCGGAAAATCCGCGTGTCCGGTGGTGAAAAGCGGCCCGCCGGCAATGATCGTTTTCGACAGCTTGCGGCAGCGTTCGACGATTTCGTTGACCGACTCCTTCTGCACGATCATGGCGCTGATCATCACATAGTCCGCCCAGCGCAGGTCCTCGTCTTTCAATCGCGCCACGTTTGTGTCCACCAGGCGGAGTTCCCAATCGCCCGGCAGCATCGCGGCCACGGTCAGCAGGCCCAGTGGCGGAAAGGCGGCGCGTTTGGAGATAAAGCGCAGAACATGTTTGAAGCTCCAGAATGTGTCTGGAGTCTGCGGATTAATGAGCAGAACTTTCATCGGTCCAGCCGGGGTGTTCAATAAATCATTGCGTTGCGGACGGGCCTTTCGCCGATCCGTGTCACCGTCTTTCAGGAATGACTCCGGCGTTCGAGATTCATCGCATTTCCAGATGATTGTCGCTCACCCGGCCAGGTGAAGCCAATACTTTATTTGAACTCTGGCGATAGCCCGCAGCTATGAACGCTGCTGGATTGAATGCGACAATGCGTTTTGGAAAAGACCGCGACCTCATCAAGCCGCGCCCAGGCAAAGACCGCGCCGGAATCACTCCCGCACAAGCACTATGGAGGAGGGATAAACGCTCCGCCCGGCCGACAGCCTTGTGTTCAACGCCTGGCGCCGGCCTCTTTCTTTACCACTTCGATGTATTGGCTCAGAGCCTTGGAGCGGTTCTCGCCATGCCAGGCAATCCAGTAGTCTGCCTTTGGCGATGCCGCCAAGGGACGAAAAACCACGCCGCGATGCGGCAGCTTGCTGATCTGCTCGCGCGCCAGCGTCACGCCGAGTCCTTCGGCGACGAAAGTCATGAGACCGGATTCCAGTTCCACGTCCTGAAGAATCCGTGGAGCAAAGCCGGCCTCCTGGCACAGAGCGGCCAGCCAGGCGCGGGAGCCAGGGTGCGTTTCTTCGGACATCGCAACAAAGAAGAGCGATTTGAGATCCGGGAGGCGAACTCTGTTTTTCTTTGTCAGAGGATGACGCGCCGGCAAGACGACCACCACGTCGTGATGAGCGACGCATTCCCAATGCAGCGCGGCCGTCTCTTTGTGGGAAGCAGGCGGGCGCAATCCGATGAAGCCGAGATCAATCTTTCGCGCTGCCAGAGCGCGAAGCTGTTCCGCCGGCGACATGTCGAAGAGGTTCACCGCGACCTCGGGACAGGCTTGATAGAACGTCGCCAGTGTCACCGGCAGGAGGTCAAAATCGAACTTGAACAGATAGCCGAGATTCAACTGGGGGGATTCCCCCCGGCTGAACCGCTGAACGGCCTTGACGCTTTCGACACTCAACGCCAGAAGCCGCCGCGCATCCACCAGAAAACTCTTCCCTTCTTCGGTCAGCGACACCTGATTTCTGCTGCGGTCCAGAAGGCGCACGCCCAGTTCCTCTTCCAAATTATGAATCTGCCGCGTGAGGGAGGGTTGTGCGAGACGCAGTTTCCCGGCGGCCCGGGTGAAGTTTAATTCCTCGGCCACGGCAACGAAGTATCGCAAATGGCGCAATTCCATAACCAGCGACAAGCTTAGGCGTTGAACACGCAGGTCACAACAAGGAAACAGCCCCAAGGAAACGGGAGGCCGGAAGCCGGGAATTGCGCGTGCGAAGTCTGGCCTTCATGGAGTGGTGTCATAGCCGGAAAGCATCGCCGCGCGTGGCACAAGGTATTGGCTGATTTTGGGGTTTTATCGGAAACTGTTCTGATGAACCTGATGATCCGCAAGGCCTCTGTCCGCTGGAAGGGCGGAACTGATGGCGGCGCCCGGGCCGTGACGACCGGGAGCGGCGTGTTGAAACGGGCCGGATCCTCTCCGGGTCTCCCCCTCAAAATCAACCCCCATACAGACCCGGCCGAATTGATCGCCGCCGCTCATGCGTGCAGTTTTTCTTTGGCCTTGTCGAACGAACTGAGACTGAAGCCTTCGGCTGTGGGCCAAATCGTCACCACGGCAACCGTGACGCTGGAATATTTGGCCGCCGTTTGGACCATCATCAACATCCACCTGACGGTGGTGGCGATGTTGCCCAAAGTCACGCATGACAGATTCATTGATGCCACGGTTCGCGCTAAAACGAATTGTCTCGTTTCCAGGCTGCTCCGCGCCAATATTTCGATGAACGCCCGATTGGAGAAATGAACCTGGGTGAAGCACAGACCCGGCCAGACTGGCCCATTCCGAGTCTGGCGGAAAAAGAGATCGAGGCCCGGCGAACCGGACCTCGAAGTGAATGAAATCGAAGAATCAGTAGCGATTCTGCCGGCCATTGTATGGACGGCGACCGCCTCCGCCTCCGCCACCCGTCCGCTCTTCGCGCGGGCGGGCGATATTGACGGTGAGCGCGCGTCCATCGAGGGACTTGCCATTCATCGCCTCAACGGCCTTCTGCGCCTCCTCGTCCGTGCTCATGGTGACGAAGC
>Ga0326728_10005095_pt1 | contig 37715 bp, 32 predicted proteins | sample MB3enrmetagenome_FD_207602 | JGI IMG/M metagenome (GOLD analysis project Ga0326728, IMG submission 207602) | Lab enriched peat soil microbial communities from McLean, Ithaca, NY, United States - MB31MN | ecosystem: Environmental > Terrestrial > Soil > Wetlands > Peat | place: USA: New York...
TAGTTGTTCCTGGCGGCGGGACAATAGCAGCTTCTTCAGTTTTGGTGAGGGTTTCAAAGCTCTCAAGATGAGCCGAGAGAACGACCTGTCCCCTGACATTCAGCTCGATATCGCCAGGAAGAAAATGGCCCTGGAAGCTCACAGATTTACTAAAGTGGGTCTGAACCGTATCCAGATTTCCAGTGGAGAGGAGGGCTGCACTTTTTGGATGGAAGCAGAATATCCCGTAAAGGACTGTCGCAATTGCCGGGGCCGCTGGCGGACGTTTCATGGTGACGCACCGGCGAGAATCGGCGCCATCCTCCTTCGGTCCGTCCTCAAGGCTCCAGGTTGCCATGAATTCCTCGCGCGGCAGCGGGCTGACCAGATCGTGGCGAAGTTCGTCAAGCTGCCAGGGAGCGGGACTCTGATCCCCGGTTTGCAGACCGCCGTTTTCGGTTCCGTATTCGGTTCGAGAGAATGAATCGCTCACGAAGCTGCTCTTGTACTTGGTTGGCTGACCCAGAGTTCCTCATAAATTCCCCGGCCTTTGGCGTTGCCTTGCTCATCGAAGATCTTGTAACTGGCTTTCAGGCGCCAGGGCTTCACATCGGGACCAGTTAGGCTGTTCGTCTTGAGGGCCAGCAGCATGAGGGCTTTGGGATCGGTGGGCACGGTGGAAGCCGAAGCGTCCTTGGCCGGGGCAGCGGCAGGGGCCTCGCCCTGGGCGACGGCTGGCAGAGCAGCCAGGCCGAGCGCGAAGAGGAAGAACAAGTTCGAGCAGCAAGAAAGCGGCTTCACGAAGGTCGTTTTTCGCATACCGGCAAGATAACACGCGGTACGCGCAATTTGTGTTCTTGCGCTTCGTTCCGATCGATTCCCGCAGGATGGCGGCGGCCGTGGCTGCGATGCCAAAGCCGCGGCAGTTTCGTCATTGCGTCGCGGGTGACGGTGGCATCTGACTGGGTTGCCGCTTTTCGCCCAGAGCGAAGATGAGGTTGACCGTGGTCAGCACCTCCACCGGCTTTCCGTTGAGCACGTAAGGCTTATAGATCCATTGCTTTACGGCGTCCATGGCGGCTTGGCGGAGCATCGCCGGTCCGCTGAGGACGCGCACCTTCATGACCTGGCCATCCTTGCCGATGAGGGCTTGAAGGGAGACTGTGCCTTGCGCGCGCGCGGCCTTGGCGCGGGGCGGATATACGGGCGCGACTCTGGTGGTAAGGAGTCCAAGGGCGGCTCTAGCGGAGATGCCGGGATTGCCACTCCCCGGAACGGGCTTCTCTGAAACCAGCTTGATCCTGATCTGGACTGCGTCTGACGGCGGGGTGAAAACTGCCTCGTCGATGGGGGCGATCTCTTCGATGCTCTCAAGATGGGCAGCGAGGACAACCTTGCCTGCGCGTTTCAACTCCAGATCGCCTGGAAGAGAATGGCCCTCGAACAGAACTGGACGATTGCGCACGATCTCCATCTGTTCCTTGTCGAAAAGAGAGACTCGAAGAACCTCCGACCCGGCATCGAAGCAGTAAGTCGCATTCGATTGCGGATTTGCAATACGCAATGAGTGAGTTGTGTTCAGAGGCTTCTGCCCACCGGAAGGGGCCGGCTTGGGGCGCATGGAGAAGCATGCATAGTTGACGCCGTCGATTTTGCGATGCTCCGCCGCAATGTGGCTTCGCGAAATCTGCAAGGGTATTGGCAGGGGAATGACGAACTCCCGGCGGAGCCGTTCGAGCAACGGGGAAGACCAGATTTCGTCCCCGGTTCGCATCCACCCCTGATAGGTTCCGTAGAGCGTCTGCGAAAAGCCTGAACTGGAATAACCCCTCTTGAATTTGTTCGGGCTGACGTAGAACTCTTCAAAGATTCCCCGATCTTTGGCGTTGCCTTGCTCATCGAAGATCTTGAAGGTCGCCGTCAGGCGCCATGTCTGGTTACCCATCTGGGAAAGCCCGTTGGACTGCGAAGCAAAGAGCATGAATGCCGTTGGATCGCTGGGCGGGGCCGCGGCGGGTGTTCCATCCTGGGCGAAAACAGGCAGGCAGGCCAAACCGAACGCAACGAAGCAGAACAGTTTCCTGCGGCAAGCGAGCGATCTCATGGAGGTCGTTCTTCGCATACCGGCAAGATAGCACGAGTCGCTTTCAGCTTGCGCCTCCTTACTTCCGCCCTTTCGTCCATGCGCTGGGTTGGATTTCTTATCGCTTCCCGTGTTACGATAAGCGTTAAGCATGATTCGCTCGTTTGCCGACAAAGAAACCGAGGATGTATTCCACCGGCGAACCAGCCGGCGGTTTGCCGGTTTTGCAAGGGCGGCGTTTGCGAAACTGGTCATGATCGACAATGCCAGGCGCATCGAAGACCTGATGCAACCACCTGGCAACCGGCTGGAGAAGCTCAAGGGCGATCGACAGGGCGCGTGGAGCATCCGTATCAATGACCGATGGAGAATCTGCTTTGAATGGGAGAATGGCAATGCGGACCGAGTCGAAATCGTTGACTACCACTGATGGGGAGTTGGAGGAGGGAGCATCGATGCCGCCTCTGCATCCGGGGGAAATGCTGCGCGAGGAGTTTATGAAACCCCTCGGTTTGTCGGCAAACGCCCTGGCGATGGAGTTGCGCGTCCCCGTCTCCCGCATTTCAGAGATACTGCGCGAACGGCGCGGCATCTCAGGAGACACAGCGCTCAGGCTGGCACGCTACTTCAATATGTCCCCGGAGTTTTGGATGGGAATCCAAACGCGATTCGAACTGGATGCAGCCGCGGATGCCGCGGGCGCTGCCATTGAGAGGGAGATTCGCCCTCGCGCTTTGAGAACCCATTCCCAAGACGAAGACTCCCGGGCCGTCGCCTGAGTCGGCTGCCAGCATTAGCAGTCTCTACAATGGAAGATCGACCGGTGAGCCCGCGAGATGCAGCGGAGAATCGGAACGGCGGGTGCACTTAACCAGGAAACGAGTTCAAACAGACTATGCCCACAACACAGAACAAGGACTACTACGGCACGCTTGGCGTGAAGAAAACGGCGACGCCGGAGGAGATTCGCAAGGCCTTCCGGAAGGCGGCGCGGCGGTATCATCCGGACGTGAATCCGGGGGACAAGCGTGCGGAGGAGAAGTTCAAGGAGATCTCCGAGGCCAACGACGTGCTGAGCGACGAGAAGAAGCGCAAAATCTACGACCAGGTGGGCTTTTACTCGGACCAGATCGACCCGGCCACGGCCGAGGCTTATGCGCGGCAGCAGGGCGCGGGCGGCCATACTCCGGTGGACTTCGGCGGCTTCGACTTCTCGGGGTTTCAGGGCGGTCCGGGGCAGCATCCGGGGCAGCAAGCGGGCGCGGGTTCGGCGTCGTGGGGCAGCTTCAAAGACATCTTTTCAGGGATATTCAACGGGGCGCAGCAGCCTCAGCGTCCGCGGGGGCCGCAGCCGGGCACCGATCTCGAATACCAGGCCACGGTGGATTTCTGGACCGCCATTCGCGGCGGGCAGGCGCGCATCCAGGTGAATCGCATGGAGACCTGTCCGACCTGCCACGGGCAGGTAAATACCGGCGGGCACACGCAGTGCACGGAGTGCAACGGCACCGGCCAGGTGACGCAGATGGGCGGGCGCATGAAGTTCAATATTCCCTGCCCGCGATGCGAGGGAACGGGGCGCGCGCCGAGCCATTGCGCTACCTGCCAGGGCGAGGGCGTAGTGAGCCGGAGCGAGTCGGTCGAGTTCCGGATGAAGCCGGGAACGCGCGACGGGCAGCGCATCCGCTTGCAGGGTAAGGGCAACGCCGGGCTGAACGGCGGCGCGCCGGGCGATCTTTTCGTAATCGTCCGCACCGGCACGCACCCGGTCTTTGCGCGCGTGGGCGACGACATTCAGTTGACGGTTCCGGTAACCGTTCCCGAAGCCTCGCTGGGCGCCAAGGTAGACGTACCCACGATCGATGGGCGGGCGCAGTTGAAGATTCCGCCGGGGACGCAGAGCGGGCAGAAGCTGCGCATGAGGGAGCGGGGCGTGGAGAACGCCCAGCAGCCGGGCCAGCGCGGCGACCAGATTGTGACCGTCGAGGTGGTGGTGCCGCACTTGCAGGACGAGCGCAGCCGGGAGATCATGCGCGAGCTGGCCAGGCTGAACAGCCAGGATCCGCGGGTGGCGCTGTTTGAAAAGATGTGAGGCGCTGCGGAGGAGAACGAATTGGAATGGGCGGGGTTTGAGTGGGACGACCGCAAGGCCGCGGTCAACTTGCTCAAGCACAAAGTCAGCTTCCTCGAGGCGGCAACCGTGTTCGACGATCCCTATGTCATCGTCGAGCCCGATTTGGATCATTCCGCTGAGGAATCGCGCGAGTTAGCCATTGGTTTCTCGCGGAAAGAACGGGTATTGTTAGTGATGTACGTGGAGTCCGATGAGCGCATCCGGCTTATCGGTGCCCGCAGGGCTACCCCCGAAGAGAGGCGGAAGTATGAGTCCCAGTTCGAGTAAGACCGCGAGGAGCAAAGGGTCATCCTCCTCCGCCGCCGGCGCGGATGCGCCACTCCGCGGATTCTTTGTTCACCGCATGGGAGAGAATCCCGCTGACGAGCGCAAGGTCGCGGAGTTTTGGCGCGCGCACCGGCTGGGCGTGGATGCCATCGAAGATCCCGGCCAGCGCTTTTCCAAACTCCCCGATCTCCGTCTGTCCTATGACGGAGCACCATGGGCATATTGCGAAGTAAAGACGATTGCGCGGCACAGTTGGAAGATTCGCATTCTCCATGAGGGCCGGCCCGCGGAAGAACGCGTCGAAGAAACCGGCAAATCCGTTATCGAGCGCATCACTGGCGATCTGATCACAGCGGCCCGGCAGTTGAAGTTCGGGAATCCGGATCACGCACTCCTCAACTTCGTCGTTCTGGTCAACCGCGATGCGGAAGCCTCTCCAAGCCTCCTTGCAAATCTGTTCTCCGCGAAGCCAGCATCCGCAGGCCGTAGCCTTAAGGCGCGCCATGAGGCCCGCTTGGCAGATGAACTACAGAGCTTCCGCAAGGACGTGGATCTTTGCATGTGGGTCACTCCAGTAGCGGAAGAGCGGCTCACAGTCGAAGCATGCCTGCTGCTGAACCCCAATCTTCTTTCCTTCGCGGAAGAGATCACCGGGCTGCGAGGCGACAAACTGATTTCTTTTGATTCGGCGGCATAAAGAGGTTGGCATGGGCAAGTCGATGAAAGCCAGGTTTCCTTGGGTATTCTTTCCTAACCGGTTGGTGGATTGATGACCGCAAAACGCAAATCCAAGGGCGCGTACATGATCTCGGCGGTGGCCGAGATGTACGAGATTCATCCGCAGACGCTGCGCCTGTATGAGCGCGAGGGGCTGCTCAAGCCGTCGCGCACCGAGGGCAACACGCGCCTCTACACCGACGAGGACCTGGAGCGGCTGGAGTTCATCCTGAACCTGGCGCGCGACCTGGGCGTGAACATCGCCGGCATCGCCATTATCCTGCAGATGCGCGAGCGGATGGAGGAGATGAACCGCCAGATGCAGAGCTTTGTGGAGTACGTGCGCACCGAGATGCTGGCGCGCTTCCAGCAGAATGTGCCGGGGGGCGGCGCGGCGATTGTGCCCCTGCGCAGGCCGGCGGCGGTGACCAAGCCGGCGGCGCCGCGCAAGCAGTAGCCTCGTCTCGCGCCGGCCTTTCCGGCTGCGCGCTCTCCATTTGAGCAATTGGAATCCTCGTCGCTGGACTCTGCCTAAGCCGGGTATTCTTGTAGCTGCATGTTGCACGTTCTTCTTGGATTGGGCGTCTTCGGGCTGGTGACCTCCACGGTCTTTGCTGGCATGGTGCTCGTGGCCGTGCCCGGCTACCTGCGGGAGCGGCGGGCGGCATTGGCGCAGCTTCAGGCGCGGCCGGGATTCACCCCCGCGCTGACCCTGCTGAAGCCGCTGCACGGGGATGAGCCGGGGCTTGAGGCCCATCTGGCTACGTTCTTCGAGCAGGACTACCCGGAGTACGAGATTCTCTTCTGCACGCGCTCGCCCGATGATCCAGGGTTGGCGACGGCGCGGCGCGTTGCCGCGCGCTATCCGCAGATTCCAGTGAAGTTCCTCTCCACCGGCGGCCTGCCGGACTACATCAATGCCAAAGTGGCCTCGATGGAACAGATGGAAGCCGATGCCGCGCACGGGATTCTGGTGATCAGCGACAGCGATGTGCGCGTGACCCCCGACTATCTGCGTTCTGTCGCGCTGCCATTTGCCGACCCGCAAGTGGGCGGGATGTGCTGCCCGTATCGCGGCGTGGCGGCTGAAGGCGGGCTGTGGGCGCGGCTTGAGGCCGTGGGTATGAGCGTGGAGATGACCGCCGGAGTGCTGGCGGCGCGGGCGATGGAGGGGATGCAGTTCGTGCTGGGGCCGACGATGGCCTTCCGGCGCGAGACGATTCGGCGGATGGGCGGCTTCAAGGTGACGGCGGACTACTGCGCCGACGACTTTGTGCTGGGCAACGAGACCTTCAAGCTGGGCCAGAGGGTGGTACTGAGCCACCACGCCATCGACCACATGGTGATCAACTCCAGCTTCTGGCCGTCGATGAAGCACCAGGTGCGCTGGATGAAATCCACTCGCTTTTCGCGGCCCAGGGGCCATTTTGGGACGGCGCTGACCTTCAGCGTGCCGTTCGGGTTGCTGGCGTGCGTAGCAGCTGCGTGGCTGGGGCATCCCGGCTGGGGGCTGGCGCTGCTGGGCTGGAGCGTGGCCACGCGGCTGGCGCTGGCGCTGGCCGTGGGCGGCGCAGTGGTGGGCGACCGGAGCTGGTTTGGGCTGCTTGTGCTTTATCCGCTGCGGGATTTAATGGGCTTCTGCTTCTGGGCGGCCAGCTACTGGGGAAGCCGGATTCTGTGGCGGGGCCGGGTCTTCGAACTGCTGCCGGGCGGCAAGATGCGGGCGGCGCGGTAGGCTGCCATTACCCACGCTTCGCGAGAGGAGCACTGCGCACGATGTTTGAACGGTACACGGAGAAGGCAAGGCGCGTGATCTTCTTTGCGCGCTATGAGGCCAGCCAGTTCGGATCGCCCTATATTGAGACCGAGCATCTGCTGCTGGGCCTGGTGCGCGAGGATCACGCGTTAACCAACCGCTTCCTGCGCTCGCACGCCTTTGTGGCGGAAATCCGCAAGCGGATTGAGGCGCACACCACCCCCCGCGAGAAGGTGTCGACCAGTGTGGACCTGCCGCTCTCCAACGAGGGCAAGCGGGTGCTGGCTTATGCGGCGGAGGAGGCCGAGCGGCTGGGCCACAAGCACATCGGCACCGAGCACCTGCTCCTCGGCCTGCTGCGCGAAGAGAAGTGCTTCGCAGCGGAGCTGTTACAGGAGCGCGGCCTGAAGCTGGCGCAGATTCGCGACGAACTTGGCCGCTTGCCTCACGTGCCGGGCGTGGCAAAGACCGCTCCGCAAAGCTCCGCGGAATCCGCACTGTTCAGCGAGTTCTCCCGGGATCTCACGCAAGCGGCGACAGACGGCGAACTCGACCCTGTAGTTGGCCGCGACCAGGAACTCGATGGTCTTGTCGAGGTTCTAAGCAGCCGTGCCCACAAGAACCCGGTTCTCATTGGCGAGCGAGGCGTGGGCAAGACCGCGATCGTCGAGGCCTTGGCGCAGCGCATCGCCGATGGCAATGCCCCATCGTTTCTCGCCGAGAAGCGGATACTGGTTCTCGACCCGCAATCTATTGCCGGATCGGCAAAGGACCGGCAGCAGACCGAAGAGGGGACGAACCCTTCCGCCAAGTTAGTGGCGGAACTCCAGAAGGCCGGAGTGTGGATGAGCCTGGCTAAAGCCTTGGGCAATGCCTCTGGAATCATCCTGTTCATTGACGAATTGAGGGCCCTTTTGCCGCCAGCTCAGCCCTCCAGATCGCCGGATGGCGCCGGGATACTCCGATCCGTGCTCTCGCGAGGCTTGATACAGTGCATCGGCGCCAGCACACCAGGCGAATACGCGGCGCTGGCTCAGGCGGCTCCGTGGATCGGAGATTGCTTTCGGGCCGTTCATGTGCGTCCCTTGGACGAGGAGAGCGCTCTGCGCGTCTTGCAGGCTTGCAAGCAGCGGTATGAGAAGTTCCACTTTGTGACCTACGCCGACGATGCCCTGGAATGCGCCGTACGCAGCGCTGGCCGTTGCCTACCGGAGCGTTCGCTTCCCGGCAAGGCGCTGGAGCTGCTGGACGCGGCCGGCGCGCGAGTGAAGTTGCGCGAAACCTCGTTGCCCGAGGATGTCGCCGAGGTGCAAAAGCGCATCAAGTTCATTGTTCACCGCATGGATAACGCCATCGCAAGCCATGAATTCGTGAAGGCGAGATTCTATTCCGACGAGGAACGCAAGGAGCGGGAGAACCTCCGTGTTCTCCGGGAGAAGTACCACCTCGATGACGCCGTAGCGAGCACAGTCAACCGGGAGGCTGTGGAAGAAGCGATTAAGCGCTGGGAGGCGTACCCATTTCGGCCGTAAGCGGGGAACGGGCGGCCCGGCTGCCCGACGTGTGTGCCTTGCCCATGCTTAAGCGGACCAGACTGCCCGATTGCCGCGCCCGGAGGACGAGTAGCCCATATCCGCTGCGATGCCGCGCACGCAAACCAGGAGCTGGTTGGCGATCGTGGGCAGCTTTTGCGCGGTCACCCGGAAGGACGGCCCCGAAATGCTGACCGCCGCTACCGGCAAGCGCTGCGCGTCAAGCAGCGGGACGGCGATGCAGCGCAGACCCTCTTCGAGTTCCTCGTCGTCCACGGCATAGCCGCGGCGGCGGGTCTTCTCCATCTCAGCGCGCAGTGCCTCGGCTGTGGCGATGGTGCGGTGGGTGAAACGCTCAAAGCGGAGACGGCGCAGGACATCGGCGGCCCGGTCCTCTGGCAGGAACGACAAGATTGCCTTTCCCACTGCGGTGCAATGCACTGGATTGCTGGCCCCGATGCGAGTGATCATGCGCACGGAGCGAGCGGGTTCGATCTTGTCGAGGTAGATGACGCGCGCTGCCTCAAGAATGCACAGGTGCGCTGTCTCCTCGGTCTCGGCGACCAGGCGGCGCAGGTGCGGCTGGGCGCGGTCGCGCAGATCGTACTGCTCAATTGCCCGGTTGCCCAAATCGAAGAGCCGCAGGCCCAGGCGGAACTTCCCGCTCGCCGTCCGTTCCACCATGCGGTGCCGCTCCAGGACCATGAGGAAGCGATGCGCGGTGCTTTTGTGCAGTTGCAGGGAGGCGGCAACCTGCGCCAAACCCAGCGGTATATCGCTCTCCCCGAGCAGATCGAGTACGGCAAAGGCCCGGTCCAGAGCCTGAACTTTGTAGGTGCCCTGCGGGGCTATGTCTCGCATTGTGGACCTCCGTGTTGCCGTATGGGGCCACTTCCAGTGTCCCCGGAGACCGAGCGCGTGTCAAGTATTGGGACGGTCTTCCCACGCGTGGGACCGGCGCTTATTGTGGAGGTGGGATTGCTATTCTGCCGGCAGGGCGGCGAAGCAGGAGCGTTACTCCGGCACTTCGTCTCCCTCGCCCGGTGCCAGAAAAAGGTTCGCCTCCAGCCCGTGCTGTCGCGTGTAAAGGTCGTAGTAGCGACCGCCCAAAGCGAAGAGCTCTCGATGATTGCCCCGCTCCACGATGCGGCCCTGCTCGACGACGAGAATCTGGTCGGCGCGGCGAATGGTCGAAAGCCGGTGGGCGATGACGAAGGTGGTTCGCCCCTGCATGAGCTGGTTCAGCCCGGCCTGGATCATGGCCTCGGATTCCGAGTCGAGCGAGCTGGTGGCTTCGTCGAGGATGAGGATGCGCGGGTCGGCCAGCAGCGCTCGGGCAATGGAAAGCCGCTGCCGCTGCCCGCCCGAGAGCTTCACGCCGCGCTCGCCCACGATGGTGTCGTAGGCCTCCGAGTAGTGCTCGGCGAATTCGTCAACGCGCGCGGTCCGGCAGGCAAAGAGAAACTGCTCCTCGGTGGCATTGGGCCTCGAAAAAAGGATATTCTCGCGAATCGTTCCATCGAACAGGAACGACTCCTGCAGCACTACGCCCAACTGCGAGCGGTAGGTGTTCAGGTCAACTTGCGCAAGGTCCACATCGTCCACCACCACGCGCCCCGACGTGGGTGTATGGAAGGCGCACAACAGGCTGATGATAGTGGATTTGCCCGACCCAGAGGAGCCGACCAGCGCCGTCACCATGCCCGGTTCGGCCACCAAGCTGACGCCGTGCAGCACTGGCTTGCCGGGATCGTAGGCAAACTCCACCTCTTCAAAGCGAACCGTGCCCTGGATGGGCGGCATCTTCACGGTGCGCCCTGGGGTCTGGTTTTCTTCGAGCTCGGCCATGATTTCGTTGGTGCGGTCCAGCCCGGCAAAGGCCTCTGTCAACTGCGTGCCGATGTTCACCATCTGGAAGACCGGGGCAATCATGAACGCGAGAAACATGTTGTATTGAAAATAGATGCCGGTGGACCACGTCCCCCCAAAGACAAGGTGGCCGCCGAGGCCCATCACAATCGCTGAAACCAGCCCTAGAACTGTGGTTGAGGCCGCGCCAAGCGTACTGGTCATGGTGAGCGACTTCATCACGTTGGCCAGCAGGCGATCCACTCCCACGGCGAAGACGCCAGCCTCGCGCTCCTCGGCGTGATAGCCCTTGATGACCCTCACGCCGCCCAGCGACTCGGTCAGGCGGCCTGTTACTTCCGCGTTGATCTTTCCGCGCTCGCGGAAGATGGGGCGAATGATCCTGAAAGCATACTGCAAGCCAAAGACGAATGCGCCCAGCACGGAGAAGGCCGTAAGCGTTACAGCCACGCTAAGATGGAGGAGGAAAAGAAACGACAGCACGGCGGTGAGCACGCCGCCCACAAAATCGACCAGCCCTGTTCCCACCAGGTTGCGCACGCCCTCGACGTCGGTCATGATGCGCGCCACCAGCGTGCCGGTTCGGTTTTCGTCGTAGTAGGCAACGGAAAGCAAGCCCACATGCTTTTGGACTCGCATGCGCATCTCGGCGATAAGCCGCTGGCCGGCCTTGGAGAGCAGCTGCGTGAGCGAGAACGAAGTGATGGCCTGCACCACCATGGCCGAAAAGACCAGGGCGATGATGCGGGGCAGCAGGTCGGGCCGCGGATGCGACTGAGAAAACACCGTATCCAGCAGCGGTCTGGCAGTAATCGGCAACACCAGGCCGGCGACGCGATTGATGACCATCAGGCCCATGCCGGCCAGCAGCAGGCCCTTGCGCGGCGCCACCAGCGCCCACACCTGCGGCCACAGCTTTTTCAGATCCGGCTTCCGTTTGGGTAAATCCGCCTGCCCCGCGCGCGCTCCGCGTCCATGCGGCGTGCGCTCAGCGCGCATGTTCATGCCCATCGCGCCGCCGCGCATGGCGCCCATGCGCTAGTCCTGGTCCTTGCGCATGGCAATCACTTCCGACTCGCGCGCGACGATGAACGAGCGCGCGCACAGAATTACATAGATGAGCAACAGCCAGGCCAGCACCAGTTGCGCGGCCAGGGCCGTCATCGTCGTTGGGTCCAGCTCCTTGCCGGAGGCCAGGGTGCGAAACATCTGAACCAGCGTTCCTACAAAGCCCAGCACCGCGATGGTCACGTTGAAGTGCATAAACAGCTTGCGCCGGCCCTCGTTGGGACTGATGGCCAGGAATCCGAAGACCCCCATTGCGATGCCGATCCCAGCCGGGATCAGAGCGGTGGGGTGCTGGCTGCCGGTGCCGAAGTAACCACCCATGCCCAAACCGGCCAGCAGAACCGCAAAAACCAATGTCACCCTTGCCATGAGGAACCTCATTCCCTGCGCGTCAAGAATACCAGTTTTCTTGCCCGGCAGATGGTCAGCGATCTTCAACGCTCAACTGCATGGCGCGAAAATCGACGGTAAGCGGAATCGTCTGCGAGATGGGATCGAAACCGAGGTCTCCAGCCCACCGATCACCCTTCAGAAAGCTAGGGTTGACTGTCAGCCAGCGCCGGTAGGCAGGCAGCCGCAAACAGGATGAATCCGGTAAGGAGTACGCACATGCCGGAAATGATCGCACATACGTTACAGGAGAGTAAATGCCACAGGCAAGGGATTCCGCAAAGGCGGAAGCTTCAAAGTCAACGCGGGCGCCCTTCAGCAGGGCATAGCACTGGCGGTGCGCCCGAAGCCGTCAGCCCGGTTATGGCGCAAGCGAGAGCGTACTTGCAGAGGCCATCGAGACAAGGCCCCGGCCGGCAGCCATTGGCAATGCCAAGGGCCGCCAGCCGGGGACGCAAGGCCGCTGAAGCAACTACCGCTGGATACGCGCCGATCCGCCCTTGGCAAAGGCTCGCACCTGCTCCACGGTGGCCATAGTGGTGTCGCCGGGGAAGGTGGTCAGCAGCGCGCCATGCGCCCAGCCCAGCTTGATGGCCTCTTCGGGCGTCTCGCCGCTCAGCAGGCCATAGATGAAGCCGGCCGCAAAGCCGTCTCCGCCGCCCACGCGATCCACCACATCCAGCTCCGCCGTGGGCGCCGTGTAGGTCTTGCCGTCGATCCAGGCAACCGCGCTCCAGCTATGCCGGTTGGTGGAGTGCACTTCGCGCAGCGTGGTGGCCACCACCTTCACATGCGGATGCTTCTTGACCACGTTGTCGATCATGGCGAAGAAGACGCTGGGGTCGAGCTTCGATTTGGCCGCCACTTCAGGCCCCGGAATGCCAAGGCCCTTCTGCAGATCCTCTTCGTTGCCCACCAGCACGTCCACGTTCTCCACGATGGTGCCGATCGTCTCGACGGCGCGCTCGTTGCCACCGGAGATCTTCCACAACTTCTCGCGGAAGTTCAGATCGAAGGAGGTGACGGCGCCCGCAGCCTTGGCTTCCTTCATCATCTCCGCCGCTAATGGCGCGGTGGTGGGCGACAGAGCCGCAAAGATGCCGCCGCAGTGTACCCACTTCACGCCTCCGGCAAAGATCGCCTTCCAGTCGAAATCTCCTGGCTTCAGCAGCCCCGCCGCCTCGTTGCAGCGGTTGTAGAAGACCACCGGAGCGCGCACGCCGAAGCCCCGGTCGCTGTAAACCGTGGCCATGTTCGGCCCGCGGACGCCGTCGTGCTTGAAGTGCTTGTAAAACGGCTTCACTCCCATGGCGCGCACCCGCTCGGCGATCAGGTCGCCGATGGGATAGTCGGACATGGCGGTGGCGATCGCCGTCTTCATGCCAAAACAGTCGGAAAGGTTGGCGGCCACGTTGAATTCGCCGCCGCTGACGTGAATCTGGCACTGCGTCGCCTTGCGGAAGGGGACAATCCCCGGATCGAGCCGGTGCACCAGCGCACCCAGCGAAAGAAAATCCAGCTCCGCATCCTTGCGGATATTCAATCCATGACTCATCGGTTGTGTACTCCTTGTCTTCTTCGAAAAATGTCTTGTTGAGCTTGTTCAGAAGCTGTGGCATCGACGGGGCCGAGCTGTACAGTTTGCTGAAAACTCGATTTCTGTGTCATTCATCCACAGGCGTTGCCACCCCCCCCGGAAGATGAAGCCCCTACGTTTTCGCTGCCAACCCGCCGGAAGATGAAACCTCTACCCTTTTTCTCCCGGAGGGAGTATTGATACTAGCCCAGGACAAGCGCGGTGCAGTCCTGGGTAAGCATCAATATGGGACTCACAGTCCCGTAGGGACGGTGCGAAATCCCTACAGGGAGCATGTTCCAGCACAATCAAGAACTCGCAATCCGTCGAATTATTGGATGAGCACTTGCGGAAACCTGAGACCCTCTGAATTATAAACCCGTGGTCAGACCACTATCCAGGCGCGTCATGCGGCGCTTCCGGCCAGTCGCTTCACATCCTCCAGCACCTGCTCCGCCGTCCACTCGTTGCCCGGATAAAAGCGCGCCACTTTGCCGTCCGGGCCGATCAGCGTGGTCGAGAGCGTGTGCGTAATCGATCCGTCGGCCGCGCTGGTCATCCCCAGGTCGAACCACTTCGCCATCTCGGCCAGCACAGGCTTTTCCGGCACGGCAAAATCCCAATGCGCAAAGGCATTCTTCGCGTCGCTGCCGATATAACTGGCCCCATAGGCCCGCAGCCGCTCCGGCGTATCGTGATCCGGGTCGAAGCTCACGCTGAGCAGGTGCGTCTTCGCATAGAGCGCCGGGTCGCCCGCCAACTGCTTCTCCACCTCGGCAAAGTTGCGCGTCACGCGCGGGCAAAACTCCGGCGACGGGCAGCGCGTATAGATAAAGGTGACCAGCAGCGCCTGGCCCCTGAACTGACCGAGATGAATCCGCCGCCCGTCCTGGTTGCGCAGCTTGAAGTCCGGCGTCGCATCGCCCGGCGCGGGCACGTGATAGCTGACCGGCGGCTTGGTATCCGGCCTGGCCTGCCCCACCACCACAATATGGTCTAGCAGGTAATCGGCATTGGGGTCCGCCGAAACCAGCACGTCGGCGGTAATCACGTCGCCCGGATGCAGCTCGCCCAGGATGCTCGCATCCTTCAGCTTGTAGGGCATGGTCATCGCCTCCATGAAGCCCGGAATGGCCTCATGGTCCAGCGTCACCTCGCCTTTGGCAGCGTCGGTTGAAACCACCTTGCCGCGCAGTTTGTAGACCTTGTAAGCCGGGCTGGCGGCCTGCCCCGTTCCAGCCGTCGAGCCGGAATGGCACCCGGCCAGCAGCACCGCCGCAATCATCGAGGAAGCAAGCAATCGGCAAATCATGTGCTCAGTGTACAACCGCATGGTCGGACCCCTGCCCGGCCCAAATTTCAAGCCGATGCTTGCCGGAGGGAGCAGGGGCCTTCAGGCCCCTGAATACAGTCCTTCAATAAGCGTGGCTTTAGCCACGGGCCTTTCGTTCAAGCCCGAATCCCCAGCCGTCGCTCACCGGAGGAAGCAGGGGCCTTCAGGCCCTTGAAAGCAGCCTCACAATTAAAGTGGCTTTAGCCACGGGCCTTTCGTTTATCCTGCTCACATGCGGCTAGCTCCACAAGAAACCCGGACCTATCTGGTCACCGCCGTGACGGCGCAACGCCGCAGCCTTTTCCAAGTCACGGCCACGGCGGAATTGCTCCAGCGAACCATCCTCGACTATCGCAGTCAGGGGAGATTCCTCCTCCATGCGTTCGTCATCATGCCCGACCATTTCCACGCTCTGATCACTCCTGCGCCCGACGTTTCGCTTGAAAAGGCCATGCAGTTCATCAAGGGAGGCTTCTCCTTCCGCTTGAAAGGCAAGCTCGATGTCTGGATGCGCGGCTTCAACGAGAGCCAGATCATGAGCGAAGAGAAGTTCCTCAGCTGCGTGCGCTATATCGAGGAGAACCCCGTTCGCAGGGGACTTGTATCGTCGCCGGATGCGTATCCCTTCAGCTCCGCTGCCCATGGCCCGTCGGACCCCATGCCTGTCCACATGCAGGCTGAGACGAGCAAAGCCCGGGCCTAAAGGCCACAGATTGATCCGCCATGTTCAGGGGCCTGAAGGCCCCTGCTCCCTCAGGAAACATGAGAAACTGCAATCAGCCTGTGTGCGTTCGGACATACAAAACCAGGTCCCAGAATGTCAAGTGCCGGGACATGGGCCACCCGGCTCTTCTCAAAAAATTTGTACAATTCATGCAAGAATCTGGCCCAGGCTCGTTCTGAGTACAGAAATGGGGGTACGAATGCGCCTCAAAGCTCTCTTGTTTCTGTCAACAATTATCTTCTTCAGCCGCGGTTTCCTCGGCCAATCGGCGCAGGTCACGAACACTGCGCTGTCGCGCACCTTTATGATCGAGACGAGCGTCGGGCGTGGAACCACCTTCTCAATTGATGTAGACAATCGTGAATATTGGGTTACGGCGAAGCACATGTTCACCGGCATCAAGACTGGGCCCGCCGGCGTTTTCACCACAAAAACGGTGCAAGCAAACATTCTTTCGCAGGCCGGCGATGGCGATGAGGGTCACGATCTGCATTGGGTGACCGAGACTTTCACCGTGATCGATCCTGGAAAAGACATCGACATTCTCGTGCTTGTTCCTAATCATCTGCTGCTTACCTTACCGCGTGGTTTCACCCTGGGGGCAGGATCCGTGGGCGTCCCCCTAGGAGGGGATTGTGAGTTCTTGGGATTCCCATATGGAGGCGGCTGGAAGATACAGTTGACGGATGCAAAGCATCCAGAAGCAAAGAATTGGTATTGGTTCCCTTACGTCAAGCACTGCACTCAGTCCGCCTTGCTTCGCGAAAAGGAGTTTATTGTCTGGGTTCTCGACGGTATCAACAATGAAGGCTTCTCCGGAGGACCGGTTTTATACGCGACTGGATCAAATCAGAAGGTCTTCGCGGTTATTTCAGGGTTCCATCAGGAGCCGTTGGAAGTCTTACCAGCCCCGCCTCCCGGTGAGAGGAAGACAAGTTCTATTCCACCCCCTCCTAAACTGCCAGGAGAGAAACCGAAAGAGCCTGAGAAGGGAATCGTCAATGCAAACTCCGGTTTCATTCTTGCATTCGACATCCAGCCAGCGATAAAGGCCATCCAGGACAACCCGATAGGACCGTTGCGCCCGGAAGAGGGTTCGCACTAGGTTCCGAGCGGGCCGGGTGCCCGAGGTCCGGTCCGCCGCGGCGGATCGGACCTGGGAGAACACGAGCCAAAGTCCGCCGCTCTCCGTCATTATTTGCCGAAGTTTACTTCAAGGCAGCGCACAATTATCCTATGGGATGCCTCCACGCCCGTGAACCCGCTGCCCTATGTCTTCCCCTCGAAAACGCTAGTTACCAGAAAATTAATACCCCCCACCCCCCTATATTTATTTTCTTTTGAGCGGAGAATCTTGCAGATTATTTGCCCCACTGGCTAGCCACGAAACATAAGTCCAGTAGAATCATCAAATCGCCAGGGAAGAACGCAGAGGAAGCTCCTCCGCCGTGTCGCAATGTGGGAAGGAAGCTTTCGATTCCGTCATCTTCCGCGCAGAAACTCCGCTTAACGGAACAGAATCGATGCCCACTTCACGATTCTCGAATGCAGATGCGCTACTAGGATTTTCCCCGCCCGCCGGCGTATAACGCTGGAATGGGGCAGGAACCGGAAGCTGGGCCAGGATCGGCAGTCGAGCCAGGACTGAAGCCCGAGATCGATGCATGGCTGCGCAACAGCGGCCTGGTGGTTACGGCCAGCGACCGCGCCGCGCGCGCCCTGGCCGCAGCCTTCCATCGCGCCCGCCGGGCTGAAGGCCTTTTGGCATGGCCCGCGCCCGGCATTCTGGACTGGAAGAGCTTTGTCCGCCCGGCGTGGGAGGAGCGCAGTCGCGACGAACGGCTGGTGCTGAACCCCACGCAGGAGCAATCGCTGTAGGCGGAGATCGCTGGTGCGGACGGGCGGCTGGCCACTCTGCTCGAAGGCCCGCGCCAGCCACCTGGCCGCTCTTGCCATGGAGGCTCATGAGCTGCTCTGCGGGTACACACCGCGGTTCCTGCGCCCGGCTTTCTGTAATCCTCTGTTCATTCCGGAACCAGGGAGCTTCACTTTGCCGGTGGCCGCTACGGGGAAAGTGACAAAAGAGTTACAAGGCGGTAACGCGCGAGAGACATCCAGAGGACCATCTGCGCATACGATGTCAGTTATGGGGCAGCGGGCCGAATTCCAGGAAGTAGCTGCTCGATACTTCGCGGCGACCAGCTCCTGACACGCCATTCCTATTGGTTATTAGCAGCGATCAAGGATCTGGAAGGCGCGCTGCTGCCACCCGGGTGCGCCGGGCTCTGGCCGGAAACGGTCCGAAGGACCGCGAGTGGTTGCACAAGCTGCTACTGCTGGATCCAGGCAGCTCGGCGTTGAAACCCCGCTATGAAACTGCCCGCTTGTGGCTCAACTAATCAGGCCTGCTTCAACCGGTTGCCGGAGACCTTGGCAGCCTAAACGACATACCAGAACCTCCATTCAAGAAACACGAAAAACTGTCCAAACTACCGGAAGCACTTCATTGGAGAGACAACTGAATGACCGCCAAATCGTTCCACCGCAGTTCTGCAATCTGGGTGATGTGCTTATTCGCTCTGGCGGTCAAGGCTCTTGGGCAGACGCCGGGAACGGGCGCCATCTCCGGCGTGGTGTATGACCCTTCCAATCGAGCGATTGCCAATGCCGAAATCCTGGCGGTGAATGAGGCGACCAACATGTCGCGCTCGGCAATCGCCACGGCGGAGGGCGTCTTTCACGTGCCGCTGCTGCCCCCAGGGAGCTACACGGTGACCGTGAAGGCAAAGGGCTTTGCCGAGCACTCTTCGCAATCGATTCTCGTGACGGCGAGCGAAACAAGTTCTTTGAATGTGACGCTGACGGTTGCAGGGATGAACTCCAGCGTGCAGGTGGCAAGCGACGCGGAAATGGCCGAAGTGGAAAGCTCGACATTGGGACGCGCCGTGGAGCAGGAAGCGGTCCAATCCTTGCCTCTGTCCAGCAGGAATTACACGCAGATTCTCGCGCTCTCACCGGGTGTGCTTGTGGCTTTGCCGGATGCTACGTCTCTAAGCAGCGGAACGCAGAATGTTACCTCCAATGGCGCCAAGACAACCTCGAACAACATCCAGTTCAACGGCATCGACGCCAACAACCTCTCGCAGAATTCCGCCAGGAATGATGGAGAAGAGGTGGGCACGGCGATTCCCGCGCCAGACGCCATCCTGGAGTTCAAGGTGCAGACCGCAAATTACGACGCCTCCTATGGGAGGGGCGCCGGAGCAAACGTCGACCTGGTAAGCAAGAGCGGGACAAGCCGGTTTCACGGAAGCGCATGGGAATTCTTGCGCAATGACATCTTCAATGCCAACGACTTCTTCCTGAAGCTGGACGGTCAACCGCGCCCCAGGCTGAAGCAGAACCAGTTCGGCGCATCGTTCGGAGGGCCGCTCCTGAAGGATAGAACCTTCGTTTTCATCGCCTATCAGGGGCAATCAGAAGTCAATGGCGAGGCAGCCGGAGCCAAACAGACTGCGATTCTTCCGCAACTTGGCTCCGACCGCTCCGCGGCCGCGCTCGGCGCCCAGTTTTGCCCCGCGAATCACATGAATGCTGCTGGCTATTTGACCAACGCGGGCGGAACCCAGGTGGCCTGCGACGGATCCAACATCAATCCTGTAGCACTGGCCCTGCTCAACTTCAAGTTGAGCAACGGCCAGTACGCCATTCCCAGTCCGCAGGTGAACCTGCCCGCTTCCGACCCCACGCAGCTTCCCGTCGGCCAGTCTACTTTCGCCATCCCCGCCAGTTACAAAGACAACCAGTTCAGCGTAAATATCGACCAGATCGTTACGGAGAAGAACACGCTCTCGGGAAGGTTCTTCTATTCGCGGGCGCCAACCAATGAAGCCTTTACGCTGTATGCCGCCAATGTGCCCGGCTGGGGTACCGAGGAACTCGACCAGAACACGATGTTCGTTCTGGCAGATACGCACGTCGTTGACTCGAACCTCATCAACCTGGCTCGCTTCGGCTTCATGCGCTTCAACGGTCTCTCTTCGGTCGTGGAACCGATCCAGGCCTCGGACCTGGGCATGAGCACGCCCACGGGGATTGCAGGCGTGGCGCCGGGCGTGAGCATCAGCGGCCTGTTCACCACCGGAGATGCCGGCACGCCAGCGCAGTGGCAGAACACAAACAGTTTCATCTGGCAAGACACAGTTTCTCGCACGCGCGATCGTCATAACATGCGCTTTGGCCTTGAGGCGAAGCGTCATGAAGTGGACATAGACGCGCCGTACAGTGCCGATGGACTGCTACAGATCAACACGTTCGCCGACTTTCTGCTGGGCCAAAGCGCGGCACAGAATGGCAGCCCCATCGGCGTGAGCAATGTGACGGAAAGCGGCGGAAGCTCTGGACTTTTCCGTTTCAACGAGCGCTATACCGACCTGGCGGCCTTCATTCAGGACGACATCAAAGTGACGCAACGGCTGACCTTGAACGCCGGCCTGCGCTATGAGATCTTTGGTCCGCCGGTGGAGATCCACGGCTTGCTTGCGAGCTTCGACCCCTCGATTGCAGTTGGGCAGGTGCCGGCCGCTGGGTCACTCAGCGGCTATACTTTGCCGGCGAACTACGCCGGTCCGGTTCTTGCCGGCGTGACAAAAACCTCGACTGCGAGTCTGTGGTCGACCGACTTTCACGATGTTTCGCCGCGGCTGGGCTTCGCACTGCAGTTGACTCAAAGGCCGGTCATCCTTCTGCGTGGGGGTTACGGTATCTACTACGACCGCCCCTCGGGCGGTTTCGCCGAATCCCAGTTGGGACAGCAGCCGTTTTCGCTGGAGCAGCTCCCTTACGGTGCGCAGAATGCAGGAGCAACGCTCCAAAATCCCTTCGATCCGTTGCTGCCGCCGGCTTCCAGCTTCCCCATCTATCAGCCGCGCATTGCCGGCGGGGGCGCATTTACCTCCGGTGTGTCGCCACACATCATGGACCCATACACCCAGGAGTACAACCTGAATCTGCAGTTTGGCCTTGCCAGAGACTACCTGCTGGAATTGGGCTACGTGGGCGCGCACACCACTCATTCGCCGGGAAGTGTCGAGTTCAACCAGGCACAGCTGGCGAGCGAGCAGAACCCGGTCAACGGCGCCACCATGAATACCGCGGCCAATGTTATCCAGCGGCTGCCCTTCGCGGGCATCTCAACGGGATCGCTCTTTTCCGAAACAGAGTTCAAAGCAAACTATAACTCGCTGCAGAGCAGTATCGCCAAGCGGCTGGGGGATGGACTCCAGTTCCTCGGCAGTTACACTTGGTCGAAGATACTCGACGAGACCAGCGGTTCGGGGGGCGGCGATGTCTTCGAACTGTGGCTGTTGACCAATAACCAGAACAATCCGCGGCAGGCATACGGGTTGACCGATTTCGACCGCGATCAGAGGGCGGTCGTGAACTTCACCTGGACTTCGCCGAAGTTCCAGCAGACGCCCATCCTGGCCCGGCGGGCGCTCTCCGACTGGGCGTTCTCAGGCATAGCGGTGATCCAGTCAGGAAGCCCCATTACGCTACTCGACAGCAACGCCGGCGCGGTTTATGGGAATTTCTTGAATAGGGCGCAGCGCACCGGGTCGAATCCCTCCACGCAGGGTTCGCTCCATTCGCGCGTGCTCAACGGCTATCTCGACCCCAATGCATTTACTATCGCGCCGGAGGCTCCGAACGGCAGCGGGCCCGGAGACACGGACTTCGGCAACAGCGGCGTCGGCATTTTGCGCGGTCCTGGCCAGCACAATATGGACATGGCCGTCGAGCGCATCTTCCCGGTAACCGAATCAAGCAACTTTCGGTTCCGGGCGGAGTTTTTCAACCTGACCAACACCCCTCAATTCGCCAATCCGAATAACAGCCTCGATTTCGTCGAGGGATCCAACGGGCCCGCCAACGTGAGCTCTGGGTTCGGCGCAATTTCCGAAACCGCGGCGAATCCCCGCATTATCCAGTTGGCGGTGAAGTTCTTGTTCTGACCAACCGCGGCGCGGTTCCCGCAAACCACCCGGAAGGACACCCAAAGATGACGATCGATGAGATAGAGTCCGCGTGCGATGCATCCGAACCGCTCGACTTCTCCAGGCATGAGGTGGAGGTTCCCGAGCTTTTGCATGGGGAAATGTTTTACCCTCTCGGGTTTCCGACGGAGTTGAGAACGAACTCGCCCGGGATTCTGTCTCAAGCGCGCAACCTTTGGTCCGTTTTCGAGAAGCAGTTCGACACAGAACCTATCCGCGTGGACGTGCATGTGGTGGAGAGCGACTCGACAGAGTGTCCTCCAGCACCGGTCTGCCGGATCATGCACCCGCTACTGATTAGCATTGCGGATCCAGACAACTACAGCATCGCTCATCTTGACCGGAACAGAACGCAGATTACGATCTCGCGGGCCGCCGAGAAGCAAAGCAGCTATCTGGGATACTTCTTCCTGGGATACGCGCCGCATAACCACATTGAAACCAGGTACGCGACACCCGTACATGCGGGATGCGTCGCGCTCGACGGCCGGGGAGTGTTGCTGTGTGGCGACTCAGGCGCCGGCAAGTCTTCCTTGTCGTATGCTTGCGCGCGCGCCGGATGGACTTATGTCTCGGACGACGCGAGCTCGCTGCTCAACCACGGCAAGGATCGTCGGATAATCGGCAACTGCCATAAGGTGCGCTTTCGCCCCTCGGCAGCGGAGTTGTTTCCCGAGATCGAGGGATCGGAGATTACGCCGCGCGCAACTGGCAAGCCATCAATCGAAATGCCTACGGCGTTCTTCCCAAAGATGGTCTGTGCGCAGACAGCGCAGGTGGATTTTCTGGTGTTTCTCAACCGGCGCCTTCCCGGCCCTCCGGAATTGGTCCCCTATCGCAAGGACGTGGCGCGGTATTTTATGCGGCAAGTATTGTTCGGGTCGCCAGAGTCGCTTGCCGCGCAGTACACCGCATTGGAGCGATTGCTGACAGCGGACGTCTTTGAACTGCGATATAGCGACCTGGATTGGGCGGTGCAGAGGCTGGAAACGCTGGCACGGGAGGGGCGATAGTGGAGCAGTTGCTTGAGGCTGAGCTAGTTGGGGCCAGCGGTGCGAACGGCATATCTATTTGGAGGAGCCCCGTCGCATGGTTGATGGAGAAAAAGCTGTCCCCGGCCTATTGGACATTCTTTTCCGTCGAGTTCTTCTTCGACTTCGGCTTTTCACTCTATTTTTTCCTATTCAGCTTGTACTTGGTCGATCTTCACTTCACGGAGCGAACCATCGGTCTGGTAGGAGGCGCGGTGACATTGGGATCGGTGGCCGGGACGCTGCCGGCCGGCTGGCTGGCGCACAAGATAGGGCTGCGACCGCTGCTTGTATTCAGCATGACAGCTGCGCCATTGCTGGGTGTGGCGCGCGTGCTGGTTACTTGGGAGCCGGCACAGGTAGTCCTCGCGTTTCTGGCGGGGCTGGCGATGTGCCTCTGGGCAGTCTGCTACCTGCCCGCGCTCGCCAGGCTTACGACGGCGGAGAACCGAGCATCGGCTTTCAGTATCAATTTCTCGCTCAGCATCGTCGCCGGCGCGCTAGGCGGGTTGGTATGCGGCTATCTGCCCCATTTGCTGAAGATAGCCGGTTATGCGCTGCCAGCTGCCGACGTCAAGCGGCTGATTCTTCTCGGTGCATGCGGCATTGCGGCGATCGGGGTCTTCCCCCTGCTGCGCTTGCGGCTGCCGTCGCAAGTTAGCGAGCCTCGGGCCCAGGACAAGTCCGGCAAACAACCTTGGAAGATGAATCCCTTCCTGCTGCGGTTCTTGCCGTCGATGGCTCTTTGGACTGCTGTTCTGGCCTCGTTTTCACCATTTGCCAATGTGTATCTGACGCGAGATCTTCATATTTCCCTTTCGCAGATTGGGCTGATCTTTTCAGCAGCGCAGGCAATTCAGTTCTGTGCGGGCCTGCTGACTCCGCTGGTTTTTCGCCGGTTGGGCCTTCTGAATGGCATCGTAGCAACACAGGTTGCCACAGCCGCGGCCATTGCCTGCCTGGCCGCAACCCATGACCGGAGGCTGGCGGTAGCACTTTACCTGAGCTTTTCCGCAACGCAATGGATGAGCTCGCCGGGGCTGTACAACCTGCTGATGAGCAAGGTCCCGGATGAGGAGCGCAGCTCGGCTTCGGCGATGACAATGTTTTGCAACGCGCTGCTTCAGTCCTGCGCCATGGCTGGTGCGGGGATTCTCTTTGCGCAGTTTGGATATCCTCCGGTGCTTGTGGGGATTGCCGCGCTGGCGTTGGCGGCGGCGCTTCTTTTCGGATGTCTCGTTGGGCCGGCGGCTCGTGGCGCGCTGGCCCAGCCATAGAAGTGCGCGGCCGTGGGGCAGTGGCAAGGATCGGCCGCCCGGACGCTGGGCCGATGGCCTGGGGGGCCGGCGCGATCGAGCCCCTTTACGCGGTGTAATGGGAGGTTTGCAAGGGGGGCAAAGCACGATATCATGTTTGCGAGTGAAGCGCGGGCGATTCTTAGCGCCGGACAAAAGTAGATATCCTGTCCTGCGAATGTCATAACATTTTCATTTCAATGGCCATTTATTTCAGCGAGATAGCAATTAGCTGACAGTGGAGGGTATGGTGCAAACCGCGAAGGCAATAAAGGATTCCAGTGTCGTCGATGCGCAGACGCAGGCTGCGCGGACGCAAATCCTGGTGATCGAAGACGACCCGCACATGCGAAAGGTGCTGAAAAGGATCTTCTGCGAACAGGGCTACGCGGTGACTGAGTGCGCCGATGGCCAGGCTGGGCTGGATGCATTCCGTTCGGGCAGGCCGTCCGCAGTGATACTGGACCTGTTGCTGCCAAACGTCTTCGGACGCGACCTTTGCAAGATCATGAAGGCCGAGCAGCCTGGCGTGCCAGTCATTGTGGTCAGCGCCATCAGCGAAGTTGCCGACAAGGTTTTGCTGCTGGAATTAGGCGCGGACGATTATGTGACCAAGCCGTTCAGTCCGCGGGAACTGTTGGCGCGAGTGCAGGCCGCCCTGCGCAGACCGCTGAGGCAGACGGCCACGACCGCGACCTGCACCTTCGGCGAGTGCGAAATCGATTTTGCCAAGATGAGTGCGCGGCGTGCTGGAAGCCCCATTACACTCACGGCACACGAGTTCAAGCTTCTGAAGTATTTTGTCAAGAACGCAGAGCGAGTCCTGGGCCGCGAGGAACTGCTGAACGAGGTGTGGGGATATAACTGCTATCCGACCACGCGAACGGTCGATAACCATATACTCAAGCTGCGGCAGAAGCTGGAAACGGACGCAGCCGATCCACGCCATCTGCAGACCGTGTATGGCGCGGGATACAAGTTTGTTCCGTAAAAGAGAGGATTCAGTGTCGATGGAGAATCACGCGCCTGGAATCCGGACACGCGTACTGCTGTTGACCTCTTTGGCTCTCATTATCGCCGGCACCACCTCTTCAAGCCTGTTTATCATCAGAAGCCAGTTACGCCGGCAGGTGCTTGCAAACCTTGAGACGGACCTGGGGCACAGCGTGGAGACCTTCCAGGATCTGGAAGCGGGACGCCTGGCTGCACTCGAGCGCGAGAATGCCTTGATGGCCGCTCTTCCGAGCCTGAAGGCGCTGATGACAACCAGCGATCCGCAGACCATTGAGGACGATGCCGCGGATTTTTGGAAGACTAGCGGAAACGATCTCTTCGCCCTGGCGGACAGCGACCGTCGAGTCCAGGCCGCATACGTACTGGGAGCGGGAAGCGCCGATGCTTTGAAGCACGACCTCCAAACTGCGATCGCGGACCCGGCCAAGCATTATCTTTTGACCGGCGGGCGCCTTTATGAGTATTCCGTGCGGCCGCTCTATTTTGGCAGCCCGAGGGACGGGACACTGCTCGGGTACGTGATTAGCGGTTATGCCATCAACCAAGGGTTTCTTCGCGAAGTAGGCCGCGGCGCGGGCGCCGAAGCAGCATTTTTTGCGCGCGATGCGGTGATCGTTAGCACGATGCCAAAGGAGAGAGAGGGCGCACTCCGAGAGGTGGAATCACTTCCGCAAGGGGACGGAAGTCCGGCCATCGCGTTGATTGGGCAGGAGCGATATCTTACGGCAAGCAAGAACCTGAACGGCGGAGCAAGCACACCGCTCCAACTTGTGGTCATGAAGTCATTTGATGAAGCGGACCGCGCGGAACGGGATATCAACCGGCTGATATTCTGGGTGAGCTTTCTGGTGATGGCCGCGGGTTCCGTGCTTATGATGATTCTGGCGCGGATGGTGACGCGGCCTCTGGAACTGCTGGCGGCGGGTGTCCGCGCTTTTGGCGAGGGCGACCGGCAGCACGCGCTTCCTGCGGATGGCACCCAGGAGGTGCAATACCTTAGCCGCGTATTTGCGCAGATGCGCGATGAGATTGAAAAGACGAACCGTGCATTGCTGGAGTCGGAACGCTTGGCGACGATCGGACGCATGGCGAGTTCCGTTTCCCATGATCTGCGCCATTACCTCGCCGCGGTCTATGCCAATGCGGAGTTTCTGGCATCGCCAAAACTCCCATCGAGCGAGCGCGCCGAACTCTTCGAGGAGATCCGGCTGGCGGTAAATGGGACAACCGACATGCTGGATTCCTTGCTGATATTCAGCCGCACGGGAGCCGCACTTCAGCGTGTGCCTACCGATATGTCCTCGCTTGTCGACAGGGCGATAGCGCTGGTGAAGACGCATCCGGACGCGGAGCGGGTAACACTGCTGCTGGAGAAGACAGACGCCGACACAACGGTAGCGGTGGACGCCAAGCAGGTGGAGCGAGCTGTCTACAACCTGCTGCTAAATGCGTGTCAGTCGGCGCGCGAGAGCTCGGGGCTGCGCGAAGTGAGAGTCTCACTGAGCACGGAAGACAATACCGTCAGTGTGACCATAGTCGATAGCGGTCCGGGCGTGCCAGAGGGGATTCGCGAGAGTCTGTTCGACCCATTTGTGAGCGAAGGGAGACAGAAGGGCACAGGACTGGGCCTTACTCTGGCATGGAGCGTGGCGCGCGAGCATGATGGCGGCGTATGGCTGGTGAGCAGCCGCGCGGGCGAGACCATATTTCGTCTAACCGTAGCGAGGCACCTGCCGGAATCGGCCAGCCATGCTAACCGCCCACGGAGCGGAGTGCTGACGCCATGAGAATGAGAGTCAATTCAGAAATCGGTGAGGGAGCGCGCATCTTCGCAAGTCTTTTGTGGGGAGAACGGCTTGTACTAGTCGCGATGCTCCTGTTTCTCGGCTGCCAGAGCGCTCTCCTGCGCGCGCAAACCGGGTCCGCGCAGGCGACCGCGCCGGAGACGACAGAACAGAAGATCGATCGTTTGACGGCGGCTGTGGCGCAGGCTCAAGCACAGATGGAGGCTTATCAAAAGGAACTGCTTGAACTGCGCCTGCAACTCATGGCGTTGCAACAGCAGATGGCGGCGGAAAAGGCGGCATCTGTGCCCGCGAGACAGCCGGCGCCTCCCAGTGCCGGCGGCGCCGAGGCGGCGTCCCGAGCTCCCGCAACGCTTGAGGAGATTCAAGAGCAACAGGCAGTCGAGGAGTCGCAGATCGCGACACAAGACGCAACCAAAGTGGAAACGCAGTCGAAGTATCCGCTTACGGTGAGTGGATTGGTTCTGTTCAACGGCTTTGTGAACACGCGGCAGGTGGACATCCCCGCCTCACCCGCCTACGCAATCTCCGGTTCTGGCAGCAGCGGACTTTCTTTGCAGCAGACCGTGCTGGGGCTGGATGCGCGCGGTCCACATCTGTTCGATGCGATCAGCCGCGCGGATCTTCGAGTGGACTTCTTTGCAAATGGCGAGCAGTCAAACTATGCCGCCAGCGGTCTGCTGCGGCTGCGCACTGCGCACGCATCTTTGAATTGGCGGAACACGGAGGCTTTTGCCGAGTTGGATCGCAGCATTCTTGAGCCAAACCAACCGTCGTCTCTCGTCGCCATCGCGCAGCCGGAGTTGGCGTGGGCGGGCAACCTCTGGACCTGGAGTCCGCAGATCGGCGTGACTCATCGGTTTGCGCTTACTGACTCCACCCGCATCGAAACGCAGGCAGCCTTGATTGATACCTTCGATCCGCAGCTGCCGGGGTCAACTTCGAGTCCCTCGCCGGTGACACAAACAGAACGCAGCCGCTGGCCGGGAACGGAGGCGCGAATTGCATTCCTGCATGGAGAGAACGGCATTGGACCGGAAATTGGCGCAGGCGGATACTTCAGCCCGCATCGCACCGGCTACGGGGATAGCTTTGACGCATGGGCAGGCACAATGGACCTGCGAATGCCTCTGGCCAAATTCTTCGAGTTTACGGCCAATGCGTATCGCGGGCAGGCGCTGGCCGGGCTTGGCGGCGGCGGATATGTGAATTATTACTATGATTACGAAGGCTCGAATGAGATAGTGCGTGCGCTGGACGATGTTGGCGGGTGGGCGCAACTGAAGGCTAGGACGGGTCAACGAGTCGAGATAAACGCAGGCTACGGCGCCGACAACGCGTTCGCTAAAGAGGTGAATGCGGCCATGTGGTCCTCGGACGCGCCATCTTATACTGGCCTCGCGCGGAACCGTTCTTTCTTTTCGAACGTAATCTACAGCCCCAGCGCATACTTGCTGTTTTCGCTTGAGTACAAGCGGCTTTGGACCAACTACGCCACCGGTCCAACCAATTCCAGCGATGTAGTTGGAATTGGAGCGGGGTACAAATTCTGATGCTGCGCGCAAGTTTACGGCGACTGCTTTGGCCGGCGCTACTGGCGGGAAGCGCAACACTGTTGGGCGGACAGCAGCCCGCTGCAACAGGGCGCCACGCCCAGGTGACCGCCATGTTGGCGCCGGCGCAGCCCGACACAACGCACAAGGCGGAGAAGACTCCGCCGGCGGTGATTTGGCTGAACCCTTTGCATCCCGGCGCCGCGCAAAGCATAACACCCGGCAGCTTCACCCTGCTCCAGAAGAACAAGATGTTCACGCCGCATCTTCTGGTTGTGCCTGTGGGCAGCAGTGTCGCGTTTCCCAATGCCGATCCTTTCTTTCATAACGTCTTTTCGCTCTTCGATGGACGGCGTTTCGACCTCGGGCTGTATGAGGCTGGCTCGACCCGCAGCGTGGTATTCTCGCGCGAGGGCGTCTCCTACATCTTCTGCAACATTCATTCGGAGATGAGTGCGGTCGTGATCGCATTGGCGACGCCGTATTACAGCGTTGCCGATCCGCAGGGTGTGTTTCACGTGAAAGAAGTTCCCGATGGCGACTATGACATGCACGTGTGGATCGAAGGGCATAAGCAGAGTTCCCTCGACCAGCTTACGCGCCGTGTCCATGTCGCTGGAGAGGTTGCGGATCTCGGCGAGATTCGCGCCAGCAGCCCGGAACAGCAACAACACCTCAACAAATTCGGCCGGCCTTACGAGCCCGATTCTCACCCCATCTATTGACAAGACGATCTCCTTCATCGGCTAAGGTTGGCAATGAATCCCTGCTCCCAAATCCAGTCCGGCTATGGATTGAAGAAGTGAAGCAGCGCTTCTTCATTGTGCTGGCTCAGCCCGGCACGAACGCGCATGTGGCGCACGATGGTGCCTGATATGCTGGGCGAGAACCCCTCCGGCGCGGTGTGGCAGCGGGAGCAGTTCTGCTTAAAGACGCGTTCGCCGTCATCTTGCGGCCGAGCGGCCTGCTTTTGCGCAGCTGACTTCTTGGTCGTCGCGATTTCAGGTCTGCTGTTCTGTTGAGCGGCAAATGCAAGCGCTGAAACCGACGCCAGAATAAGGACGCCAGAGACAAAATGCTTTGTGCTCATTGCTGTTTTCCCTTCCAGGCCGGGAAGAGGAACCGATAAACGATCCCAGTCTCCCAGATGTTTTGATTGCCAGTGGCGGAGAATTGCCGCGCGTAGCTGGTGATGATCCTGGTGTTGTGCGGCAGGTTGTAATCGATGCCAAAGTCGGCTCGCTGCGTATTCGCAGCCGGCAGGCCGTCGCTGGCGACGGTATCGAGGCGAAAGGCCTGCTGAATGCGGAAGACAGGCTCGATACGCCCAATCGCGCTGTCAGGACCACCGAAGGCATGGGTGCGATAGTCGGCCTCGACCCAGTAGCCCTGCGCATGTTGACCACGGCCGAACTCGGAACGCAGGCGGAATCCAGTATCCTTGGGTTCCCACCAAACGTGGGCGCCATAGAAGTTCTCATGCGTCCCTTGCAGAAGACGGTCGTAGGAGAATCCTACTTCAAGGCGCTGCTCGGGCAAGTAGACAACGGCTCGTCCCCCCGAGCCGCGAGACGCGCTGAACTGCTCGTTAGCGCTGCGGGCGGAATAGTAATAGTTGTAGTCGATGGAGTATTTGCTGCGTTGGATGGCGTTGCCGCGCAGCATGCCGCCGAGGCCGCTACCGCTTGAAGAGAAGTTGAGATTGGCGATTAGCGGACCGTCCTGAAAGTTGCAAATCCAGATCGGCGAGAGACGGTCGTTGTAAGTGTTGAAGGGAATGAGAAAGTCCCCGGCCACGACGGTTAAGTGACTCGAGGCAACGTAATCGCCCTGCAGGTAGGTGATGCCAATGAAGTGGCTATGGTCGTAGCCGGGCTGATCGCCGCCATTAGGCGAGTAGAACTCCAGCAGGGCCGCGCGCGACTCGACGAGAACATGCTGGCCGAGGGGAGCGGCAAGCAGCGGCTCGATAATCGGATAGTAGCTGGTACTGCCGCCATTGGTGCTGGTGAAGAAGCCGACGCCTCCAGAGATGAGCGGCGTGTCTTGCGCGGAGCCATGATGGGCAATTGCTAGGGCGGTCAGCGCGAATAGGAGAATGCGGCTTGCGTGTGCCAATGCGCGGGGTTTAAGTTCGAGAGCTGGACGCAACATACTAACAAACTTAGCGCATGCAGCAGTGCCATGTGTCGCTCGATCTTCTTTGAGTTGTCAGTCGATTGTCACTTTGCGCGGCAAGCCATCGACCCTGTGTGGCCGCACCGCGGGAATAGTAAATACACTCTGCTTCGCAATGTCTCTGCGAACATTGTTTCGACGAGCGGAGATTGCAACAATGCGGTTACATTCGACTTACAGAGAGATGACAACTCGCTTTCGTGACGCGACTATAGTCGGAAAAGATGGCAGCTCTGCCGCAATATTTCTGGCAGTGGATCGCCTGTGGCTCTAGGCTTGGCGCGCGGAAGACAGCGGGGCAACGAGCAGGGTGGACAGCGCAGTGCCGCCGAAATCTTTCGCCGAGGACGCTCCATGAAGCTTAAGTTTGCCTGGTCCGCGATTCCTTTTGCAATCTTGCTGGCGGCGCCAGGGTTCATGCCAGCCATTCCGGCCCAGCACGCCCCGCGCCGCATCGAAGTGACCGCCAAGCGATTCGAATTCATGCCAGGGGAGATCACATTGAAAAAGGGTGAGCCGGTCGTGCTGGTGCTGACGAGCGTCGATGTGCCGCACGGTATCCGCTTCAAGGAACTTGGCATCGAAACCAAGATTGCCAAGGGTCAAGCCAGCGAACTCGCTTTCACTCCCGACAAGACCGGTACCTTTGTCGGCCACTGCTATGTGTTCTGTGGATCTGGCCACGGCGGGATGACGCTTACCCTGCACGTGGTGGAGTAAGCGCATGTTGCGGCCCTTCCTTTCCATCGCCGGCGCGTTCATGCTCGCCATCCAGCTCGTGGGCTGCAAGGCCGATCCGCCGGGCAAGGGAGAAGCGGCGATCATGAATTGGGCAAAGCACAAGATCTTCGTGCATAACAAGTCGCAGAAAAACCCGCTGAATGACGATGCCAAAGGGGTTGCCGACGGTAAGGAGGCGTTTTCGCACTACTGCGTTGCATGCCACGGGCCCGACGGGCAGAACACCGGCGTGCCATTCGCCGATCGCATGTCGCCGCCGGTGCCGTCGCTGGCTGGAAAGGATATACAAGCCTATACCGACGGGCAATTGAAGTGGATTATCGACTACGGGATCTGGCCCTCCGGCATGCCAGGCTCGAAGAACACACTCAGCGACGATGAGATATGGTCGATCGTGCTTTATCTGCGCCACTTGCCTCAGGCGGGCAGCCTCGGCGAACCGGAGATGTACACGCACTGACGCGAGGAAATCATCTCTGAACTGCGCCGCAGCGTTCGGAGCTGGACGAACGGCCTGTTCAGAACTTCGGTTTGTATAGGAGCACAGACTGTTCATGAGCGCAGCCACACTCGAAACGGGAAGGAAAGCGCCGCGAATCCCTCTTGTGGCCAGAGTATTGCTGTCTGCACTTCAGTTGAGTGAGCCCGACGCTACGCTCCTCCATAAGCTATCCAATCAGGAGTGGGCCAGTCTGCTCGCCTTCACCGACCTCGCCCATCTTACGTTACTGGTTGCGCGGCTCCCCACGGATGGATTCCCAGACTGGGTAGTTGAGCGGCTTGGAAGAAATCTCGCCGACAATGCTCGACGCTTCGAACGCGTCAAGGCGGCTTACCGGGAAGCCGCCGAAGCTCTCGACCGCGCCGGTGTCGAGCACATCGTTATCAAGGGCTTCACGCAGGCACCCGATTATGTTGCGGACCCGAGGTTCCGGGCGCAGTCCGACATCGACATCTTCTGCCCCCCAAACGACATCGTTGCCGCCAACAGCGCCCTGCAGGCCATTGGTTATAAGCCATCGGCCCTAAGAATCAGTTACACCCGGACCGATCATATAGCAACTCTGGTTCGGCTTGGCGACTGGCAATGGAAAGGGAACCCGTTCGATCCTGAGATGCCGCTTGGAATCGAACTGCATTTCTGCCTCTGGAACGAGCGTGTCTCTCGCATTCGTATCCCGGAGGCTGGGCTCTTCTGGGAGCGGCGCACAATGCGAGAGGTCGATGGTCTGTCGTTTTCCTGTCTTAGTCCCGCCGACCACCTTGGCTATCTCGCGCTTCACATCCTGCGCAATCTCTTTCTTGGGGACTGGATCGTCCATCACGTTTACGAGCTGGCCGTCTTCCTTCACTCCCGCGCAGACGACGAGACCTTTTGGCAGGTATGGAACGACACTCACTCTCCCTCGCTTCGATCCTTCGAGGCAATCGCGTTTTACTACGCCCGCACCTGGTTCGATTGCCGTCTCCACCCTCTGGCCGCATATGAGATTGACAGGCTCCCGGCGACTCGCCGGAGTTGGCTCCAATGCTTCTCCGGCTCTGCACTCGAGGTAATGTTTGAACGGAACAAAGACTCCATGTGGCTGCTCCTAGGCTTCCTCTCTTCACGCAGGGAAAAATGGATGACACTAAGGCGAATCTTGATTCCGACGCATGTCGGGTCCATTGGATCTCCCGCCGTACAGAGTCGTAATAGGCGGATTGTCAAATCCTGTAACAAACCCCTATGGCGGCAATACATCGCCTATCTTCTCTCCCGCTCTGCTACTCACGTTCGCGCCGACTTTACCACTCTTGCACGTTTCCTCCGCTGGCGTCTGTTTCGACATTCTCACATGCTAAGCCTGACAATGATTGGCCACATGAAAGACTGATGGGTTCTTTTGCGTCATGCATCGCCGAGTTTCCGTCCGGGCGAGATCCGGCCGCATTGGGATTTTACGGGAAGGAATCTGGTTACTTTTAGAATCCAGGTCTGGCTGAACCGCCTGCGAGACTTCTCTGGACGGGTGGGTGGCAATAGAAAACAGGCAAGCTATGGCGGTCTCGGGCTGGTGGCCATGGGACGAGGAACATTGGTACCGGACGCCGAAGAAGTCGTGCTTGTCCAACTGGTGGTCGAAGGACGAAGTTGGCTCGTGATGGTTCTTCGCCCCGCCGGCGAGGAGAGTGTCTGTCCAGAGTGCCGGCGTACCTGCCGATTGAGCGCGGCACTGGAGCAGATTTCACTTGTGCTGGGTGGGTCCGCGGGTTCTCGCTTGACTGAGCAGTTGGGTATCTTGGCCAGCCTTCGACCCTGTTGCGTCAGGTGCGGCGTAGTGCCGCGGCGGGTTCCGCGCAGGCGCGACGCGCGTAGGACATCGACAACTGGGCGTGGCGCAAGGGGCGTCGCTGTGGCACGATTCCCCGTGACTTAGAACGTGGTGCAGGGACTCGCTCGACTCGGTGCGAGGCTGTGCATGGCCGCTCCAAATACCGAAAACAGAACGTAGAACCCGAAGCGCTTTCCGCGCCGATTGCGAAACTGCAATCGGTATGACATGAAGTAGGACGCGCGCTTCTGCAAGTGCTTGAAAACACAGCTACGAATTGCAACAAACCTCGCGGTAGTTCCGTGCCGGCTGGATGTGTTGTAAGCTGCTGTTCAAATGGGACTTACGACAATCTTCCCTGCGGCGAATTCACGACAACTCCGGATGGGCATATCGGGGTTCAAATCCCTTGGGAACAGCCAGTTAAACAGTTCATAATCGGTAATTGACTAGATACTAAGGGCCGCTTATTTTAGGATCAGTACGCCCTTGCGGCCAACACCCAAGCGGCTTTGCGCAGAAAGTTGCTGTCACGCAACCGCGTCATGCAGCGCGGCACTGAGAAAAGGTCAGTGCCGGCGAGGAGCTATTACCTTACTGAAGTTTGGCGATCTCGCTCCTGGCAGCCTTCAAGACAGGCAGATCGGAGTCGGCGTTCTTCCAGGCGTCGAAGAGGGCAAGGTATTGCTGGCGGGCTTCTTCCTTCTTCTTTTGCTGGGCCAGCACACGGGCCAGGCGCAAGTGCGCCAGCGAGTAGAGAGGCGAGATGGGATCGACTCCCTGGTTGGCAAGGATCAGCCGATAGTCCGCGACGGCCGCATCCAACTTTCCGGCCTCGGTTTCGGCTTGCGCGCGCAGATAGGGAACGTCGAAGCAGTCCATTTGGTATGGGCGCGCCGCCTCAAGCATTTGGATCGCCTCGGCTGGGTTTTGGCCGGCAAGCGCCAACTGGGCGCGCAATTGGGGCAGATCCCTGTAGAGGATTTCCGTGCTCTTCTCATCCTTCGAGTTCTCGCTGGCCGCAAAGCGCCGCGCAGAGGCCAGATCGCCGGTCGCCGCCTGCAGAATGGCCAGCTCCCCCGGATCTCCTCCATCTCCCTTCGTGAGCTTCAAAGTGGCCGCGGCTTTGGCAGGATCGTCAAAGCCGATCAGGACGCTGGCGTAGTCGGTCAGCGCCCGGTCGGCAAAACCCGTGTCGCCACTGCGCAGAGCATCGGTGCGCGCACGGGAAAAGTCGTCGGCGGCTTCGCGCAGTTTGGCGCTGGCGGCCTCGGCAAAGCCAAGATCCTCGAGTGAATGTTCTGTTTGCTGATGGCTCAGCCCCCACTCGCCTTCCGACTTGATCCCGGCCGCATCGTGCTCGGCATAAGCGATCTGGAAAAGGATGCTATGGAGTCCCCAGGAATCCTTACCTTCAGCCGCGGCAGCCTTTGCAACCTTCTTTGCATCGGCAAAGCGACCCGCGCGCTTGTATGCCCTGGCCAGCACCGCAGAGACGTAGCCACTATGAGGATCGATGTGGTAGGCGTGTTCGCCGGCCTCTACCGCCTGGTCATACTCGCCCAACTGCGTGTACAGATTGCAGAGGCGGCCCCAGACACCCGCTTCGTTCGGGTAGATACGATTGAAAAGCTGGAGGCTGCGAATTCCTGCCTCGTAGTCGTAGTCGCCGCCGAGATGGTAACCAATCTCGATCAAAAGCCTCTCGCGCTCCGAGGTGCGGCCGCGCAGGTCGAAGGCCTTCTTGTGGAAGGCTTTGGCCTGATCAAAACCGTACTGATTGTAAAGAGCCGTGCCCAGTGCGCTGTAGGCGCTGGCGAAGTCGGGGGCCATCGCGATAGCTTCCTTCAGCAGCTTTTCAGCGGTCTTCCAATCGCCATGATCCGAGCGATCGCGGGCCAGCGAGTAATCCCGCAGCGCTTTGAGCGAAGGCGTGGCGGCCTGGGCAATGGGAATCTGGAATTTCTCCAGCGAGGCGGCCGACTCACCCAACTGCTTGCGTAACCGGCCGGCCGCCTCGTCGAGCGCCGCCAGGACCCCTTCCTTGCTGTTCGCTTCCGCCTTGGCGCCGGCAACCCGCTTGCCCGTGACGCAACTGTCGGCGGCCAGTGTCAGCAGATATTTGCTGCCGACGCTTGCCAGAGCGCCGTGCAGCACCGCCTGGGCGTTGTTCCGTTCGCACACCTCGCGTGCCAGATCAGGCGTGAGAACCTCGTCTGCCTTGTGCTGCATCTGCGCCAGCGTCTCTTTGACCGTGGAGCGGGGCAGCAGATTCAAGAACGGAGATTGGGCCAAGTCGATCTCCAGGGCCTGGCCGAGAGTGTGGTCGAAGGCAGCATCTCCGGTTTCATTGATAAAGTTGGCCACCACTACATCGCTGAGCTGGGGCGGGTGAGAGAAGCGCTTCCATCCATAGTCCGCTGTCAGGGCAATCAGCGCGCCGCCCAGCGCCGATGCCGTCACCCAGCGCCAGAACCATGCCCGGCGCCCGGCCGTCCCCGCCAACTGCAACGCGGGCGCCGGCGGCAAATCCTCATAGACCACACGCGTGCGCTCCCGAACACGCTGCACAACTACGTCCCCTGCGAGCGCCGCGGGACGACGGTCGCCGGGAATCCCGGCCTCCAGTTGAGCCGCTTGCACCTGGGCCGTGAATTGATAGCCGCGCCCCGGAACGGTCGCGATCATGCTGGATTTGTCCCCCAGTATTCTGCGCAGTTGCGAGATGTGCTGGACCAGGTTGCCCTCTTCCACAAAGGAATCCGGCCAGACCGCCTTGAGCAACTCGTCCTTGGATACCACCCTTCCGGAATTTGAAACCAGGAACACTTGCACATCGAAGGCCTTCGGCGTGAGTGAGACAGGCTCATCGTTCCGCGACAATGCGCGCTTCGAAGGGTCCAGCGCAAACTCGTCGAATCGGTACAACTTCTGCTCAGTCAACAACATAAAAGGCCTTGATAAAAATTCAGAACAATTCATTCCCGAATTCGAGACGTTCAACCCCGATTGGAGTTCAAGTGGAAATCGAAGCAGGTTGCCGAATGCCGGCTGATGAGGGTGAATGTATGAACATCTTACGCCGCGTCCTTCCGGAAACCAAAGCGGAGAGCCGGGAAAGCGCCTCCGAGCCAACCGAGCGCCGGCGCATCGAGGTCACGGTGGAGCGGGAGACGGTCACAGTTCTGGTGCGCGGCCAGCCCGGCAGGGCAACCGCGGAGGCCCAGACGATTGCCGCGGAACCGGCCTGTGAAGGTGAGCCGGAATCCAGGCCGCCGGAGTTGCCGCCTCCCGCTCCGGCACGCGAGGAATAACGAGGGGGATCGCCCGCAGCTGCCTGGGCGGCGACAGGCAAAGATTCAAGTCGGAACTCAACATTCAACAGGAATCAACAACCGGAATTCAATTACGGAGAGAACGGTCATGAAAGAGATGAAGCAGATCGAAGTCAATCGTATGCGCCTGCTGGCTGGGGCGTGCGGCCTTATTACTGTACTCGCCCTGGCGCCGATGAGCGTTGCCCAGCAGGCCGCTTCGGCAGCCGGCAAGATCTCTGCCGCACGCGCGGAAAGCAATTCAGTGGCTTCCCCCACGGCCTCGACTGGCTTGGCTGCCATTGCGGCGGCCAGGCCGGTCGAGGAAGAAGAGAGCGCCGCGCCCGACTCGGCCAATCACCAGGGCATCAAGGTACATGGCCACTGGGTCTTGCAGGTGAAGAACGCCGACGGCACGCTGGGCGAACGCCGCGAATTCGATAACTCGCTGGTGACGGGAAAAGGGTCGATCGGAGGCGATCAGGTTCTAGCAGCTCTTATCTCCGGAAACGCCACGGCGGGCGATCCGGCAGTCGTGTTCTATCCGTCCGTGCCCGCGTCGGGAACTGATCTAAGTGCTCTCTGCAACTCAAATTCCTATAACACCACTTGCTATCTGCTGACTACCGCAGCGAGCGGCTTGGCGGTAGGGGGTGGTCCGTTCCAATACGCCTCCACCGGACTCACCACAACGACGACCATGAATCCTGTCGTAAGTTGGGTGCTGGCAGGAAATCACACCATTCCCAGCGGTTTGACGTCGATCGCGCTGGTTCAGACCATCTATACCATGTGCCTTCCACAAGGGGATCCTCTCCTCAATTTAGCAAAGTCCAATGTTCTAGGAGGAAGCTCGACCACGCGTACAGCCGACTTCTCCCCTGTTGCTTGCGCAAATGCGAATAGCGGACTGGTTGGAAATCTGCCGAATCAAGACGAACAACAATGGGGCACACTCACTTCAACCGTCGTGCCGGGTGGGGCT
>Ga0326728_10005096_pt1 | contig 37702 bp, 35 predicted proteins | sample MB3enrmetagenome_FD_207602 | JGI IMG/M metagenome (GOLD analysis project Ga0326728, IMG submission 207602) | Lab enriched peat soil microbial communities from McLean, Ithaca, NY, United States - MB31MN | ecosystem: Environmental > Terrestrial > Soil > Wetlands > Peat | place: USA: New York...
AATAACCTCTTAGCCTTTATGGAAGATCAGGCCTTGAGCACAATCGGCGTGTTGCAGCGGTTAACCGAAGAAAATTTGAAAAGTATAATTGCCGTACCTAAGAAAAAAACTCCTAATTTAAAAAATGTCAGCCAGGAAGAAGCTTCTTATTCCAAAAAATGGGTGATTGAAGCAATAACGGCATTGGCCAAAAACTTAGATCAACAATGGAAAAAAGGTAAGATAAACAATGATTATCTGCATAAATTTGCCGTGGACAATAATTTTTCATATGTGGGTTTATTAAATACCGGGGGAAACGCAGTTTATCAAAGCGGTCATTTGCAAACAAACCTGCTGTCTGCAAATGAACAGGTAAAGGATGGCCGGAAATTAACCACGCTGGAACTGATAGCAAAAATAGGAGAAAAACAGAGAATAGGGTTCATCGCTCTGAGACGTAAGGATAACAGCGGTACAGTGGTAATAAGTCTGGATAAAACAGGATCTGTTTACTGGATTTTAAAAGTTGCCGGAGAGAAAGGAATGAATAAAATAGGCGAAGGCCATGGTATCGTTTACATGCAAATTATCAATGATCACAACAAGCTTCTGAGCAGTGTCGGCCAGCCAACTCCAAATATAAGCACAAACGATTTCAATTTTAAAGAAATTTTAGCCGGCCATGTAAAAATTGCCAGCAGAAAAGTTAATTACGGTGAAAATAAAATTTTGGATTTGGCGGCGCCTTTATTTCTGGACAAAAGAATTGTCGGTATAGTGAGAATCGGCCTCGATCGCCGTTCGATGGATAAAAGTCTTATCGAAAACCGGCAACATATCTTTGTTTTTATGTTTTTTATTGTCGTTATCGCTTTATTATCCATGTGGCTCCTTTATCATGACCAGAACCGTCACCTGGCCGGTATTGTTGAAATGGAACGCCAACTGGAAAAAGCAGAAAGGCTTTCTTCTCTCGGACAACTGGCAGCCGGTGTTGCGCACGAAATTCGTAATCCATTAAATGCTATCAGTATGGCTACGCAGAGGCTGAAAAGGGATTTTATACCTTCTGATCCCCAGAAAGCAGATGATTTTCGAAATCTTTCAGGAGTTATCAGAGACGAAATCAAACGTCTCGATGGAATAATTGAAGAGTTTTTGACTTTCTCCAAAAGCCGCAGATTGGATTTTTGTAAATTTTCCATCACGGAGGTTTTACAGAAAATTGTCAATCTGATCAGGGAAGAGGCATCAACCCGTGGCATTACTATTGACACCATATGGCGCGATACTCCGGCTTTAATTTCTATGGATGTAAATAAACTCCAGCAGGCTTTTATTAATCTTATTAAAAATGCCATGGAATCCATAACAGCCGCGGAAGGGAAGATTATTATTACGGTTGATAAGGAAGGGAAAAATTACATTGTCGTAAGAATTTCCGATACCGGCTGCGGCATGACATCCAAGGAAATCGAAAGTATTTTTAATCCTGAATACACTACCAAAGAAAAAGGATTGGGGCTGGGGGTACCGCTGGCCTGTGAAATCATCCGCGGTCATGGAGGAGATATAAGAGTAATCAGCACCAAAGGCAGCGGGACAACATTTGAAGTTATTTTGCCTCGTGAGCGATTCAACGAAATATCCTCAAAAGACAAGGAATAAAAATTCATGCAAAAACTGAGTATTCTAGTCGTCGAAGATGGCCAATCCCAAAGACAAATGCTGCGTGATTTTTTACGCTCTGAAGGCCATACCGTAACAGAAGCGGAAAATGGTGAAATAGCGATTAAAGCAGTTTTAAATGGTCATTTTGATTTAATTCTTTTGGATTATAAAATGCCCGGTATGGACGGCCTGGAAGTACTCAAAGAAGTAAAACGCATCAATCCGGAAATAGATGTGGTTATTATTACCGCTTACGGAACAATAGAAACGGCGGTTGAAGCCTTAAAAGCAGGAGCAATTGATTATATCACCAAACCGGTGGATCTGGATGAATTAATAATACTTGCAAACAGGATAGCGGAAAGAAGACAGCTGATTCAGGAAAACAGACTCTTAAAAGAGGACATGAGCAAACGCGGCGTTACCGCGGATAAAATCATTTACAAGAGTCCGCTCATGGCGGAACTGATTAATCTGGCAGGGCGTGTGGCCGCAAGTAAAGCGTCCATTTTAATTCAAGGGGAAAGCGGAACGGGGAAAGAGTTACTGGCGCGACTGATTCATCATTTAAGTCCCAGGGCAAATAAATCCATAGTTGTCGTCAATTGCGGAGCTCTGCATGAAAATTTAATGGAGAGTGAATTATTTGGCCATGAGAAAGGCTCTTTTACCGGAGCGGCTTCCCGTCGGATTGGCCGATTTGAAGAAGCCGATGGCGGCACTCTTTTTCTTGATGAAATAGGAGAACTTAGCCTTTCCACTCAGGTTAAGCTGCTGCGTTTTTTACAGGAACGCGAATTTCAACGTTTGGGCAGTAATGTTAATCTCCAGGTTGATGTCAGAATTATCAGCGCGACAAACCGCGATTTGGAACAGCAGGTTAAGGAAGGATCTTTTCGCGAAGACCTCTTTTACCGTCTGAAAGTTGTGACCATGTCCCTGCCGCCCTTGAGAGAAAGAAAAGAAGACTTAAGTATTTTAATCAATCATTTTATTGATAAATTTGCCACAGAAAACGGGAAAAACATTCAAGGATTAACATCTGAAGCCCGCGATATGCTTTTAAAATATGATTATCCGGGAAATGTTCGCGAACTGGTTAATATTATAGAACGGGCAGTTGTAATAGCACGTGACCAATACATAACCACCGACGATTTACCATTCAAATCGGTTTCCTTTCCGGAGGATTCTGGCAAGAAATATTCCGGCGCTTTGCGTGAATCAGTGGATGAATTGGAAAAAAAATTAATTATTGAATCAATGGAGAAGACGCAGGACAATCAAACAAAAGCAGCAGAGATTCTAGGGATATCGGAGAGGATGCTACGCTACAAACTAAAAAAATACGGCCTGAAGTCTTGAGGGCTGTTGAAAAAAGCCCATCTGCTGCGTTTCCCTCGCCCTTCGTCATTGCGGAGTATTTACATATACGCCTCATTCCTCAGGACTCGGGGGCCTTGCATCTGGACTTTTTTGAACAGCCCTAAATTTTATGGAGTAGCTAAAACTAAAAAGCTAGATTATCAGTAATCGTTTAAAAAAACCTTTTTAGTTAAAAGTGTTGAAAATAATTATGCGGTATTTGCAATATTAACGCCGATCTATATAAACAATGTTATGAATGAATTATTTCAATATTCTTGAAAAGAAAGGAGGCCTCAGAGCAATATGAAAAAACTAATTTTGCTTCTTTTGTCAATTTCACTCCATCAAGTTTAGCTGTGAATGTAAACGGAGCAAATGTGATAAATCAGAACTTTACTGACTCTACGATAGTACCTGTTGGAACGGCGGGAACGGTGATAAATGGAAGCGGTAGTTTTAACGCTCAATAATAGAAAGGGGAAACTGAATGGAAAACCTTAGAACGGCTGCGGAAATTATTGTTGCTTTGTTTGTATGTTTTATTCTGTATAATCAACTACGAAATGGGGGGACTAATGAAAAAACTATTTTCAATATTGATATTTTTACTGATTGCTGTAACTCCATGCTTTGCTACTGATAAAATTACTGTCCTTGATATAGGGCAAAGCAATTCCTTTTGGCTGGGAACTTCAAGCATTGGTGCTTATAGTTGGGGCGGTAATAGCTACACAGCAAGCAATGGAATAAGGCAATATTCGGTTTTAGCGTGTGGCTGTTCTGGTTGCACCGGAACAGCACCCGCACAAGGCAGTTGGTTAACTCCCACGGCTAATGGATTTGTTACTCTTGGAAACGCATTGGTAGCGGCTACAGGAAAGAATGTCGATTTCTTAAACTATAACCTATCTGGTTCTGTCCTTTTAGCAAAATATAAAAATGGAGCTGTATGTGGTTCTCCGCCTTGGTATTGGTTAGATGACCAGTATGACAATATGAAAACTGCGGTTCTCGGTATTATATCGGGAAGTGTTGTTAATTTTATTATCTGGTGGCAGGGATATTCAGATGGGGCAAACGGAGCAACTCAAGCGGAATACTACGCCGGATTGCAAACATTATCTGGCTATCTTAAAACAGACTTCCCAAGCGCAAGATTAATAGTTGTTAAGGACGCGGCAACATCGTCAGCCGTTAATGCCGCTACTGTGCAAGCTGTTACAAATGGATATGCCAGTGCGTATGTCGACTTGACAGACCTAACTTATGACAATTCTCCAGATATTGGCCCCGCACAAGCAACAACAGCAGGTAGCAGATTAGCAACAACAATTCTTGCTATGCCTCCCGTTTACACCATTTCCGGCACGGTATCGGGAGTGGTTCAAAGCGGCGTGACAGTGACTTTAACCGGCACATCTTCAGCAAGTACCACAACAGCCAGTGATGGGACGTACAGCTTTACGGTGACATCAGGTTCTTACACGATTACCCCTTCACTCACAGGGTACACGTTTAGTCCGACCAGTTCAAACCAGACTGTTTCCAACGCAAATATAACAGGGGTAAACTTCACTGATTCGGCTAATGCAAGTACCTACTCAATATCAGGAATAGTAAGCGGTTCTGTGGTATCAGGGATTAAAATAAACCTAACCGGCCCTTCTTCGGCAAGCACGACCACATCTAACGGTGGTCAATATTCTTTTACAGGACTACCTTCTTCACAGTATAATTACATCGTAACCCCGACTTTAAGCGGGTACTCTATTGCTTGCTCTTTCTATCCTGGCATATGCCGGCGAAATTGGGGCGCCCAAAGCTTCTTTACAGACCTCGACTGGAAGAATTGCCGGCAACTATAAGATTTCAAAAAGCTATCCACTGACCAAAACTGTCCACGGAATCGATGGGGTCCTTCAGCTTCTACAGGATAGCAGGTTAACCAAAGACGACTATAACAAGCAGTATGGTAGAACTGGCCCCGATGAGATGGTTACACACAAATCGGCTCTTGGAGCTGTGTTGCGCATCATTTCAAAAAGAAAAGATGTTTTTCGGATAGTTGAATCCCACACGTACGAGGTGTCGGTTGCATGGCTGGAAGAGGTTCGGTTATCTGACTCTGACACGCCAACTTATCTGTTTACGCTGGATAAGAGCACAGGAATGGGCTCCTTCACCGGCCCAATAACTTACTTCTATAAGGTTGCAGATGGCAAGATCAAGCCTGTTGAATACCTCAACAATAACACAAAGAAGAAAGAGAAAATGATCTTGATGCGGTCGCTGAAAACGGCATGGAAACTCACAACGTCGAAGGATGGCAAATCAAAAGAAATCCTTGATGTTTCCTGTCGTCCAGATGGCGTGGTAAAAAGCAAAGACGACGATATATTTCTGATCTATTATGATAGATTCCACTTCAACGGCAAGGAATGGGTTAAATTCGAAAGGGTTGAGAAGGGCTATTGGGAGTCCGAAGGTGAGGACGATATGCCTCTTTTGTCTAAGTTTCCTGCAGACCTATAATGTGAACTCGCTGGAAGATGATAAGAGCAAAAGGTTTCAGAACCACGCCATTCAGCGGATCGTGTACCACTCCTGATGATGGCTATGTTGAACCTTTCAGACTGAAATAGAGAAGTGAGTATTAATTTGATGACCATAAAAAACCGCCTCAAAAGGCGGTTTTTTTGTGGTTTGCTTATTTTAATAATTTTGTCATGCCATGGATTTTTTCATTTCAGTAAGAGACAAAAAATGTTTTCTTTCTTCTTCTATGATCTGCTCCAGAGTCTTATGTTGTGATGCAGGAACCAGTTTCCTGATTTCATGATAGTAAAGAATGGAATCCAATTCTCTTTGGATAGCGAAATCCAGAGCAGCGATTGTATTTTTAACTTTGGCAAATTCTTTATCCATGGCTTCTTTGGTAAACACTATATTATTATCAACATAGGAACGTAAGTAAGCACTGTATTCCCCTTCATAAGTCTCGAACGGACTGTTTTTTTCCATTTTCGCAAAAATCTTTTCAAATATTTTTTTATGAGCAACTTCCGCCTGAGCCAACTGAGCAAATAGTTTTTTTGCTTCTTTTTTCCTGGAAATTCGTTCGGCATATTTATAAAAATCAGAACCGTTTTCTTCAATTCTTATAGCAACTTCAACGACATCACTTGCTGCAAAAACTCCCATATTAAATGCCTCCTGCTTTTAAATAATATTATATTAAATTGACCATATTTTTTTATCTAATGCAATAAAATTAACATATTCAAAACCACATCTTTTTTTAAAATAAATCAACATGAACAACGTAGTAATCAACATAATCCGTGATTTAAAACGACAGCTTGCCTCATTTAAGAAGATGCTTTTTTCTTCACCACCTTTATAAATACGCTGGCGGCAGGTGATTTCCCATCAGGGAAAGAAACACCTGCGGGAAGTACAATTTTAGTATCAATCGTTGTCGAGAAAAATATCTTTTGCAGGTCAATGGGTTCCGTTTCGATTTTAATCTGTTCCGGTTTAGCCTGGGAACCGATTAAAACATGAACTTTTGACGGAGTAACACTCATTCTTTGCAAAGAAAGATTTTCTGCCAGTGAGTTTTGTGTGTTGATGCTGACAGGAAAAGTCCAAGGGATAAATTTAGAGGTATAAACATGAATTTTCGCGGGAACAATATCGGCAACTGTCAAATTTGACGGCGCGTTGACCATGTTACCGGTTAAGGTAAATTCACGCTTTTTATCTATGACAGAAGATAAATCGAGAGATAATTTCAGTGAATGTTCGTCGAGAAGACGAAATGCCTGCTGTGGTCCCTGAAGAATAACTTTTGTTTCGTTTACTTGTGGTTCATCAATCTGCCAATTTTGCGGAATATTTTTATATTCAATGGGAACAATAAAATCACGGCGGATAATTTCTCTCTGATAGCCAAAAGCAATCCATAAAATACATGCCATTAACAAGGCAATAATTTTTTCCCGAGTATTTTCTTTGAGCCAATTCAATGCCGGATGTGATTTTTTTCCCGGAGTGTTGCGAATATAAAATTGATCAATTGTTTCATGCAAAATAGCAGCATTGGTAACTAACGTGAGGTTTTCCAGATAGGCCAGCGATATGGTTCCTTTTTCTTCGGAAACAACAACACATATCGCATCAGATCGCTCTGAAAGACCGAGCGCCGCCGTATGTCGCAATCCGATATTGACATATTTTGATGTGTTGACAGAAAGCGGCAGATGACAGCCAAACTTCGTGACTCTATTGCCGCTTATTATCACGGCGCCATCATGACCAATGGAATGAGGATCGAAAAGACTTTCTAAAAGAGGTTCGCTGACAATCCCATCTAAGCTTGTCCCTCCGTTAATATGTCTATCCAGAGGATCATTGCCCTGAAGAACAATCAGAGCGCCAATTCGTTTCTTGGCTAAATTTGCCGCCGTTTGCGCGATTATTTCCGCTGTTCCTTTCAACCCGGACAGAGCCGGAAATTTCTTACCGATGTTTCCCAGCAGCGCCAGTCTTTCAAAGAACGCACGCAAATCTTCCTGAAAGATGACAACTAAAACAAAAAGCAAAATGGCAAAAAAACTTTGCAGAACGATAGTGGTAAGATAAAGTTGAAATAAACGGGCTGCGATATAAACGCCGCCCAGAAGTGTTATGCCAATGAGCACAAAGCGGGAAGCTCTTGTTTTAAACCAGGTCAGAAAGGCAAAAATCATGAGAGCGATTATCGTTACATCCAGAATATCCTGAATTCTGATGCTCTTAATAACAACTAAAGCTGAGTTAAGTAATGTCATGACTTTTGTCCTGATATGCCGGAATCCATACGGTTTTAAAAACTTATATAGAAATAACTCTGCCAGTGTCAAGCAGGATTAATCTTATATTGACATTTACCTCCATTTTCCCATATCTTTCTGCCCATGAAAAAAATATCTCATAAGAATCTTGACACCGTGGGCGATTTGTCCGCAAAGGAAAAACCGATCAGAGAAAATGTCTGGTGCGCAAAATACGGTTATTTTATTGATCTGGATGCCTGCCGAGCCCGTTCCCGCCAGCAAAAAAGTTGCCGCCGCTGTTATGCTTCCCTGATACAAGTACTCCTGCCTTTTTGATTTTTTTGAAAGATATTCCTGAAAATAATGGAATTTTTTACACAATAAAAAAATGTTGACAGGTATTTTCATTGTTGTTATAAGCGTAGTTAATTAATTGGTGGAAGAATTGTATGATAATCAAAACATTAAATCTTAATAACTGGTGGTGGTGGAACCTCACAGGGAGGCTTATCCGCCGCTGATTTTTTGTAATTAAAGTCAAAGCCGTGGAAAACCTCTCGGGACTCCACGGCTTTTTTGTTTTTAACTAAAAAGGCCGTGAAATTTTCACGGCCTTTTTAGTTTTCAGGGAGAAAATTATGTATCAACCAAGTTTGGCAGAATTTGAAAAGTTAGCCCAAAAGGGGAATCTGATTCCGGTGTATAGGGAAATACTGGCCGACGTGGAAACACCGGTTTCCGTATTAATGAAACTCCAAAACAAAGATCACGTCTATCTTTTGGAAAGCGTCGAGGGCGGTGAGAAGTGGGGACGTTATTCTTTTTTGGGAACGGACGCCGGAGTCGTTTTTAAAGTCCACGGCGATAAAGTCATTCTTGAAGAGAAAGGAAGAATTTCTTCCCGCAAACACAAGGGTAATCCTCTAAACGAACTTCGTGAATTGCTCAACCGTTATAAGCCGGTTTCGATTTCCGGTCTACCACGTTTTTACGGCGGAGCCGTCGGTTTTCTAGGTTATGAAATGGTGCGCTATTTTGAAAAACTGCCGCCAAGCCCGCCGGATGATTTGAATCTGGATGAGGCTGTTTTTGTCATCAGCGATTCTTTGATGATTTTTGATAACGTGCGTCATACGATCAAAGTGGTAGCGTGCGTCTATACGGAAGACACGGATTCACTGGAAGCAAGCTATAAAGCCTCGTGCCGGAAAATTGATGCGATGATTGAAACTATTGCTGCGGCAGCTTCCCATAACACAGCAGATGCTACAGGAAGTGAAGTGCATTTTGAATCCAATATGATGCCCGAACAATATAAAAAAGCTATTGAAAAGGCCAAGGACTATATAACCGCCGGAGACATTATTCAGGTTGTACTTTCGCAGCGCTTTGAAACAGCCTGCCGCTCCAATCCCATAGATCTTTACCGGGCGTTGCGTTTTATTAATCCATCGCCTTATCTTTTCTTTCTGAAACTTGACGATCTGACGCTCATCGGTTCTTCGCCGGAAGTCATGGTTCGTAAGGAAGAAGACTCCATGGAACTGCGCCCGATTGCGGGAACAAGACCAAGAGGCGAAACCGAACAGGAAGACCGCGCTCTTTCCGACGAATTGCTTTCCGATGAAAAAGAACGGGCGGAGCACGTAATGCTTGTTGATCTGGGACGTAACGATCTGGGACGGGTCGCCGAAACCGGCAGCGTTCAGGTTAATCAATATATGGTGGTGGAAAAATATTCGCATGTCATGCATCTGGTGTCCAATGTACGCGCCCAACTGGCCAAGGGCAAAGATGCCTTCGATGTTCTGGCAGCAACCTTTCCTGCAGGGACATTAACCGGCGCGCCTAAAGTACGGGCAATGGAAATTATCAACGAGTTGGAAAAGGTCAAAAGAGGACCTTACGGAGGGGCGGTTGGCTATTTCAGTTTCAGCGGCAATATGGATCTGTGCATTACCATCCGTACGATGATTATAAAAAACGGCAGGGTTTATGTTCAGGCCGGAGCGGGCATTGTGTATGACTCCATTCCCGAATCGGAGCATCAGGAATCTTTAAACAAATCCCGCGGCATGCTGCAGGCAGTGCGTCTGGCGGCAAGCGGTTTCGAAATCAAAAACGAAAACTAGGAGAAAAAAATGATTTTAATGATTGATAATTACGATTCCTTCACATTCAATATTGTCCAGTATCTGAGACAAATGGGCGAGACTGTCGAAGTGTATCGTAACAACAAGATAAAAATGGAGGAAATAAAACGTCTCAAACCGCGGGCTATTTTTCTATCGCCGGGCCCCTGCACACCTCTTGAAGCGGGAATAACGGTTGATGTCATCCGTGAGTTTCATAAAGATTTACCGATCATGGGAATATGCCTGGGACATCAGTCCATAGGCTACGCCTTTGGAGGAGAAATTGTGCGTGCCTCGCGCATTATGCATGGAAAAATTTCGCCGATTATCAATGACGGCAAAACAATATTTTCCGGATTGCCAAATCCTTTCCCGGCGGGACGTTACCATTCGCTTCTGGTCGCCAGAGATAATCTGCCCGCCTGTTTCGAAATCAGCGCAGAAACAGCGGAGGGTGAAATAATGGGACTGCGGCACAGGGATTATCCCGTGGAGGGAATTCAGTTCCATCCGGAGTCGGTGCTGACTCCTCAGGGAAAGCGCATTATTAAAAACTTCCTGAAATATACAAAATAAAGGAGCGATTAGTATGATTAAAGAAGCTATTGAAAAGGCCGTCCAGAAAATCGATGTACCGGAAGCGGAAATGATGGCGGCCATGGACGAAATCATGGAAGGAATCGCCACAACGGCGCAAATAGCCGCGTTAATTACGGCTCTGCGCATGAAAGGTGAAACAGTGGAGGAAGTCACCGGAGCTGCACGCATCATGCGTCAGAAAGCCACCCGCATCAACGCCTGCTCTTCGACTATCGTGGACACCTGCGGAACGGGCGGCGATAAACTAAACACTTTTAACATATCAACAACTGCCGCTTTTGTTGCGGCCGCAGCCGGACTCACTGTAGCAAAACACGGTAACCGCGCCGTTTCCAGCGGATGCGGCAGCGCCGATGTTCTGGAAGCGCTTGGTGTCAATATCAGCGCCGATCAGGATATTGTGGAAGAATGCGTTCAACAAATCGGCATCGGCTTTCTTTTCGCTCCAAAACTGCACGGCGCGATGAAATACGCGATTGGTCCACGACGTGAAATCGGCATCCGCACAATATTCAATATGCTGGGGCCACTCACCAATCCGGCCGGAGCAACCGCGCAGCTTCTGGGTGTTTATGATAAGAAACTCACAGAAATGCTCGCCGACGTATTAAAAAATATGGGGACAAAAAGAGCCTTTGTTGTTCATGGGCTTGATGGCCTGGACGAAGTCACCATAACAGGCGAGACACGTGTTGCTGAACTCAAAGACGGGTTAGTTCGGACATACAATATCAATCCTCTGGATTATTTCGGAAGGATTGATACGCTTGATTCCATTCGGGGAGGCGATCCCGTGGTGAATGCCCAAATTGTCAAAGATGTTCTTTCCGGGAAAAACGGAGCCTGCCGCAACGTTGTTTTGATTAACGCGGCGCTTGCGATTATTGCCGGAGAAAAAGCGGATAATATCAAAAAAGGGATAGAGGTCGCAGCCGATTGCATTGACAGCGGTGCGGCAATCAAGAAATTGCAATCACTTATTGAACTTAGCAACAGTTAAAAACATATGATTCTCGACAAAATTATTGAAACTAAAAAAGAAGAAGTGATGCGGTTAAAGAAAGAGACAACCCGGGCAAAACTACAAGAAACGATAGATTGTCTTGAACCGTGTCGCGATTTCATGAAGGCACTAAAAGGCAAAGGTTGCAATATTATTGCGGAAGTAAAGTGCGCATCGCCTTCACGCGGCAGACTCATTAAGGATTTCGATCAGGTCAAAATTGCCGGAATTTATGAAAAAAACGGCGCTGCTGCAATCTCGGTGCTCACCGACGAAAAATATTTCGCGGGGCATAAAAATTATCTGACGCAAATCAGGAAAAGTGTAAAACTGCCGCTGTTGCGCAAAGATTTTATTATTGACTTAATCCAGATTTATGAAACACGAGCAATGGGCGCCGACGCTGTTTTGCTTATCGTACGCGTTTTAGGAAAAAAACTTAAGGAATTAATTTTATTATCCAGAGAGCTTGGTCTTAGTTCTCTGGTGGAAATTCACGAAGAAAAGGAACTGGAATTGGCGCTTGCGGCCGGCGCTGAAATTATTGGAATCAATAACCGCAATCTCGATACTTTCGTCACCGATATCGAAACCAGCCAAAGGTTAAAAGTGCAAATTCCCGAAAGTAAAATTGTTGTGGCGGAAAGCGGCATCAAGGAAAGAAAAGATGTCGAATCATTGATGCGATCGGGTATTAATGCTTTCTTAATCGGGGAATCTCTTATCACAGCACCGGATATCGGCAAAAAACTGCGCGCTTTCAAGGGAGAGATTTAAAGTGACACAGGTTAAAATCTGCGGAATAACGAACAAAGACGACTCTCTTTTCGCGGCTCAGTGTGGGGCGGCGGCGCTGGGTTTTATCTTTTATCCACCCTCTCCACGTTATATAACACCTGAGGACGCCCGAAAAATAATCAGCACTTTGCCGGATGAAATAGTAAAAGTCGGCGTCTTTGTCAACGAAAAAACGGAGGAAATAAAAAGAGTAATAGAATATTGCACTCTCGATATGATCCAATTGCACGGTGACGAATCGCCGGAGTTATGCCGTCAGTTTTCGTCATCCATAGTTATCAAAGCTGTCGACTTAAGAAATGATGATGATTTGAACAACGCTCGTTGCTACGATGTTGCGGCTGTTCTGGCCGACAGTCGCCATGCCGGACTTTACGGAGGCACCGGCAAAAAAGCCAACTGGGAATTAGCCTTTGCTCTCAAAAAAATAATACCGCTTATTCTTTCCGGCGGCCTTAATGAGGGAAACATTGCCGAAGCGATAAAAACTGTGGCTCCGGCGGCGCTGGATTTAAACAGCGGCGTGGAAGTATCTCCCGGCAAAAAAGATCACGCAATGCTTGCCCGGATATTTGATATTGTTCGAGCGGCAGATGATGTGCAGGAAAATTCACAATTAATTTTTTCGAAGAGGAGAATATGAATAAAACACTACCTGACAAAAACGGACATTTCGGCATCTTCGGCGGACGATATGCTGCAGAAACTCTGATGCCCGCTCTAATCGAACTGGAGAGTGCTTATAAATCCGCCCGAAAAGATAAAAACTTCCAAAAGGAGTTTCAATGGTATCAGCAGGAATATGCAGGGCGCGTCACGCCTCTTTATTACGCCCGACGACTGTCCGAATCTTTGCACGGAGCGAAAATATATCTCAAACGCGAAGATTTGAATCATACCGGCTCACATAAAATAAACAATACACTGGGGCAGGCACTCCTGGCACGCAGGATGGGCAGGAAAAAAGTCATCGCTGAAACAGGGGCAGGACAGCACGGTGTCGCGACAGCAACAGTTGCGGCTCTTTTCGGTATGGAATGTAAAATATTTATGGGTGAAGAAGATATTCGACGACAGGCGCCTAATGTTTTCCGCATGAAAATACTTGGCGCGGAAGTTGTACCTGTGAAAAGCGGTACAGCGACTCTCAAGGACGCAATGAACGAGGCCATGCGATACTGGGTGGGTAGTGTTCGTGATACCTTTTACATTATTGGCACAACAGCCGGACCGCATCCCTATCCGAAGATGGTGCGCGATTTTCAATCGGTTATCGGACGCGAAATAAAAAAGCAAATCATGAAAATGGAGGGCAAAAATCCCGATGTGATGATTGCCTGCGTGGGCGGAGGCAGCAACGCTATGGGAACTTTCTATCCTTTCCGCAATGAAAAAAATGTGGCCATGTACGGTGTGGAAGCAGCAGGTTTGGGTTTGCATACATCCGAGCATTCGGCCAGCATCAACGGCGGCAAAGTAGGCGTTCTGCACGGAAATAAAACTTATCTGTTACAGGATGGCTACGGACAGGTGCGCGATGCTTATTCGATTGCCGCGGGTCTGGATTATCCGGGAGTGGGCCCTGAGCACGCCTACTTTCACACAACGAAAAAAGTAAAGTATGTAACGGTAACCGATAAAGAAGCGGTTGCGGCTTTTTCTTTTTTATCACGGGATGAGGGCATCATTCCCGCACTGGAGAGCGCGCACGCAATCGCATATGCCATGAAGATGGCGCCAAAAATGGCCAAAAATAAAACCGTCGTGATTTGCCTGTCGGGGCGAGGCGATAAAGACGCGCAGACGATTATAGAAAAGGGAGTTATATGCTAATGGGACGAATTGAAAAGAAGTTTGAATCTTTACAAGTTAAAAATGAAAAGGCGCTGATTGTTTACTTAACAGCCGGCGATCCTTCACTTGAGATTACAAAAAAATTAATTTGCGGTTTAGAAAAGGCCGGTGTGGATATTGTGGAAATTGGCGTTCCTTTTTCCGATCCCACCGCCGACGGTCCGGTGATTCAGGCCGCATCACAACGCGCTTTAAAAGCCGGAACAACTCTACCGGGCATACTGAATATGGTTGAACAAGTGCGCAGAGTATCTGAAATTCCCGTTGTTCTTTTCGGTTACTTCAATCCTTTTTTTACTTACGGTGTGAAAAAGTTTGCTTACGCTGCACATAAAGCGGGAGTAGATGGAATTCTGGTAGTTGATTTACCTTATGAAGAAGCAGGGGAACTAAGAACTCACACAGATGCCGCAGGCATAGATTTCATTTCTCTGATTGCTCCTACAACCGGCACAGAAAGATTAAATAAAATTGCCGCTAAAGCATCTGGGTTTATCTATTATATTTCCATAACCGGCATTACAGGCACTGCCGCGCCGAAAATTACAGATATAAAAAACGAGGTGGGGAAAATCCACAGAATAACCAGCTTACCGGTTGCCGTGGGCTTTGGCATATCGAAACCGCAGCAGGCAAGAGAAATCTCACGCTTAGCTGATGGAGTCGTTATCGGCAGCGCGGTGGTGCGCCTTATTGACGAAAATAAAAATAGCCGTAATTTAGTACGAATCGTTTCCGATTATGTGAGTGGTATTAAGGAAGTATTGCGCTGATCAGGCGCTGTGCCCAATACTTTGTTCCTGCAACATCGTACTTTGCCGGGAATATATCGGGTCATTACACTTTTATATTTCCGTCCAGACCGCCACACGATGTCGCAATAATATAAAAATGGTCAACAACATCCGCCTGTCGTGCCACTGGTATCCGGTCCTCCGCATGAACACTCGCCCCCGTTGCGCCCCAGCATGGAGTTTATTACAGCAGCAGCACAGCCGACACCGGACTGAACGAAAATGGCATTAGCAGGGCAATTAAGACTGCATGCGCCGCATTCCATACAGGCATCTCGATTTTGTATTACTACATATTTGCCGTTGGTTTTAAACACTTCATGAGGACAAACATCCAGACACATGCCGCAGCCGGTACATTTTTTTCGTCCAGATGCAAAGTGACAACGTTTTTAAGATAAACTAAATTTTTCATTTTAAACTCCTAAGAAATAAATACGGCACCAATCCACATAATAAGACCGGTAGTGGCACAAGCGATCTCCAGAGGCAGTGCCCATCTCATCTCCCTTTTAACTCCCGACAAAGAGGTGAAGGTAGAACAGCCCGTGAAATTCATCGCGAGATATCCTGATACAGCGGGAATAATAAGCACCCATGCCAGAGCCTCTATTCTTCCCGGCCATGCCAAAAGATTGATATCTCGTAGATAAAGAAAAATCAGGGCGATAACAATGCCTATCGAAAAACCCTTAATCGAAAACGCCCGTCCAGGAAGATATGGCAGCAACAGCGGATTAAGTACAGTGCCTCCGATAACAGCACAAAGTAATGCAAAAACAGCAAATAAACCATGACTTAGAGCGCTTGACCAAAACCCTGATGGCCCTCCGATACCACCGAGAACAAACAATACAGTCGCAATAATCAAAAAAGGCTTTATCGCTTCTACAAGCTCAACGGGAATCAGCACTGCTCTTTCTTTTAAAGAAAAAGTTATTAAACGCATTGGCGCGGTTGTCTTGTAATTGGCATCAAGATAAGCAGGTAAATCCTCCGCACGAATTGGTCCGTACTGAACCTTAAACCCCGAGATTTGTTTTACTTTGTGTGCCGCTACTCCCGGCGCTCCCAGTTGGGGAAGGATTAATTTCCTGTGGCTTACAATATTATTCAGATTGCTAATATTTATTCTTCTTATGAGTTCATCCGTGCCGAAAGTTCCTTTACCCGCAGCGCACCAGACGTTAATCCCTTTTGTGTCCAACACCAGAATCCAGGCAGAGCGTCCCGTCAGGGCTGATCGCAGACGGTCGAAGCTCAACTTGTAATTAGCGGAAACAAAAACAGAAGAATGATTATCCGGGGTGCCCGTTGCGTAAAGTCCGGGGTCTACTTTATAATTCATTCTGCCAACACCCCAACGCGTTTTTATTGAACCCCACCGATCCTGCCGGGTGAGTACCGAAGATACTTGTGGCAATTTGCCTGCCGGCGTATCAATTGATCCGCTGACAAAAGATTGATTCAAATCCGGAACGGTATTTTCAGATTCCGCCGTCACGGCGCCGCAATCGCAACCTGATTGCTCTTGAATTACCGGAAGTTCAAATTTATCCATTATAGTTTTCTCGCAAAATATTAACAACAACTACAACCATTGGCTGAATTTTTTATAGCCGTGATGAAAATTTTGACCGATTCCAACGCATCGGTCCTTTTTTTCGCCGGTATATTGCCTAGTACCTTCTGAAAAAAAGCTGTCAGGCAAATCAGGACTTTTTTGTGGGTTTCCCTGCCATCTTTGGTTAACGTGAACTTCACCGCCCGGGAATCATGATCCGCCTTGTCGCGCCGTATAAGCCCTTTTTTAATCAGGGGATTGACAAGCCGCGTTGTTGTGCTTTTCTCAACGGAAAGAAGTTTGTGCAGATCGGCCATGTGCAACTCTTTTTCTTTAGCCACGGCATCGAGAATCATAAACTGATGAAAAGTTACACCTTCGCAAAAAGCCTCATCCCGGCAGCAGCAGCGCATTACCTGTGAAAGTCCGCCAAATACTTCCAATAATTCACTGGTATTTTCTTTTATCTGTATCAACATGGTTGTATAGTACAACTAATATTTATTTTGTCAAGAGAAAAATGTTTTTAAATTGAAGTTTTGGTCAAAGATGGTCTCCATGTGATTCCGGGTAATTCAGTCATAACTTGCCCGCCTTGGTGTGATCTTAATGTTATCAGGTTATGAGGGGGGGGGTAAATTAGAGGAGAGCGAATGATTAATTATCCCTGTCAGGCCAGGAATAAACGGGAAGGCGATTTTCAAAGCTTGATCCGTCGGGCATCACTTCGACATCTTTACCGTCGACTTTTTTGATTTTGGTCAGCGTGGTAGGAACGTTGCGTTTTCGGGCGGTGTCAATAACCTCCGCAATGGTCTTGAAATGTTTTATATCCTCAAGTGTTATGATCTGAGGTAAAATCATATCCAGCCGTCCCTGTTCATATTGTTGTATCGCCTCCGCCGGACGAATCCACACATGGCCGGTCAGTTCGACGCCGTCATGCATAACGGCTTGATCAGACGGTGCCTGCGTCACAAAGAAACGAACATCGTAGCGCAATTCAAAAGGTTCAGGCGTAATCCAGTGTGAAAAATAAGTAATCCGGTCGAGCGGCAGAAGAAGCTCCTCCGCCGTAAGCACCTCAGAAAAATGTATTTTACCCTCGATGAGCGCTTTGCGATAATCACAAAAGCGTCGGCACTCTTCTTCCGTCCTGATCGTCACAGGCGTACCGTCTTTCTTCTGCGCCAGGAGAATTCCCACCTCTTCAAACGTTTCGCGGATCGCTGCCACCCATGCCCCCAGAGCATGGTCGAGGTGTCGCATGTCGGAAAGAATATGAGAGGCGCTTGCACGATCAATTCCCAGGATAAAGTGTTCCATCCCGGCTCCAAAATCTTCGTCCTCCACAACGCCGCCAGGAAAGACATAACAGCCTGGAACAAAGCTGCTTTTGCGGTTTCTCCGGACCATCAGCACTTCAATGTCCTTAATTGAGGCATCCGGACATGCGCGTATAAGCACTACGGTCGAGGCATCGGCGGGAATGACTTTCATATTTGTTGAACAACCTCTTGATTTGTGTTGGTGGACTTTCATACATGATCAAAGAGATTTTTTCAAGACGATTAGATAGACTGTTATCCATGATTGGCAGACCCCCACGGGCCGGTGTCCCAAAGCTTTCTTTAGTCATTTGTCTTTGTTTTTTCCCCTTGAGGAGAGTATATTAAATGGCGATGAAGACAATGAAAAAATATTTATAACAAGAATATAAGTTCCAGGTAATCGGCTCAAGAATAAAAATCGCCCTCTTTTTTTCGATAAAGATGCTAAATATCTTAGCGGCATATTCAGGTGGAAAATGGTGAAAGACGCTAATAATTTTACAGTTATTCAAATATTTCCGATAGAATTGTAACGTAAAATATAAAAATGGAAAAATAAGACTTATAGAAAGAAATATTTATCGATTTGAAAAGTATCATTTAATCAGATAAAAGAATGCATGAGGGTAAAATGAAGATTACGTTCCTGGGGACTAACGGCTGGTTCGACACTGATTGCGGCAATACGATTTGTACGCTGATAGAGACAAAAACGGCGTACATTATTCTTGATGCCGGAAACGGTATTCATAAAGCAAGCGGGTATATAAAAAAAGATATGCCGGTCTATTTATTCCTTAGTCACTTCCACATTGATCATATTGAAGGTCTTCACACACTTGCAAAATTTAATTTTAAGTCGCTTGAGATAATAGGACAAACCGGAACGAAGGTAACCATCAAAGAATTTCTCGCCCCTAAATATTCCATTCCTGTCAATAAACTGCCATTCCCCTGCAATGTGATTGACATTAAAGACGGCTGGCATAAAAGCCCCTTGAAATTCCAGGCGCTGCCGCTTGTGCACGCTTCAAAGTGTTTAGGTTATCGGTTTGAAATTGACGAAAAAATTATAAGTTATTGCACCGACACCGGTTACTGCAAGAACTCTGAAGAACTTTCCGGAAATGCCGACCTGCTTATCTCTGAATGTGCCCTGCTCGGTAAACAAACATCGAATTCCTGGCCTCACATGAATCCCCAGCTTTCCGCAAAGCTTGCATTAAAATCAAAAGTAAAAAAACTTGTTCTTACCCATTTTGATGCGGCATTATACACAACAATGGCAAAAAGAGAAAATGCACAAGCTCAGGCGCGATTTATATTTTCTGAAACTATTTCTGCTTACGACGGACTAAGAATAGTGGTTTAAAACAGCAATTATTTCTCCTGATCTCAACGCTGTTTAATGGCCGTGGCCGCCACCGTGACCACCGCCATATCCGGATTTAGATACTCCATCGTCGATATCATCGTTTTCTTGGCCCAACCTTGTGATCTGCACTTTATATTTGCAGTTTTCGTCTTTTTCATTTTTCCAGAGGATTGCACTATACTCTACCGGTATGGAGACAAATCCATAGGTCCTGCCGTCTGCTTCTATCGCATAATTGTTGAAATAACGGTAATAATTCCTTTCCATCACTGTCAATTCGTCAAGGCTTTTGATGATTTCTTCACGCGGGTAATCTGTGCAAACCTTTGCGCCTTTTTTAATAAAAACTAATCCCGCAAATGTTCCATCGGGTGCCGCTACAGGATTGTTCAATTTTATAATACGCTCATACTGACCAGCCGGAATATTTTTTACTGCCGGCATATCGACGATAGCGCCAAAACCGCCGCAGTTTATCAAGGCCAATGCATAAAACCCTGACGCTAATTTTTTGATTAAGTTTATAATTTTGTTTTTATTCATAACCGTACCTCCTTGATTAAGTTTGACTTCGACAGCAGGCGAATATTTAATAGTATCGATTCCTTACGCATCGAAGATTTTCCGCAGCTTGCCGCAGAAAACTTCAATTTTTTTCTGGATTCAGTCAGTTAATTCATCGTTGTCGTTTTTATAAATATTTTTTGAATTTAGTTTTTGATTCCCTTTAAGTAATGCTGAACCCTACAAACATTTCAACGAATCCAGGGAATAATTATCGGAGTTTTTTCTTTATAGTCAGTATAATTCTTGCCGAAACGCTTCATCAATTCCGGTTCTTCAATATATTTAAATTCAAGAATGCTCATAAAGACAAATAACGGCGTTATCAAAAATGTGAGCGTCACCGAACCGAATAAAATGCCAATCCCAATCATTATCATAAAAAGACCCGTCATCATCGGATTTCTTGAATAAGCGTAAGGACCGTCAGTAACCAATTTTGGCGGAGGATTTATTGGCACAGGAGTTCCTTTTGTTTTAAAAAATTTCCCTGCACACCATAACCATAAGCAGGAGCCTAAAATCAGTAAGGGCATGGAAATCATTATTTCCAAAGGTTTGGAAATGAATTCCGCAAATCCAAAAAACCGATCCAGAAAAAAAGAGACAAGTATCAAAAGCGATATTATACAGAAAAAGATAAAGCCGACCAGTGGGGTAAGAAGTATTCGAATTCTTTTGGTACTCGTCGCTCCCTCATATATAATATTTATAATCGATTCTCTGAGCGCTTTCATATCGACAAGACCCTTTTAAAAATATGAGGCATTATACGAAACAGGGGTGTTCTTGTCAGTAGAAATTTTCTTACGTTTGGTCCTCTCTTAAATCTCGGAGGTTTGACATGAAAATAATCGCCACTCCTCCCACTTTACTAAAGAGGAGGAAAACTGGATACCGGCCTGCGCCGATATGACAAAAGGAATGCAAACCTACAACTTTGCTATTTCTTGTTGAACGATAGCGTCCAGTTGGCTTGTAGCATCTTCCTCGGATCCGGTATTTAATATATACGCATCGGCCAGGGCAATGGGAATGGCCGTGCCATAAGCAATTTCGCGCTTATCCCGATCATCAAAAGCTTGAGGAGAATCATCTTCCCTGCCTCTGGAAACAATGCGTTCGCGTCGCAAGTTTCGTGGTGTAACGAAAGCGACCACCATGCTATCGGCCTTTTCACGAATCAGTTCAATTTCCTGCCATGACCGCATACCTTCCAGAAAACCGACGGCAACGCTGGATTTAAGAATTTCTGCCAAAGCTAATCTGGTAATGCCCATGCCATCTTCGCCCCGCAGTTCATCGGACACCTCGGAAGAATTAACGGCGTCCGCTTCCAGACCGCGCCTCTTGACTTCAGCCCGGACAATGTCGCCTGTAGCGTAATAGATCATATCCTGAGATTCAGCATAAAGACGGGCGATATTCTTGCCCGCTGCGGGCATGACCACTATAACAAATATTTTCATTTAATCCCCCCCCCCCAAATAGTTGTATATTTATAGTTCTGATTGCCACTGATCGTCCAGCATTATTTTAGCATGATACTCGCTTTTTTGGGCTAACTTTGCTGGCTGCGTCGTCGGCTTCCTCAAGTGTCAGAATACGGGAGTGTATTCCCGACAATATAAGTAGATCATTCCATTACCGGTTAGCTACTCCCTAATGGCGTGATCCACATATTCCCAAGCCGCCTTTTAAACGAAACGGTATGAAATTCATCTCAGATTTATTTTCTGCCTGATTTTTGTGCCTTCGCGATAAACAGATTTTTAAATCAGTATGTGTAGCTCATGGCGGCCCCGGCGGAAAATCTGTCTGAAAATTGTCCTTCAATATTCAGATGAAATCCTTTGATAAGTGGTATATCCAGTCCTGTAAATCCGCCAAGCATTGTCTTGTTCTTAATTGAAACATCTCCTGCCGAATATTCAAGGCCGGGAATATTGGATGCCAAAGAAATCTCTGCTTCCGAATAATAGATGTATGGACCCGCGTATAACTTAATACCGCGTGGGATGGTGACCTGAAGCCCTGCTCCGAAATTCACGTCCCAGAGATTTTTTACCTTAAGGTCGGTTGTAAAAGGCGTGCCACTGACTGTTCCCACAATATCATCCGTAAAGTTGCTGAAATAAGATGTTCCCTGTATAAAGACGCCTACTCCGAATACTTTGTTTATCGGATAAAAACCCTTTGCCCCCAAAGTGCCGAAAAATTTCCAGTTTTCCTCAAAATCACTCTTGTTTGTCGTGGTGGAAGCATCTGTGGAATTGAAAATATCAAATATTTTTAGATCAGATATCCCTATTCGTGCGTATATCTCCCAGATATTTTTTGCGCCGTAGGCTGCCTGTGAATAAATTTCATTCTGCCTTATTGTATGACTCGTATCATTTTGATATGTATCCTCATGATAAAAGTAGCCGATGGCGGTGTTTAATCCGCCGTCTTGTCTGGACACAGTTTGCAGCGGACCGAATAATCCGGATGCCGTGGCCGTCGGGCCAATCGAAAGTATTAATAATACCGTTAAAGCGATTACCGGAAAATATTTTATAATCAGTTTCCTTTTCATTTAATTTTCCTTTTCCGGTAATGCCGGATTGGCCGGCGGAGCTTGCTCTTTGGGCGGTGCGAATGATGTCCGTTTGGCTTTCCTGGCTTCTATTTTTTTCAATCGGTATTGGATGTAGGCATCGCGAAACGCCACGTAAGGATCAATCGCCGCTTCTTTCAGCGCTTCATAATCACCAATCCTCAGAGATGTAGCATTAACTTCCTCATACGTCCTCACTCCCAACCAGGCATACCACGGAGAAATGTAAGAGACAGGAGATAGAAAATAATCGCCGGCTATGCTGATTGTGTCGCGCGGACTGGAAGGTCCCAGTATAGGCCAGACGATGTAAAAACCCTGCCCCACGCCATAGACTCCCAGAGTTTGCCCCAAATCTGTGTCTTGACTTTGGAGATTCAACTCTTTGCCGGAAGAAGGATCAAGAAGTCCACCGATGCCCCAGATAGTATTTATCGTAAAACGGCCTGCTTCCGTGGCCGCACCGCTGAAATCCGCCTCAAGCAGGCAACTTAGAAAACGGGCGGGAAATCCAAGATTGGAGAAGAAGTTTTTCACACCGATGCGCGCAGGCTCAGGAATAACGGCTTTGTATCCCTGCGCGACAGGTTTGAGCGCCCAGAAATAAAGTTTATCGTTAAACTGATGCGTGACCCTGTTCACGGGTTCCAGGGGATCGGCAATTTTTACTTTTTCATCTTTAATTTTATCATTGGCGTAATCGAGATCATCTTCATCTTTATATTCATCCTTGATTGCATCAACTGATTTGTCCGGCGATTTTACCGGAATTTTATCGGCGTTGGCTGCAAGCAAAACATCTCCGGAAGAAGATGCCGCTTGCGGCATAGCGACAAAAGGCTGTTGTGATGCGTGAGCATAACCCATCGAAAGAAAAACGCATAATATAATCAAAGATGAAAAAGATTTCATGTAATGAAATTTTGCCATAATCATTATTTATCATTGCGACGCGGCTTTAAATTTTGAGGCGTTTTTCTCGCGCTGCCGAGTCATCTTTGATTAAAAATCTTAACCTGCCGGTTTTTTCTATTGCTTACTTACCTTCTTTCGCAATATCTCTAACAGTTGTTCCGGCGTATTTTTTGACAGGATATCGTTGAACTGTGTGCGATAATTTTGAACAAGGCTCACATTCTCCACGACAACGTCATACACTTTCCATTTCCCGTCTTTCAAAATCATCCGGTAAAAAATGGGAATTTCTTTAGAAGAAGTAATGATTTTCGTCTGAACCTCAGCCTGAGTATCTGATTTCATCTCCTCTTTATAGAACTCAATCTTTTCGTTTGTATAATCTAAAATTTTATCCACGTATGATTTTTCCAGCACCTGCTCAAAAAGTTTCACAAATTCAGTTTGCTCAGCGGAACTGAATCTGCTCCAGTTACGTGACAGGGTGCGTTTGGAAAATTCATTCTCATCAAACATCGCCTTGTAAATTGTCCGGAGTTTTTCCTTCTTAATTCCTTTGGCCGATTCGGCTTTAAGTTTGGGATTACGCAATACATCCAGAACATTGTTCACATTTATCTTAACAGTATCCAGCGGAGCGCCGGCGTATACCGGTTGAGTCAATACAAAAATCGTCAGTATAATAATCAATCCCACGAGTTGTTTTTTCATTTTCTTAAATCCTCCTGAATTCTCATTGCATCAATTTTGCTTTTGTTTTACATCGCCAAATGCGTATTTGCCGATGAGTCCCAATATGTCCACCGGGGCCTGAGTTTCCGTGATCGTTCCGCGAGGCCCCAAAAGCGTGCCGGCTCCTCCCGGATCAATACTTATATACTGATCCCCCATCAGGCCCTCGGTTTTAATGGAAGCGATGGCATCATCATAAATCTTTACGCCTTTTTTGATTTTTATTTCCACAACAGCTTTCTGATTTTCCTGATCCATTGTGATTTTTTCCACTCTGCCAACCTCAATACCCATAATATCCACCGGATTGCCTTCTCTCAGGCCGGTAACAGAAATGAACTTGGCTGTTATGATATAAGATTCATCCTGGAAAAAAGAAACTTTGCCCAGTTTTACGGTCATGTACCCGATACAGAGCAATCCCAGAAAAACAAAGATGCCCACTATGGTTTCGACTTTGTATGTTTTCATTTGTTTACTCCTTGGCGGCGCATCGCAAACGCCCGATTTCTTTTTGTTGAGCTTTGGCCGATTCGATAATAGACTCTATTTCGGCAACAGGCTGCCCTTCGGCAATGCCAGCCCGGATGGCGAAATCAACACATTTATCCGAAGGCGCACGCTTTTGAGCTTCCGCCCAGATATCGCTTATTCCACGTTTGTGGAAATCATCAACAAATTCATTCATAATTTTTTCAGCTTCCGCCGTATCTGAATAAGGAAGCACCGTAACAAATTCATTGGCTTTATTGCGGGTGGAAAAACCGCCTATGGCGCCAAAATGTTTATCAATATACAAGCCCATCGCGTGAATTATTTCCTGCGCCGTATCGTGTCCGAGGCCGGCAACGACTGGATCCATATCCGAAAGTGTAAAAACCGCGACGCAGTAATTTTCGTCAGACTGTCCATGCCTCAGCTGGGCATAATTCAGAACTTTAAACTTTCTTCTGGAATAAAGGCCCGTCAGTTCTTTCTGCAAACCTTCCAGGCTATTGATAACTTCATCGGTGAAAGGATGATTGAAATTGCCCAGTTCCTCGGGAGTGCCTTGAAAAACGATGGATTTATCATAGAGAGCAAGAATCCGGTTGGATATAAAATAAACATCCGGAATCTCGTGACTGACCAAGATCGCCGTAAAATTAAATTTTCTCTGGTACTGGGCAATCATGCTCAAAATAGCGTTTTTCCGGACGGGGTCCTGGCCAGTCGTGGGTTCGTCAAACAAAACTATTTGAGGATCGGTGATCAGCGCACGCGCCAGCGCCGCCCTTTTTTGCATGCCTCCGGACAGTTCCGATGGATATCTGTGAATAGCATCGGTAAGCTCCGTCAGTTCGACTCTCGCCATAACCCTGCGGTTAATTTCCGCTTTTTTCAAATTTGTCGTCTCCCTCAGAGGCAGGGCGATGTTATCATAAACAGTCAGAGAATCAAATAGAGCATTGCCCTGAAACATGTAACTTATTTGACGCAGAGAAGATGATATTTCGGATTTCTTCATTGCAGATAAAGACTTGCCGCGAAAGAGAATTGTCCCTTCATCGGGATGAAGCAGACCGATAATATGCTTAAGCAGAACGCTTTTCCCTGAACCGGAGAGACCAATAATGGTGGTAACCTGCCCTTCATATATTTGCAAGTTCACGTTCTCCAGAACCGTGTGCGATCCGAAGCGCTTGGTTATATTTTTGAATTCAATCAATGGTGTTGTGTTCATAAATTTCTCTATATCAAAAGCAGTGAGGTCACCACATAATCCGAAACAAGAATCAACACGCAGGAGGTCACAACGGCAGAGGTTGTCGCGAGACCCACGGCCTTGGCACCATGGCTATCCTTGCGTATGTGCACAAAATATCCCTGATAACAGCAGACTGTGGCAACAATAACCGCAAATACTATCGCCTTGATAAAACCGTCGGTGAGGTCATCCATATCCACGTTGGCTTTAATGCTGTGGGAATAAACTCCGGCATTCAATCCCAAAAGCATGACGCCGCTAATATACCCCCCGATAATGCCGATAAAGTCAAACACAGCCGTGAGCAGTGGAAAGCTGATGATTGAAGCGATAATTCTCGGGCTGATGAGATAGCGGAACGGATCAATACGCATGGTATGCAGAGCATCGATCTGCTCCGAAATACGCTGAATGCCTACTTCCGCCGTGATGGCGGATCCTGCTCTGGCCGTAATCATAATCGCCGTGAGAACAGGCCCCAGTTCCCTGATCAGGGAAAGCGAGACCAGCGCACCCAGTCCGCCCACTGCGCCGAACTTACTGAGCGCATGGTATGATTGCAAACCCAAAACCATGCCGGTAAACAGGCCCACCAGAATAATAATCGTTGTGGAACTGGCTCCAATATAATAAATTTGCTCTATAACCTTGGGAAACTGTTTGGTCCGAAATGTTTTCCAAAGTGCCATGACAAGGAAAATCATTGCCGTGCCCAAAACGTTAATCCAGCCGATTACCTTTTCTCCGATAAAGGTGAATGGCTGTGTCAGGAAAATCTTCGGCAGATATTTCCCATTGTTTTCCAGACTCTGCTGATTATTTTCGTTCTCAGCCATCAAACAAAATCCCCTTGTTGATTTTTATTAAATCACTTCCGGTGGAAAGCTTACATATTTATCGGAATTCGTCAATTGTTTACTTAAGTTATTCCCGTCAAAAATTCTTTTATTAGTTTAGCAACTTCTTGCGGTTTCTGCATGGGAATTAAGTGTCCGGCGTCAGGAACAGATTTGTAAGTTCCATCTTTTAACAAAGATATGGCTTTTGGCAAATCAACAAATTTTTTGTTGGAACTTTTTTCTCCTTCAACGACAAGAACCGGACAGGTCAATTCTTTAATCAGCGGCCAGGGATTAGTGCTCTTGCCGCCCATAAACATTGCGGCTTCATTTCTCGGAGAGCAGGCAAGTTTTAACTCTCCTGCCTGTTGTTTCTCCATACCGTATTTCAGATAAAATTGCAGAATCTGTTCGTCCCATCCGGCAAAAAGTAATTTTGATTTCAAATATTCCATGGCTGCGTTTTCATTTTTCCAACTGTTTTTCCTTTTTATAGACTGCGAAGCGAGAGGATGATCTTTCAGCTTGATATCCATCGAGTAAAATTCTTCCGGAAGAAAAATTGGCTCAATCAGAATCATGGCGCGCGGCTGCATGCCAAATGAAGCGGCGGCAATAGTGAGCACTGTTGCTCCCATCGAATGCCCGACGGCCAGATGATTTTTAATGTTCTGCGCACTGCATAAAACAGATAAATCTTTGGCGATAATATCCCAGGCAAGACCACCTTTTTCAGGATCGCAATCGCGATAATTGCAAATATAAGGCACCCATGCCTGGTTGGGCGGCGTTAAATCTTCTATTATCGGATGCCAGAGCCATGGCAGGAAACCGGTGGCATGAGCAAAAAGAATTTGCGGCGTTCCTCCTTCGTAATAAAGGTACGGCAATTCCGCACCGCCAACATCCTGCATCTTTAAAGGCGGGATTTTTCGTTTGACGGTATTTTGATTAAGATATTGCGACATAATGGATAAACCGCATCCAGGGAGAGGCCTGTCGGCTGAATTCCCGGTAAATATATTTGTTTACAGCAAAAAAAATCGTTTCAAAAAATAAATACAGCCACAGCAATAACCGTAGTGAATTTATTATCTTTACAAATCGTGGATTGAGTCACATTAAGAGTTCGGACTATTTTGCCGCTGATTTTAAAAATTTCTTTTTTCTCGTCCCAGCTTTCATCTACATCGAAATCAATACCCAAAGTGGAGGCCAGCATGGCCGCAGCCAGATCTTCCGCGTAATCGCCCGCCTGCTTTTCGTTCTGGCCGTAAGCGTGATGTTCGCTGATGTAACCATAAGATGATTTGTCGGCAGGAATGGCGCAGCCAACCGATGCCGCCATAAGTCTTTTCCGTTCGTTGGTGCAACAACGGCTCATCACACAATAGGTAATGGCACCGGGCGTTAACTGCTTTAACCCTTGTGTTTTGGAAATCATTTTACAGCGCGGCGGGAATATGCTGGACACCTGCACCAGATTGCATTTTTCTATTCCGGCATCGCGTAAGGCACGCTCAAAAGAATGCAATTCATCTTTGTGCGTGCCCACGCCTTTGGTAAAAAATATTTTTTTGGGCACAAAGCTATCCATTTTTTTATCTCCTTATCTTTTCGTGAAGAGCAAAAGGCTTTATTTTTTATCCGGTTCCCGACCTGTTATTCAATTTCGCAAGAGCCTCCATAAACAATAGATACTTTCCTGTGGCACACTGTTGTGTAGGGTCAACTGGGTTTACCGTATATTTTTATATGATCAGCCATATTTTTCCTCTGAATTAGTGTTTAAATAAATTAATTTATTTTCATACTAACCGGATTTATAACTTATATCAGTGTTCAACTTCTTATGCCACAAAATTATTTATAAAATACTTAAGCAAATATTATTCGTTTAATCTTGCCCTAAATATAAAAAAAGACTATAAAAGGCCATAAATTTAAATTAAGGCATTTTCCGTGAAAATAAAAATTTATTATTATATTTTAGTACCCTTACTGTTCTGGGGGTGTTTGCAGACACCGGACACAATAAAAGACGTAAGAGATTTACCTCAGGATCACACAGCCTATTTAATAAACGATACTACCCAAAACGATACTATCCAAAATAATACTATCCAAAAGGAAAAATTTCTTCTTCCCGTGGAATTTCAGGTTAAGATGAATGAAGATTATGATAAAATTTACTTTTCGGTCTGGCATAATCTTCAGCCTGCCCATGCTTCATCAGAAAAATTATCTTTCATTTTTAAAAAATTCGCCGCTAATCCCGGCTACGGCGAAAATAAAAAAAAGCATTCGGCAGCATGGTTAAAAAAGCTTCGGCAAAACGCGTCTTTAGAAAATTATCCCAACACTCTGCAACGCGCGATTACAACGAGAAATACAAGTCTTCGAATGCTTCCAACGCAAAGCCCTCACTTTTATAGTTCTGAGGGAGACATCGCCGGTTGGCCTTTTGATAATCTGCAAATATCTTCTGTGACCTCAAACACTCCTATTATTATATTTCATCTCAGTGCGGATAAATCATGGGCGTTGGTGGAAACCAGTTTCGCTTTTGGGTGGATGCCTGTTGAGGATTACGCGCGTGTGGACGACAATTTTATTAAAACTTGGGAATCCGGTCGTTATGCCGTTATTATCAAGGACAAAATTTCTATTTTTGATGCCGATGGCAATTTCAGTCTCAGAACATCCATCGGACAAATATTTCCTTTAGTCAATGAAATGGAAGATAAACTGGAAATACTTATCACGACGACGGATAAAAACAATGACGCGGTAATTAAGCGCGGATTCGTCTCCCGTCAGGTGATCGCGCCCAAGCCCCTGCCTTTGACATACGACAATGCGGTGAAAATCGCCAACGAGTTAATTGACGAACCCTATGGCTGGGGCGGGCTTTATGGAAATCGTGATTGTTCCGCAATGACTAGAGATTTTTTCGCTCCTTTTGGCATATGGTTGCCAAGACACTCCGAAGATCAGGCAAAAAAAGTTGGAATTTATACAAACTTACAGAATCTTGATCCCGAGCAGAAGGAAAAAATCATCCTGGAACGGGGAATTCCCTACTTGAGTCTCCTTTGGCGCAAAGGCCATATTATGCTCTACATTGGCCAACAAAACGGACGGGCGCTTATTTTTCATAATATCTGGGGTCTGAAAACAATAGATTTTACCGGCAAGGAAGGCAGAAAAATCATCGGTAAGGCTGTCATCACAACACTATATCCCGGAGCAGAATTATATAGCCTTGATCCGAAGGAAGGCTTATTAATGAAGACCATTTCAGGAATGACTATACTGATGCCTGAAAAACTAAATTAACAAAGACGGCAAAATGATTTGATTTCTCAGGCAAACGACAATTAGAAAAGATGCCTGTTGTTCCAATGATACGTTATAGACTTCTTTGTTTAAGGCTGTTATGCATAAATATAAAATTATTCTCGAATACGATGGAACCAATTACCGCGGATGGCAAACACAAAAAAACGCTAAAAGCATTCAAGGTACTTTGATAACAGCGGCGCAAAAATTTTTAGGCATACCCGTAAAAGTTCAAGGTGCCGGAAGAACTGACGCCGGAGTGCATGCTTTATCGCAAACCGCCCATCTGGAATCTTCCAGAAATGTTCATCCGGAAGCTCTGCGCATCGGAATCAATGATAACTTACCGTCAAGCATTAATATATTACATGTGGAAAATGCTTTGCCGCTTTTCCACGCCCGTCATCACGCTCTTAGCCGAAGTTATCTATATCTAATTTCAAAAAGGCGCTCCGCTTTCGGCAAACGGTATGTCTGGTGGATAAAAGATAAACTTGATTGCAAAAAAATGAAGCAAACGCTAGGCATTTTTCAAGGCTTCCACGATTTTGTTTCCTTTGCGGACAAAAGAATGGACAAAGAAGCCTCAACAAAGGTTAACATTGAAGGATTGTGGTTACAGGAATTTGACGATATCATTGCTATACGCATAGTCGGTTCTCATTTTCTCTGGAAAATGGTGAGGCGCATAACAGGAGTAACTGTAGAGGCCGGCCGTAATAACCTAACCAAAAGCGATGTTGAGAAAATGCTCCTTTCTTATTCAGAAATACCGGCAAGATTCACTGCACCGCCGTCCGGTCTTTTTCTGGAAAAAGTATTGTATGAAGGCGACAAACTACCGGAAATCAAACCGTTAATTTCTTTGTCTTAACAAATAAATTTAAAAGAAAAATACATATCAGCCGCGCAAATATCCGAATATTAGCCTTCACATGGTTCGATGTGAATGGTAATGTAGCTTACAGGAAATTTTTTTTTGATATTCTGTTCCAATATTTTGGTAATATTATGAGAATCAAGCACAGTCATTTGTTGGGCGACTGTAATATGAAATTCTATAAAACGAACATTACCTGCTTTGCGTGTCCGCAATTGGTGAAAGCCATTAATTGCCGGTTGATGATTGATTATATCGCGGATATAATCCTCTTCTTCCGGCGGCAGTTTAGCATCTATTAAGTCGCGGATGGAATTAACAGTCAGATGATAAGCGGCGCGCAAAATAAGAGAGGCGACAAACATGGCGGCAACGGGATCAATCCAATTCATGTTGTGCGCGGGAAAAAACTCATGTCCAATCCAGATTATTCCCAGACCTGCCATAACACCAGCCGAAGTATAAACATCCGTGCGCAAATGCCAGGCGTCCGCCTGCAGGGCAATGGAATCAGTTTCTTTGCCTGTCTCGAAAAGCTTTCGCGAAACAATGTAATTAACAACTGAGGAAAATAACATGACCATAACGCCCCAACCGGCGTTTTTTATGACCTGTGAGGAAAGTAATTTCTGCAAAGCTTCAAATAAGATCCAAAACGCCCCGATAAAAATAAGCAAAGCTTCCATAAAACCGGATATATTTTCTATTTTCCCGTGGCCGAATGGATGACGATCATCAGCAGGAATGTTGGATGTTTTCACACAAAACATGGCAATGACTGCCGCCAGCAAATCCACTCCCGAATGAATCGCTTCCGATATGATCGAAACAGACCCGGTGAGAATACCGACAATGATTTTGAATAAAACCAAAAAAGAATTGGAAGCAACTGATAACATTGCAACTCTTTCTTTGCGCCGCTGCATATTCATCACTTCAGTTCTCCAAATTTCTTGTTTATTTTTTATACCATGTCGCAAAGAATCAACCTCAGTAACGAGAAGGTTCCAAAGGCACATTACTGATACGTCGAGGAAACCGACGACGCAACCGACAAAGTTAGCCAATGATCGTAAACGCGTCCCGCAAAAAAGCGCATAACAAATAAAGTTTTTACCTTACCGGCAATTACCATCTGCAAGATAGCAACTTACATTCGACTTGGTTTGTTTATATATCATAGACATTGCATTATTTAAACTCTTTAAAGATTATTGATTCCCTTTGCAATCAGATAAATATGTGATAGGAAACACATCTTGATTTTGTTTGTAAATAATTAAATATATGAATAAAAATAAATTTCTTACCTATTTTAACAATACTTCGGCAAAAGATTGGCAGGACTGGCGCTGGCAATTTAGAAACCGCGTAACCCGAATAAAAACCCTGGAACATATCCTTGGAAAAACGGATTTATATAAAGATAAATTAAAAGAAGTAATATCTGTTTATCCTCTGGCGATAACTCCTTATTATTTATCGCTCATGCAAAACAATAATATTAACGATCCGATTCTCGCTCAATGCGTTCCCGATTTGCAGGAAATCTCCTGTCTGGAAACGGCGACACAAGATCCCCTGGAGGAAGACTCCCACATGCCGGTACCCAAGCTCGTGCATCGCTACCCGGATCGCTGTCTACTCATTGTTACTGAAACCTGCGCCACTTACTGCCGGCATTGTAACCGCAAGCGTCTCTGGTCAAAGCCTAACCATATAAGTTTAAAAACATTATTTCAGAAAATGACTCACTATCTTGCCCAATCACCGCAAATCAGGGAAGTGATTATTTCCGGCGGTGATCCACTGATTTTCGATGATCATATTTTAGAAAATCTCTTGTCTTCGTTGCGAGCCATTCCGCATATTGAAGTTTTGCGTGTTGGCAGTCGCATTCCTGTTGTTATGCCTATGCGTATTACCCCATCACTTTGTAGAATACTCAAACGCTACCGGCCTTTATGGTTTAATACTCAATTTAATCATCCCGCAGAAATCACGCCCGAATCCAGACGCGCCTGTAATATGCTGCAGGAAGCTGGAATTCCCGTCTCTAACCAATCGGTTTTACTCAAAGACGTTAATAATTCTGCGGAGGTAATGAGAACCTTACTCTACGGTCTGCAAAAGATATCTATCCGTCCGTATTATCTTTTTCACTGCGATCCGGCCAAGGGCTGTGTACACTTTCGCACTGATCCGAAAGCGAGCATTGCCTTGATGGAAACAATATGGCAGCAATGTTCCGGACTTTGCCTGCCTCAATATGTTCTAGACGTACCCGGGAGCTCGGGCAAGATACCTTTAAATGTAATGTCTGGAGCAATAAAAAATGATTTTAAAAAACATCAACATTTTTTTGACAAGTTCAAATAAATAGAATAGAGAAACCAAAGAGCAAAACACTCAATTTTGTTACATTAAGCAAGTAAGGAGATATTTTTATGATAATACCAGCCAGTGAGTTAAGAAAAGGAATAAGGCTGAAAATTGATAACGAACCGTATGTTATCACTGAATTTAATTTTGTCAAACCGGGCAAGGGACAGGCTCTGTATCGCACCAAGCTTAAAAACATGGTCACCGGCAGCCAGTTTGAACGGTCATTCCGTTCAGTTGATACGTTTGAAACCGCTGATTTGCGTGAAAAGAAAATGCAGTATCTCTACAAAGAAGGGGATAAATACTGCTTCATGGACAATGAAAACTACGAGCAGATATATTTAACTGAAGCTCAAGTCGGCGACGCCGTGAATTTCCTGATCGACAACATTGAAGTGGAAATTCTTCTTTTTGAGGACAACCCTATTGGCATAAGCCTGCCTAATTTTGTCGAACTGATCGTTACGGAAGCCGAACCGTGGGCTAAAGGAGATACCGCCGCCGGCTCAACAAAACCCGTGAAAGTGCAAACCGGCTATACGATTCTCGTGCCAACCTTTGTTACCGAAGGTGAAAAAATCAGAATAGACACTCGCACGGGAGAATACCTGACCAGAGTTAAAGGTTGAAACTTTTCCAAAATGCTCACGTGCTGCGTTACGTTTCAGTTTGCCCCAGCGTTGGCCCAGACAGACTGATTGCGATCAACAGTGATTGACCCCACTTTTTATACTTCGCGCGCCTTGCCCCTGAAATATTTTGAGAAGCTGTATAAAAATATGAGCGAATTTCATCAAGACGATCATTTCTATCTGGCACGCAAGTCGCAGACTCTGCAGGTACGCGCCAAGCTAATTCAAAACATTCGTCTCTTTTTTACCCGTTATGGATTTCTGGAAGTAGAAACTCCTCTGAGAATCCCATCACCCGCGCCGGAGGAAAATATTGAAGCGTTGCCTTCGGGAAACTGGTTTTTACAAACATCACCGGAAATTTGCATGAAGCGGCTGCTGGCCGCGGGTTATAATCGCATTTTTCAAATCAGTAAATGTTTCCGCGCCGCCGAAAGAGGAGATAAACACCTGCCTGAATTCACCATGCTGGAATGGTATGTCGCGCAATACGACTATCATCAATTAATGGATCAATGCCAGGAGTTGATTAAGTCTTTAGCCGGGGATATGGGTATTGTCCGGGAATTTATGTGGCAAAACAAAAAAATAAATCTGGCCCTACCCTGGGAGAGAATTTCCGTCGCGAACGCCTTTTTAAAATATGCGCCTGTTACTCTGGAAGAATCGCTGGCTCAAAATGAATTTGATGAAATATTAGTTGATTACATTGAACCCCGTCTGGGCATCAACAGGCCGGTATTTCTTTATGACTATCCGGCAGAGCTTGCATCCCTTGCCAAACTAAAAGAAAATAATCCGGCCATCAGCGAACGATTTGAGCTTTATATCGCCGGGCTGGAAATAGCCAATGGTTTTTCGGAATTGATCGACGCGCGTGAACAGAAACAACGCTTTGAAGAGGCTTTGAGAACGCGCGCCGCGAAAAACCTGGCGCGCTACACCATGCCGGAAAAATTCCTCCTTTCACTTGATGCTCTGCCGCCATGCGCCGGCATTGCTCTGGGTATTGACCGGCTGGTTATGATCTTTGCAGGCAAAGAAAAGATAGATGATGTGGTCGCCTTTACGCCGGAAACGCTCTGATAAACTACTCCAATTTTAAATCAAAGCGATATCTTTGTTTACCGCATCACTACTCTATGATATGAGCAGATGCGGATATCTGGCAAGAAATTAAGAATGCCCCCCGTGGGTTGGAAGAAGCATTCTTAATTTCTTCTCTATCCACCTCAAACTGTCTCAGGGTGCAATAAAAGATACCTCTGCATAGGAGGTACCATTAGCGCAGTAACTGGTGCCTCTTACTTGTACATATAAATAATAGGTGTCCCCTGATGTAAGAACAGCAGCAGGAGTAGAACCATAATTAATAGAATTGCCTGATGTTTCAGGTGATTCCCACATTAGATTGTAATTACTGTCCTTTACTTGCACGACATAACCTAATGCATCAGTGACCCCGGTCCAATAGAAGGTTAGAATCTTTGTCAGAGGATCCTTATTATAAAAGGGGTTTGGGAATGTGGGCCAATCCACAAAGCAAGATCTCTCATCCCACTTGTTGTCCGGATCACTTATTATTACAGTAAACGTGTAGGTATAGGGCGGCGTCTGCAAGAATGAGGTGAGATCTATAACACCCCCGGGACGCGTTCCATTAATATTCCATTCACCCGCCGCATTGTTATAAGTAAGGATCTGCGAACCCGATATACCCGGACCAGTTACACTTACAGAAATTGCCTTGGGGGGTTGCGGATCCTGATAACTAAGCGAGACGTGATAATCGCCGGAAATGATCTCTGACCGCGTATAGGCGCAGGCGACAATATTCTCGGCCAGCGAAATCGAACCGGTGGTAGCGTTTGTAGCCGTAAATGTAGCCGTATATTTATTTCCTGATTGATCATATGCCGTCCACACTCCTGCGGGATCGTTTGCTGTCCCTTTTGTCCTCGTCCATATCATCATACCCAGCCATGCAATCTCATCACTAGGCCATTGAATTGTATTTGGCCATGTCATGGTGTAGTTTGTTATCGTCACAGACGACTCAGCATCCGTGCCCGCTTGCGGCCAGTTACAGGGAACAGTTTCCGGTGTCCATGTTATGGTTAGCTCACCACCCGTCGGCGTCGTGGGATCCCATGTATAAGTACCTGTCGCGGAACCCGCTGCTGTGTAAACAGAAGAAGACACGAAATTTATACCCGTAACACTCGCGTTACCCACAGGTACAGATTGATTGTAGGGGTTAAACTTATAGCCCGCAAGATAGGGTTTTACAATATATGTGTTGTTACCGATATCAGTACTTCTGAGAGTGTAGTTCCCATCAGAGTCTGTTGTGGTTGTCGTTAAATTGAGATCGCTCAATGTGAGTGTCACATTAGCTGCTACAGCACCGGTGACCGTCCCGGAAATACCGTAACCGGAGTGTGTTGATGTAAAGTTGATTCCTGTGACACTTGCTCCGCTGACAGCAACGTTTGTACTGGTCGGGCTAAACGTATAGCCATCAAGGTAGGGGGTTACTGTGTAGTTTCCGTTTTCCTGATTCGAAAAGCTATAATTTCCGCTTGTATCGGTCGTTGTAGAAGCTGTTGCGGCGCCTGTCAGGTTAATCGTTACACCTTTTTTCACATCCCCTGATACCGTTCCGGAGATAACGGAGGTGGCCGACTTTTTCTCACAACCAATCACCGTTATAAACATGATGATAAGAAAACTTAATAAAACCGGAGTTGAAATTCTCCCTATATTCATGCTTAATCCCCTTTCGTTTAAAATGAAGCTAAAATAATCGTATGGTTTTTAACCTGCCTTAAAAAAATGAATGGATATCATCAAGGCGTCCAGCAAAAGTCTGACGAAAGTGCTTTATGACAATATACTGGATAAAATTAATCTTATTAGTTAACGTTAACCCGTAAGATTAAAATTGTCAATCCTCAAAAGAGCCGTAAAACTGATCATAAAATTTTTATTTATTAATAGATATCCCTCTTGGAATTGACTGTTTGGTTATGATTATTACGGATAAAGTGATTTCCTTCACAAGAGGATTTTTTTGACCGCTTACCCCGTATCCATGTTCACAGGAATCAATAAAGTCAATAATTTTTTAACTAAAAGATATATTGACAAGGCCGCTTTTTTCCTTTAGTTTACGTTACAAATTTAATTCCCTTTTGGAGATCAAAAAGTGAAAGACATTGGCTCTTTAGATTTAAGCGGCAGTTTTAACGGCAGTCTTTTAAGTATGGTACTGGACGCCGGAGTGGTAGTTAAATTTGTTTTGCTGGTGCTCTTTATTTTTTCCGTTGTTTCATGGGCAATCATTTTTCTCAAATATAACTATTATAGAAAGATCAGAAAAGAAAATGAGAGTTTTGATGAAGATTATTCACGCAGTTCCAATCTCTCTGCCATTCTTCCTGCGGCAAAAAAATATTCTTATTCCACCACCGCGGAAGTTTTTCGCGTCGGCTACACAGAATTAACAAAAATAAACAAACAGGAGCATCAAGCTGTACAGGGAAACGACGAAATTAGTCTTTCCTCTCTGGACAATTTGGAACGTTCCATGAACAAGGCCAGCAATACGGAAATGACCAAGCTCGAAAGCGCCCTGGGTTTTCTGGCAACAACCGGTTCGGCCAGTCCTTTCATCGGTTTATTCGGCACGGTTTGGGGCATCATGGACACTTTCAAAGGAATCGGTGCTCGCGGTTCGGCAACTCTGGCCGTTGTCGCTCCCGGTATTTCAGAA
>Ga0326728_10005097_pt1 | contig 37697 bp, 24 predicted proteins | sample MB3enrmetagenome_FD_207602 | JGI IMG/M metagenome (GOLD analysis project Ga0326728, IMG submission 207602) | Lab enriched peat soil microbial communities from McLean, Ithaca, NY, United States - MB31MN | ecosystem: Environmental > Terrestrial > Soil > Wetlands > Peat | place: USA: New York...
AGCAAAATTCCACCACCCCCGACCACCCGCCCGCACCCGCACCCGAGTAGCACCTGTGCTTCACGTAGCGCTCACGATAAACCGACAGTCATCAAGACCAGGACATGCAAGGAAGACGAACTGGCAGGGCTTGAACGAAGGAGGTCGGGTAAACGCACTAAGACATCGCCTCAACTTCCAGGCTAGCATCAATTTGTTAGACTCTCGCCTCGCGCTTGACTACATGATGCCCGGATGAAATTCGGCGGGAATAAACTGTCTGATCATATCCCACCACTTGGGGGTCGCGTTCTTCGTTGGGGCGCGACCGTACTTCATAATCCTAAAGCAAATTCTTCGAAGAGTTTTGAATGAATCATCAATTTCATTCCGTAAAAGGCCCCCTCTTCCGCTCGTAAGTGCGTCATAGGCGGCAAGGATAAGAGAGCTGGCCATCAAAGTCGCAAGCGCATTGTCAACTGCTCGCACTCCCTTTGGGAAAGCAGTCGCCAGGTTTTCTCGCTCTTTATAGCAATCTATCGAGTTCCAGATCGGGGCGTCAAGGCCCTCGTCAGCTTCAGCTTTAGACTTAAAGAGCAGAGTGGCGGCGCCAATTACTGCTAGCCCTATGTGTGGCACTTGTTCATTCGGTAATTCCAACCCTCGCAAATTATGGGAGGCGAAATTTCGGAAATGCGCAAGCGCAAGCTTCACAGTCTTTCGGGTTCCGAGGGGTTCTATTGCTAAACCCACTGAGCGACAGATGGTCGCGCTGTCGCGGACCAACCGATCCCTCGAAGAGCTTCCGAGCCGCAGGGAGTTTGCGAGAGTGTTTCGTACAGCCAAGATTTCCGCACGAAGGTTCCAGTACAGTTCATCGAGATTTCTCGCCTCGCGATCCCTATTGGGACCCTCCGTCGGTGTGAAATTCTTGCGCGCTTGTGCAAGGGACACAAGGCAGTCACGAAGCATCTGATATGCAGGATGCAAGTAAAGCCAAATCCCCTCTAGTAGATTGAAGGATAAATATCTTTGATCGAACCTCGTTGGTTTAGTTAGGTACAAATCCGCGCCCGCTGCGTAGGCTCTCCGTTCGCTAATCTGTTGCTGAGAGCTCGTGAAGGCTAGCAATGGAACTGCGCTCTCGTTCGCAACGCTCAGATCATACATTTTCCTGGTTAGCCACAGCCCGCTCAACTCCGCGGAAGTGGTCTTGTCGGGCTCGATCAATCGCAAATCTACAATCAACATAGAGGCATTGGTCATGACTTCGACCAGATGATCTTCTGCCCTGGCGCTGAGCTTCTTGGATGCCAGGCATGACTTCAGTTCCGAACCGCTTTCCAAGGCGAAACCGTCCTTCCAACACCGTTTTCCGTTAACATCAGTTAGAATGCCATCCCATACTTTCTCCCAGAGTTTAATATCGTCATCGAAAACGACAACTCCAAGGGGGCCATGATCGTGCAAGGTTAACCGTCGCCGAATCTGCTCCTTTAAGTCTCTGGGTGAGGATATAGGCCTAGACTCTGGGTTGGAGGGTGCGCCTAGCTGTTGGTTGAAAATCCCGGTTAAAGCTGGTGCGGATATCGAAATCAGCGACATTTCGGATCGCAGCTTTAAGTCGGAGGCGATGATCATTGGCCCGATCCGGTTGCCTAGCTCATGCCGACCAGCCTCGAAGGTAGCCAAATCCGGCATTAAGTATCGTCGCAACTCGGCGTCTGAGGACAACACGGCCCAATTCCTTGACTTGACCGCGTCATCGAGCTCACTGGGAAGAGAGACCCTCACGCTGGGGGCCATAGAGAAGAGCAGGTCTGGATGCGCAGCTGGAATCCTAGCTTTCGGCATCCAAGTGAATAGTGCAATGGGAGTTCGCCAACTGCCCAACCAGCGCTCGCGGTAGTGGTCGAGGGCGAAATAAGGGTGGTTCCGCAAGAGACGAAGCGCTTTGGCAACTGTTCCCGGCCATAGAACCTGCCTTTTGTGCGCACCGACCACGGCGTCGAGCATGACAAAGACTGCCTCTATTCCTGAAGCTAATCCCTGTGCCTGGATCTCGTCGCTTTTCCGCTGAGGATTCTCAGTTTCACGCGATGTGGGTGTCAGCCATGGCAACACAAGATCATTGAGAAAGTGTTTCCATTCACAGTGGTACCACGCGTTTCCTACTGAAACGCAAATTCCTAGCTGCAGTCTCTCGATGCTGCATCGGTCGATTTCGTTCCAGAAATGAACAGGGCGCACGCCGACGGCGGTCGGCCGCTTTGAGCCCAACGCAACTTCAAAGGTCACTACGTCGCCTTCGCGCACTACCTGCGACGCAACGTCTTCAATTGCCGAACTGTGGACAAAAAGGTCCTCTTCAGTCTTACGGCTGATGAAACCGTAACCCTTCTCAGAATTGAACCACTTAATTACGCCTACTTCAGGCATCTCCATTACCACCTGCGACTATTGGTTGTTGTTTGCTGGGACAGCCTGCGTCACGCAATAGTCTCGAGCACGGAAATGGCTGACCCGACCCCGGCTGCTGGCTCTGTGTGCAGTCGTGCTTCATTCCCGTCTGCGTCGCTTCTCTTGACTCGCAGTCCTTCTTCTGAGCGAAGTTTTCCCCCTCTGTTTCGCGTTACTTCTTTTCCCGTCTGCGCCAGAACGTGTGGCGTTTCTTTCCTCCGCTGCACTCAGCGCCCTTGGCGTTGTATTGGGTCCGCCTACCTTCTTTCTCTTAATTCCAGATCCCACGGCTGAGCTTTCAATGGTTGATTTACTGAGAACCGATTGTGTCGCCTCGACCCACCGTTTGATGTTCTCCCTGTTGCGAGGCCACGCTTGGTCGCGCAGCCAATCAACCTCCTCCGCGAGCAAGAGGCTAGCCAATTTGGCCGGCTCGTACGAGGCTAACCAGCACTCTCTTCTAAAGTTGACCGCCTTGGAGGGGTACCGTTTTCCTTCAGATTCTGCTCTACTTCGTGCATAGTCTCCACGTAGTCGCCCGATGAACTCGAGAGGATCCCATTCGAGCACCTCGCGTCGGACACCGCTAGTTAATAATAGCGTGGCGACAGCGACCCTTCGGGCAACTAGCACGGGTGCGACATCAGCGAATTGTGGGATTTGAACTCGTTCCTGAATGAACCCTAGGAAGGCCTTGTTGCAGCGCGCACTTTGGTTCGCGAATTCGCCCGATTTGACCATCTCGAAAAGTTCAGTTGCCTTCTGCCCCACATAACTAAGGCACACTTTCCGAAATTCGCTGTCAATCATGTTACCGTAAGCGGTCTTTTCTACTAGCTCCCATTGTAGCTCCTCGCGATACCAGGCGCTTGCCCCGGCAAACAGATGGATGCGGGCCAGAAGGTATTGGAACGCCTTCTTACTGTTTTGGTCATCCTCCTTAATGTCTGGGGCCTCTTTGCAAAGCCACCCGTCGAGCTTGGTGGCATCTTCCATGATTTCCGCAAAATTCATGGCCTGTCGGCTGGCGGTATACATAATGACAGGGAGACTTGGTTTCTGGTCCTTGATCTCAGTCCGTAACCTAACACTTGGCAAGTTGCGAACAGCATACATCGCTCCTAACCCTTTTTTCTTTAACCGCAAGTCCAAAAGGACTATGGTCGTCATTCGAATCGGGGCCGCAGCCTCATTATCGAGAACCTCCGCGCCTCCTGTGCCAGGAGCAAGGGCCAGGCGCGCGAGTTCCAAAGGGGTCGGTGGTTCCGGGTCGGTAGAGGTGGGTGGGAAATGGGGCCAACCGAGTGCCTTGGCCCAGTTCTTGTACCACAGTTCAACCCCCTCTTGGGTTTCCTCAATGTCGAGTTCCCCCCATTTCGCAAGCCAGTACCGTGCTCTTTCGGTATCTTTGACGCACACTAGGCGGGCCTTTCGAGTTGAGCGAGAAGGTCCACCTATTTCCTCGGAATAAACCCACTCGCTGTCAATTTTCTTAGTGAACTTGGTCGTCCTGAAAAAAATGCGGAGGAGCACCTCCGCCGTACCCTTTTCGTACTCATCGTCTACGAAAAGGATGCGCGCATTTCTCGGAAGACCGTAACGCACATGCTTGGCAAGGAGAGCGTGGGGAAATTCAATCTCAGGATAAGCAGGCAATTCCGCTCTTTTTGCGGCAAGTTGGTATTGTTTGAACCATGGCTGAGTCTTTTTTGCCGCAACCATCCTCTGACATTCCAATTGAACTTTTTCTGCCAGTCCGAGCTCCGCATGAACCGCCTTCTTATCCTCGGCGCACAATTTGTCGCCGGCGTCTCGCAGGGCACACAGGTAGCCAGCCCAAAGGCGTTCCGCGGCGTAGTAGTCGTTGGCCAAATCGTGATAAGTAAGCCGCGCCACTTCCTCGGAGCCATTGGTCGCATACTTTTCGAGGACCTCTTCACTGCATGTTTCTACCTTGCCCACGCGAACAGCGTCCACGAACTCAGCCAACGCTTTCCTTCCATTCTCTGCGGCCTCCGGAAGTCGTAGAAACGTGGTGCCCTCTGAGATCAAGAGCAGGTTCGGTTTCTTGCGCAGAATTTGTGCGACCGATTGCCAAGCAAATCCCAGCACCGGCAAGAAACGGACAGGCTCCGTGCCGCTCCATCGAAGCCAGTTGAGCAAGTCCACCCCCAAGAGCCGCTGGCGACTGATTCCCTCCGCCTTCAGCTCCAGCGGCAGGACAATCCCCTTGAGGTCGGTTCGATTGGCCAGGACCTCGGTCCAAGCCTTACCGGATTTCCAAAGCTCGGCATCTAATGTTTCCAGCCGGTCGCTGGAGATCAAGAGGGCAGATCGAAAATCGTATTCGCTGGTGCTTCTGAGTTCAGTCAACGCTTCCTCCGTCCTGCAGACGAGAAAATGTGAAGTACTGGTTCCCTATAACATCACCCGGATTCTGCCTACAAGCACGAGGGCTCCGACTTCGCTTTAAGTGAAGGGCTGATCCCGACAAACCAGAAATCCGGACCTCACCTCCTCGTCCCTCGGTGGAGGACGGGCCCGTAGGCACGAAGATGGGAAACCCGGGCATGCGCAGGTTCTGCCCGCTTATTCATTCTGAATGAAAGACACCCGCCAAAATTCCCCGCTCGACAAGTCTTCGATTCACAGACATGTGGACATTGCCTTCCCAGCAACTCGGGTGGAGGGAAGTTAAGATGCCCAGTAGTCGAAGGAGAGGATGCCACGACGGCAAGTGATCGAACTCCTTTCCCCAAAGTGTTACAAGGAATTGTCCCCAATTTCCGTGCCTGCCTTATTTCCCAAACCATCTAAGCCCGCAATCCTCATGCGAGAGGCCTGGGGCGTCTGGCCCACTCGATTGCGCAGCAAAACCACTTTCCGCGGCCTTTCTCCGAATGTCAGGCCAATCGTTCAAACAGTGGACGATGTCCCGGCAAGGTATCGGCCTCATCTTCCCGACCAATAATACCACCTAGCCGAAGACCGCCGCGACCCTCTTGAAGTGGTCAGCCTGGCCATCTACTCTCGGCGAGCGCGTCTTGTCAGATGTCAAAGCCAGCTCCTCTGGAGAATTCGCAGCCAAACTAAGACCATACCCGCCGAAAGAGAGCGAAAAAGGTAGTGCCTCAGGGCGCCACTATCTTGTCTGGGGACGACTCCTCTCCGAAATAAGCTGGTGCCCTGTCGAGGAACAGAGGCATGACGATGATTGAAGAACGACGGGTACGGCAGGAGTTGGTTCTGCTCATTAGCTTGGTGAAAGGTGTAATTGAGCGGCGGGTCCGAGCTATCCAGGACGGCATTTCGCGGGTTGCAATTGAACGTTTCTGCGAGTCCCTTGGGATTACTGGACAATGCAGATTTAGCCTCACAGCAGGCGCACTTCCATCGCGGCCCGGGATCCATCCTGCCGACTCTGCAAATTTTCCTTGGCTTTCGATGCGACCGATCCCCCCGCACATAACATTTGAAGTCCTTAAGCTCTGCAAGCGAGAACACAACATAAATCTTGGCAGGCTTGAGTGCCGCGCGGGTGGGAAAGTGACGCGGTTCCTTTTCCTGAGTCAGGCGGGCGGCAGACTTGTCCTGCAAATACTGGTGCGCCCAGGTGCGATCTCCAACTCGGAAGAGCAGGCGCTGGCGAGGTGGGTTCATCAATCATCCCTCTCCTTGGCGCGCAAAAAGGAGAGAAGCGAACCCTCACAGTAGGCCTGGCGGTGAAGGAGATTACAGTGATGGATATCTTGTAACGATGCATATCCCGGGTGTCTTTCCTGGCAAGACTGGCCACGTTCACAGGGAATGGGGGCGCTCCGAGGTGTACCTGACGAAACGAAAGGAAAAAGGTCTTGCCTCGGGCGGCCTCTATCTTGGCTCTGGTGCCTCTCGTCACGTTGACCATGATTCCTTCGGAGGCCCTTACAGGAATGGGTGCCGAGTCGAACCAAGAAAAATGCCGAAAAAGAAAATGAATCAGATTCCTGAGAATAATGGTTACCGATAGCTGGAGGGCTCCGATGAGAAACACACCGAGATTGGCTGCGATGGAAGCCAGAATAGAAACGTTGAGCACAGCCAATTCGTTCGCCGCAGTTCTCTTTGTCACGCTACCCCTTGCGTTTGTCCATTCGAACTCGCTGTGGACAGAACGCTGCGTCCGTTTGCGACCAAGAACAAAAATCGCGGTTCGACTCAATAAGTGTGTCGACAGTCGCTGGCATTCATTCGGCGACGTGCAGATTGTCCCGAGCACTTTGGCCCAGGACGTGGTCACGTCGGATGGGTGGGTTCCCATGCCTGATGGGCTGGTTATTGGGCGACGTAGAAGTTGACCTTGTATGGGAACGAACTCTGGGCTGGAGGAAAAGGATGTTTGCTCTACTCACCATCGTGCTACTCGGGTTTGCGCTGATGCTGGGACTCATCACGCCAGGGCGGGCGGTGGGCAAACTGATGGGAGTAATCCTGGGCATCATCTTCTTTCCTTTTCTCCTCGCCCTTGCCAAGGGCCTTTGGAGCCAGGTGCCGACGCTGCTCCAAGCGCTCTTGTTACTACTTGCGCCGCTGATTCTTTTTATCGTGGGGGTACGGTTTTTCCTAGGCCGCGGCGTATGGCACGAGTTTATGGGGCACGTTACGTACGACGTGTTTCGCAGTCTTCTGAAGTTGATGCTCGCCGCCGTAACTCTGGCTGGGCGAGGGTTCGGGATGTTGCTTGGAAGATTCCAGACTGCGTATAGGAGTTTGAACCGATAAGGCTCAAAGAGGGATTCCGGAAGGCCCCGGGCGAAGCTTGGGAAAATTTCAAGGAGGATTACATGGCGAACAAAACGGATTACAGCGAAGGCAAGCCCCAGTCGGTGGAGGCGCTCGGTTTCTACAGTGGGTCGCAGCGCGTTCCGGTGGAATCCGGCCAGGGCCGGATCGCCGCCGATTTTGAGCGACGCAAGTCGCAGCGCCGCGAGGCCTCCGCCGGCCTGCTCAGGGCTCTCGAAGCCCGGTTTGAATCCCTGCGGATGCTCGCCGCGCAAGCTTTGGATCATTGGCAGAAAGTGCAGGCCCGCCATGGCGAGTCCGTCCCCCGTCTCTTTGTTCCCTTGCTGATGCTCCTGGCGGGCATGTTGGCGCTCGGCGCTGAAACCTTCCTCCTCGCTCCCGCCCTCGACATGATGGGCATCGCCGATCCTCTGGAGCAGAAGCTCATCGCCGGCCCCATCTGCGCACTTGCAGCCATCATCTTCCATTACGCCCTCCGGACCTACCACGCTCGCGAGGAGGGCCGACGCCAACTCTTCCCCTACGTCCTTGCCGGCGTCACCACCATCGGCCTCGGTATCCTGGGTGTAGCCAGAGCCCGGAATTTAGCCTTCTCCGCCGGCATCAACCTGAACCCGCTGGCACAGTTCATGGCTGAGCACGAGGTTCTGGGCATCACCCTCTTCGTATTCCTGACCCTTTTCTTTCCTATCGCCGCAGGTGTGGCCATCTACGAGGGTACCGAAAGCGCCCGCGCCTGGCGTGAGTACGTGGTCGCTCGTCGCCGCGCCCGGATCCTTCCGCAGCAGCTCAAGGATGCCGAGAAGCGCCTGGAAGGCGAAGAGGATAAGCTGAACCATGATCTTGCCGCCCTAGAACAGCGCAAAAAGGAGTTTACCGAGATTTACGGTCAATACTACGCCCTCGGCCAGAAGAATGGCGCCGTTCAAGGGCCCTACTGGCCCGTCATTGCCAAGTTCGTGAGCGTTGGAGGACTGGTGTTCGTCCTGGCAGCCCTTGTCACCAGGCTATTTGGCCCCTGGAGCACAACCCCCCTCATGCTTGCCCTGCTGACCGGGCTGGTCAGCGGCATGCTTGCGGCGGTGTATTTTCACCGTGTCTGGGCCTATCCCTCCCCCGAGCAGTTGCTCCGCCGCCATCGCGTGCGTTTTGCCGGAATGCCTGAGCCCTTCGCACCCTCGCAGCCGGTAGAGGAACCCACCGCCGTGGATCTTTACCGCACCCGGGTGCAGCGCTCGACCGGCAATCCCAAACCTTCCAAGGAGGCGACCGATGACTCTTGGCAAAATTAGCAAATGGGGTCTCACTCTCGTGTTCCTTATTTCGCTGTTCTTCCTGCCGGCCTGCTTCGATCCCGCGCCGGGGGTAATGTACATCCCGGTATTGGATATCACGGCCAGCATCGATCCGGTGGCGGAGGCCGGCATGTTCGCAAGCGTTGATTCCCTCGCCCGGCACCTGCATCGCGGCGACTCGCTCGCCATTATCCTGGTCACGGAAGACGTTCAGGCGAATGCCCCGGGGCAGGTGCTGCACTACGAAGTATCCCGAACCCGGGAGCCCTACGATGCCGACCTAAATAAGCTGGCCGCAACAATGCATGTCGATCTTGAAGCTGAAAAGCGTGCGGCACTGGCGCATCCCGCAAATCAGACCGACCTGCTAGGGGCCGTAAGCCTTGCCGCCGAGCAGGCCACGGCCCGGCCCGGAGCAGGCCGCTACGTCCTGCTGATTCTCAGCGACTTCCTTCAGGACGATCGGGAATTCGATTTCTCGCGTGTGGCTCAACTAACCGATGCTCAAAGGGCGGCGAAGTTTGCGGAGGAGATGGCGCATTCCCGAGAGCAGCGCCTCCCCGCAGGCACGCTCGCGTACATGGGATTGCTTCGCAGCCACGACTACGCAAGCCTTTCCAAAGGTCGCCGCCAGGCCCTGGAGACTTTCTGGATGCGCTATCTTACCCTGCTGGGAGCACAGCCCGCCTTTGCAACGGATGGCCCCGGTCTGCTTATCCCCTTCTTCGACCGGGCTCAAAGCTCCGTCCCTGCCCTAAAGTAAAGACCCGCCACAGCGTTCACAACTCGGGTTTGACTAGTTTGGCCGAGGCCATGGAGGCTCTCGCAAAGCCGCCTAAGGCTGCCGGACGCGCCGTCTTGCAGGCGCGATTTCTTGCCTACCTCCACATCCAGGCCCGAGGGCATACGGTGTAGACCCTGCCAGGCTCTAGCGCGTGTTGCGAGACTCGCAGGCCCCTGCGCGGGAGAAACGTCCTCAAACACGGAGCTATGCGAGAGGGCCTGCCTGGAAATTCTTGGGTCGCCCGTCGTCCCTTCCAATCTCGGTTAGTTCGTTACATCGCTTCCAGCCCGCAGATGAACTCCTGCGTTTCCTTGCTGCGCTGTGATTATTCCGCATCCGACTCGCATGAGAATCAGCTTTTAAGCCCCTTGTCCACCACCCCTCGGAATAATCCAGGACTCGGAATCCACGTTATTTTGGTTACGCCTTATCAACCAAAAACAGAGAGCTTATGTCAGAAAACACGTTATTTTGGCAACGCCCGGCCGTCATTTTGATTACGCGCTGACGTTGTGTTGGTAACGCTTCCTTGTCTAATGCTCTGATATGGCAAGACTTACTTCACCGCCTGTAGTTGCCTGTATAGAAACGGGTAGAAAGAAAAAACCAGTAGTAGGGAATTTAAGCTGTGGGAAAGTTCTTACAAGGCTGCACAGCGATCGCTGCCGCGCAGCTGGAGAGAGTTCGCGAGGGATAATTGCAGGTTTCCCTTCATTGGATGGCCCCCAGAGGCTTTGAGAAGGGCCGACGGCCGATTCGCGGAGACGACTATGAATGGGGCCCCACGGGTGCGGATTTTTCAACGACGATACGATCGATGTAAACAGCGGCCAGCCCTACCCTCGCACCGCATAGGTTCAACGGTAGGGAGGTAGTATTTCAAAATCCTTCAAGACTAAGGCTGGGACCTCTTGCTCGCGCGCCAAGAGTGCGATCGAAAGTGACTGAGCCCGTAAGTGGCACCAAACAAAAAAGTTGAATCGGGGCGGCGGGATTCGAACCCACGTCCTCTTGCGCCCAAGGCAAGCGCGCTACCAGGCTGCGCCACGCCCCGATTTGAACGCTCCCTTCATTCTGCCAAGCTTGGCGGCAGGTGTCCAGTGCCATTCGGTGGTAATCCTTCCTTTCCGTAATAAGCCCGCGCCATCCGTTGCTCCCTTGAACCCTTCTCCTCCGGTCGTTCCCTCCTGACCGTGCATCTCCAATTCCATAACGGCGAAAGTCTGCGCAACTTTTCCATCGCCCCCGTGTTTAAGGCGGCAGTAGGGTCCAAATACTCGGGGGCAGCAATCATGGGGAGTTGCGCCGCTGTGTTGCTCAGGCCATCAACCAGCGCGCACGCCCGGCCCACGCACCCGCAAGGGGCTTCGCCGTGTTGCCCAGGCCCGCGCCGCATGTCGGCGTGTGATTGGAAATCCCCGGCCATTCTGCCCTCGAGTTTAAATTTGCTTCGCCTTCCGGCAACACGGGAATCACTGGGCGGAACTTGTCTTCCTCGGGAATCCCCGCCAAGCGTCGGGCCCGGGCACTAGGCCGGAAGGCGGGGCTCCCACACTTTTCTTCCCCTTTAATTCCGCGGGCCTCATGCGCCATCATGGCGTCACCTTTGCCGCGGCGGTGGGGCCGCGCCCTTTCCTCCGTCCTTCGCCGTGCCGGGATGATCCCCTGTCCCTGCGTGACAATTACACAATTGATTGCTATCCCCTTTCCGGTGTTATACTCTGGCTGGTTCGTAGGGCTCCTGCAATGAAACGGTGCTCATCCTGCCAAACGCCTTACCCTGATGAGTATGCCTTCTGCCCACTCGATGGCGCAGAATTGGACGACCCCGCGGTGTATGCGGTGGGCACCACGATCCGCAACAAGTATCGCATCCTCGCCAAAGTGGGACGCGGCGGCATGGGGCACGTTTACAAGGCACTCCACCTGATCTTCAACGAAGTGCGCGCGCTGAAGGTGATGGACCCTTCCTTGACGCAGCGTGAGGAATTCGTCCGGCGCTTCCTGCGCGAAGCCTTTGTGGCCCGGCGCCTGCAACATCCCAACGCCGTGCGCGTCGACGACGTGGACGAGACCGAAGACGGCCGCCACTGCATCGTCATGGAATTCATTGACGGGCGCATGCTCCGCGACGTCATCCGCCGCGAAGGCCCCATGCCCGTGGCCCGCGCCTGCTCGATCGTCAAGCAAGTGGCCTCGGCGCTCGCCGCTGCCCATAAATTGGGTATCATTCATAGAGATATTAAACCTGAGAATATTGCTCTAATGAAGGATGAGCAGGGCGACCTCGTCAAAGTCCTGGACTTCGGCATTACCAAGCTCCGCGAGGGGCGGCTGAAGGATGAGGCCGGCGCCATGGCCCTCACCGCCACCGGCACCGTCTTCGCCATCGGCACGCCCGAGTACATGTCGCCCGAGCAGGTCAAGCAAAAGGACTTGGACGGCCGCTCCGACCTCTATTCCCTGGGCATGGTCTTCTACGAAATGCTCACCGGCGAATTGCCCTTCCACGCCGAATCGCAGGCGGAGTGGTTTCTGGCGCACGTGGGTGAGGCTCCCCGGCCGATCCAGGAGCAGGCTCCCGACCTGCGCCTTCCCCCCGCCATCGCCGACCTGGTGATGTCGATGCTGGACAAGGAACCCCGCCGCCGCCCCGCCAACGGCGCCGCCATCATCAAGGCGATTGAAGCCGTCGAAAAAGAAAACCCCGGCCTCTCCGGGCCGTCGCCCGGCGGGGGACGGCCCCCGGGAGAAAAACGCACGGGCGAGTCCACCACCGTCCCCGCCTTTTTCGAGGGTTGGAAGAAGGGGAGCCTGATTTCCAAACGGTATAAGATCCTCGATAAGGTCGCCGACGTCCGCATGGGACCCATTTACACCGCTCTGGATTCGTCCGGCGCCGGCATCTGCGCCCTGAAGCTGGTCACGCCTTGGAATATTCCCACCGCCGACCTCATCAATGAGCTTTCCGAGTATTACCAGCGCATGCAGCGATTCCAGCACCCCCACGTGGTCCGCACCTTCGACCTCGGCCAGGCGGAAGATGGCGTGCTCTTCCTCGTCAACGAGTACGTGCGCGGTCCCAACCTGCGGCAGATCATCGAGCAGGAAACTTGCCTGGGAGCTTCCCGCGCCTCCCGCATCATCTGGGAAGTCGCCTTCGCCCTCGACGCGGGCCTGCAGTTGGGGATGATGCACGGCGAAATCAAGCCGGAACACATCCTGCTGACCGGCACCGCCAAAGCGGAGCAATCGAAGCTCCTCGATTTCAGCCTGGATCGCGTGAAGGATGCGCTGCCGGAGCTTTCCGACTCGGACTTGCCTTCCGGACTGCTGGCCCCGCTCCATTACATGCCGCCGGAAAAAATCTCCGGCCAGCCCTACGTGCCGGCGTCGGATATTTATTCCCTGGGTATCGTGTTCTACGAATTGCTCACCGGACGCCGGCCCTTTGAAGGGACGGGGATTGAAATCGCTTTGCGGCAGGTGCAGGAGGCGCCCCTCCCCGTTGATCAGGTGCGCCCGGAATTGAACATTCCGCCCAGCGTGGCTAGCCTCGTGATGAGAATGATTCAAAAGGATCCGAATAACCGGCCTCCCGATGCCCGCACGCTGATGGAGGAAATCTCCGCCGTATAGGCAGTCTGCCCGACGATCTCCCCTTCGATTGTCGTCCACTTTCGATCCGACTTCCAACAGCTTTCTCCTTTGCTTTCTATAACATTCAAGGTTCGCGCCGATAAGTAGTTTATTTTTCTATAACATTCAAGCTTCGGAGTAAACTTGAGCTAAATCAATTTTTTATCTAGTTTATCTTGAATAAGATACAGAGAATTCCTCTTAATTGTTAAATCCCCTTTTTCCACCCTTGAGTCAAAGCGTCATCGCTAACTTACACATTTTAAATATCTAAGTAAATATGACATGATGTCGATTTCTCGCTAAGCTGCTGTGTTTTCATCAACATTCAAGGTTCGGAATAAAGTGCTCTTTTTCTCCTGCCCGCCTCGAAACGCTTTCATAAACTCCTTGTTTTCATAGGTTTAATTTTTAACTCCAATGCTCGAAAATTCCTTCGATTCTTCGCTAACTTATTTTCTTTTCATAAACATTCAAGGATCGCGCGAGGCTTGCGCCAGATTTCGTCTCGCGGGGATGGCCGGAAGGATCTTCCCGCGCGCTCCGGTGACGACAATCTTCTCTGGGCAGCGGAGTTTGCGCCGGGCTCGATCCCAGCTCGTCGCGGTATGCTCGATTGGCGCCCTCTCTAAAACATTTTCATCCCCGGCCAAGCGCCCGACCGATCGACGGACAAACATTTCAGCCGCGCTATTTGGATGTGGAGGTCTTAAATTGTGGGGGAGAGGACGAAAAGGGGCCGGACCGTCCATATAAACTGTAGCCTAACTCAATCCAAAGTTATTGTCAAGTGAAATTTTTACTCGTGGGTACACATAACCCAAGTAGGCGATGGTTTCACTCGCCTTCCAGGATTGCACCGGTTTCCCCCTTCCCTCCCCTGGCGATAAATCCCTCGTTGGCTTTGGTGGGGCCTCTTGGCATAATGGCCCGGCATAAAAAGGGGGGAACCGATGAAACGATTTGCACTGTTCTTTCTGGTTGGCGTGCTGGGGTGGCCAGGAACGATGGCGTGGGGCGCCGACTCCAACAAGCCGATCGTAGAATCCCTGGGCCATGTGGGCCTGGCGATTTCAGACTTGCAGCCGGCGCTGCACTTCTACATCGATCAATTGGGGTTGAAGGAAGCCTTCCGGCTGAATCATCCCGACGGCTCTCCGGACCTGATTTATTTGCGCGTGGGGGACAGCAACAGCTTCGTGGAACTTTTTCCGGGAAAGAAACCTCCCTCTTCCGCGGCGACGACGACCGTCAATCACCTCGGTCTGTTCGTGAAGGATTTGCAGGCCACTCTTCATGCCCTCAAGGATCGTGGATATCCCCTGCCCGACGATGCCTTCGAAAAGGCAAAAAAGGTTCAGGCGGATAATACCCTGCTCTATTTCCTCAAGGACCCCGACGGCAATCGAATTGAGCTCAGCCAGCTCCGCCCGGACTCGCTCCAGGTCACGTCGCGCGGAAAGAAGTAATAATGCGGTTTTTAACGGGCCGGTCGAGGCGTTTTAGCTCGCGCTCGGCCCGGGAGGTGATGCTGACCTTAAACATCATTTTCGCCAGCCGCGCGTAATTCCTTCACCACATCTTCCAAAGGCCGGCGGGGCTCAGGTTTGCTTTCACGGGCGGCACGGCCCATTGCCAAGTCATCCATCATATCTTCGTACTCTTCGATGGGGAGAATAACCGCAGTCTTGTGCCCCTCCGCATCGGTGACGAATTGAACGTTTTTCTGCATCACTAAATCCTCAACTTGATTCTATCACGTCTGCCCCGATACAACGGCTCCAGAGGTTAGGAAATTGAAAACGCCAACCCGCACGAGTATAATCTGACAGTCGGGAGTGGGCTGCGCAGCATTGCAACCGTCTCCGCAACTGTGAGCAAGAGCGTGGGGCGCAATAAACTTCAAAATCAGCCTGGAAGCGCGTATGCGGATTCGCCGGTTCCGCCCATCCGTTTTGATAAGGTCCATCGCCCGCCCACCGCTTGCCGCCGGGCCTCTGGGCTTGCTGATGATGCTGCTTCTGGCGCTGCCCTCGCCCGTGGCCGCCCAAACCCCGCCGAACCCAGGGGTGATTCAATCCGAGACGCATATCGTCCTGGTGAACGTGGTCGCCAAGGACAAGCACGGAAAGCCGATTACGGATCTCAGCCGCGACGATTTCGTGCTGCTGGACAATAACCAGGAACAAAAGATCGCGCTTTTTGCGCTGGAAGACGCCGGCATGAACGCCACGGCGTTTTCCAGTTCGCCGGGCCGGATGACGTTCACCAACCGGCCGGCGTCGGGCGCCCCGGCTGTCACCGTATTCCTCTTCGATGAATTGAATACAGCGCTCACGGACCAGGAGCTTGCCAAGAAGGACTTCATCCGTTACTTGCGGGAGTTGCCCGCGGACCTCCGGGTCTCCGTTTTCGTGCTGGGCGATTCGCTGGTGCTGCTTCACGATTTTTCGCAGGATATGGCTTCGCTGCTCGAGGCTCTTGATAAGCACTCGAATCGCATCAATCCGGAAGTGGCGGCGGCCACGGCCCCGCCCGCCTCGGCCAATTCGCTCACCGGCGGCGTGGCGAATACCGACCAATGGGATAGCTTCATCAGGTCTTCCAATAAGCCCTATACCGATTACACCAAGACGGTGCGCGCCCTTCGCACTGCGGAGGCCCTCCAAACCATCGCCGGGCATTTGCAGGGCATTCCCGGCCGGAAGACCCTGATCTGGATTTCGAGCGGCTTCCCGATTCAACTGGGCTTGCGCGGTCCCCATAGCGATATTCCTCAAGGCAGCCCCAACAATCGGTCCGCCAGCGCCCCGTCCAGGGGCAGTGGCGGAGGCAGAGCCGGGGCGGGAGCGGGCGGCAGCACGCCATCGAGCTCATCTTCCTCCACGACGTCGACTCCCCAGATGCTAAATGCAGGCCGGTCGTTTGAGGGCGACGTGGAGCGCGCCATTCGCGCCCTGAATGAAGCGGATGTGGCGGTCTACCCAGTGGACGCGCGGGGCGTCACCACTCCCACGCCCTTCCAGGCGGACCGGAGTTCGAATGGGAAGCGGAGTCGGCCACCTAAGGGCGTGGCTCCACCCGATTTTAATTACGAAACGCTTGAAACCCTGGCGGAAGAGACCGGCGGCCTGGCCTTCCACCACATCAACGACATGAACACTGCAATTCACGCGGCGGCCAGCGACGCGCTGGTAAGTTATTCGTTGGCGTTCTACCCTTCTACCGCCAGCTTCGATGGCTCGTATCACCGGCTGGAGGTGACCGTGAAGCGCCCGGGTGCGAAGTTGCGGTACCGGCCCGGTTATGTGGCCGCGCCGGATACGGCAGTAGCGCCGCCGCTCCCCGACGCGGTCGCGAATCCGGTTACCTTGGGCGGCATCGGTTTTAGCGTGCATCTCGACCCCATCGAGGGCGGGTACAAGGCATCCATAACCATCGACCCACGCAACATTACGCTGGAACCCAAGGACGGCAAGTGGACAGGTTCGCTGCAGTTTCTGGTGGTGGTGGGGAAGGTGGAGCAACTGACGACGATTCCATTGAATCTCTCGGAAGCGACATATCACCAGATACAGGACAAGGGACTCGTGCTGGGAGCGCGAGTGAAGACCCCGCCGGGGACAACAGGGTTCAGCCTGGGGTTCCGGGATGTTCCCTCCGGAATGGTGGGAACCCTGCACGTGCCGCTGTAAAACGTCCGCAAGGCCCGGGCGCCCAGGTTTTCACTTTTACCCTCTACCCTTTACACCTTATCCTTTGTTTAATCCGTCGCCTTCGTCCCATACGGAACAAGCGGCTGGACGGGCTGGGCGCCATCGATGTTGATGATCTTCCAGCGCGCGCCTTCCTTCTTCAGGTGGACGTTTTGCACTTCGTTGTGGTCGCTGAAGACGTACTCCACGCGCACCCGCGCTTCATCGGCATTGGGGCGGTCGGTTACGGTTACGGCCATTCCTTGCACGGCGGAATTCTGGCGAACCAAATACTCTTTGAACTTGGCGTCTTCCTTCGCTGTCGCGGCGATCTGCTCGCGGAGGGGGCCGGAGAAGCAATCGAGGTAAGCCCGTGCGTCGCCGGCGCGCGCGGCGTCAAACATGGCGTAAATTCCATCCTCAGGATTGGCAGGCGCGCGCTTCGATATCAGGGCCCGCCAGCCATTCCATGAGGACGGCAACTGCCAGTGGTTCGAGCGCAGCAGTGCGACCGCGAACACGCCCAGCAGCACCGCCACGGTGACGACGGCTTTTTTATCGATTCGACGGCTCATTTGGGAGGAGTTCCGGAACTATCCTCTTTTCCGATAATCGAAAGGTCGAGATTACTGTTGGAATCAACAATCAGTTTGCGCATTTGGGGAAGGATCTTCTCCATGGCTTCCACGTATACGCGCGTGCTGGTGACTTCCGGGGCCTTCGCGTACTCGGCGGCGACGGCGTCAAACCTCGCGGCGTCACCCATCGCGCGGTTCACCTTCCCTTCCTTGTAAGCATGGGCCGCTTGCTCCATTTGCTCCGCTTCGCCGTGGGCGCGTGGCAAGAGATCGTTGGCGTACCCCTGCGCCTCATTCACAAACCGGATGGCGTCGGCGCGCGCCCCCGCCACATCGCGGAAAGCATCGGCAGCGTCGGGAGGCGGGGCAACGTTTTCAATGTTGATGCTGGAAAGTGCCACGCCTACGCGATAATCCTCCAAGGATTTTTGCGCGGCCAGCAGCACATCATTTTGAATCGCCACTTTTTCAGTGGTCATGATGCTATCCACCGCGGTGTGCGCCAGGCGGCGGGCCAGTTCCGACTCCACCGCCGCGCTCACCACGCGGTCGACGTCAACCGCCTGAAAGAGGTAGTCGCGGGGCTCACTCACCGAGTACTGGGCCACCACGCGCACGTTCAGCAGGTTCTGGTCGCCGCTCAGGAACTCGGAGGCGGCAGGCTGCAAACGTCCCAGCGGGATGTCCGCCACGTCACCGCCAATCACCGTGCGGCGAAGCTGACGAACCTTGAGTTTATAGACCTGCTGGATGGGCCACGGCAGCGCGTAATGCAGGCCGGGCAGAACGCGCGGCGAGGTCACCGCTCCCCACGTGGTCACCACCGCCTGCTGCTCAGGAGCCACGAGAAAAAGTCCCGAAAGCAACCACGCACCGAGAAACCCCAGCGCCCAGCGGCGCCCTCGCGACAAGCGCGGAGCCTCCTTCACCTTTTCAGGAGCAGCCAGCAACAGCGAACTCATTTCACCCCTGCCTCGCCCTGGGTCAAAACCTTAAGGAGCGCGGAATCGGAATTCAGAATGATCGTCGTCTTATCGTCCAGCACCTTCTTGTAGGACTCGAGGGTCCGCACCAGCTTATAGAAATGCGGATTCTTGGAATACGCTTCCCCGTAAATGCGTGTGGCCTGGGCATCGCCTTCGCCGCGAATCGTCTCCGCGTCCTTGTAAGCGGCAGAGAGGATCGCCTCTTTCTCACGGTCGGCGGTGGCGCGAATCACCAGCGCCTGCTCCTCTCCTTCCGCGCGATACTGCATGGCAATGCGCCCGCGCTCCGCCCGCATGCGCGCGAACACGCTCTGCTTGTTCTGTTCCGGAAGGTTCAAACGCTTGATGCGGACGTCCACCACGCTGATGCCATATTGCGCCAGGGCGGTGAGATCCGTATGGGTGGTCAACATATCGAGCATGGCGGCCGCCTGCACCTTGTCCGCGGAAGCCGACACCAGCGATTCCAGGTCGAGTGTGCCGAGCGCCGCCGATAAGCCTGACCATATGATGTCATGCAGGCGCATTTCCGCCGAGTCGGTGTCGCCCACGCTTTGTACGAAGAGTTCAGGCTTGTCAATCCGCCAGACGACGTAGTTTTCAATCACCAGATTCTTCTTGTCACGGGTGAGGAACTCTGAGGGCCGGGGATTGTAAACGCGCAGCCGGCGGTCAAAGCGCAGGATGGATTGGTACGGCCATTTCACGTGCAGGCCGGCGTTCACCACCGTCCGTACGGGACGGCCGAACTGGGTAATGAGGGCGAACTCCGTTTCCCGCGTAGTGTAAAACGTCAGGTAAACCAGGAGCAGCCCACCGGCAATGGCCGCAGCGAGGATTTTCTGTTGTTGAGTCATCGTTATTCCTACTCCGGCAGAGGGCGCAGCCCGTTGGGCAAAACAATTCCGTCTCGCAACAGCATTAGCTGTCGATGGCCGGCCCTCGTGTCGATAATCAGTTTCTTCTTTCCAGGCAATACTTCTTCCATGGTCTCCAAATACAGGCGCGACTGCGTGGCCTCCGGCGCCGAACGAAAAGCCGCCTCCGCGGCCAGGAAGCGGCTGGCATCGCCTTCGGCGCGCGTCTTGCGTCCGAGGCTGTAGGCGCGGGCGTTTTCCAGCGCCGCCTTGGCGTTTCCTTGCGCCAGGGCCAACTGTTCGTTGCGGTAGCCCTCCGCTTCGTTGATCAGGCGGTTCTTCTCTTCGAAAGCGTCGGAAACCTCGCGGAAGGCATCCACCACCTCCAGCGCCGGATGCACGTCTTCGAGCTTGACCTCCAGAATCTGAACCCCCGCTCCATACTGATCGAGCCGGTGCTGTAATTCCTCCTGCGCGCGCTGCTCAAGCTGGCGCCGGCCCTCGGTGAGCACATCATCGAGCGACGACGAGGTCACCACCGATTGCATCACTGATTCCGCCGCGGCGCGCACCGTGGCGTCACCATCCAACTGGCGAAACAGAAAATCGTCCGGATGCAGGGGAACGTAATGCACGGCGGCGTAAAGCTCGATCATGTTCTGGTCGCCGGTCAGCATCGCGGATTCCTCCGGCACCTTCTGGAAGCGGCCGGAGCTGTGTTGCGCATTCCATTCATAGGACGCGGGCTCGTTTTCGGGCGTGCTGGCCACGGTTCGGAATCCGATCTCGACGGCGCGCACACGACGCGCCTTGATGCGCGTGAGCGCGTCCACCGGCCAGGGGAGCTTGTAATGCAGGCCGGGCTCGCGATAAGGCAATACTTTGCGTCCGAATCTCTCGATCACCCCACTCTCATCGGGGCTCAGCATGTAGAATCCGCTGCCAATGTAAAGGGCCAGGGCCGCAACCATCAGCGGCTTGCGCAGGCGCGACCAGTTGGCAATGAACCAACCCATGACTACCCCGAATTCAAACTGGGCGGCAAATTCCTGAATCGCGGTTACCAAACGCGGGACCTGCAGGCGCGCCACGAGGTAGGCCCAGCCCCGCCGCACCCATGACTCGCCGCCGGAGGGCGAGCGGAGCAGCCGCAGCGAATTCATCATGACCAAGAAGGAAGAAAGCTGGTGTGTGACGGCCGCTCCCACCGGGCCGATAACGGCGGTCGCGGCAAGAATTACCGCGCCCACGTTAAAGATGGCGGCGAACAGGATTATGTTCTGCCACGCCGTCCTCACCGCGCGGCGGCTGACGCGGAAAAATTCTGGCAGCTTGTCCAGGGATTGAGGCAGATATACCGCATCGGCAGCCTGGGCGGTGATGTCGCTGGCGCCGGACACGGCGATGCCCACCGTGGCGCTGGCCAGCGCCGGGGCGTCATTTACACCGTCACCCACCATCGCCGGATGGCGGCCCGAGGAGGTGAGCGCCTGGATGCGCTCGAGCTTTTGCGCGGGGAGCAAATCCGCTTCCACGTGCGCCACCCCAACCTCCCGCGCAATCACTTCCGCCGCGCGCTTGCGATCACCGGTCAGGATGATGTGATCTTCCAGTCCCAGCTCGCGCAAGCCTGCCAGCGCTTCCGCCACCCCGCGGCGAATCTGGTCGCGCATCAGGATGGCGCCGGCCAGGCGCTGTCCGTCCGCCACCAGGATGGCCGTGGCGCCCGCCGTATCAGCTTCCTCCAGCAGCGGTTCCGCCCCCAGGATTCCCGCCTCGGCGAGAAACGCGGCGTTGCCGGCGCGAATCTCTTGGTTGCCCAACTTGCACGTGGCGCCTCGGCCGGGAACAATTTCCGCCCCCTCGGGCTCGGGCACGGGTAAATTGCGTTGCGCCGCCTCTTCCACAATGGCACGTGCCAAGGGATGGCTGGAAGCCCGCTCCGCCGTGGCCGCCAGGGCCAGCAGATCATTCTCGGAGCCCGCCAACGGCAGGATGCGCAGGATGGCGAAGCGGCCTTCCGTGATCGTTCCGGTTTTGTCGAAGACGATGACATCGGTCTTGGCCGCGCGCTCCAGTACCGCCGCACCGCGCACCAGGATGCCGCGCCGCGCCAAGCCGCCCATGGCCGCCACCATGGCGGTGGGAGTGGCCAGGATGAGCGCGCACGGGCAGGCGACAATGAGCACCGCCACGGTGCGCAGCCAGTCACGCGTGAAGAAGAAGGTGAGCCCGGCCGCCAGGAGGAGCGCGGGAAGGAAAAATTTTGCATAGCGGTCCGCCACCCGTTCCACGGGCGAGCGCCGTTGTTGCGCTTCTTTTACCAGTTCGATGACGCGCGCCAATGTGGTATTCGCGCCGCTGCGCGCCACGCGAATCCGCAGCAACGCGTTGCCGTTGAGCGTGCCGGAGAACACCTCGTCGCCGGGCGCCTTGTCCTGGGGCAGCGGTTCGCCCGTCACCGAGCTTTCGTCGACGGTGGAGACGCCGGAGTCAATCACGCCGTCGGCGGGGATGCGCTCACCGCTGCGCACCAGCACCAGGTCACCCGGCGCCAGCAGTTCTGCCGCAATGGTCTCCTCGCGGCCGTTGCGCAGGAGCGTGGCGGTGCGCGGCATCTGTTCCACAAAGCGCTCAATGGCGTCCGTGGTACGGCCGGCGGCGTACGATTCCAGGCCCTCGCCGACCAGCACGATGAACATGGCCTCCGCGGCGGCAAGGTTCTGGCCCACGCACAAGGCGGCCACCACCGCGATGCAAAGCGCCACGTCCGCGGAAATGCGCTTCTCCAGCAGGGCGGAGAGAGAGTTGTAGAAAGTTTTGTAACCTGCCAGCAGAGCGATCAGAATGGCGGTGTCAATTCCGAAGAAGGTCTTGAAGACACCCAGAAAATTGAGCAGCAGAAGCGCGCCCAAAACGGCCGCGAAGCTGTAATAAACTATTCGCTCTTTCCAAGCTTCGTTCATAAGTATGAATTCTGAATTATGAATTATGAATTGAAACGACTCGTCCTCCGGCGGCTTTCGCCCTTCTTCTGCTCAATATGATCAAGGCGAAGACCGCAATCGTTTTATCACTCACCATTCATAATTTACTGGCCCGTGTACTTAATCCACATCGGCGAGACCCAGACGAGTTCGCCGTCATCCTGTTCGCCGCGCACGTAGTAATAACTCGTTTTGTCCTTTTGCGGCTGATTATCCCGCCAGGAAAAATCCACCTCCTGCGTATGGGGCGACGTCGAGTATACAAACTTGCCGTCGCGAACGATGGTAACCTTGGCGAACTTGGAGGTCCCGCGCAGCTTGACCTTCAGCGTGGGCGGATCCGCGGTGGAGAATTCATCGCCCATCATGTGCGTTCCGCTCTCGACGTCGGCGAGGATCTCATCCGTGGCGGCATAAGTATGGCGCTTCTTGAGAGCCTCCAAAACGGACTCGCGGGTCACATCCTTGACGTAGAGATTCGCGTAACCCATATGGGTCGAGACATGGTCCGAACTCGCCTCGAACCCCAACCGGTAACCTTTTTCCAAAGCCAGATTGACGAAGCCCATGGGCCGCCAGCCTCCGATGGAGTCTTCCTGGGTGTTGGCGCGCGGGGCGCCGGGCATTTCGTAATTCTGGCGAAGGCCCTGGTAGATCTCAACGACGGGTTCGGAGTTGGGATCATTGTCCCGCCAATCCGTGCCCATCCCGGTGGCGCTGGTGTGCGATGCCACGATGCCGTCAAACTGCTTCAAGTACGCGTAAAGCATTTGGGTGTCGGGGGTATGACCCTGGCGGTCTTCGGCGGCGGCCGTTTGCAGATGATCGGGATCCAGGCGCGGAAGCGTGTGGATGCCGCGCTGCACGAAGACCACATTGCGGTGGCCATTCGGATAATTCACGCTTCGTTCGTATGCGAACATGGAAGCGAATTTGCCGGGCGCATAGAAAATATCCGTGAGCTTCTGGGTGATCCACCAGGAGTATTCGCGTCCATTGCCATTATCGTGGTCGCAGCAGCCCACCCAGTCCAAGTTCACCGCGTCCAGGATGTACCGCCACTGGTCGTACAGCGTTCCGTCGCTATAACCGTCCGGAGACATTTCGCTGTGGCGATGGAATTCGCCCCGCACAATGCGCAGATTCCTCTCCGGCCCGCCCCGATACTCATGGATAGCCTGAATCACCGCGGTGCGGGTGTGGTCAATGGTCGTCGCGGGAGGATCCTCGGGGCGCGCCGCGATAACCGGGATGGCCTGAGTGGCCGGGCCCAGATCGATATCGCGGCTCCAAAGATCATTGTTGAAACGGTCCGCGGGAGCCCTCGGCTTCGACCCGTTCGACTCCCTCGGCGGACTGTAAACTCGGCGGCCATCCGAGGAATTCACTATCAGCAGCTTGCCATTCGCCACCGCCGCCAAGGCCGGCCGGTTGTCCAAAATGTTATCGGTGTGATCCAGAAAGATGGGCTGCGTCCACCCCTTGCCGTCAAAAGAAACCAGGTACTCCTCCCAGGCGGAGCCGATGGGACTGTGCCAGGTGGGATGGGGCGATCGGAAGGCAAGCCAGATCCGCCCCGAACCATCCACGGCCAAGCGGGGCAGAGAATTCCGGGCAGCCCGTGGATAATCGTTCAGGAGATGCGCATCCGGAAGCCGATGCAGGGAGGCGTCCGGATTTGGATCCAAAGGTTCCGTATCCGCCTGGGTCCCCGGGCGATCCACGAAGCTACTGGGAGCGCCCAGCAGTACCGAATCCAAAGAAGCATCCAAGTCAACAAAACTGCCATTGGGTTCAAGCCCGCGCAACTTCACCAGGCGGCCCTGATAGAGGGCGATGCCGGTGGTTGAATAAGCGCCATAGTCCTTGCCCCAGCCTCGGCCGCCCTCCTCATAGGCGATCCACAGCCGGCCCGTCCCATCATAGGCAAGGGAAGGGTAAGCTTCATACCGCTCCGTGGCGGCCACGGGAATCTCCGCACTCCAGGCCTTTCCAGAATACGTGCGCGCGTAGACATCGAAATTGCCGTTCCGATAGGAATCCCACGCCACGGTCACCCGCCCCGACTTGTCCGCGGCAATGGCGGGGTCCCATTCGTTCTGGGTCGAATTGGAAATTTTCACGGGCCTAGAAAAACCCTTGCCTTCCTGCTGCGCGGCGTAAATAGCTGCCGTGCCATTGCGCCAGCCTTGCCAGGCGACCCAAACCTTGCCGCCCGCATCGGTGGCGGCAACGGGGTCAATATCGGAGCCGACATCCTTGGAAATCTGCACCTGCTCGCCCGCGCCCGAGGTGTCGACGGCGCGCGCGAAGATGTCGAAATTGCCCCCGTGGTTCTCCGACCAGACAACCCACGCCCGCCCGTTGCCGTCCACGGCCACCGCGACCTTGTAACAGTCTTTTCCCGCCTCGGTTACGGCAATGTTTTCTCCCCAGTTCCTGCCCGAGTATTTCCTCACCCAAATCTGGTCGCCCCCCGTGGGCTCTGCGTACAACGTGAAGTCTTTGGGCGTCCCAGGTGGATTCGCGCGGATTTTCTCAGCGTCAGGACTGTGGTGGAACTGCACGTATGCCAGCCAGGCCTCACCATTTGCGCCGGCCGCAAGAGAGGGATAGTCTTCTTCTTCCGGCGTGTCGGTAAGGCGCGCCGTCACCGGCACACGGTCCACGTAAATTCGCCCGCCCAGCTTGTAGATTCCCTTTCCATAAGGAACTTCGGAAGCGCGAAAACTGAAATCGCCTTGCGCGGTGGAGAAGGAAAACTCACTGTTGTCTCCCACCGCCGTGGCCGTAATGACGAAGCCATTGGCAAGCGGCAACCCGCCGCTCGGCGCGTTGGCTATAGGGCGGCTGGAAAAATGAAAAATCTCCCCCACAACGTTATCGACCCCCTCAAATCGCCAGGGCTCCAGGCTGTATTGGCCTGCCTGCATAACTTTAAACGAACCGTCCCAGCGGGTTGCACTGGCGTCGTTAACACCAAACAGAATCCGAAATGCCGCCGTTGATTGCGCGTGCGCATTGCCGCTGAGCACGAGCAGGATCGTTAGAATTAGGGCCGTATTGATTCGTCGCATCGTCAGCTCCTTTTTCCGATCTCGAGTGTCAATTCCCCGTGTACTGAATCCAAAGGGGAGAAGCCCAAACCAGTTCACCGTTATCCTGTTCGCCCCGCACATAATAATAGCTGGTCTTGTCCTTATTGGGCTGGTTATCACGCCAGGCGAACTCCACTTCCTGAGTGAGGGGCGAAGTTGAGTATACAAACTTCCCGTCGCGAATGATGGTGACCTTGGCGAACTTGGACGTGCCGCGTAGTTTGATCTTCAGCGTGGGCGGATCCGGAGTGGAGAATTCATCGCCCATCATGTGCGTTCCGCACTCCACGTCGGCAAGGATGTCATCAGTGGAAGCATAAACGTGGCGCTGCTTGAGAGCCTCCAAAACCGATTCGCGGGTTAAATCCTTAACATAGAGATTGGCGTAGCTCAAATGGGTCGAGACGTGATCCGAACTCGCCTCGAACCCCAATCGGTAACCTTTATCGAGAGCCAGATTGATGAAACCTTTCGGCCGCCACCCTCCGATGTCGTCCTGCTCGCGAGGGGAGCGGGGCGCTCCCGGCATTTCGTAATTCTGGCGATCGCCCTGATAAATCTCCACCACCGGCTCGGCATGGGGATCGTTGTCCCGCCAATCGGTGCCCATCCCGGTGGCGCTGGTGTGCGACGCCACCACGCCGGCGAACTGCTTCAGGTAGACATAGAGCATCTGAGTATCGACGGCATGTACCGGTTGGTCTCCCTTGGGGGCGCTCACGAGGGTCGAACTCTTGTAGCGCGGAAGCGGACGGACTCCCCGCTGGACAAAAACTACGTTCCGATGGCCTTCCGGATATCCCACGCTGCGCTCATAGGAAAACATGGGAACGAACTTGCCCGGCGAATAGAAAACGTCGGTGAGCTTCTGGTTGATCCACCAGGAGTATTCCCGCCCGCCGCCATTGTCATGATCGCAGCAGCCGACCCAATCCATCGCGGCGGCGTCCAGGACGTAGCGCCATTGATCGATGAGCGTACCGTCGCCGCCCCCGTCCATTGAGATTTCGCTATGGCGATGGAATTCGCCGCGCACGATCCGCAGGTTCCCTCCCGCCCCACCCTGGTATTCGCGAACGGCCTGGATGGCCGCGCTGCCTGCGGCGTCAACGGTGGGGGCTTCCGGTTGGCTGCCCAGGCCCGCCGCTACCACCGAAATCGCCTTTGCCGCCGGCCCCAAATCAACCTCGTCACTCCAAAGATCGTTTTCGTACGGGTCAGCGAATGGGTTTTGGGTGAAACCAAACTGGTTCGAATTCCCCTCGGAGGGCTTGAGGTTTCGCCGGCCATCAGATGAATTCACCATCAGCAGCTTGCCATTCCCAACTGCCACCAGGGCGGGGCGGTTGTCCAATATGTTATCCGTGTGGTTCAAGAAGATCGGCGGCGTCCATTCCTTGCCGTTGAAGGAAGTCAGGTACTCGGTCCACACCGTCCCAATCGGATTCCACGACGTGGGATGGGGAGAGCGGAACGCCAGCCAGATGCGCCCCGAACCATCCACCACCAGGCGCGGCGACGTGTTTTTCACTGTTCCGAGATAATTCTTGGCGCCATCACCGTCGGCACGGTGCCAGGCCTTGCCAACATCAGGGTCCATGGCCCCCGTATCGCCTTGCCGGCCCGGAAGGTCGGGGCGCGAGTTCGGCGCCCCCACCAATCTCGACTCAAAAGAAACATCGGGGGCCACCAAACGGCCATCCGGCTCCAGCCCGCGCAGCGAGATCCGTCGCCCCTGATAGAGAGAAACGCCGGAGGTGGCATAGGCGCCAAAATCCTTGCCCCAACCTCGGCCCCCCTCCTCGTAGGCAATCCACAGACGCCCACTCGGATCGAAAGCAATGGAAGGATAGGCTTCGTAGCGCGCGGTGGCGGCAACGGGGACCTCCTCACCCCAGGCTTGGGCGGAATAAGTCCGCGCGTAGACGTCATAGTTGCCGTTACGGTATGAATCCCAAGCCACCGCCACGCGGCCCGTTTTGTCCGCAGCTATGGCAGGGTCCCATTCGTTCTTGGTCGAATTGGAAATCTTCGCAGGTGGGGAAAAGCCACTACCCTGCTGTTGCGCCACGTAGATGGCGGCGAGGCCATCACGCCAACCTTGCCACGCCACCCACACTCTGCCGCTCGCATCCGTGGCCGCCACCGGGTCAATATCGGAGCCCGCTTCTCTCGAAATTCGCAATGGCTCCTTTGCTCCTGAGGCATCAACCGCCCGCGCAAAGATATCGAAATTGCCTGCGTCGTTTTCTGCCCAGAAAATCCACGCGCGCCCGTTCCCGTCCACCGCCACAGCGGTCTTATAAAGGTCGCGCCCGGGCGGCGTTAGGGCCACCGCCTCGCCCCATTTTCCCGCCGAGTATTTTCGCGCCCAAATTTGGTCGCCGCCGGTGGGCTCGGCGTATTCCTTGAAGTCCCTGGGAGCTTCGGAAATAGCCGCACGGAGTTTGTCCGCGTTGGGGTTGTGGTGGAACTGCACGTAGGCAAGCCAAATGTCGCCATGGGGGCCGGAAGCGAGGGAGGGATAATCCTCTTCCTCCGGAGTATTCGTCAGGCGCGCCGCCGCTGGGATCCGGTCCACATAAACGCGTCCGTCCAACTCGTAAATCCCCCGGGCGTAGGGAATCTCCGAGGCGCGAAAACTGAATTCTCCTTGTGCCGTCTTGAAGACAAACTCACTGTTCTCCGTCACCGCGCTGGCAGTTATGATGAGGCCGTTGGCCACCAGCACCTTGCCTTCGTCTTCTCCAAAATTGCGCGCCGCGCGGGTGGAAAAGCTAAAATGATTGCCGTTTGCACTGTCGTCGTGTTCAAACCGCCAGCCCTCCAAAGTGTAGGAGCCTGCGTTCTTAACCTTCAGCGACCCGTCCCAACGCGTCGGTGTCGCATCCGTGACCCCACACAAAACCCGAAAAGTTGTCGAGGCCTGCGCTTGCAAATTCTTGCCCGGCACAAACACGATTAGCAGGACAAGAGCAACGCTGATTCGCCGCATTCACGACCTCCTGCCTCAGTTTTCATGGCGTTGATCTGCTCCCTCAAGCCGCGCAGTAATATACAACCGCGCGCCCCCGCATACAACGCTCGCTTTTCTGCGGCATGGGCGCCCGGTTCGCATGGCGATACAACCTGTATGGGGGTTTTAGTTCAGCACGAGCCCTTGCTACATCATCTGCTCGATGATGCCGGGCACGGCTTGAATCGATTCGTCAAGCTTCGCAGGATTCTTGCCCCCGGCTTCCGCCAGATCTTTGCGCCCGCCGCCCGAGCCCTCGACGTAAATCGCAGCCTGCTTGACGATCTTGCCCGCGTCCAGCTTCTCGGTAAGGTCCTTGGTTACGGCAGCGATGAGGGAAACCTTGCCGTCAGCAACGCTGCCCAGCACGATCACGCCGGATTGAAGCTTCCCGCGCAGATCGTCCACCATCTGGCGCATGGCGGAGCGGTCCGTCACCTCAACTCGCGCCGCAATCACCCGCACGCCTTTTACCTCGCGGGCTTGCGGCATCAGGTCGCCGGCGGCGGAAGCCGCCCGCTTCATTTGCTGAGCTTCCAGTTCCTTGCGGAGTTTCTTCTCACTTTCGGTGAGCTTTTCGATGGCCTCCAGCAGTTCGTCGGGTTTCGAGCGCAGGGCCTCGGAAGCCTGCGCCAACGACTGGCTTTCCCAACGCAGGTATTCAAGCAACCCCACGCCCGTCAGTGCTTCGATACGACGTGTGCCCGCTGCCACGCTGCCTTCTGAAACAATTTTAAAGAGGCCGATGTCACCCGTCCGCCGAACGTGGGTGCCCCCGCAGAGTTCTTTTGAGAAGTCATCAATCGCGAGCACTCGCACCCGGTCCGCGTACTTTTCTCCGAACAGCGCCATGGCCCCCGTATTCACGGCCGTGTCGAGATCCATGACGGTCGTCTTGACTTCCTCGTTCTTCATGATGCGCTCGTTCACCAGGTCCTCGATGTCGAGCAGGTCTTGCTCACCCAGACCCGTGAAATGCGTGAAGTCGAAGCGCAAGCGGTCCGGCGCCACGAGTGACCCCGCTTGCTTCACGTGTGTCCCCAGTGTCTTCCGCAGGGCCGCGTGGAGCAGGTGGGTCGCGCTGTGATTGCGCCGGATGGCATCCCTCCGCGCCGTGTCGACAACGGCGGTGACCCCGTCTCCCATGCGAAGTTCCTCGCGCGCCACGGCCTTGTGGGCGATCAATCCGCTCACGGGGTAATAGGTGTTAAGAACGCGCGCAACTTGGTGGTCGGTCGCCGGCGCCAGGAAATGGCCCGTGTCGCCCACTTGCCCGCCCGCCTCGGCATAGAAGGGTGTGTGGTCAAGAACAATGTCCAGTTCGGTACCGGACCCGACTTCCGAGAGCAGCTCACCCTTCACCACCAGCGCCATGATGCGGCAATTGTGGGAAGTCATCTGGGTGTAGCCGTCAAAGACCGTCTTGCCATCTTCCGCCAGCTTGAGAAACACCGGCGAGGCGGCTTTCTTCTCCGCCCCTTTCCACGAGGCTCGGGCCCGCTCGCGCTGTTTCTGCATTTCCGCTTCGTAGCCTGCGCGGTCTACGGTGAGGCCATAGTTCTTTACGACGTCCTCAACAAAATCCGGACGCAGGCCGAAAGTGTCGTGCAATTGGAAGAGGTCTTCACCGGGAATCCATGCAGCCCCGGGAGGGGGAACTGACTTTTTCGATTCACCCGTGAGAACCATTTGCATCGGCCCCGATAGCGTGCTGAGCAACTTTGAGACGTCTCCTCCGTATTGGGTAAACCACCCCTCCCATTTTTCGAAGGTCGTCTCCCGTCCCGGATTGGCGAGCGCAACATTCGGCAAGTTTACGACTACGCTGCTGCCCTTGAGCCGATCGAGCCCCACCTTCGTGCTGTAAGCATAGCGCTCTTCTTCAATCTTGATGGCCTTGGCGATGTGCGGCGCCGTTTGGACAAGTTCCGGGTAGGCGTCTTTCATCATGTCCACCACGCGGCTACTGGTCTTATAGAGGAACGGTTCGTTCAGGCCGAGCGTCTGGCCGTGATAGAGCGCGCGGCGCATGATGAGGCGCAGCACGTACCCGCGGCCTTCGTTCGAGGGCAGGACGCCGTCGGAAATCAGGAACGTTGCCGACCGCGCATGGTCTGCGATAATCCGCAGGGAAACATCGGTATCGTGGTTGGCGCCATATTCGACGTTGGCAAGGTTTGCCACCTCGGCAATCAATGGCCGAAAAAGGTCGGTATCAAAATTGGAGAGTTTTCCTTGCAGCACGGCGGCGAGGCGCTCCAGACCCGCACCCGTGTCTACGCAGGGCTTGGGAAGAGGCGTGAACTGGTACCCGCGTACGCCATCCTTTACATCCGCGGTCCGGTCGCACTGCATGAAGACGAGGTTCCAGATTTCAACATAGCGGCCGCAGTCGCAGGGAAACTTGCAGTCGGTGTGCCCCAGATCGCTCGCGGCCGGGCCCAAATCGCAGTGAATCTCACTGCAAGGGCCGCAGGGGCCGGTCTCGCCCATTTGCCAGAAATTCTCCTTCATGCCGAGATCAAAGATACGGTGAGCAGGAACACCCAGGGCGTGCCAGCAATCGTAGGCTTCGGCGTCGCGTGGAATGTCGGCAGGTGGACTCTTCGCGCCTTCAAATATCGTGACGTAGAGCTTTTCGCGCGGGATGGCGAAATCCTGGGTGATCAGTTCCCACGCCCAGGGAATGGCTTCCTTCTTAAAGTAATCGCCGAAGGAGAAGTTGCCGAGCATTTCGAAGAAGGTGTGGTGGCGCGTAGTTCGGCCGACCTGCTCGAGGTCGTTGTGTTTGCCCCCTGCGCGCACGCACTTTTGCGACGAGCAGGCGCGCACGTAATCGCGGCGCTCACGGCCCAGAAAAACGTCCTTGAATTGGTTCATGCCCGCGTTCGCGAAAAGCAGCGTGGGGTCGTTAGCCGGCACAAGCGACGACGAACTCACAATCCTATGGCCGCGCTTGGCGAAGAATTCCAGAAACTTGCTTCGAATTTCGTGTGATGTCATATGTTTTCTACCAATTCTGAATTATGAATTATGAATTCTGAATTTCATTCCCCTTCCAGGTCCAGCGGTTCAACCTCATCCGCAACCGGCGCAAGCTCCGGCCGTGCCCGCACCGCTTTTATAATATCACCGGCGTTGAACCCGCGGCGCATCAGACCTTGAAAGAGCGAGTGAAATTTGGCGCGAGTCAGCGGCAAGCGAATAGCGCGGACCTTTTTATCCAATGCCTGTTCCAGCAGGGTTTGCGCCGGAGTTTCCTGATAGACCCGTTGCACCGCGGGTTCGATCTCCTCGTATTTTACGAGTTTGGCTTTCAGTTCGCGCCGGAGGCGATGGGGCCCGAAGGCCCGGTTTTGCGCGAGCGAATACGCGTATTGTTCAGCGAATTTGCGGTCGTCAAGATAACCGAGCTCACGCAGGCGGGCGATGGCCTCCGGCACCTGCCCGCTCTGGGGGCATTTCTTTTCGAGGGCCTGCCGCATTTCAGCAACGGAATAAGGGCGGCGCGCCAGCATACGCAGCGCCGCCGCAAGGGGATCGGGCGGGGCCTGCTTACTTTTTCGCAAACCGGTCAGCCTGGCTGGACTTCTCCATCTCATCGCGGGCGGCGTCGGCCGTATTGCTGATGCCGGCGATGCGGAGTTTGAACTCGTCGGGGTTGGTGGAATTGCCCAGGGCTTCTTCCAGCGTGATCAGCGACTGGGTGTACAAGTCATAAAGCGACTGGTCAAAAGTCTGCATTCCGTATTGGGAAACGCCCGAAGCGATGGCATCATGAATCATCCGGGTCTTGTCAGGGTTGATGATGCAATCCTTAATATACTCGGTGGCAATCAGCACTTCCACCGCCGGCGCGCGCCCAATGCCGTCCGCCTTGCGGACCAGGCGCTGGGAGACAATCGCCTTCAGGGTGCTCGCCAACTGCAAGCGGATCTGCTTCTGTTCCGGGGGCGGGAAAACCGCGATGATACGCTGGATGGTCTCCGTGGCGTCCATGGTGTGCAGTGTCGAGAACACCATGTGGCCCGTCTCCGCGGCCAGGAGCGCCGTCTGGATGGTTTCCAGGTCGCGCATTTCGCCCACCAGGATGACGTCGGGATCCTGGCGCAGGGCGGCGCGCAAGGCGCTGCCGAAACTCGGCGTATCCACTTCTACTTCACGCTGGTTGACAAAACCCTTCTTGTCGCGGTGGAGGAACTCAATGGGGTCTTCAATGGTGATAATGTGGTCGGTGCGGGTAGAGTTGATGCGGTCCACCATGGCCGCCAGGGTTGTGGACTTGCCGCTTCCGGTGGTTCCTGTCACCAGCACCATACCGCGGGATTCCTGACAGATCCTGTCGATCACGCGGGGCAGAATAAGTTCTTCCAGGGTGCGAATTTTGGTGGGGATGACGCGGAGCACCATACCCACGTTGCCACGCTGCTGGAAGACGTTGACGCGGAAACGGCCCAAGCCCGCCACGCCGTATGCCATGTCGAGTTCGGCGTTTTCCTTGAACTTCTGCTTCTGCCGGTTCGTCATCATGCTGAACGCCATGTTCAACATGTCTTCACTGGAAATACGTGTGTACTGCGTGAGCGCGGTAAGGTCGCCGTCCACGCGGAGATAAGGATAGTTCCCGACCTTCAGGTGCAAGTCGGAAGCTTTCTTCTCGCAGGCGGACCGAAGCAGCGTGTCAATGTTCAGACCATCGGCCATTTGGAACCCTCTCTGAAGCTGTCCCCTGATTTTAGTTCAAGTTAGCACACGCGCCAACGAATAGTAAATAGTGAATAGTAAATGGTGAAGGGTGAATAATTCGGCCCGGCTTCATGCAACCTTTCTGAACTTTATGTTGACCACGGTGGCGGTAATGGCCGCAACCAATTCCCTGACATTCACAATTCACCATTCACTATTTCTTAATGTCCCGCGGCCACCGGCTGGTTGCATAAGGTCAGCCATCCATATTTGTCTTCTGCCTGGCCTTGCACGATGGCGAGGAAGCGTTCCTGCAGGGCGCGCGTGACGGGGCCGGGCTGGCCCTTCCCCACCACGATCCGGTCGACGGAGCGGATGGGAGTTATTTCCGCCGCCGTTCCCGTGAAGAAGACCTCATCGGCAATGTAAAGCATTTCGCGCGAGATGTTCTGCTCGCTCAACGCGTAGCCCATCTCCTGCGCCAGCGTCATCACGGAGTCGCGCGTGATGCCCGGCAGCACGGAAGCGGAGAGCGGCGGCGTGTAGATTTTGCCTTCGCGGATGACAAAGATATTCTCACCGCTGCCCTCGCTCACATGGCCGCTGGTGTCGAGGCAAATGCCCTCCGTGTAACCGTTGGTAATCGCTTCCATCTTGATGAGCTGGGAGTTCATGTAATTGGCCGCCGCTTTGGCCATGGTCGGCAGAGTGTTGGGCGCCGTCCGTTGCCAGGAGGAAACGCACACATCCACTCCGTTGCGCAGCGCTTCGTCGCCCAGGTATTTCCCCCAGGCCCACGCCAGAATATAAACCTCAATGGGGTTCTTCAGGGGATTGACACCCATTTCCCCCTCGCCACGAAAGGTCACCGGGCGAATGTAGCAGTGCTTGACATTGTTCACCCGCACCAACTCCACCATCGCCTGCGCCAGTTGCTCGCGGGTGTAAGGCAACTCCATCCGGTAGATCTTGGCCGAATTCACCAGGCGGTCGGTGTGCTCTTTTAACCGGAAGATCGCCGGGCCGTGCGGCGTGTCGTAGCAACGAATGCCTTCAAACAAGGAGGAAGCGTAGTGAACCACATGCGCGGATACGTGGATGGTGGCTTCCCCCCAGGGAATGAATTTGCCGTTGTGCCAAACCTGTTCGTAGTAATTCATTGCCATGGATTCTTCTCCAGTTTTCCTCCGGAGGTTTGGAATTGCATGCCGCCCGCACAATGCCCGGGCCGCAGCCCTCAAGCGACAAAATTATATCATGTGGCAACTGCGCGCCAGACGAAATCGGCGCGCCGTGCCAAGTTGGCCTGCAACGCCGCGGGGGAATTGGTCTGTACACCATTCCACGACCCGGCAGGCGCTTCGGTGGCGGCGGATCCCCGTTCCGCCTCGATGCATGCGAGCTCTTTGCGCGCCCCTTGCCCATCCCCGACACAAATCCCCGGATAGATGCTGGGTATTGCCCATCTTCGAAACACCATGCCAGAAGAATTTTTTATAGCGGCAACCAAAATAAACTTCTTGCATCTAGGAGAGTGTAGTGGCAATTTATCCACTACGCGGGCGTCAGGGGCATCGCCCGCAGGAGTGAGCCCCCGGCGGAGCCTGTTGGCACAACGTCGGGCAGCGCTCAACCCAATCTTATGGCTTTTATTCGCAAACGCGGCGGGTCGTATTACCTGGTCCACAACGTGCGCCACGAAGGGCGCGTGCGTCAGATTCATCTGGCCTGCCTGGGCCGCCGGCCGCGTATTAGTGATGACGTCGCACGGGGAGTTGCGTCCCAGCATCCTTTTTTGCGAGTCGACTGGAAGGAACTGCGCGAGAAGACCTCTCGAAACGTGGTTCAACCTTTCGAGCACGACTCGCGATACCTCCGGGATTTGCTCTTGGCGATTCGGAATCTTCATTTCGACCTTGCGGATTTGTCATTTCCGCTGCTCGAGTTGACGAAAGACCGCGAGTTGTCAGCCCAGTTGATTGCCGGGCTGAAATTGCTGCGAGGGACCCTGGACGTGAAGCTCCATGAGCTTCGTAAGGTTAAGGCGCCGGCTTTCGACGCGTGAAAACCTAAAGGAGGATGAATATGGGCGCACGTCAAACAATCCTGGATCCAAGTCTGAACAGCCCGGAAGTTCGGGATTTTGAGAAAGCCCTTCGCCAGCGGGTGGTGGGGCAGGACCGCGCCGTACGCCGCCTGGCGCGCGTCTACCAGGTTTATCGCGCCGGGCTTTCCACGCCCGGACGCCCGGTGGTGAACCTCCTCTTCCTCGGGCCCACGGGCTCCGGCAAAACGCGCCTGGTGGAGGCCACCGCGGAAGTCCTCTTTGAGAAACCGCGTGGCTTTGTAAAAGTGGATTGCGCGGAATTCCAGCACAGCCATGAGATCGCCAAGCTGATCGGCTCCCCGCCGGGGTACCTCGGCCACCGCGAAACCCAGCCCTTGATCACGCAAGAGGTGCTCGACCAGCATCACACCGAGAAGATCAAACTCTCGCTGGTGCTGTTCGACGAAATCGAAAAGGCCTCCGACGCGCTCTGGCAGCTCCTGCTGGGCATTCTGGACAAGGGCACCCTCACGCTGGGTGATAACCGCCGCGTGGATTTCTCCCACACCATGATCTTCCTTACCTCGAACCTCGGCTCGCACGAGGTGATGAACCTGATGAACGGCGGGCTGGGCTTCGCCGCCAACCGCAGCGATGAAGACGAGGAATTGGACCAGAAGATCTACCGGGCGGCCACGGAGGCGGCGCGGCGCAAGTTTTCGCCGGAATTCATGAACCGCATCGACAAGGTCATTGTGTTCCGCGCTCTCACCCGTGAGCACCTGGAAAAGATCCTCGACATCGAAATTGCGCGCGTGCAGGAACGCATCATCAACGCCACCGACGGGCGCCAGTTCGTGTTTCGCTGCACCACGCCGGCGCGCGACTTCCTGCTGCGCGAAGGCACCGACATGAAGTTCGGCGCGCGCCATCTGAAACGCTCCATCGAGCGCCACCTGGTCTTCCCCATTTCGAACCTGCTGGCCACCGAGCAGATTCAACTGGGCGACCTCATCACCGTGGATTTTGACGCCCTTCTGGGCAAGCTGATCTTCGTCAAAGAAGACCAGGGGGCGCTGGTGCACAGTGAGGAAGAGGCCGCGGCAGAAACCGCGCTGGTGCCGGTATCCGTGCGAACCACGGGGGCGTCGCGTGCTCTGGCACGGCGCGCCAGCCGGGAAGCATTCCGATAAGGGCGCATTCATATCCCGCTTTCAGCTTCGAACGGAGGGCGGCTGCACGTCCGGCGGCCGCCTTCCCCCGCTTGCCAGGCATGGTTCTGCCGCCATACCCTGGAACGACAAAACGCACCGCCAAGGTTGCGCACCAGCGCATCAATTAAACCTGAGGATACTCACGATGTTGGAGAAATCGTCCGTCCAGACCTGCGAACCCGGCGCGGCCCGGAGCGCCCTCCAGCGCGGGTCACTCCCCAGCGCTCCCAGATCCTGGGCATTACGGGCCATCACCACCCACCAGGAGGAGAATTTGCCCTGGCGCGTTTCCTCCGGGCTGACCAGCACATCGTCGTTCATCAGGCAGGCCAAACCCGCGTCGTGAGCCAAACCGGCCAGCACGCCATGCAGATCCAGATAACGATTAGTAATATCAAACACCATTATGCCGTTTGGTGCAAGCTTGCTCAGGTAAAGGGCCAAGGCCTCGCGGGTCAGGAGGTGGGTGGGAATGGAATCGCCGCTGAAGGCGTCGAGCACGATCAGGCCATAGCCGTGGGCGGGAGCATCGCGCAACGACCGGCGCGCATCACCCAGCACCACGCGCACCGGGGGTCCGCAATCGGACAGGTAGGTGAAATAACTTCGGTTTTGCGCAAGGCGTGAAACCACCGGATCGATTTCATAAAACGTGAGCCGCTGATGGGGTTGATGGTAACAAGCCATGACGCCCGCGCCCAGCCCAATCACCGCCACGTCGGTCTCCACCGGGCTTTCCTGAAAGGCCCCGAACAACTGGCCTATGGGACCGCTGTGCGTGTAGTAGGCCAACGGCTCGCAGGCGCGGTGGGGATCCAGGCTCTGCAGACCATGCGCGGTGCCGCCATGAAACAGCACTCGGCAATTCTTTTCCGCGTCATTGCCCACGCGGTAAACGCCAAAGAAGCTGCGCTCGCTGTCGAGGACGTGACCGAACGGCCCGGTGTAAACCTGGCTGGCCAGGATCAAGGCCGCCACACCCAGCCCAAAACGCCGTGGCCGCGCGCCGAAGCGCAGACAGCAGATCGCGGCAGGTCCGAAGATGATGAGGTTAAACAGCCGCCCGGGCTCCATGCCCTGTGCTTGCAATTCCAGCGTCGCGACGGCAACGACGAGGCCCAGCGCCGCCGGCAAAATGTAGTCAAGCGCGCGGGCGCGGGGCGCGTCGTCCACCCCGTCGATCGGCGGGCAGAGCATGGCGGCCAGCACCAACGCGATGGGCAACTCCAGCACCGTGCTGAAGATTGCCGGCGCCAGCAGGGCGTTGAAAGCTCCACCCAGTACTCCCCCCACGGAAACCCAAAGGTAAAATTCGGTGAGATGCTGTGTGCCCGGACGGGTGCGGGCCACTTCCCCATGGCAAACCATGGCCACCGCAAAGAGGGCTGCCAAATCAATCAGGAGGAAAACCATCAACGGCAGCACACCTTTCAAGACGATCGGGATCGCGGCGGCCAGAATCAAGAAGGGCAGCCGCCGGCTCAGCCAAAGATGCGAGAGAAGAGGTCGGCGCGCGAAGACCAGCACGAAGCTGAGCAGGTAGAGTGCAAGGGGGAGAACCCAGAACAGCGGAATGGCGGGGATATCGGTGGTA
>Ga0326728_10005099_pt1 | contig 37686 bp, 32 predicted proteins | sample MB3enrmetagenome_FD_207602 | JGI IMG/M metagenome (GOLD analysis project Ga0326728, IMG submission 207602) | Lab enriched peat soil microbial communities from McLean, Ithaca, NY, United States - MB31MN | ecosystem: Environmental > Terrestrial > Soil > Wetlands > Peat | place: USA: New York...
GCTTCGACTTTCATGCCAGGACGGGTCACGTCGACGCGAATCTTTCGGAAGCGCCCGTCGGAGCGAGTGTTGGTAGGAGTATAGCCCAGCAGGTAGTAGCTGGAGTTTTCAGACTGGATTTCCTGGAAAGCCTCGCCAAAGTCGTTGGTGTCGTAGAACGTCCTGCCGCCTGTATCCTGCGCCAGTGAGGCCAGCGTCTCCCTGCTGCTATGCATGGAGGAAAGCTGGGAAGAGACCGCCGCGTCTCGATAGATTGCCGAACCGGAAGGGCTGGAAGCGGTGGCGTCGCCGCCGGGCGGCAAGGCCATCAGGCCGCGCGTGTCCATGGTGTAGAGCGAGACGTTCGACTGGTTGGCGGCCGCGACCGTGGCCATCAACTGCGCCTGGTTTTCGATTCCGGTTCCCGTGATGCCGCTGGAAAAGTGAATAACCAACTTTCGCCCCGGAACCGCGCGCAGCATCTCCGCCAGAGATTCGATGGCGGCGAGCTTCTCGTCGGTGTTGAAGATATTGAACTCTGTCTCGTCAGGCGTGAAGGCGTCGGAAGTATCCTGCGTCACCACTTCCTGGCCCGATGCGTCGGTGGTTCCCGCCGCGCCCACGGCTCCGCTGGACGCCAGGTTCGACGATTCCTCTCCCAGCAGGATGCCGTTCAGAGACTTGGTAAGTGCGTCGCGGTCGTTGGTGAAGTTCTGGACTACGCGCAGGTTCGAGGTGTAGGTGACGACCGCCACCAGGTCGGCCGGCGTCAGCCGGTCCTTTACAAAGGTGGTAGCTGCCTTCAAGGCTCGCGTAAGGTCGTCCGGTTGCATCGAGGACACGTCGAAAAACAACAGGTTCAACCGGTGGTCCTGTAACGCCTGCGCCGGGGTAACTTGAGGTGGAAGTTTGTCGAGGTTGATGGTTGGCGGCGGGCCGTTGGCGGTGCTTGCCTGCGCTAGCTTTTCAATGTTCTCAAGGCTGAAGGAGGTGATGGTCTGCGGCACACCGTCTTCGAACACGCGGAAGTCCTTCGCCGTCAGATCGGCCACCGGTTTACCTTTGGCGGTGACCCGCACATCCACCAGCACGACGTTGGTTTGGCTCTTCAAAACAAAGCCCTGGCGAGCCGTACCGGCCTGTTGCGCGGCGGCGTCCGTGCTCTGCCCCTCGAGAGCCAAAGGAGCCACAGACAAACCAAACACCAGTCCTGCGACTGCCAGCCGACCTCCAAGATGTTGCAACCTTCGATGCATCGTTGTTTCCTTTGAGTCGAGAAGTCGAGGAGTCGAGAAGTCAAAGAGTTCGGGAGCCCCGAGCCGAAAAACGAAAATACAATCGTGTTCCCGGCTTCTCAACCTATCTACTCACCCCCCGGCCCCTCGCTGCACGAGCTCTCCGTTCCTCGAATGCCTTTCCGGCTGTTTGACTCCTTGACTTCTCGACTCCTAGACTCGTCGACTGCCCTCAAAACCTCAGCCTCAGCGAGAAGGTCACGCCGCGCATTGCTCCCACGCTGGTCACGCGCCCGAAGCCCTGGCCGTTGACTACCGTACTCAGGCCGGAGAACTTGGGCGTATTAAAGATGTTGTCCGATTCAACCCGGAAGTCACCTTGAATCCCGTGCTCGCGAGAGAAGACGACTTGCTTGTCGAGCGACATATTGAAATTCACGAAGCCAGGGCCGGGAATCGTATCGCGCCCCGCATCACCATAGTCCCCAGGGGCTGGGAGCGAGAAGGCGGTGGTATTGAAGAAGTCAAGCGTTGTTCGCTGCGAGCGCGGCAGTGCGACGGGCAGGCCCGTGGCATCCGCCCGCAAGTTGGAGATCGCGGCCGTACCCGCCCGGTTGCTAAGGTTGCCCAGGATTTGGGCGGTGTACGGCGTGCCGGACTGAATGGTGGTCATGCCGCTCAACTGCCATTCGCCGAGGATTCGGCGCGCCGTTCCGGCCTTATTGAGCCAGTGGCGCTGTTCTCCGAAGGGAAGCTGGTAGATGTGGTTGATGAGCAGTCTGTTTCGCACGTCGAAACTGGAAAGACCGCGCTCCGCCTTCAAGTCGAGGTAGTTCTGAGCGACGGTATTTCCCGAGCCGCCCACGCTCGCCGCGTCGTCGATCGACTTTGAGAAAACATACTGACCGCTCATCGAGAAGCCGCCGTGGAACTGGCGCCGCAGCCCCACTTGCAGTCCGTTGTAAATGGAATCCGCGCCGTCGGTCTCATAGGTGAATGCCAGAGCATTCTTGAGCGCGTTCTGGGAACCGCTGGTTATGGGCGCTCCGGGAGGCAACTCGTCGGGGGCCAGGAGCAGTTGCAGCTTGGACCCCTTTGTACCTATATACCCGACGGAAAGGATGACGTTGCGGACGATTTCATCTTCGAGCGAGAAGTTCCAGGTTTGTGCATAAGGAGTGCGGAAGTTGGGATCCAGGGCAAACGTGTTGGTCAGAATATTCGGCCCCACAGTTGGAAAGCCATTCTCCAGGGTCAGCACTTGCTTCGGAGTCGTGACCAAGGTGGAAGCGGTGGCAAAAGGCGGCTGGCTGGCCATGTTCGTGTAAATTCTGGAATAGATGCTGCCGTCGTAGAAGATCCCGTAGCCGCTGCGCAGCACCAGGGAGTGTTTCGACCAGGGACGATAGGCCAAACCGAAGCGAGGGGCGAAGTTGTGATCGTCACTGCGCAGCAATGAGCTGGGCAGATTCCCGGGATTCTGGCCGGTCACGACCTGCGGCGAAGCAAAGCCCGGGTCGAAGGTCAGGTCCGAAAGATGGCCATACTTCTCCGTGAAGGGCTGGAAGAGTTCGTAACGCAGGCCGTAGAGAACCGTAAGGTGGGCAGTGACCCTCCAGTCATCCTGGATAAAGCCATCGAAGACCCAGGAGCGAAAGTAGTTGCTGGTGTCGCCAAAGCGAACGGAGGTGGTCTGAGGGAGACCCAGCAGAAAATCCGCGAAGTCGAATCCCGTGTTGGCAAGCGGAAGACCGTTCGTGCCGAAATCGCTGGTGGTATAGCCGCTGAAGGCGAATGTGCCGCGCGCATTGGGGTCCGTCAAAAGGTTCTGTTGGACCCTGCGCACTTCACCCCCCAGACGGATGTTGTGTCTTCCGACGTTGCGGAGAAAAATGTCCATAGCACGCAAGGTCTGGTTGCGCGTGAGGGAGGGAATGACATCGTTCAACCCTGTGAAGTTTGTGAACTGGGTCATGGGCAGGCCCCAGTTGATTGGACTGGTCGAGATTCCCTGAATGCCAAGGTCGCCGGCGATGTCGTCCTGATACGCATACTTGTCAAGCGTAGAAGATCTTTGCCGGTTGAAATTCGCGGTCAGGATATTAAGGGTGCGGGGGCCGAGGGTGTGAATCTCGCTCAGGTTCAGGTTCTGGCTGCGCACAGAAGTGTTCGAGGTCAGGTCGGGAAAGTTGGAAATCGAGTTGCTCCGCGCGGAGTTGAAGAAGTACATGACGTTAAGGCTGTCCTTGGCGGAAAGCTGCTCTCCGATGCGGGCCATAACCCGGTCGCTGGCCGTGGGCAGAGACTCCTGAAGATGGAAGTTCTGGATGGTAGCGCCCGGCACATTGGGCGGAGGAATGTAACTCAACAGGCCCAGAGCGGCTTTGTCCAGACAGGTCGCTGGAATCGCGTTGTTTGGGAACGGGGCGCCCCGTGCCGCCTGGTTGCACGAGGACAAGGAATTGTAGATGATGGGGACGGTCCCGGCCCCCGACCCGCTAGGGATCACGGCCTGCGAAAAATCACCGTTTCGCTCCAGAGGAGTGGGCACGGTGGCAAAGCTGTCAAAGGGACTCTTGCCCCGCGTCAGGTTATAGTTCACAAAGAAACTCGTTTTGTTCCCGCCATTGTAGATCTTCGGAATCACAAGGGGACCGCCAATAGAGCCGACCAACTGCTCCGAGTAGGACGGGATGCGGGGAGATTCGGCCACGTTCAACGGATACGGGTGAGCATCAAAAACCGAGTTAGTGTAACTTTCCATGATGTTGCCGCGCAGGCGATTCACGCGGGCCCGGTTACGCGTCCAGTTCCCTCCCCCACCGCCTCCAAAACCTCCCGGGCCAAATCCACCACCGCCGAATCCGCCAAGACCGCCACCGCCCGGTCCGCCTCCGCCGGGCCCGCCACCGCCCGGTCCGCCGCCCGGTCCACCGCCGGGACCGCCACCTCCAAATCCGGGAGCACCCGGCCCTTGCATCATGAAAAGCTCGCGCATTTGTTCGAAGCGCTGCCCCCGGCCCTGGTCACCTCCCGGTGTCGAAGCAGAAATACCCTCGCCTCCTGTCAGCAACACCGACTCCGAAGCGCTTGCGGAGGTCTCAGTTTCAACGGGGTTCTCAGCCTGCCCGCCGTTTGCCGCCGACTGCTCCCCGGAGAATCGCACACCGCCTCCGTTGCCATTCATTCCAGCCGTCAGCGACTGGTCCATCCCTTGCGCTCCCAATGCACCCTGGATTTGTCCCGGCAAGTTCTGGAGGTTTTGCGGCAACCGCTGGCGCGACGGTCGATTGCCGGAAGCATTCGCCGGTTCCGGCGTATTGATTACCAGGGCAACGTTAACTCTTAGGCTCTTACCTTCGCTTATTGGAATCGGCTCCCGCACGTCGTTCTGGAATCCTACAAGTGAGACCTCCAACTTGTAATTGCCCGGCGGGAGTCCGTTGAACGCGTAATTGCCAGCATCATCCGTCCAAGTCGCCTTTCTTTCGCCCGTCTGCGGATTGGTCAGCACCACGGTGGCGCCGGGGACGGAAACTCCGCCGGGCCCATGAACGTGCCCTGTGATGGCCCCGGCACTGCTGGTTTGGGCGGGCACTTTCAGGGGCGAGAATCCCGGAAATAGGAGCAAGAGCGTCGCCAACCAGAGACTCTTCCGCCGTCGATCCCTCGGGAGGCTTCCTGATCCTGAAAAAACCATAACCAGCCCTGACCTTCTTCTCTCGTGTGGGGACTCGCCCGACTGCGGTTTGTAACGCAAAGTCGTGACCCGCACCGCCCCTCTCTCAATCATTACGTGTTTGTGGCGCTCACGGTTACACAGCCACGGTACCCGAAGCACGCAAATCCGCCCGCCGGCTGTCATTCCGAGTGGTCATGGGTCCTCGACGCACCCAAAGGAATGATACGTTTTATGGCCGCTCAGTAACCCCACACAACCTCCACACGTCAAAAAGCTGAGGAGGAGTCTATGCGCAAACAGTTCGTTCTGGCCCTTGGGCTTATCCTTTTTACTATCACAATTGCTGCCTTCTCACAACAGCAGGATGAAGGGAAAACGCCGCCGCAGAACCCGCCGCGCCAATTCGCCGGCCGGCCAGTTTCAGGAACTATCACTTCCGTCGGCGTAGACCGCTTCGAGATTAAGAAGACGGACGGATCCACTCAAACCGTCATGGTGGACGACCACACCCACTACCGCCAGGGACAACAGGACATCCAACTTGAGGACCTGAAGTCTGGAGACCAAGTTTTTGTTCGAGGCCAGAGTAACGCAAATAAGGAGTTCGTGGCTGAGAACGTTCGCCGCATCACGGCGGAGGAAATGCAGCGCTTTCAGAACTCTGGAGAGCGGGTGTTCGGTGCCATCGTCTCGATCGACAAGAATCAAATCAAGGTCAACAACCCCCGCCAGGGAGAAAGAGCCATAGTAGTTAACGATCAAACTCAGTTCATCAAAGACGGCCAACCCATTGCCCTCAAGGACCTCAAAGTCGGCGACCGCATTTTCGCCATGGGAAGTGAGAGTCAAGGACAGTTCCTGGCCACCCGCATTATGATGGGACAATTCCGGCAGGGCTGGCGGCGGGATAATCAACAGTAAGCAGTGGTTAGCGGGCAGCGTGAGGGGTTATTCCCGCTGCGAAGCGAATTCCTGGGCTTATAATAGTGGGCGCCGTGCATGGGCAGTTGTCACAGTACTACGCTAGGAGCCAAGGAATGCGTAACTTATTCGTTCGAGTCATTGCGGTTTCTTTCTTGCTTGCCACAGGGCAACGCTTTCTAGCCGGACAAGAGCCCGCGCCAACCCCGTCAAACACTCAACAAGCCCCCCAACCTCATGGCCGGGTGGAGCGCCAACTGCAACGGATGAGGGAGACTCTAAACCTGACCGATGACCAAGTGGCCCAGATCCGGCCAGTTCTCGAGACCCGGAATCAACAGCTTAAAGAATTGCGAGCTAATTCTTCCATGCCCCAAGGGGAAGCACGGGCGAAAGCTGTCGAGGTCCGAAAGTCGGCGCGGCGGCAGATCGAGCACATCCTGACGCCAGAGCAAAGACAGAAGCAGAAGGCACTGCGGCGGGGCAGGCAGGCAGGTGGGCAGGTAGGCAGATAGCCAGCAGTTGGATGTGTGACACCCAGGAGTGGGCCGTAAAGCACGCGCCCCACCCGGCCACCTGCCCACTGCCTATCTGCCTACTGCTCAACCACGATCAGGGCGTGAGGCGGGAGGCGCAACGTATTGCCGTCAGATGCCAGAGACGCTCCACCCATTGCAGCGACCTTGCGGAGCCTGCTAACCATTCCACCTAAACCCACTATCCTGCAAGCTACGGGCAGTTCGGTGAAATTCGCTACGGCAGCGCGTGCTCCCAGCGGGAAAACGGCCACGCGCGGGGGCGCATCCGGCGAGGTCACGGTGAATTCTTCCACGATCTTGCGCAACTCCGCCAGCGCTTCCCGCTGGGCCTCCGACATTTGAGCAATCCGGTTATTTGAATCCACATAAGTGAGCCGGGCCAGCGCATCCGAGAAAACCACCAGATTGCCATTCCCTTCCTGCACCTTGAGCAAGTATTGGTTCTTGGCAAGATTGGTCGGGGCATCCGAGGGCAAGCGAGGGTCGCCGTTCAAAGCATGCGCCAAGCCCTCACTGACCAGTGCAGTCCCCCCAGACTTCAAGAAACCCGCCAGCCGCGGAACGAACTCGACATCTTTAAGCGAATGAAGAGTAAATAGCGCGGCGCGAGCCTTTTCAGGGAAGTGGGCCGTGGGAGCGAGGGGGATCGCCAGCATGCCGATCTGGTCAAATAGGTACGGCTCATCGCCGGGCTCACTGGAGACGGGCTTGTAGGCCGGAATCCCCGTCCAGTTTCCAGCCAGCTTACTCAGCGCCTCGAATTCCGCGCGATGGGCGGCCAGGGCTTCCACCTGCTCCTTGTATTGAGAAGAAGCCAGAGAGCCGTAGTGGAAGAGGAATGCTTCCGGAGCGCCCCCAAGAACCGTAATGAGCAACTGATCCAGATAAGTCACCGCGTTTGTCCCGAAAGGATCGAACCAGCCGCCGCCGGTATTTTCTCCGCCGATGTCGCGGAACCAACGGTAGATGAAATAGCCCGTGTATTGCTGCTTATGACCCCATTCGTCGGAACTGGGGTCGCGCAGCTCCGTGCCTACCCAGATGCGATCGAACAGTTCGGTCTCCTTGTCGACGATGTAACCGCGATCCTGAAAGTTGTCGTACCACTGAGGGTATTTCAGGATGACCTTCACCTGGGGATTGACCTGCCTGGCGGGGCCGAGCACGCGGTCCCTGGCCATCTCGAGCATCAGCTTTTCGCGATATTGCTGCCAGCTCATCGAGCCTTTCGCGGCCGCGCACTCGGAACACTCGCAGTCCGTGAAGAAGAAATCATCGATGATAATTTCATCGAAGATCCCGGCGGCAAACCGGAAGATCGAGGCGAGCCTCTCCTGATTCTTACGGTTCGTATAGCACACCGCCACATTCCAGCCGCTGGAGGGCTTGCCAATCCCTGTGGTCGTAACGCATCCCGAGACGCGCAATCCCGCCTGGCGGAAGAAATCCCGCGCGGTCTTGAGCGTCTGCGCATCGGGCTGATAGCCGTCCCGGAACGCCTCAACGTAAACCTTGCTGATTCCGAGCTTACGGCAGAACTGGAGGGCATCCGCTCGCCCCTGATCTGTGGATAGATGGTCACGCACATCCTGGGCAGTGAAGAGCGTGGACCAGTCGATTCCCCGAAGGGCAAGGGGATTCACTAAGAGCGCTCCGAGAAGCACTAAGGGATAAAGCACGGGCAGCCTGCTGCGTTCAAATCGGCTTGAGAAACCAGGAAATGAAAACATGGCGTCACACCTCCGCCTGCCGGGATCTGGATCCGCACGGCGCTCGTCAGGTGGCCCCACAAGATAGCGCAGTCATGCAGGAAAGGAAAGCGAATACACATCCGGGTACTGGTTCATTTTGAATTTTCCCTGTCTGCGAGCCCTACAATTTCTTGTATCGACCACACGTAATCCGAGACCCCTGCCTCCATAGCTGGCGTGCATCGGATCGTCTCGTGAATCCGTGCGAAGTTGTAGTACATGAAGTAGAGAGCTACGGCACAAGCCATGTTCTCAACCTTCTTTGAGTGGCCGTTGGTCAGACGGGTGAAGCGACGCATGTGCATTCGCATCGAGAGGTTCTGGCGCTCGACGTAGCTGGTAGAGATGTGCTCTGGCTCAGGGTGTCCGCTTACGATCTGTTTTTTACAGCCCATGCATTCAGCCGGGCTGTATCTTGTTTCCTCCTGAGTTGAAGCGTAAATCTTCGCCAGTTGCGCATAATCGACATCGCATCCAAACGAATTTTCGACCGCGTTCAAATAGACGCGCAAACCATCAGTGGTGAGTTGGATTCGACTCGCCAAGCGCTCTTTGAGATCATCAATGAATATCTGCGCTGTCCTATAATCCCGATTCCCGAGCATGAAGGAAGGGACTAGCTTCGTGTCCGCGTCGATTGCAACCCACGTCCAAACGTCACCGTAACCGAATTGCCCTTTCTTTTCCTGCGGGACGTTCTTCTCTTTCGCGTAGCAGAATTGCCAGATTTCATCACACTGGACGCGCTTGCAAGGAAGGTTATGCAGGACGCGATCTTGAAAGTCAGCGCACGCGTGACCCACTTGCACCAGGAGTTTGAGCACGGTATTCTTCGATACTCCGGTCATGCGGCAAGTCGCGTTGATTGAGCAGCCCTCGACCAAAGCTGTGATCACCCGTACCCGCTTTTCGTAAGGTAAAGTGTTCATGCACTTACTGTACCCACAAAAAGGGGTCTTGTCAAGACAAATCTTAACGTCACCAGAAGAATTATTTTCTCGGCGGCATGATAGTCCGTTCCTTGGGGACGGCAGCCAAACCCAAAGCCGTCTGCAAGGAACTGTAACCATCAAGGCCCGAGCCCGCCTTAACACAAACATACCAGTGCTTCTTGAACGTACAATCTTCAAAAATGAAGTTCCCTCCGGCATAGGTCAAACAACAATTGGAAAAGGTGCAGTGCCTAAAAAAGTATCCGTCGATTGGCACATCCGCATCCTCGAACGTTCTTCCGTCAACCGTTTCCAGCTGTGCCGAACCCTCCGGAACCGATGAAATGCTCACATTGATCGGGCTAAGTTGGGAAGATTGAAATCCCTGTGGAAGCCTAGGAATGAAATGCGGAATCCAGGTCGTGATCGCTAGGACCAGCATCGCAACCATCGGCCAGTGACGTTTTACGCTTGGTCCGAGGCCGCTTGCAATAGATGTAATTTCTGGCTTCCCTTTGCGTCCCTGAGCAACCATAATGCGGTTAGTCTCCTCAAGAATCACATTCTGTCGATACATCAGATAAATCATCGCAACCGTCATGATTCCTGTCCAAAGGTCCATAGGCAGCACCCCTTCCTATGCTATCCACGTAGGGGTAGGATGCTACCACATACAGCTTGCAATTGCCCTGTTTTTGTTGGTACAATAAGTTTATGAAACGATTAGGCCGACCCAAGAAGGGAAAGACTCTGGACGAATATATTGAACTTCGCCTTTCAACAGCCGAGAAGCAAGCCTTCCGCGACGCCGCTGATCGCTCTGGCATCCCGCTGGCCACATGGGCCAGAGAGCGGCTCCGGCGCATCGCCACCCGCGAACTGGAGAATGCCGCGCTTCCCGTCGCGTTCTTAAAGTGAGGCGTCATGATTAAACCCAAATATCCCAAACGTGCCGATGTTAGCCAGATGGCGCGATTGACCGTTGAATGTGCTACTGGAGAGGCTTTAACTCTTCCTCCTCGCAAGAAAATGCCTAATAAGAAGAACAAGGGTACGCGCGCTGGCAAAAACGGCGATTAGAATTCCTACCAACAATCTTCTGTGATATTCGGCAGAGTAGTCGGCGATGACAGGCACACCAGAAGCGGAAACGCTTAGACTCCTCATCGGCCACAACCAGTCGTATGCCGACTTAGCGACCCTCGTTGTGGTCGTTGGATTGTTGGTAGACATCGCAGTCATTTTTTGGTATACAACTGGCAAGTCGCGCTTGGAAATCATCTGGAGTGCAATCGGCACTGCAATTATAATCTTTGGGGTATATGGCGAGTACCATTTCGGATCAAAGGCTGCCCAAGGAAACGCCCGATTGCAGGAAATCCTAGGTACCCAGTTGCTTGACGCTCGTGATCGCCTGACGAAAGCGGAAGATAAATTACGCGAAACAATCAGAGATGTTGGAGACACCAAACGTGCTGCGGAACAGTCGGCAGCTTCGGCGCGGCAAGCAAACAGCGATTCCCGAAATGCCAAATTGAGCGCAGGTGAGGCCATATCTCTTGCCCGTGGTGCTCGCCAGGAAGCGGAGTCATTTGAAAAGGATATTGTTTCGGCTAAGACGCAAGCGGCGGATGCGGAATCACATTTGGCAGAGGCCCTGCGACGCGCAGCCGAAGCTACTGCCGAACTAAACCGATTCAAACTTCCGAGATCGCTTGCCGACGTCCCTAAACTGGTCTCCATTCTCGCGGAATTCAACGGATCAGAATATAAATTTTCTTCCGTTTTCATGGACAACGAGTCCATAGAATTGCTGATAGCTATAGATGACGTGCTCCAGCGCGCGGGATGGAAAAGGGTTGACCTTTCCTCTTGGCCCCTTGGGATTCCAATAGTTGACGTATCGGGCAAGCACGGCAAATTCAAGGTTGTTGGTGGCCTGTCGGACGGAGTACGGGTCTCAGTGGAGTTGCCCTCAGTGCATTCAGAGCAGGATGTCCCTGTATTGCAGTCACTACCTCCAGACAAGATGCCGATTCTGTTGAGAAAGGCAATGTCTCTAAATAATGCACTTTGTTCTAGCCTATTTCCGCCAGAACCTTCATGCCCGGTTCTGGTATCTGGAGGAGAATCCAAGATACTCGAAATTGCTATTGGAAAAAAGCCGTGAGCGACATTAGGGACCAAGGCTATCCACAAGCACAGAGCAAAGACAAATACAAAATTCCGTAGTATTTTTCGGCAGCTTAGACCAGTACCCACATCCGCGGCGTGGAAGTACAATGTTTGCGTTGCGGTGCTGCACGGCCAGCCCTTTGATTTGCGAGAGGGCGGCCACGAGGGGCGGCCCTACGACAGTGTGAGGGAACTCGAATCTGTCATGAAAATGGTGGCAGAAGGGCGGGGCTTCAGCCCCGCCTTTCCACGATTCCGGGGCTACCTCCACACAAGCCATTTCATGCGCGGTGGTGAGCCGAAGGATCATGGAGTCTTCGCTCAGGGTGACAGTCGTTCCTCTAATCGCACACCCAACGACGCCGGGGGGATAGCCACATGGTGAAATTGAGGGTCAGGTTACTGAAACACACGGATCGAGCCGAACTCGACCGCTTCTTGCGCCTTTACAGCCGCAGCTTTAATCCCGATGAACGGGTCAGCACGCAGATTCTGCGCTGGGTCATGCAGCCTTCGCCGGGCCGGGTTAATCCCGTTCATCTCTTTGCCGCTTACCTGGACAAGCAACTGGTAGGCGGCGCTTGCACGCTGGTCCTCCCCATGTTTCAGGTCGTGTTCGGGAGCTACATCTTTGTCGATCCCGCGCTTCGAGGGCGGGGGTTGGGCCTGAGGATTCTTCGCGAGGTGCTCCGCCTGGAGAGGAGAGGGCCGCACGGCTGGAATTGGAGGCTTTATGGCGAAGTCACCGCGTCTTCAGGTGATTGGTGGCCGAGACTCCTCGCGAAAGCGGGCTTCCGCTTTTTCAAGACAATGTGGCCGCTGGGTTCGTATCAGAACGCCAATAAGGTCGTAACGGGGCGCCTCTGCTATTTCAACTTCCGCAAACCGCCCGAACGGTTTTCCCAACCCGCCCTGTTGGCTTACATTCATGCGCTGTTCTATGGACCCGACGCCATGCATCGCCACCTGCTGCCGCGGCTCAAGCATTTTGTTCAGGTCGAAGCTGGAGATTAGGGGACGACGGAGGTGGCAGACTGTGAATTATGAGCGACGTAGATGATAAATTGTAAATTATAAATTATGAAATCTTACGGATCAGCTTTCCGCTTGTCTCAACTCCTCCCTCGTTCGCCGTCACCTGCCGGACCGGGCAGGTGGTACAGGGTGCTCCGATGCAAGTGGACAGCGAGTTGGTGGGGCATGCAATCCATAATTTAAAATTTACAGTTTATAATTTCGCGTCCCCAGGTATTTATGGTATTGCAGCAGAAGGTAGTTATCCGTCATTCCGGCGATATAATCGCAGACCACGCGATGCAGGGGCTCCTGGCGACTTTGCGCGACATAGAAGGGCGGAAGGCGGCGGGGGTGCTCGAGGTAGTAACCAAACAGGCGCCGCACGCAGCGCACGATGACCCGCCGCTCCGACCCCACTTGACGGTGGGAATAAAGATTGGCGTTCAGGAATTCTTTCAGTTCCCTGTCAACGCGGGCTCGACGCGGGCCTAATCCCACCAGCCGCTTGGGATGAACTCGCACTTCTGCCACCGATGTTATGCCTGCCTTGGCGAGGCGCGCGCGCGTCGAGTCGATGAGGTCGGTCACGAGAATATTCAGGACACCCTTCAACACCTCGTTGAACTTCAGTTTCTCGCGCGCCTCAGGATACTTCCGGTCGACGGTCCGATACAGCGAATCAAATAAACGCACGTGCCGGCGGATAAGCGGAAGCGGGAGGAGTTTCGCCTCGTACCCGTCATCAAGGTCAGCGCAGTTATAAGCAATTTCATCAGCGGGGTCGATCAACTGGGCTTCCAGCGGAGGCCGGGCGTCCAAGGCGTAGGCTGCGAGTTCGGGGTAATGCGCGGGATCGTAATCGCGCGAGTGCTTAATGATCCCTTCGCGGACCTCGAATGTAAGGTTCAGGCCGGAAAACCCCACGTATTTCTGCTCAAAATGCTCGACAATTCGCAGCGCGTGCAAGTTGTGGTCAAAATTCTCATGGTAGTGCCCCATCAGGCGGTTGAGTTCGGCCTCCCCGGCATGGCCGAAGGGCGGATGGCCCACATCGTGCGCCAGCGCCAAGGCTTCCACCAGATCGGTGTTCAACCTCAGCGCCTTCGCCGCCGTACGGCTGATCTGCGCCACCTCCAGCGTGTGGGTGAGACGCGTACGAAAGTGGTCGGAGTAACGCTGCGTGAAGACCTGGGTTTTATTCTCAAGCCGACGGAAGGCGCGCGAGTGAAGGATGCGGTCGCGGTCTCGCTCATAATCATTGCGGAAGGGATGCGAAGGCTCGGAATAGCGGCGGCCCTGCGATTCTTCAACTCGCATGGCGTAAGTGGCCAGACGGTCGTTTCCTTGGCGGCGCATAAATGACTCGCTACGAAGTTTCTTCCTGCGTTGCAAAGCGGTAGCCCACCCAAGGTTCGGTCAAGAGGTAGCGGGGCTTGGAAGGCTGAGGCTCGATCTTCTTGCGCAACTGGTTAATGAAGACGCGCAGGTATTCCACCTGATCTCCGTAGTCGGGTCCCCAGACGGCTTGCAGCAGTTCGCGATGCGGAAGCGCCTTGTTGGAATGGCTCACGAGATAATGGAGAAGCTCGAATTCCTTGGGTGTCAGTCGCGCCTGATGGCCGCGCGCGATCACTTTGCGCTGCGCAAAGTCGATGGTGAGGTCCCGGGTCTCGAAGGTCGCCGGCAGGTCGTCGGCGCTGGGTGCGTGGCGGCGCAAGTTGGCGCGAATGCGCGCCAGAAGCTCCTGGATGCCAAAGGGCTTGACCACATAATCGTCGGCGCCGGAATCAAGCGCCCGCACCTTGTCGCGTTCATTATTGCGCACCGAGAGCATGATTATGGGGGCATCGCAAAACTCGCGTATTTCATGGCAGACTTCGAAACCGCTCATACCCGGCAGGTTGATGTCGATGATCAGCAGGTCCGGCTTTTCTTCCCTGAGCATCTCGAGGGCCTCTTCGCCTCGCCGCGCCTCGCGCACCACGAAGCCGCTCGCCACCAGGCTGGTCCGCAGCACGCGGCGAATCTGAGCCTCATCATCGAGAATTAAAACCCTGCCCGAGCTCATAGCCCCCTAGCGCTCTCCGGGGACAGCGGCAAGTTGAAATGGAATACCGAGCCGCTTCCCACCTGACTGGTGACTCCCATGCTCCCGCCGTGGGCCTCCACAATCGCCTTGCAGATGGCGAGCCCCATTCCCGTGCCCTGAACGCGGTAACGATGTTCCCTGCCCCGATAGAATTTGTCGAAAACAAGGGCCTGCTCAAAGCTGTCGATTCCCGCCCCGCGATCCGCCACGCTGGTGACGAGAAACCGGTCGGAGACTTCGCTGCTGATGACGATCGGACTTTCGGGAGGAGAATACTTCACCGCGTTGTCGAGAAGTTGAGTGAGGACCTCCCGGATGCGCACGGGATCCATCGGCACCAGGGGGAGTCCCTCCGGCAGTCGGACTTCGACACTATGATTTGCCAAGGCGTTTTTCGAGTCCTCGATCGCCGCCTCCACCACCTCGCGAATGGGATGAGGCTCGATCTCGAGCTCGATCTCGCCGGCATCCAGGCGGGCCATCTCAATGGCTTCCTCGATCAGGTGATTCAAATGGTCGCTCTCTTCGTTGATGACTGAGAAAAGCTCCCGCCGTTGCGCCTCACTCAGTTCGGATTGGGTCAGAAGACTCGTAACCGAAGCCTTAATCGCCGTCAGCGGGGTTCGCAGCTCGTGGGTGACGGAATCCAGAAGAGCTGAGCGGAGGCGCTCCTCCTGCCGCGCAGCTTCGGCCTTGCCCAAAGCCTCGATGGCACTGACTCTCTCGACCGCGATGGCAATGAGCGTCCCCAGAGCCTCCAGCGTCTCACGCCCCAAGACCACGCCGGAAAGGCCCAGACTCCCGACCGAGCGCACTCCCATTCGAACCGGTACATAGCAAACTTGCCGCTCGGCCTCCACGACGGGTTCTCCGCGCGCCATGATGGCCTTGAGCTGCTCTTCGTCCAACTCCCGGAAATCACTTCCCGAACGGTAGACGGCGTCCCGGCTGGCGAGGTATAAAGCCGCGTCCCGGACCTCAAACGATTCCACAACGTGCCGCGGGATAACGTTCAGCAATTCGACCACGCTACCCGCCACCAGCATTTGTTGCGTGAAAGCATAGAGACGTTCAAGTTCCTGGCGCCGCCGATTCGCGTCGCGGGCTCGTCGCCGCGCCTGCTCTGAAAGGCGGCTGGCGGTGATTGCCGTAACCAGAAACGCGCAGAGTGCAACCCAGTTCTGAGGATCGGCGATGGTCAAGGTGCCAACCGGCGGCAGAAAGCAATAATTAAAAGAGAGCGTAGCAAGGAGCGACATGAAGATCGAAACCCGAAGCCCCCAGAAAGCAGAAACATAGAGGATCGCGAGTAAAAGGATAAGAGCCACGCTTGTGGCGTTGACTGGCGGCACCCGGCGGAAGACGAGAACGATGGTCACTACTATGCCGGCGGCGGCAGCGTAACGCGGGATGTGCCATCGGGAAAGATTCACCACTGATGGTATTATAGCGGATATCGCCTATAATTCAGTTCGGCTCCCAGTTTTCAGACAAAGCCGACACAAGCGGATGATTGAATGAGCAAGAGTCCCGAACAATGGCTGGAGAAGTCCGCGCCTCCCCCAAAGAAGGAAGGCGTGCTGAAAGTGTTTCTTGGATACGCTCCGGGAGTAGGTAAAACTTACACTATGCTGAGCGAGGCAGGCAGGCGCCTCCGCCGTGGGCAGGATGTGGTTATCGGCTTTGTGGAAACACACGGGCGAAGGCCTATCGAAGAGCTGGTTGCTCCGCTTGAACAGATTCCCAGGCGCCAGATCGACTACAAGGGTGTGACGTTCGAAGAGATGGACGTGGACGCGATTCTGGCCCGACGCCCGGGAGTCGCCCTGGTTGACGAGTTGGCCCACACCAACATCGACGGAAGCAGGCACCGGAAGCGTTATGAAGACGTGATGGAACTGCTGGCGGCGAACATCGATGTGCTCTCCACCATGAACATTCAGCACATGGAGAGCCTCGCCCCGCTGGTTCAATCCATCACCGGAATTCCGGTTCGCGAAACTGTTCCGGACTGGGTGCTGAAGCGCGCGGGCGAAGTGGTTATGGTCGACCTGACTCCCGAGGCGCTGCAAAACCGGATGCGCCGGGGAGACATCTACCCGCTCGAAACCATTGAGAGGGCTCTGGGAAACTTTTTCAGGCCCGGCAACTTGATCGCCCTGCGCGAACTAGCGCTCCGGCAAGTCGCGGAGGAGGTCGACCGCGACCTCAGCTCCTACCTCACCACCAAAGAAATCAGCCGAAACTGGGGAGTGCGGGAGCGCATTGCGGTCTCTATTAGTTCGCATCCCAACTCACAGTACCTGATCGCCCGCGGAGCACGTCTCGCTCGCGCGGTAGACGGCGAGCTTTATGTGGTCTACGTCGAGACCTCCGCAGACACGAACGATGAGAGGCAACGCAGCTTGGCGGCCAACATTCGGTTTGCGGAAGAGCTGGAAGCCAAGGTGGAGCACCTGCACGGCGATCGCGTCAGTGATGCAGTCGCGAAGTTTGTAAAGGAAAAGAGAATTACCCAGGTGGTCTTTGGACACTCCGCCACTCGTGGTTGGCGAAGATATCTCTATCTCTCGGCGCTCAGTCGCTTCCTGCGCCACTCCCCTGCCGTGGACCTCCACATCGTCACCCAGGAAGGCGACACTGAAACTTAGTGGCGAGTAAACGTTTCCCTGGAGTGCCAACCTCTGCGGTTACCCATGAGCGGCCACGAGGGCCACCCCTAGATCGGTCCGACACCCTGGCCCTGCCTGAGCCCGTCGAATGCTATAGACGCTTCAAGCGGATTGAGCCATCGCCGGTGTGAACGCTAAAAATGGGACCACCCCCATTCAACTTGCCGCGTAACGAGGATTGGTCCGGCGAACCGGAGAGCGCGATGGGCAACTCGGAGGTGATCCGGCCGTCACCGGTGTGAACATCAAGGTCTGCCGAGAAGTCGTCGGGGAGGCTCAGTTCGACATTACCGTCGCCGCTGCGCACGCTCCAACCGGGGCCCATTTGAGAACCTTGGCTGATTTGAGCGGAAATCGTTCCATCGCCCGTCTTCAGGTTCAGAGAGTCGAATCTTCCTTGCACGTGCATATTGCCATCGCCGCTGCTGGCGCGCAACACGCCGTCGAGGGAATCCGCGTCGATCCGGCCGTCTTGAGTGGAGAGATTGATTTCGCCTTTGAGGCCGCGGACCGATAAATCGCCGTCGCCGGAGTGGATGTCCAGTCGGGCTTGCTTGGGAACTTTTACCTCAATTCTTACGGACCGGGTGCTAACGCCGAAGATCCAACCTGTGTTGGGGATGCGAACGTCCAATTCGACCTGATTTCCAGACTGGAAATCGCGCACCCGCACCCGGTGATCGTCTGAACCGCCCCATACGCTGATCCGCACGCCCTGCGATATGACATGCGCGTCGATTTCTTTCCGCTCCCACGCCTCCACCTGCACGCGGGCGTCGTTCGTTTCGATCCGCAGGTCGGCCGGGCCGTTCAGCTCGAACGTCTTGGACCATTCTTCGGCCCAGACGGGAAGGGAGAATAAGGCCAGCCACAATACCACGCCTCCCACAATTCTTTTCGGCATGTTTCCTCCTCTGATCAGTGGCCTTTGAACTAACTTGAACTTACGCATCGCGGAAGCTGAATGTTCCGTAGTGTCTCAGTTTGAATTTGTAGCGGCGAGTTTACCTTGCCATATGGCGGCGTAAAGCCGCCGCTACGCCAAACTGAGACACTACTGAATGTTCCCGATCCTTTCAGGGTCAGACTATTTGATATAATATTACTTCTTGGGTTAATTCAGCGGAACTCGATTGAATAATGCCTCGGCATTTGCAGTCAGCGACATTCCCAGGGAGGGACAGCAACTCATGGAACGCGACACGGTGGTGTGCCTTCTGGCTGGCGGACAAGGCGAGCGCCTTTACCCACTGACGCGGGATCGTGCCAAGCCCGCCGTACCCTTTGGCGGGGTGTACCGGATTGTGGACATTACCTTGTCGAACTGCATCAATTCGGGCCTGCGGCGGATTTTCGTGGTTACCCAATACAAGGCCCTCTCCCTGAATCGGCATCTCCGCGAGGCCTGGAGTATTTTCTCCGATGAACTGGGTGAGTTCTTACAGGTGCTGCCGCCCATGAGGCGCGTGGGAGAACACTGGTATCAGGGCACTGCGGACGCCGCTTACCAGAACCTCTACTCACTCGGGAGCGAACCGTGTAAGTATATTTTGATTCTCTCCGGCGACCATGTTTACAAGATGAATTACCAATTGATGCTCGAGCAGCACGTCCAATCCGGAGCTGACGTGACGATCGGCACAATCGAGTTCGAGCGCTCGGTGGCCCCGCAGTTCGGAATCGTGGAAGTGGACAAGAACAACCGCATTATCGGGTGGGAGGAGAAGCCCGCCAGCCCCAAGCCGTCGCCTCATAACCCTGACAAGTCGAATGTCTCCATGGGCATCTACTGCTTTAACCGTGATCTTCTGATCGAGGCGCTGGTTTCAGATGCCGCCGATCCTAACTCCAGCCACGACTTCGGGAAAAATGTGATTCCGAGGCTCATCGAGTCGAAAAAGGTTTACTCTTACGACTTCCGAGATGAAAACAAGAAAGAAGCCAAGTACTGGCGAGATATCGGGACCATCGAGGCCTATTACGAGGCCAATATGGACTTGGTCTCCGTCGCCCCCGTCTTCAACCTCTACGACTTCGACTGGCCCATCCGCACTTATCAGCAACAGTACCCGCCGGCCAAGTTCGTGTTCGCGCAGGAGGGGCGCCGCATGGGGATCGCTCTCGATTCGATGGTCTCGATGGGCTGCATCATCTCAGGGGGGCGAGTTACGAATTCGGTTCTTTCCCACGACGTCCGCATCAATAGCTACAGTGAAGTAGAGAACTCTATCGTGTTTTCTCACGTCAATGTCGGCCGCTACTCGCGCATCCGACGCGCCATCATCGACCGAGCCGTGCGCATCCCAGAACGCACTGAAATTGGATTCGACCTTGAGGAAGACCGGAAGAAATACCACGTCACCGAAGGCGGCATTGTCGTCGTCGTTCCGGATCAAGGCATGTTCGAAGACCGCCGGCGGGCAGAAGCAGTAGGCGGTGGGCAGAGGCAGTAGGTAGGCGGGCAAATGGGCAGGTAGGCAGGTGGGCACTCGGCAGTGAGCGGTGCGCAAGCGACCAAAACTCAGGTGGGGCGGGCTTTTCCCTGTTGAGCTCAGCAGGCATGGCGCTTCGTTTCCGAAGCACTTAGCCTCAATCCCAGAAGGCCACCGAGGAGATCCGTCGCAGGGTGAAAAGGCGGTCGGCAAAGGATGCAACGCCAAGGCAATCGGCCTGGCCCACCTGCCCACCTGCCTTCGCCTGCCTTCGCTCGGTTTTCTCCGGGCCCGTCCTGTGTTAGAATCCCAGGTTCCGAAATTCACTTAGAGGATCAATTTAATGGCCAACATCGATCTAATCCAAGCAAGGGAAATACTCGACTCGCGTGGGAATCCCACTGTCGAGGCCGATGTCTACCTTCGCGATGGTTCCTTCGGGCGGGCGGCGGTACCTTCAGGGGCATCCACCGGCGAGCACGAGGCCGTAGAGCTACGCGACGGAGACAAGAAGCGTTACCTGGGGAAGGGCGTGTTGCAAGCGGTCGAGAATGTCAATACCGTGCTGGCACGAGAACTCGGGGGACAGGAAGCAAACGACCAGGCGGCGATTGATGACCACATGATCCGCCTGGACGGAACACCGAATAAGGGCAACCTGGGCGCGAATGCCATGCTTGCAGTGTCCATGGCGGTGTGCCGTGCCGCGGCTCACTCAGCGCGCACGCCGCTCTATCGTTATTTGGGCGGACTTCAGGCCCGCATTCTTCCCGTCCCCATGATGAATGTGCTCAACGGCGGCGTGCACGCGGATAACACCGTGGATTTCCAGGAGTTCATGATCATGCCGGTGGGCGCCGAAAACTTTGCCCAAGCGCTGCGCATGGGCGCTGAGACTTTCCACACGTTGAAGAAGGTCTTAAAGGAGCGCGGTTACAACACCTCCGTGGGGGATGAGGGCGGGTTCGCGCCCAGCCTGAAGTCCAACGTCGAAGCTGTGGAAGTCCTGCTGGAAGCCATCGAGGCAGCGGGTTATTCACCCGGCCACGACATCTGCTTGGCGCTCGATCCTGCCGCCAGCGAGATGTTCCAGGACGGCAAGTATGTTTTGTTCAAGTCGGACAAATCGCAAAAGTCTTCCGATGACATGATCAAGATCTACGCCGACTGGGTGCGCCAGTACCCGATCATCAGCATCGAGGATGGCTTGGCCCAGGATGACTGGGATGGCTGGAAGGCAATGACCAAGGAACTCGGTGACAAGATCCAAATCGTCGGTGACGACGTTTTTGTCACCAATACCGAACGCTTGCAGCGCGGCATCGAGGAAGGCACGGCCAATTCCATCCTGATTAAGCTCAACCAAATCGGTACGGTCACCGAAACCATCCGCGCGATCGAACTGGCCCGTCGCCACGGCTTCACTTCGGTGGTTTCGCACCGCTCGGGTGAAACCGAGGACGCCTTCATCGCAGATTTCACGGTTGGTCTGGGCACTGGACAAATCAAGACCGGCTCTGCCAGCCGCAGCGACCGCATCGCCAAGTACAACCAGTTGCTGCGCATCGAGGAAGAATTGGGCGAAGCTGCCGAATTCCTGGGCCGCGCGGCTGTGAAGTGCGCCGCATAGTCGAGGCCACGGCCTTATTCGCCCTGAATGCCCAGGTCTTTCGTAAGGAGGGGGAGGGGGGCGGCTCAGCGCGTCCTCAACGTCATGTCCACACCACCCCCAACCCCTTCTTCGCCAAGGAGGGGGAACTGATTTCGAATTGACATACTTCTCTTCGGGATTGTAATCTGTCGTTTGATGGTGCGCCCACTGCTACATTTCCATAACCATTCGCCCCACAGGGCGGCGTGTCAGTGGGCGAAGTGCTGATTTCCGATGCATTGGCAAAAACACGGCCCGCTGGCCAGGAAGCTCAGCGGGCCTTTTATTTTTTGAGGACGAGGAGCGCCGATAGATGGATCTGAAATTTCAAGACGGCTTAATTCCCACGATTGTTCAGGATAGACACAGCGGAAAGGTGCTGATGCTGGGATACATGAATGACGAAGCGCTACAGAAGACGCTGGAATCCGGCTATGTGACTTTTTTCAGCCGCACCCGGCAGAAACTCTGGACGAAGGGTGAGGTCTCCGGCCACTACCTGCACGTGCGTGAGATTCGCGTGGACTGCGACCATGATGCCTTGCTCATCCAGGCGGACCTGACGGGTCCGGGCTGTTGCCACATGGGTTACCGGTCCTGCTTCTTCCGCAAACTGAGCGCTACCGGAGAGGAGATCTTTCTGGAACGGGAATTTGATCCGGCCAAAGTATACGGAAATGGAAGCCAGGAGAGCCAAACATGAATCGCCTGAAACTGGGGTTGCCCAAGGGAAGCCTCCAGGAGGCCTCGCTCCAACTCTTTCGCCGCGCGGGCTACGAGATTACGGTTAATCCACGCTCCTACTTTCCCGCTATCGATGACGACGAGATCGAGTGTATGTTGATCCGCGCCCAGGAAATGGCGCGCTACGTTGAAGATGGAGTCCTCGATGCAGGGCTGACCGGCAAGGATTGGATTCTCGAAAACCAGGCCACAGTGGTGGAAGTCGCAGACCTGGTCTACGCCAAGCAAACCTTTGGGAAAGTTCGCTGGGTGCTGGCCGCCCCGGAGAAATCGCCTTTCCAATCTGTCAAGGACTTGGAAGGAAAAACCGTTGCCACGGAACTGGTCGGTGTGACCAGGCGATACCTGGAAGAAAAGGGAGTGAAGGCCAAAGTGGAATTCTCCTGGGGGGCGACGGAGGTCAAGCCTCCCGTCCTGGCGGACGCCATCGTAGAGGTTACGGAGACCGGCTCCTCCCTGCGGGCCAACGGCCTTCGCATTTTGGAGACGGTGCTGGAATCAAATACCAAGTTCATCGCTAACCACACTGCATGGGATGAACCGTGGAAGCGAGCCAAGATTGAAATGCTGGTTATGCTGCTTAAAGGGGCGATTGAGGCCGCCGGCAAAGTGGGACTGATGTTGAACGTCCTGCGGCAGGATCTGGAAAACGTGCTGTCGGTCCTCCCGGCTCTGAAACGGCCGACGATTTCACAACTCAGTGACCCGGACTGGGTGGCGGTAAACACCGTGATCGAGGAAAAAACGGTGCGCGAGATCATTCCGCGCCTCAAGGCCGCTCACGCGCAGGGCATTGTAGAATATCCATTGAATAAGATCGTGGTATAGATTGCCGACGGACGGTTGTCGATTGCCGATTGACGGCGGGACAATTCGTGGCGACGCCCCTTCGATCGACAATCGCCGATCACCAATTGGCGACTCCCTATGCTCGACATCATTCGTAGCGACGATAAAAAAGCCGTCAGCCGTCTCTTCAGCTCCCGGTCGGCAAACTTGACCGACGCCGAGAGGGTGGCACGGCGTATCATTGACGATGTTCGCCGCCATGGCGACCGTGCCCTGATTCGCTATTCACGCCGGTTTGACGGCGTCGACCTGCGAAAGTCCGGCATGAAGGTGACGCGGGATGAGTTGGAACGTGTTTCCCGTGACATCCCGCCGTCGTTGGCCGAGGCCTTATCGGCGGCTGCGAAGAACATTCGCGCCGTGGCGCGCCGCCAACTTCCCCGCTCGTGGGAAGTCCAACCGCTTCCGGGCGTTCACGTAAGCCAAGTGGTGCGCCCACTCGAACGCGTAGCGTGCTATGTGCCAGGCGGAAGATTCCCTTTGCCCTCAACGGTCCTGATGAGTGTCATCCCCGCGCAGGTCGCGGGAGTGCGGGAGATCCTCGTCACTTCGCCCAACCCCGCGCCCGCCGTTCTGCTGGCCGCCTCTATGCTTGGCGTAACCGGAATCTACAGGCTTGGCGGAGCCCAGGCGGTTGCGGCATTTGCTTACGGGACCGAGAGCGTTCCGCGTGTCGAGAAGATCGTCGGCCCCGGGAACCGTTACGTGGCCGCCGCCAAAAAGTTGGTGGCGGGCGAATGCGGAATTGACTTCGTCGCCGGCCCGTCCGAACTGGTAGTCGTCGGGGCTGCGGGTAATCCCCGGTGGATCGCAGCCGACCTCGTAGCTCAGGCGGAGCACGACCCGGACGCGGTGGCGATCCTCATCACGCCTTCGCTGAAATTGGCTCGGCAGGTGCAAGCGTGCGCTGCCCAAATCGTTGCCGAGCTTCGCCTGCCGGTTGCACGGAAATCGCTGGTTGACCAGGGCTGCATCGTCCTCACTCGGAATCTGGATGAAGCTGCCGAGTTCGTCAATCGCTTGGCCCCCGAACATCTAACTCTGCTCGCGGATGCTGAGGATTTGCTGGACCAGATCCAATCTGCCGGATCGATCTTCCTGGGCGGCTACAGTCCTGTTGCCGCGGGAGACTATGCTTCCGGAACCAACCACATTCTGCCCACTGCCGGGGCGGCTCGCGTGCGGGGCGGCCTGAGCGCAGCGGACTTTCTCAAATGTGTCTCGATCCAGAAGATCACCCGTAAGGGCCTGGCAGGCCTTCGCCCGTCAATTGTGACCATGGCGCGCGCTGAAGGCCTGACGGCGCACGCAGCGTCAGTTCAGACGAGGTTCCAAGACTCCCCTCCCTCGCGAAGGAGCGGGAGAGTTTGAAGTGTCTGGAGTTCAAGGTGCCATGATCCGACCCCGCAAGGCAGTCGAACAACTGAAGAAATACCGCCCCCCCATGGAAGGGCGGGCGGGAAAACTCCGCTTGGATTTTAACGAGAACACGGTAGGGTGTGCCCCGGAAGTCGTTCGCGCCCTCCGGCGCGCGTTAACGCCGGAAATGCTCACCCGCTACCCGGAGTACGGAGAGAGCCGCCAGACCTTGGCGAGTTATTTCGGATTCAAGCCGGAAGAGATGCTTCTCACCAACGGCACCGACGACGCCATCAAGGCGATCTGTGACGCCTTTGTCGATCCCGGCGACGTGCTTCTGGTGCCCGCTCCAACTTTTCCGGTTTACGAGTTCTTTCACAGGGTGGCGGGCGGCGCCGTCGAGCGCGTGCGCTACGACGAGCGATTCCACCTTCCGGTGGATAACGTCGTGGCGGCGATCAACAAGAATACTCGTTGGATTGCTCTCGGCAGCCCCAATAATCCCACCGGGACGGAGATTTCCAAGCCTGATCTGCGGACAATCCTCGAGTTCGCTCCGGATGTTCTAGTCTTAGTTGACGAGGCCTATTTCGACTATTCCGGCCATACAGTCCTGCCCTGGATTAGAAAGTATGAGAATCTTCTGGTCAGCAGGACGTTTTCGAAAGCGTTTGGATTGGCGGCGTTGCGCATGGGCTTCATTTTCGGCAACCCTGAACTTGTGGAACTCATGCACCGGGCCCAGAATCCGTTCCAGGTGAATTCGCTCGCGCTCGCGGCCGCCCAGATTGCCATCCGGCACGAAGAACATGTGAAGAAATACGTGGCGCAGGTTCATATCAACCGCGAGCGCGTTTATCGGTGGCTCGAAGCGCGGGGGATTCCTTACGTACCCAGCGCTGCCAACTTCATCCTGACTCGTGTAGGTGGGCAGGCGCCGGAAATCGCCCGCCGTCTGCGCGCGAAGGGGATTCTGGTGCGAGACTGGAGCTACGACCCGAACCTCCAGGGTTATTTGCGCTTCACCGTCGGCTCCGGCGTGCAGACGCGCCGCCTGCTGGCAGGGCTGGAAAGACACGAGGAATTGATCGAGACTAAGAAAGGGGAAAAAGCCTGGCGGAAGTCTATCACCGACTCCCAGACAGGATGGTTCGCATGAAGGCGCGCCAAGCGAGCATTCACCGCAAGACCGCAGAAACTGATATCCATATCCGGCTGAACCTGGACGGACGTGGGCGATATAAAGTTTGCACCGGCATCCGCTTTCTCGACCACATGCTGGAGCTGTTCGCCCGGCACGGTGGATTCGATCTTGAGGTTGCGGCGCGCGGCGATCTCGACGTTGACCAGCACCACACGGTCGAGGACATTGGCATTGTGTTGGGGCAGGTGCTGCGCGAGGCGTTGGGCGCAAAGAAGGGCATCAATCGCGCCGGCTACTTTTTGATGCCGATGGATGAAACCTTGGCCATCGCCGCCATCGACTTGAGCGGTCGGCCTTATCTGGTGCTCAGTGCGCCGATCAAGGCAAGGCACGTCGGCGACCTGCAAGTGGAACTCTTGGAAGACTTCTTCCACGGATTTGCCACCAGCGCGGGCGCCAACCTGCATCTGAAACTCGCCTACGGGCGGTCCAGCCATCATGGCGTCGAGGCGCTATTTAAAGCCTGGGCGCGCGCCTTGCGCTATGCCTGTGCGCGCGACCGTCGCCTAAAAGCCCAGCTCCCCAGCACCAAGGGGTTACTATGATCGCTGTGCTCGACTATGGCGCCGGCAACGTGGGCTCTGTGCTCAAAGCCATCGAGCACCTCGGGCACGCGGCCGAGGTGGTGGACAAGCCCGAATCGCTGCGTTCCGCCGAGAAGATCATATTCCCCGGCCAAGGCCACTTCGGCACCATGATGCGCGCCCTCGAGGAGCGCCGCCTTCTCGCACCCTTGCGCGAATCGCTAGCCGGCGGCACACCCTTCCTGGGAATCTGCCTGGGTCTACAAGCGCTGTACGAAGCCAGCGACGAGGCCCCCGAGGTTTCCGGACTGGCCTTGCTCCCTGGCCGAGTGACTCGGTTCCAGGGCGTCTTCAAAGTTCCTCACGTGGGCTGGAGCCAGCTCGAGGTCCGCAGCCGAAGCGGGCTGTTTCGAGGAATTGCGGATGGCAGTTTCGTATACTTCTGCCACTCTTATTATGGGCCGGCTACTGAAGAAAGCTCGGCAGTGACTCAGTATGGGCAGACTTTCGCAGCGGGCCTCGAGATGAAGAATATCTGGGCAGTGCAGTTTCACCCCGAAAAGTCGGGAGAGGTGGGACTGAAGGTTTTGGAAAATTTCTTAGCTTCTGGGCGATGAAATTGTAAATTATGAATTATGAATTATGAAAGCTGAGTCGTGCCGGTTAACGAAAAAGCGGCAGAAAAGGCACCGAGCTGTTTTCATAATTCATAATTTATAATTTACAATTTACTGATAACTGACGACTGAAAACTGACAACTCCTTATGTTCGCGAAACGTATTATCCCTTGCTTGGACTGCAAGAACGGTCGGGTAGTCAAAGGCATCCAGTTTTTGGATCTGCGAGATGCCGGCGACCCGGGCGAGTTGGCGGAGGCCTACAACCGCGAGGGCGCGGACGAACTGGTGATGCTCGATATTTCGGCTTCTCGCGAAGGCCGTGCCACCCTGATGGACACGGTGCACCGGGTGGCGCAACGCCTCTTTATCCCGCTGACGGTGGGTGGCGGTGTGCGGGCTCTGGAAGATGCCCAGCGCTTGCTCTCCGCCGGGGCCGATAAGGTGGCTGTGAATACCGCTGCGGTGGAGTCTCCCGAAATTGTGAACCAGATTGCCGAGTACTTTGGGCGGCAGGCGCTCGTGGTGGCAATCGATGCGCGACGCCGCGCAGGGGCGCCACGCTGGACAGTCTCAACCTACGGTGGAACCAAACTAATCGACCTGGACGCAGTGGCATGGGCCCTCGAGGTTGAAGCGCGTGGAGCGGGCGAAATCCTCCTTACGTCGATGGATGCGGACGGCACGCAGGCAGGCTTCGACTGCGAGTTGACGAAGACCATCGCTGAAGCGCTGCATATTCCTGTCATCGCTTCCGGCGGCGCGGGCGGCCTCGAACATTTTGCGGAGGTTTTCCTGAAAGGCCATGCAGACGCTGCCTTAGCGGCGTCGATTTTCCACTTCGAGACGCACACGTTACGCAACCTTAAGGAGTACCTGCAATCGCAGGGCGTACCCGTTCGCCTGTAAGACAAAAAATAAGCGGTAAAGGGTGAAGGCTAAAGGGTAAAGGCTAAAGGCCCCTAACGAGAGTCCTTTTTAGACTTTATCCTTTAACCTTTAGACTTTCGACTCTTGACTGGTGCCCCAAATGGTAATTCCCTGTATCGATCTAATGGGTGGCAAGGTCGTTCAACTCATCCAGGGACGGGAGAAGTTCCTGGAGCTGCCAGACCCGCTTGCGGTGCTCGCGAAGTTTGCCGCCTATCCGCAAATCCAGGTTATCGACCTCGATGGGGCTCTCGGTCGAGGAGACCACAGCGAGATTATCCGCGAACTCTGCCGGCGAAAGCCCTGCCGAGTGGGGGGAGGAATCCGCACCGTGGAAAGAGCTGTCCATGTCGTCGAGGGCGGTGCGCTCAAGGTCATCGTGGGCAGCAGCGCGTTTGCCTCCGAGGGGATCAATGCCAAATTCCTTGAAGGCCTCCTTGCCGCCCTCCCTCGCGAGAAGTTGATGATTGCGGTGGATGGCCTGGGCGGCCGGGTGGCCATTCACGGCTGGCGGGAGACGCTGCCGCTCACTTCTGCCCAGGCCTTGGCGCAGCTCGAGCCTTACTGCTCCGAGTTCCTTTGCACCTATATTGACGCCGAAGGCCGGCTCCAAGGAACCAATCTGGCATGGTTTAGAAACTTGCGCGCCGCCACGCAACTTCCGATTACCGCCGCCGGCGGCATTACCACGGATGAAGAAATCAAAGCCTTGGAAGAGATCGGTATGAACGCCGCGCTCGGCATGGCTATTTACAAAAAGGTCTTCCCTGAATTGTTCGCGTAGCGCAGCCCCCGTTTCGGGGTCTGCGGCTCTCCTAAACGTATCAGATGACCAATCGCCACAGACCCGAAGAACAAATCTGTGGCCTTTCCCAAAAGTAAGGAGAGATATGTTAAAGTAAGGAAGAGGAGTGTTGGCGTGCAAAAGCAAGCTCGTATCACAAGCAAAGGCCAGATCACGGTGCCGCGGGACATTCGCCGTACGCTGGGTGTAGGTCCTGGCGACCGGCTACTGTTTGAAAGTGACAGTAAAGGGGTTCATGTCCGCCCGATGAGATCCAGGAGCCCGTTTGAAAAGTACCGAGGCATCGGAAATCCGGGCATACCCTCCGGCCGCAAGGCGGTTCGCCAGTGGGTTCGTCAATTACGTGGACAATGACCACCGCGATCGATACGAACGTCATCGTTTCTCTTTGGGACCGAGACCCCTCGCTCAACTCGGCCGCCGAATCTGCTCTGGATGCAGCGCTGGCGCGTGGCGGCCTGGTTGTTGCCGCGCCGGTCTTCGCAGAGCTCATGGCGTGTCCCGGCAGAGAACAGGGATTCCTTGACACGTTCTTCCGAGAGGCCGGCATTGCCATCGACTGGGATCTCGACGAGGCAATCTGGCGTACCGCAGGGGAGGCGTTTCAGGCTTACGCCGCGCGCCGCAGAAGGCATGGCGCAGCGGGACCACGCCGCATCCTCGCCGATTTCGTGATTGGCGCACACGCCCTCCGGAAAACCTATGGCCTCCTTACTCTCGACGATCGCCTCTATCGTGCGGCATTCCCGGGCCTCGAAATTGTGGGCATCTGACAAAGGTCTCTGATGCTTCACGCCGGCGGGGCGTATTTGAGCATCACGTAGACCAAGACGGCAAGCAGGACAAAAAGCGCTGCCATGGTTGTAGGTTTGACTCGAGCCTCGACGAACGGGCAGGGTCGCTTAGGGTAATTCCTTCTGGCCAGGTACCAGGGGAAGATAATCGGCCACAGCAGTAGCGTACCCGTTCCCCACCGGAACGGTCTTGGCAGGTGCTTTTCCAGGGCGTCGAAAAGAACCCAGAAGGAACAAAGTATCTGCACGCCTCCCAACACAAGCTGAGCTCTCAAGGGGGACATAAAACGTTGCACCAGGGTCGCACCTACCACCCAAATCACAAATACCCTGAGAAAACTTCGCCAGGAAAAGCGCACCGGTTCGAGTTCTCGCCGCGCCGGAGTTTCAACCGCCGGGGCGGCCACCGGCTTGTTAATCTCGGCGGGATCGATCGAGTGATGGCAAGCGACGCAGACTCGGCAAGAGGGGGCCAACAATTGCCCGCAGGCTGGACAAAGAAAGGGCTCGCTGGGGAACTGATCTTCCGGGCCAGGTTTTTCGGTGGCCACGCTCTCTGGTTTGTGAAACCCGTCGTTTTCAGTCATCCAAGTTCTCAAAATAAGTAGTCAGTTATCAGTCTTCAGTTATCAGTACCGGCTCAGCCGTCGGCCAATCAGAAAAGCAACGGCCCACTGACAACTTTCACTGCTTCTCATTCCACCCTTCATGGTCCTTCCAATCCAGAATCTGCCAGTGCACCTCCTCGCTCCGCAACTTGTCGAAGGTGCGAAGGTGCCCCAGCGCGCGATTGCCGCCCTGCGATTGGTAGAACCACTGCGCTTCCTGCGCAAGAGCCATAGCGTCGCCGGAAACGCTCAGGACGTGTTTCTGGTACCGGTAAGGAGCATGGGCTTGCGGCCCCGGGCCGTAAACCTGGTCAGTCAGCAGTGTAAGGTCGGGCCGGACCACGCCTTCCCGGAGCAATTCCTGAAGCGCCTTCACCACAAACCAGTTGTTGGTACGGTGGTCCACATGGCGCTCGTCAGGATGTCCCGTGTAAATGACTTCGGGCTGGAACTCACGTATGAATCGCTTGGCTGCCTCGACCACGGCTTGACGCGCGTAAGGCAGATTGGGTTCGGCGACTCCTTCGTAAGGCGCATGTTCGCTGGCCAGCAGCACCGAAAGATAGGGATTCGAGGCCTCCACGTGGTCATACCAGATCTGGCCGGAGCCGCCGTCAGGCAACCCCAGGAAGAAGATGTCCTCGCGAGGCACTCCCAGGTGGCCCACGGACCGGCGCGCCTCTTCCATGCGCAGCGCGCCAAAATTCATGGCCTCATCCGGTGCGCAGGAATGCTCGTAGTACCGATCGCAGGAGCCGGCGTCGCCGCTGGTGAAATAGACGAAGTGAATGGGGATGTGATTCTCCACGGCGGCGCGAATCATTCCCGCGTGCGCCCCCTCATCGTCCTGATGCGCGCAGAAGATCAGGATGGAATGCGGCAAAGGATTAGCCGCCAACTCGAGAACGTTCGTTGCCAGCGCGCCACCCGATGTATCGTCCACTTCCATCTGCGCCCGGAATATCCCGCTTTGACCCGCCGGGAGTGCGAACGCGGTCTCTTCAGCAATCGCCGCGCTTGCCGGGTCGACGTTAAGCCCAGTGGCTATTTGCTTGGCCGCAAGTTCCTTTCCTTTGGAATCGAGCAAGCGAGCCCGAACGCCCACCCTGTGCCAAGGCTGGCTGGTAGGATTGCGCAGAGTAAAGCGCACCGTCGCCTCGCTCCCTGACGGATACATCGTGTGCTCGCGGTCGATTTGAATGGCCGCCGAATCAAGGCCGGCAGGGTAAAACTGCCGATAGCTGGTGACGTTTGCGTCGTCCAGGGAGGGGTAGACGTACTGCAGGGGATATGGTTTCGGTTCGGTGATCCCGGCCGGCTGAATGAACACCTCGGAACTAAACGCGATCTCGTAAATGTTCCGGCGCGCCCCATCCCACACCACCACTGCATACTGCTGGATCGAAGGTTCCTTCGCGCGCTTGGCAACCGCGGCCCGGGCGGACTCGAGATGTTGCTCACCGCCCGCCGGCAAAGAAAGTCCCTGCGCAATCGTTACGACATCCACTCCGGCGCGTTCGGAGGTTTGCGCGGTCCAAGGCCAGTACCGGTCGGAGAACTCGACCCGCAGATCGCCTATCGCATGTCCCGCGAGGTTCTTGAGATCAACTGCGCAGGAAACGGCATCCCCCGGTGTGTAAAAAGCTTTGCCAAGCCGGATTCTCTCGATTTTCACGAGCTTCCGATAAACGGAAAAAAAGGTGATAGGAAGTACTTGCGCATTCACGACGGACGGAGACCCGCTCAACGCAAGGACTACTTCGTAGCGCCCGGTTCTTGCATCCTCTGGAATCTTCCACAGGGGATAATAGTCTGTCGCGGATTCCTTTGCGCCCAGCGTTATGCCTCGGGCGATCTGTAGGTTCTTGGGTTCCAAGTACTTGTGTTCACCTGAGTATCGGAGGTTGGCGGAGATATCAATGGGAGCCGAACCGAAATGGTCCGAGGGCGGGAGTACTACCTTGACTCGGACTTCCGAGCCCACATTATAGCTCACGTTATCGGTGACCGGCGTGAAAAACGTCACCTGCGACCGGGCCGCCGTAGCCGCAAACGCGAGTCCCATCACCAGGACGAACGCCTGGGCTGCCGACTTCGCCGCAATCGTGCCCACCCCTAATCGACTTGAGCCTAACCGCCTGCGCATAACACCCCCCGGGAAGGTCCATCGGCGATTATAAATGGCAAATAGTAAACAGTCGAGAAGTCGAGAGCGGTGATGCAGACAACGCTTGGGCGATCTCACGCATCGCAACGCCGTAGAGGACGCCGATGAAAAGCGTGGGAGGGTGTTTCATTGTGGCCATTGGGGCGCTGGCATCTGCCTACGCACTGGTCACTCCCGCGCAGCTTCCTCCGTCCGCCCCGCCGCCTGACTCGGCCGCGCCCCCTTCAGCAAGCCACGCCGCTGCACCGGTAAAGCCGGGCGACCTGCCGGCTGACGCGATCCCTCCCTCAGTTTCTGGAAGCACGTCTAGAAACCGTGCCGGGGCAGCGGTGAAACAGTCGGAAGCTCTTTCTCCCGCCGCCCCCTCCTTCGAGAGTTTTGCCGGGGCAGGGACGGGCGACAGATTCAGGCTCAAAACAAATGTCGATCTGGTACTGATCGAGGCGACGGTGCGCGACCAGAACGGCGGCATCGTGAATGACCTGACGCGCGAGAGTTTCGGCGTCTACGAAAACGGCGTCGAGCAGCAGGTCACCTATTTCTCGCGAGACCAGCTCCCGTTAGCCGTTGCCCTGGTTCTGGATTGTAGCGGAAGCATGGGTCCGGTTTTGAAGCAAATGCATCACGTCGCCTTCGACACGCTCTCCGCTCTTAAGCCGGAGGACCAAGTGGCCCTGTTCGACTTCGCCGCGCGCGCGGAAATGCTCGTTGGGCTGACGAAGAATCGCCAGCGCATCGCGGACGCCATTGCCACCATTCGCCCCGGAGGCGGCACCGTAATTCCCGACGCCCTTTACGAAGCGGCGCTATATCTCGCCCGCGTGGCCCCCGGCCGCCGTCACGCCATCATCCTGGTCTCCGATAATGAGAACACGGAAAAGGGTTATTGCGATGAAAAGCGGGTCATTCACCAGGCGCTCGAATCCGAGGCGGTCATTTACAGTATTCGGGTCGAGGAAGGCTCCCACGCCCACTCGATGTACGTACTTCTCCCAATCTTTCGCGAAGTTTCCGTGCCCAGGATGACCCACGAGACCGGAGGAGAAGTAATCGACGCCAGAAACCTCAACTCTATCCACTCCGCCATGGACACGGCGATCTCCCGCTTGAAGCAACGCTACAGCCTGGGCTACTACAGCACCAACCCTCGTCACGATGGCGCCTTCCGCGAGATCGATATTCACGTCAAAGACGCTCTGAATGACGCAAAGTACACAGTCTATGCCCGCCACGGCTATTACGCCCCGAGAGACGAAGCCGGTGGGCAGTAAGGCAGACGGTAACTGTCGCCGTCAAAGCCGTGCCGAGCTGTCGGCTTGTGCCGAAATATCGGCACGGAGCATCTCGTCAAGAAAGTCATAGTCCCGCCGGAATTCAATTAAGTCGTTTAAAAACAAATAGTTCGTCGCGGCGATTACGCGCCTCGACTTTGGCCACAGGACTGCTCTGTTGACTCACAGCGAGGTGAATCGAACATCATGCTCCGAGTCACAACGAACGTCGAAGAAGAACAAGGCAAGGTCACGCTCAAACTCGAAGGCAAGCTCGCGGGTCCGTGGGTCGAGGAGTTCGAGCGTTGCTGGAGCTCAACTTGTGAGAAGTGGAAACAGATTGTTGTGCAACTTGCCGGCGTGACCTTCATCGATTCTAAAGGAAAGTGTCTTTTGGCGAAGATCCACAGCCAAGGAGCGAAGTTGGTTGGTACGGGCCTGATGATCAAGTCGATCATCGAAGAAATCTCAAACTGTGACGAGGATCAGAAGCGGAGCACGGAAAGAGCGCAGGGGGCCAAGCAAACCGTTGTCAAGATGCTCATCGTGTTGCTGGTTCCCATCATGTTCATGCCTGCGGCGCGTGCGCGAGCACAAGAGGAAAAAGTGCTCAAATTGACGCTCCAGGAGGCAGTGCAACTCGCTTTGAAGCAGAACCCCCAGGTCCAGATCGCCAACCTGAATCTGGCTCAGAGCGTGCAGGATCAGAACCTGGCGCGCGCCGGACTGCTTCCGCAGGCTGACTTTCAGACCGTGGACAGAGCCATGCGCTATAACATCTACGCTCTGTTTGGCAGCAAGTTCCCCGGCATTGCGCAGCATGGCGGGCCGTTTCAGTTCTTCCAGGCCGGGCCGAACTTCTCGATGCCGATATTCGATCTGACCCTGTGGCGCCGGTTGCAGTCTGCCCGCCAAGGCATCCGGGCAAGTGAAGCCCAGGAGACAACCGTCCGGGAGCAGACGGTGCTGTTGGTGGTGTCGCAGTATTTGGGAGGGATGCGGGCAGGCGCAGCGGTGGTCGCGGCGAAATCACGGGTCGATTTAGCGCAGGCCCTTTACGACCAAGCCTCTGACTTGCAGAAGAACGGGGTGGGTACCGGGCTCGACACCCTGCGCGCCAACGTCGAACTACAGAACGAAAAGCAGCGCCTCATCGAGGCGCAAACCCAGGAAGAGGTCGCCCTTTATGGACTCGTCCGGCTGCTCAATCTTGACCTGCACCAGAAAGTGGAGTTGGCGGATCAACCCAGCTTCTTCCAGACTCCGGAATTTATGGCTAGCGAGAGCATCGAACAGGCCCTCCTGACTCGCCCGGAGGTGAAAACGCTCGAGGCGCGCGAAAGGGTTGCACGGCTGGAAATACGGGCGGCCAGCGAATCACGGCTCCCGAGCGTCAACCTTGGGGGAGACTGGGCCTTCCAGGGCCTCTCCTTGGCAAGCTCAATTCCCTCTTATACTTTCCAACTCTCCTTTGACGTGCCGATCATTACCAGCGGCAGGATCCACGCCCAGATTGCACGCTCTAACCTGGAACTCAAGAAAGTCATGCAGGAGAGATCGGATCTTCGCGACCAGATCGCCCTGGAAGTGAAAACCGGCGTCGCGCAACTCGAGTCGGCGCGGCACGAAGTTGACGTTGCCAATCTGGGAGTCAAGCTGGCCCGGGAAGAAGTGACTCAGGCGCGAGACCGTTTCCAGGCCGGAGTTGCCAACAACATCGAAGTGATTACCGCGCAGGACGCCTTGGCGCGCGCCAACGATAATCAGATTGTGGCCCTGTACGGTTACAATCAATCTCGCGCCGACTTGGCACACGCCATCGGCCAAACCGAAGGCCTTTACGCAAAGTGAGGTGGAAGCATCATGGATTCGAACGTCGCAGAACTGGAAAAAGCTATGAGCCAGGAGCCGTCTGCCTCACCGCAGCGGGAGCCGCAGGGCCAGGGCACAACCAGCCGTTGGGCCGACCCGAAGTTTCGCCGCGCCTTCCTGGGAGCACTGGTGGTTCTGGCCGTCGTAACTGTCACACTGATCCTGTATTACCACAACCGCGTGAGTACCGACGATGCCGAGGTGGACGGCCACATCGTTCCCATCGCCGCCAAGATCTACGGTGATATCACTGAGGTTCTGGTAAATGACAATCAAGCGGTCAAGGCGGGACAAGTTCTGGTGCGCATCGATCCCCGCGACTACCAGGCTCGAGTGGATCAGGCCAAAGCGGCCCTGGCGCTCGCCGAGAGCCAAGCTAAGGCCGCCGAGGTGGGAGTGCCGCTGACCCGGGAAACCACGCGAAGCTATACCTCTTCCGCTGACGCCCAGCTCGCCAGCGCGCTGGCGGATTACGATCGAGCCAAATCAGCCTACGAAAAAGACTCCACCGCAGAACTGGCGTTCGCCCGCGCCAACGTGGACGCACGGCAGGCCGATAACGACCGCGCCCAGGCAGACCTGGCGCGCATGAAGCCGCTGGTGCAAAAGGCGGAAATCTCGCAGCAGCAGTTTGATGCCTACCAGGCAGGTGCGCGTGTGGCGGAAAGCACGCTGGCGGCGGCCAAGGACCAATTAGCCTCCGCGGAGCGAGAGGCCGAAATCTCCAAGGCCGCCATGTTTGCGGCCAAGGCCAAAGTGGACCAAGCGCGCGCCGGGGTCGAGCAGGCTCGAGCCAACCACAAACAGGTTCCCATCAAGCAGGCTGACGCAGCCGCCGCAGCAGCCGCCGTGGCACAAGCTAAAGCCAGCCTTGAGGCTGCCGAGCTGCAGTTGAGCTACACCACCGTCGTGGCCCCCGTGGACAGCGTGGTGACCAAGAAGTCGGTGGAGGTCGGACAGATCGTTCAGCCCGGACAAAGCCTCCTGGTGTTGATTCCTCTTCAGGACATCTGGGTGACGGCCAACTTCAAGGAAACTCAGTTGGCCAAGGTCCGTCCCGGGCAGGAGGCCGAAATTCACGTGGATATGTACGGGGAGACTTTCCCCGGGCACGTCGATTCAATTGCAGGAGCAACGGGCGCCAGGCTCAGCCTCTTGCCCCCGGAAAACGCCACCGGCAATTTTGTCAAAGTCGTGGAGCGTATTCCGGTGAAGATACTCGTCGACCCCATTCCGCCGGATAAAGCCGTCCTACGCCCCGGCATGAATGTGGACGCAACCATTATTACAAAGTGAAGGAGTCAGGAGTCAGAAGTCGGGAGTCAAGAGTCGGCCCCGGAAAAGCTGCCATTCCGAGTGGTCAAGGGTCTTCGACCCACCCAGGGGAATGAAAATCACAGGCGTCGTCACCCCCGCGAAGGCGGGGTCCATTGTTGGCCCGGAGAACAATGGACTCCCGCTTTCGCGGGAACGACGTGATTTTCGAGAGAGCGGAGCGAGGAATCTCGCCCAGGATTTTGGCGCGAGTCAGAGCAAGATTCTTCGCTTCGCTCGGAATGACAATCAAGGCTGGTTCTTACTCCTGACTCCTGAATCCTGGGGTGTTATGTTTCGGATAGTTACGGTGGCGAGAGAATACGGTAGTGGGGGCGCGGGAATCGCGCAACTGCTCGCGGACCGCCTGGGTTGGAAGCTGCTAGACAGGTGCCTGGCGGAGAAGATCGCGGAGCTGGCGCGCGTGGATCCCAAGCTGGCTGAACAGTACGATGAGCGCCCGGATCCCTGGATCAACCGCATCGTCCGGGCGCTTTGGCAAGGCGGACTGATGCGCGGCACCATGGCTGGCCCTGTGCCCGAATTGTTCGACGCCGACGCGATGGCTTCGCTCTCCCGGCAAGTGATCGAGGAAGCGGCGGCTATCGGAAATTGCGTAATCGTCGGGCGGGCCAGCCAGTGCATCCTCCAGCAGCGAAGTGACGCTTTTCACGTGTTCATTTATGCGCCCCGCGCCGAGCGCCTGCGCCGGATTCAAAGCCGTCATGCCAGCAAGGCGGAAGCTGAACTTGCCTTGCAGGCGCGCGACCAGGAGCGAGCGGCGCTCATACGTCGGCACTTCAACCAGGACTGGGCTAACCGGCACCTGTATGACCTGATGATCTCCTCCAAATTAGGAGATGAAACGGTGCTGGCTACAGTGCTGTGTGCTATGGGGCTTGAGCGCCGTGCGCGAAAACTGTAGGCGGCAGCCGGCGCTAGTGTTTAGCAGAATCAGTAAGCGAACTTGATTTGTCGAAAACGGAAGCTCGGGGCTTTTGAAATTGCACTGACTAAGCCAACAAGGCGCGGTCGGCGTAGCCATTCACGCGGCGCCGAACGACGAGAGCAGCAGTCCATGTGGAAAGCAATGAGATTCTCTTCCCGAGACATCGGGCCTAGAAAGGGGCCGCAAAAGTGACAAAGTGTCCATTTCGGGGACCTCGTGCATCAAATCCTGTGAGGCTCATAGGGCTTTAAGCCAACTTCAAACCACTCTAGCGAGGAGATACTTATGTCCGTTTTTCAGCAACACCCGGACGCGGGCGGTCACAGTCCGCCTTTCCGGTTGGACGTTCAACTTCACGACTTGCTGAAAAATCCACATCAGAGGCCGCTCCTGCCACCTCTGCCTTCCGCCAAACCGCTGAGCTTGCCGCAGCCGGTTTTTCCGCAACACCCGGAACTCCTTGCCGATGCGGAACTGGAAGCCGACAAGCACGGTTCCCCGACTGATCCTTACAAGCGTCATTGGTCCGCACCCCTCGTCTACCGGGCAATGCGCGGCTGGTTATTCCCCTATCTCAAGTCTCGGGTACTGCCCGGAGATTTC
>Ga0326728_10005100_pt1 | contig 37685 bp, 33 predicted proteins | sample MB3enrmetagenome_FD_207602 | JGI IMG/M metagenome (GOLD analysis project Ga0326728, IMG submission 207602) | Lab enriched peat soil microbial communities from McLean, Ithaca, NY, United States - MB31MN | ecosystem: Environmental > Terrestrial > Soil > Wetlands > Peat | place: USA: New York...
CGGATTCGGCGTAGGCGGCAGTATCCACTCGGACGCCGGTCCCGCCGGGAGGGTGAAAGGCCGTCACCTTGCCTGCTGAAGGAGCAAAGCTTGCCGGGTTTTCGGCGCAAATCCGACACTCGATAGCATGTCCGCTCAATCCAATCGTCTTCCCTTCAAAGTCCAGATGGCTGCCTGCCGCGACGTGAATCTGCATCTTCACCAGATCGACCCCCGTCACCATTTCGGTCACCGTGTGTTCGACCTGGATGCGGGTGTTCATCTCCAGGAAGTAAAGGTTGCGATTCTCGTCCATCAGGAACTCGACCGTCCCCGCATTGGTGTAACCAATTTTCTGTAGGGCCTGAACGACCTGCGCACCCACGCGCTCCCTGGCCTGCTGGTCAAGTTGGGTAGAAGGAGATTCTTCCACCAGCTTCTGGTGGCGGCGCTGAATCGTACACTCCCGCTCGCCGAAATGCAGCACCTTCCCGTGCTGGTCACCCAGCACCTGGAACTCGATGTGGCGAGGCGATTCGATGTACTTCTCCAAGTAAACATCCGGGGTCGCGAACGAGGCCGCTGCCTCATTCTGGGCAGCTTGAATGGCATGCGGCAGCTCACTGGGCGTCCGGACAATGCGCATCCCGCGCCCTCCCCCGCCCGCCGCGGCCTTCACGATGACCGGATACCCCGCGCGCTCGGCCTCCTCCAGCGCCCTCGCTTCCGATTGAATGATTTCGGAGCCGGGAAGAACAGGCAGCCCCAGCTCCGCCATCGCCCGACGCGCCTGGTTCTTATCCCCCATCATCCGCATGGCCTCTGGACGGGGACCGATGAAGGTCAGGTTGGAGGCCTGGCAAACGTCGGCGAAGTAAGCGCTCTCCGCCAGGAACCCGTATCCAGGATGAATCGCCTCGGCCCCCGTGATTTCTGCAGCGGAAATGATGCTCGCCACGTTGAGGTAACTGTCCGCGCTGCGGGGAGGCCCGATGCACACGGCCTCGTCCGCAAAGCGCACGGGAAGCGAATACCGGTCGGCTTCGGAATAGACCGCCACCGTCTCAATCCCCAGCTCCTTGCAGGCGCAGATTACCCGCAGGGCGATTTCACCGCGATTGGCGATCAGGATCTTCTTGAACATTGTTCACAGCAGAGACTGGAAAATCGAAAATGGAAACTGGAAATTGGAAACTTGAAACTGAAAGATGCAAACCTGCGAGGCTTCTTGGTGGCTGGTTTCAGTGTTCCCAGTCCCATGTTCAAGGCCTTGCTATAGGCTTACCAAAGGACGCACTGGTTTCGATTTTCCAGTTTCCAATTTCCAGTTTCGAGTTTCGAATTTCGACTTTCCAATTTCCAGCTCCGAAATTCGATGTCATTTCTTGCGTGAGGGCTTGATCGCAAACAGGGATTGCCCGTACTCGACCGGCTGGCCACTTTCCACATAGATGCGAACAATTTCTCCTGCCACTTCCGATTCCAATTCGTTCATAAGTTTCATGGCTTCAATGATACAGAGCACTTGGCCCAACTGCACGACATCGCCTATCTTAGCGAATGGCGGAGCGTCGGGCGCGGGCGCCGCGTAAAAGGTCCCGACGATGGGCGACTTCATGATGTGCAAATCTTCAGTGGATTCTGTTTCGGCTGCTAGGGATCCTGCGACTGGTACCGGTTCTGGGGCCGGAGGGGAGGGTGAAGCATTCGCCGGCGACGGCGCAGGAGCACCAGGAGTAGACAGATAAGCTTCGGGGACCACGGAATTCGAAACTGGGTGGTTTCCCCGCATGACGCGAATCTTCGCGCCGTTCTGTTCCATCTCAAATTCAGTAACCTGCCGATCGATCAGGACGTCGATGAGCTGTTCGATTTCCTTGAGTCCCCAGACCTTCTCGGTTCCTTCGATGCTACGGGATGGTTTCTTCCCAGCCATCTGCCTCACTCTCCGATTGCTATTCCACGGCCCACGCCGCGCAACTGCACTGCATCGACATGCCCGGCTCGGGCTCCAGGGAGCGCAGACCTAACCGCTTTCTCCTGAGCTTCGACCACGGCGTTATAAAGACTACGGACGCGCCGGGACGGCTCCCCGAGGTACACAGTCCGAGTCATATCAGCAGCATAATCAGCAAGTATAGCACCAAGGTCGAAAATAACAAGTTCATTTTCCTTCAGTAACTTGCAGGAGGCGCGCGCGTGGGGCAGGGCGGCGCGCACCCTAAGCCTCTCATCCTGAGGAGTCCGCCATTCTTATTGGCGGACGACGAACCCGCTGCGGCGGGTCCGCAGTTTGCAGGGGAATCCGTCAGCTGACGGACTGGCCGTTCAAACAAACTACAGGGATTCTTCGTCCGCCAATAAGATTGGCGGACTCAGAATGACAGTGTTCACAAACGTTCTTGAGCATCCTGCTAAAAGAAGCGCGGACCGAAAAAACCAGTCCGCGCTATTCCTCTTATATTTCCAAGCGGTTGCGGAATCCCCTTCCACCTTACTAGGTGGTCAGGAGTCTGGGGGAAACAAAGAAGAGCAACTCCTGGTCGCTGTCCTGGACGTTAGTCGACTTAAAGAGATGCCCGAGAAGCGGGATGTCTCCAAGCAGGGGGATCCCGGTCGATGAGTTCGATCGTTGCGTTACGGTCACCCCGCCGAACACTACGGTCCCCCCATCAGGAACAAGCACCTGAGTGGTCGCTTGCTGCAAATTGATGCTCACGGCGGCATTGGTTACGATGGTGCCTGGACTAGCGTTTTGCACGGCAATCTTCAGGAAGATGTGGCCGTCGTCCGTGACCTGCGGGGTAACGGTGAGCTGTAGGGTAGCGTTCACATATTGTATCGCAATGGTGTTGTTGATGCTGGTCTGAACGGGAATTTGCGTTCCTTGTTGGACCATCCCCTCAACGTTATTCTGCGTGATGATGCTCGGGCGTGAGATGGTTTTCGCTTGACTGCGAATCTCTGCCGCCGAGATCGCCGCATCAATCATGTAACGCTGCGAAAAGTTGGTAATCGCAACGGTGCCAAAGCCGCTAGCGGCGTTCGCAGGAATAGTGAAGGTTGGAGGTGAGGTCCCAGGCGTGCTCGGAGTCACGCTGGCTGCCGACCCCGTCTGCCCGGCGCCACTCGTAGAACCGGAGCGATTCGAGAGCGCTCCTACCAAGGCGGCCGACAGGGTTCTCTGAAAAGATGAGTTGGCTAGAACAATGCGAGTCTCGATGGCCACCTGCTTGGTCTTGGTATCCAGTTTGGCAAGAATCCCATCGACGATCGGGATCTGCGATGGGATATCCCTAATGATGAGCGTGTTGGTGCGCTCGTCCACCATGACGGACCCACGCCCGCTCAGTGCCCCGATGCCTCCTTCGGTTCCCGCTCCCCGCCCTCTCAAAAGAGTAGCGATGGCGGAAGCCTTGGCATAATTCACCGGCCGAAAAACCGTGACCAGTGGAGCCACCTCGAGGCGAGCTCTAGCCATCTTGTTCGCGTTCTCATCCTCCGCCATGAGAGTCTCAATCTTGGCGATGCGCAGAACGTTGCCCTCCAGAACCTTGCCCAGGCCGTTGTCCTTGAGAACGACGTCCAGCGCCTGGTCCCAGGGCACGTTGTCCAGAACCGTGGTGACGGAGCCCGTCACATTCGGGTCCACGAGAATGTTCAAACCGCTGATCTCGTGGATGAGGCGGAAGAAATCCTTCAGATCAACGTCTTTCAGGTTCAGTGAAATCAGTTCACCCGTGTAGGCCGGCTTTTGCTCATTGGGGGACGCCGAACCTGCCGGGACTGTCCCCTGGGCTTCAGACAGGTTTGATGCGGTCCCAACGCTCAGGACTTGGGCAGACCTTTCAGCCCGAAGAGCCTCTGGTGTGGCAGCGTGGGGTGTCTGCCGAGGAGCCGCGGCCACTTCCCTGCTGCCTTCCGAGGCAGGCAGGGTGACGTTGTAGTCAGGTTGCGGAGTTTCTTCGATTCTTGCCGGGATTGAAACGGCCGCACTCGGTCGCGTTGGAACCACCCCGGTCTGCGGCTCGGGGGCAGCGCCCGCGGCCGGGTGCGCCGGCGGGGCAGGAACCTGGCGCGCAGGGACGACGGCGGCTTGTTGAATAGGCTTCCTTTCATCGCGCTTTGCAGCAGTGTCGTGATTTGGCGCTGGCTCCGGTGCAACTGCCCGGGGACCGGCCATGAGACGCGGCTTCACCTCAATGCGCACCCCGCCCGCGTAAGCATGAGCGTCAAACACTATTTCGCCCGACAGATCGGCCACAACCCGCACCACTTCAGGATTCTTCTCTTGGAACTGGCCCACCCTCACGTCCTTCACCACTGGGGAGGAAACGGGAATCGACTTCTGACGAAACTGATTTCTCGCCCCCTCCAAGTCCACCACAAGACGATCGGGGTGGTCAAATTGGTAAACATGGAATGCTGCGGACTTTGTCGTGGCCACATCAATCGTGACTTCCCCTGAAGATCCGGGTCTTATCACGATGTCCGAAACTAACGCTGGCCCCTCTGTCGTCCCGCCGGGAGGGGGGCCCGCCTCCTTGGCAGGCGGAGTGGGAGTGCCGGAGGCCGGCGCGCTCTGGCCCAACAGAAGCCGCAGGCCCGAGCTTTCCCGTACGGCGATGAGCGGCTCCTGGCCTCGGGTCTGAATCTCCACTCGCACCACGGGCTCGCCGCTTGCGTCCGTGTACTCTATTAATCGATAACCTGCAAGAAGTCCGCTGGCCCAATGCGCCGACGGCGAGATACCGCCAACCCTGGCGCCTTGCAAGTCAACATAAAGTGCACCCTCAGGGGTACGGACGGTTTTGAAAGAGTATTTACCGTCGATTCGCAGCAGGACTTCTCTTCCGACGGACGGGTCGGCGACCGTAATCGAGTTTAGCGTAGCGCGCGCCGGAATTACCGGCGGGTGGCCCGCAAGCGCATGCGGTATCCCTGCCACCAGCCATGCCATCGCCAGCCAAAGGGTGGATAATCGTCTCATCTTCCTTCTCCAGGAGCCGGACCCAATTTTATTGCCACTTCGTGGGTAGCTACCCGACCGCTCAAGTCGAGTGTGTTCTCCGTGAAATAGACGGCCTCCGGCGTGATCTTGCTGACGACGCCGTTGTATACCGTGTCGTTTACTCTCAGGAAGTAAGCTCGTTTGGTGTAGTTGGTTACTACCGCGATCATGTTGTTCGCTGATTCCAGGCGCACGATCCCCTCGACTCGCAGTTCGGAAATCACTAATCCTCTTATGCCTGCCGGCAGAGACGCGGAGACCTTACCTGCCGCCGCGTGGCCACTCGGGGTAGCTATCACCCACGGCTTGAAAGGATCACGCCGCCCAGAGGCCGTAGGCAGGATGCTTGTTATCGTTGTCCGCGGCGACTCGGCGCCCGCCGCTTTGACCGGCTCCTCTTTCGAGGACTTGCCTGACACACGCGCCATGGCCTGATCGAGGGCCTCCTTGGTGGACGAGGAAGGAGTTTGCGTCTCCACCGTGTTGGTCGAGGGCGGTGTGGTAGCTGGGGCTTGTCCAGCCCGCCCTGCTCCCGCCGCCCAGCCGAGAGCGACGACCCCCATGAAAAGCCCACTGACCGCCAGGACCGTGCGTTGGGGCTGAAGCCTGCCGTTAAACATGGTCTTCGTCCTACCCTATTTCTTAGGTGTAGATGGGGCCGCTGTCGAAACCCGACTGAAGTAGGTTGTCAACAGGCAATTCGCCCCCACCGTTTCGCCGGGATGAATCTTGAACGCTCCCATGCCTCCCCCCTCAGGGGGACCCAGCGAGAGACCGGAAACACTGACAATGCGCTTTTCGTGAGCCAGGCGATCGAAGAAGGAAAGCAACGCATAGTAAGTGCCGTCGAGTCGCAGGCTGAAAGGCATCTCCGTGTAAATGTCCTTCGCTGCCAGGGCCTGCGGAATAAAAGTGCGGACATTCACGTCGGTGGCTCTCCCGTCTTCAAACACCGTCCTCATGAAATCATCCGTGGCCTGCTCTTCAGGGACAATCGAACGCAGCTCGTCAAGTTGCTTCCCCAGTTGTGCAATTCGATTCTGGTACTGCCTCCGCTGCTGCTCGAAAATCAGGTTGAGCTTGTTTTCTGCCGTAAGCGCGCTAACTTCATTTCGCAGGCTGTCCCGCTGTTCCTTGAGCGGAAGGACGTAGAAGTAGAAAACTGCGCCTGCTAGTAACACTGCGACCAGCACAAATATCGCAATCTGTACAGCCGCCGGAAGATCGTTGAACCTCTTGGGCATCGCGATTACACCCTTCGCCTACATCCCTGTCCGCCGCGGGGGAGTTGCAGCGCTCGCTCCCGCCTCGGCCTGCGTCGGGGAGGCTGCTGCCAAAGGCGACTTGTAGGCGCAGTCCATATTGAACTTGTAGCTTACTAGATCTTGCACGTCATCTTCGTAGAATTGCCTGAGTTGCACGTCGTCGAAATACCCGGAAGTCTGCATGGTGGAAAGCAAGGCGGCAACAGAATGCGCAGAAGCCGCTTGACCATGAATCACCACACGATCGCCCTGGGGAGCCACAGAAAAGAAATAGAGGTCACTGGTGGTCTTGTTCGCCACATTACCCAGGGCATTCATGAACTCCGTCGGTCCCACACGGCTGGCCTCGAGCACCTGGATGGTACTGATGCGCTGCTCGAGCAGCCGGCGCTCCTTTTCGTATTTCGCGTTTTCCTGCTTGATGCCCGTCAGCCGCGCCCGCTCGGCCTGCTGCTTTCTGAGTTCGAGATTCAAGGTGTCAATCGAGGAGCTCCAAATCATGTACAACAGGCCCACGATCGCGAAGGACACGACCAGGGCGCCGACGAAAGCCCCCAACTGCACCAGCTTGCTCGCCGGCGCCACAGCGGCTGCCTCAGGCTTCGGCGCGGCCACTCCCAGCAGGTTAATCTTGATCATGACTAATCAAAGCTCCTAAGCGCCAGCCCCACTGCCACGCACATGCAGGGAGCAATATCATGCAGGTAAGCCTGGTCAAACTTCTCGGGATCGATTTTCACTTTCCGAAAAGGATCGATGATTTCCACCGGAACACGAAATTCCTCTTTTAACTGCTCCCCCAACCCTTCAATCTTCGCGCTTCCCCCAGCCAGGTAAATCTGCTGCGTATTTTCCGCCGAAGTCGTCTGGCGAAAGAAGTCAAAGGTCTTCTGAACCTCCAGCATGAGGATTTCCGAGACGGAGCGAAGGTGGGGAGTTTTCTGCTCCCGTGTTATGTTACCCACTTCCCGCCCCTGCTTCAGTCTCTCCGCATCCTCGTAACTCAGATCGAGCTCTTTCTGGAGGGTGTCTGTGTACTGATTGCCGCCTACGGAAACGTCCCGTGTGAACAACGGGGTTCCTCCCCGTCCCACCACAATGTTGGTGATGCTGGCGCCGATGTTGAGGAGCGCAACAATGGCATCCGGAGGGACCTCGTAGTTGACCTCGAAGGCATTAAACATCGCGAAGCCGTCGTAATCCACCACCCAAGGCGTCTTGTTTGCCTGGCTCAGGACATTCGTGTGGTTGAGAATTTTTTCGCGCTTTACCGCCACCAGCATGACGTCCGTGCCTTGCCCGGAGGAAGATTCCCCCAGCGACTGGTAGCTCAGGTTTACGTCTGAGATGTCAAACGGGATGTGCTGCTGGGCCTCGTAAGGTATGGCCGAGTCCAATTCCTCGTTGTTCGCCGCGTTGACCGTAATTCTCTTCACGATCACGGAGTGGCCGGAAACCGAAGTGGCGACATTCCGAGTCTTGATTTTGTTTTCGGTGTAAATTCTCTCGATGGCGGCGGAAACCGAGAGGGCATCCATGATCGCGCCATCGACCACCGTGTCCTGCCCCAGAAGCTCCAACCCAAAGTTGGCTAATTCGTAAGAATCTCCCCGCTTCTTGAGCTCGACGGCTTTGACGGCACTTGATCCGAGATCCAGCCCGACCAAGCCCTTCGCTTTCCCCAATCCAAACATCGGCTTTGCTCCCTATTGAGCGGTCAGGCGCTGCTTCCGCGTGGAACCATGATTAGATTGCGTGCTTTGCGTCTCCATCCAACGGTCCAGGAGCGTCTTCTTGAACTTCCACCGGTTGCCTAACTTGAAAGCAGGAATCTTCTCCTCATAGACATACTTGTAAAGCGTTTCGCGGGATACTCCCAAGTATTCCGACGCTTCCCGGATGTCCATGACCTCTCTGGTTTCTGCCATACGTTCAACCCCGCGACTGAATTCTTCCTCTCAACAGCTCCTAAGGACCAGCACTAACCAAAAGAGCGACTACATACTCTCCCTCGTTACGCATATACCCTTGGGGTCGGGAGTTGTCAAGCGGTTTTCCCCAAGTTGTGGGGTTTTCTTAGAAAATTCTAAGGCTTTCTTATAGGTTTTGCCCCGGTTTATACATTATCTTGCGTTTTTGTGGGGATAACACCACAACAGCGACCACCATCGGAAGTTTTCGGACTTTATAGTACTTTCGTACTCTTGGGGGATGGGGAGGCGAAGTTTTGTGGAAATTCATCCCTAAGAAACCCGTGAGGATGTGTCCTTGTCCATTTGAACGCCCGAGGGACCGCCGAACTGGGTGGGGAAGCCAAATCCAGTAACGGCTAGGAGAAAAACGATGGAGCACTAACATGGCTATGCTTGGCCAAGAGCAGCGCGAGCGGGACATGAAAAGGAATGAGGACCCCGTTGCACATGCACCGCAAAAGACCGGCTTTGAGAGGCAAGTGAGCGCCAACCTAGGGTACATCGATCCGTCGGCGTTATCGTAAAGACCGTCCATCATCAGACGTGGGCAGAGTAGCCGGCCACTTGGGTGTCTCTTGAAACCCTTGCTTTTCCCCCCACCTGCTTCCTACGACCTACCACCTACCGGCTAACACCCTTTCTTTTCAATAATATTCCCGGCTAAAAAGAGCTAAGTCCTTAGCCTTCATAGACATTCCAGCTTCTCCGCCAGTTTTCCACAGCGGTCCTTTGTTTTCAATAAGATTCCCGCATAGTTCGTTCATTTTTAAGTTCTCGAACGCTTCCACACTCCGCGGGTCTGGGACGAAGCGGCGGCGAGCAACGGGGGCGTAAGTTAGGGTGACTTGCGTAAGGACTATGGTTCCTCTTGGGACGGGTTGTTAGCTTAGCGAGGAAAGGGCTTCCTGCTAGCGTCCTATATGCGCCGTAGGGCCGGGGCTTGCCCCGGCCTGGCCGTCCCGCCATGGCGGGAGGCGGCCCTGCTTCCTCGGGGGTCATAATTCTCACATCAGTAGGCTAGCACAGCGGCGGGGCATTGTCAATGGACAATATGCGCACACGCGTAGCCCAGGGCTTCTTAGACGGCCAAGAGTTGGACGTGGGGTTTCGTAGGGGCGCTTCGCGAAGCGCCCCTACCTTTGAATGATTCGCGGCATCAATGGGTCAATTGTTTGGGAATGGGCTCTCTTGTTGCCTTAGTGTCTTGGTGGTTCGTATTGTTCTTCGCCTTGATCGCATCCATGCCAAGGGGCGGCATGTATGGCAGGGCTAAGCACCTGACTTTCGACCGCCGGGAAGCGCCTGCTTAATTCACCATCCCCGCGGCTCCGCTGGCGAGTTCCAACTCCGAATACCCTGTGGTGAGCTTCAGAGAAACCTGGCTGCTTTCTAATCCCACATCCATCGTCCGGTAAGGATTCGGCTTCCCTGGATTTTGGCTGTCCCAGGCCATTTGCTGAACCAATTTCAAGCCCTCCAGAACCTGCCTCAAGCTGGCGGCAGACTCCGCAGACTTGCAATCCATCTTCAAGCCCAGGGTGACATCGTCACCGGCTGCCACACTGTACGTAAGGGAGTTGACGTCTGCAAAAACCTTACCCCAGTCCAGTTTGAGGTTTCCCTGGTTGGGCATCCAACCTCGGAACCAATCCGCCACCGCAGGACCCACGGCCACGCCCCAGATCGGCGCGTCCTTGTTGGCGCCGGCCACGAGGCTTGGAAAGCGGCTGTCAGAGCTGAGGCTGGGAATCTGGCCTTCGCGCGCTTCCAGCATGGAGGTAAGCGTCGTCAAGGAACCAAACGCTCCGAGGGAATCCTGGAGCACCACGACGCACGTCCCCGCCAACCCCGCCTCGAGGCAGTAGGCTGGCTTCCCTGCCACTGGCGTGGGCGTCATGTTACGCTGCGCAGCGCTTTCCGTTATCGCTTGGGCGCTAAAACGGCCGGTGGCAAAGCCGTACAATCCCATTTCCGCGCTTCCCGGCTGCCAGCCCAGAACCAGACCTGAGATGTCCTCTTCGCGGATGCCGAGTTGCCCAAGCTCATCAACAAGCTTGCGCAGTCTCGGTCCTATGTAGCGTTGGCGGAGAGTCCCGTAATTGGGAAGGCCCCGCAGCTTCGCGGGAGTTGAGAATTCCAGCCGAATCGTCTGAGTCGGAAATCCGCTTAGGGCTTCCTTTGCCAGGTCTTGTGCCGGGGCCGCCCCAGGCAACGCCAAAAGCGTCCCAGCCAGAATGCCGAGCAAATAGGTCATTTTCATAGTTAGCCTCATGTTCATTTCTCGAATCCTCCCAATAAGCCCTCAGGCCTTTCGATGCTTGCGGGCAAGGAAAAGTCTAGTTCGTCTCCCAGAGTTAACGCTTGCAGGTTTCCAGCCTCACGTCAAGCCCTTTGCCGCCGCGAAAGCAGCGGTCAGCTGTCAGCTCCCAGCCATCAGCTACCAGCTCTCAGCTGTCGGCTCCTGGAATCACTCGATTCGCTTTTCGCTGATGGCTGGGAGCTGACAGCTGACCGCTGACTTTCTAAGGGCGGGAAGGGGGAAAGTGCTCTACCACCAGGTTTAGCGCCTCGGCGGGGGTGTGTATCTTGCCCTCCAATTGCGCGTCTTCAACCGCCTGAAGGATTTCCTTAAAAATCGGCCCAGGCGAGTACCCTTGGGCAATCAGGTCATCGCCCCGCAGGAGCGGCGCCGGTCGGATTGCCTCTGCGGGTGTCTCCTCCAGCAGACGCTTCGCCATTTCATAAGTGCTTAAATCGCCATGGCTCGCCAGGCAGTCCAGCCGATGCAACTCGAGGTGCTCCTCAAATCCCGGCAGGCGCAGAAAACGAAGCTGAGTGGAGCGCCTCATGCGTGGGAAATCCTTGAAGCGCAGGTGGTGCCTCACCAGTTCGACCACGCGTTCCGTCTCGCGCGCGGAAAGCCGCAGGCGGCTGCAAATCTCCTCCGCCATGTTTGCTCCTACTTCCACGTGATTATCGAACCGGATGCGTTCGCGGAGAGAAAATGTAGGCGGCTTGCCAACGTCGTGGAGGAGCACTCCCAAAGCCAGCGTCGGGGTGGGCGAGCGCAGGCCCTCCAGCATCATCATCGTATGCACCCACACATCCCCCTCGGGATGGAACTCCGCGGGCTGGGCCACCCCTTGCAAGCGCTTGATCTCTGGCAGCACCTCCTGAAGCAATCCCGTCGCATCCAGGAGTTCGAAACCCCTCCGGGCCTGCCCCTCGGTGAGTATCTTCAGGATTTCGTCCCGCACGCGCTCGGCGCTCGCCTGGCGGATCTCCGCCGCCTGTCTCCGTATAGCTTCCGCCGTCGCAGCATCCAGAGTGAATTTCAGACGCGCCGCAAAACGCACCGCGCGCAGCATCCGCAGGCGGTCTTCACTGAAACGTTCATAGGGGTCGCCGATGGTGCGCAGGCGACGCGCGCGGATATCTGCCTGCCCACCCACGTAATCGAGCACCTGCTCCTTCAGCGGATCGTAAAGAAGACCGTTAAGTGTGAAGTCGCGTCTCAAGACGTCTTGCTGCGGAGTTTTTGTGTACCGGACTTCGCGCGGATGCCGCCCGTCGATGTAGCGTCCATCACTGCGGAAAGTCGCCACTTCAACGTTACCTTCTTGGCGCGGCACAATCACCACGCCGAATTGAGCCCCTACCGTCAAGCTTTCCGGGAAAAGCCGCACCACCTGTTCCGGAGCAGCGTCGGTGGAGATGTCATAGTCCTTCGGCACGAAGCCCATCACCAGGTCGCGCACACAGCCGCCCACCAGGAAGGCTTGAAAACCCTCGCTGCGCAACCTTTTCAGGATCTCAACGGCGGCTTGCCCCTTCGCGTCCATGCAGTCTATTACACCTTATGTAAAGCCCCCCTGCAAGCACGGAACTTGCTTTTAACCTGAATTTGCAAATTGAGGGGCACTTTTTCGTTCCGATCCATTAGCTCGAAGGCGCTTCGATGCAACCTTCGGAGGAACAGAAGTGTGCGCTTGAGAATTGCTTTACTGTAGCTTCGAGGCCGTCGCAAGCAACCGTTCACCCGGCCCGCTCCGGCTGGTGAAAGCGCCGGCAGCGGGCCACCCTCTCCCCAAGGGAGAGGGCCTCGAGTTTCTACATCTTTTGCCCGGGGAGGTTGTTCACAAAGTTCGGGTCGCGGCGGGTTTGAGGAAGGCGTGAGTTGGTATTGCTGCCGGGAGGGTGAGTTGATTTCCAATGGCCATTTTCCAGTTTCGAGTTTCTATTTTCCAGTTTCGAGTTTCCGCTTTCCGGTTCAGTGGGAGTGCCGCGCCACGTAAAGCAGCAAACCGAAAATGATCACAGGAATCAGCGCCAGCATCACATAAAACAAGATTCTTCTCGGCCACGGCGAGCGCCGCCGTTTCCAATCCCTCAGCTCCCGCCGGTCAGCCACTCCGACCTGGTCTTGATGCTTGAGGTCCCAGGCAAATTCGCGGGCGCTGGCGTAGCGGTTCTTGGGGTCGCGTTCCAGGGCGCGATAAATGATTTCCTGCAACTGGGAGGAGATGCTGGGATCGATTTCGCGCGGCGGGATGGGGCTGTTCAGCAGCCGGTCGTTCATAATGATGAAGGCATTGGGCCCGGTGAAGGGCACCTTCCCGGTGAGCATTTCATAAAGCATGACTCCCAAAGCGTAGATGTCGCTGCGCGCATCGCCGCGCTTGCCTTTGACCTGTTCGGGGGAGATGTAGTCGGGCGTTCCCATCGTCTGCGTGAACTTGGCGAAAGTCAGCCGCCGCGCTCCAATGTGGGCTGCGATGCCGAAGTCGATGAGCTTGATGTTGCCTTCCGCGTCGACCATGACGTTTTCCGGCTTCAGATCGCGGTGTGCGACCCCCTGACTGTGAATGTACTCCAGCGCCTCGCAAATCTTGAGTGCGATCCGCACCGCACGCTCGGATGGAAGCTGCCGCTGCTCATTGAGGATTTGACGCAACAGCCGCCCTTCCACCCACTCCATGACCATGTAGACGCGGCTAGGGTCATCCTCGACCATCACTTTCATCACACCGGGGTGATCCAGCTTTTTGCCAATTTCCTGCTCCCGATGGAAGCGGTCGAAGAAAGCCGGGTCGCTCTCCATCTCGGGATGCGGGACCTTGATGGCGACCGGGCGTCCGGTGCGCAAATCCGTGCCGCGAAAGATCGAGGCCATGCCGCTGCGTGCGGCGACGCTTTCAATGCGGTAGTGATCGAGTTGATCGCCAGGATGGAGTGGAGTCATTGGCAGCGCGGCTGAGCGGCGCAAGGCCGGCGGCGCGCCCTGAATCAGCGAAGCCTGTAAGGTCGCCCGCGGTACATGCCCACGCGTTCGACGCTCCGAACGCGGATGAGCAGCACGCTGATATTATCGCTGCCGTCTCGTTGATTGGCAAGGGCCACCAGCTTCTGCCCCGCCGCGTTCAAGTCCCCGCCCTGGCTGACGAGGTGGGCCATTTCCGATGCGCGAACGGCGCCATGCAGCCCATCGGAGCAAAGCAAAAGCACATCGCCGGCCAGCACTTGGTTATCGCTGGTCTCTACGCCGACGAACAGTTCGGTCCCCAAGGAGCGGGTGAGCAGGTGGCGGGTCGGCGCCGCGGCCGCATCCTGTGCGGAAAGCAAACCCAGGCGCACGTGCTCGCTGGCGACGGTGTGATCGCGTGTAAGCAGCTTGGTATGACCGCGCCGGATGAGATAACAGCGCGAATCGCCCACGTGGGCTACGGCCGCACGATCGAACCGCAAAGCGCAGGCCACCACGGTGGTTGCCATGGGGACGCCACCCGCGCTCGCAGCCCTTCCCGCCTCGTAGACACGCACGTTGGCTTCCTGCACAAGACGCGGCAACAGTGTGGTGTGCAAGTCTCCCCCGGCGGACGCACGGAAGCCGGCGAGCAGGCTCTCCACCGCGGTACGCGAAGCAACCTCGCCCCGCTCCTGCCCGCCGACTCCATCCGCCAGCGCAAACAGCCAGCCCTGAGCCCTCACTTGCGCCGGGGCCGCGGGGACCACGTAGCCTAGATAATCCTCGTTTTTTCTCCGTACTCGCCCGCAATCGGAGAGGTGCGCGAACTCCAAATCCAGCATAGAAGTTTCCAGGGGGCCACGCCTCTCGGCAAAACTGCCGCTGTCCTCAGCGGTCAGTCCCTCATGTGTTTCGATCATTGTACCTTACCCCCCTAAAGAAGAACGGGCGGGCATGCGCCCGATGGGTAATTGTCACCAAGATAACCTTACGAGATTAAATATAAGGGCGCAAACAAATAGATTTTGTAGGCCGCATAAAAATCCCTTGGCTAAGCACGATTTTTCGCCAGCATAAGCAAAGGTTGGTGAGCGAACAGGGTCGCGTCAAAGTCACGGAAAAAGCGGCTCTGCCGCCTGCCCTGCGGAGAGCCTCTGGCTTTCCGGCGCAGACAGCCTCCCTTCCTCCCCTCGGCTCGGCTGGAAGGCTGAGCCTTCCAGCCGAGCCGAGGGGGTTAGTTAGGGCGGAAGTCCTCGGAAAGGCGAAGCCTTTCCGCACAGTCCGCCGTGGCGGAGCAGAGCCGCTTTGGGATGTTACCTTTCGGGAACTTTGACGCGGCCCTGGGCCAACGAATCATCGTCGCTACACAGAAGGCCGAGGGAAAATCCTCCCAATAGCAAGGTCATGGGCCAAGAGTTTGGATACGGATTTTCCCCGTGAAGAAAGTTTCCTCTTTGAGTGGCGGCCGATTACATTTCGGTATTCAGCACCATAGAAAAAAATGATTGGACGCTCTCCGATGCGAGCACTACGCTGAAGGTCCAGTTAGCGGTCGAGCCGGGCGCCGGCTCCGGGGTTCCTCCTCGTGTTCCTGTCGGGGGCACGGATTCTAAGGTGTTAACCGAAGCAAAGACAATGGCCAGGGCCGATCAGGCCCGCCCTGGCCCGAGGGTTATCGCATGAAACTCGCAGGATTCCTGTTCCTTCTGGCAGGATGGGGAATTGTCCTGAGCGCGGTGGTGCTTCTTACTTCAGCGCTGCCCCGAGGCGGCTTCGTTCTGGCCGGCATGGGCGTGGAGGCGGTGGGGCTGATCCTGGTCGTCCGCTCCCACCTGCTGCTGCGGGGAGAAAGGGGGTAACGGCTCTGTCTGTTCCTGCTCTCTCTGAAACAGGGATGGCACTCTGCATTCTCTGCATTCTTCTGGTGCCTTTTGCCGGGGCGGGGCTTGCGTTTGTCAACACCGGGTTAGGCCGTTCGCGCAGCGCGGCGCACTCGATGCTGGCTGCGCTGTGTGTCATGGCGGTGGCAGCCCTGGTGTATGTCATTTGCGGGTTTGCCGGGCAAGGGTTCATCGGACGGCCGGCACACGTGTTCACCGTGGCCGGCAAGGAATGGAATTGGATTGCGGCCGAACCACTTTTTCTGCGCGGGCTGCCCCTCGACGGCTCCCCCGCCTCGCTGGCGGCATGGCTGCAAATGCTCAGCGTGGGGCTGGCGGCGCTGATCCCGCTGGGCGCCGGAGCCGACCGCTGGCGATTGCGTGCCTGCTGTCTTTCCACGGCCCTCCTGGCCGGCTTGACCTATCCATTATTCGCGCATTGGGTCTGGGGCGGAGGTTGGCTGGCACAACTCGGCGTCAACTACGGACTTGGCCGCGGCTTTGTGGATGCCGGAGGAGCTAGCACGATTCAAGTCGTGGGTGGCCTGACCGCCTTGGCCATTTCCTGGATCTTAGGCCCGCGCCGGAGCAAGTACTCGCTCGAAGGCATGCCGGCTGCCATTCCTGGCCACAACGCCGTCCTCGTTCTGTTTGCCTGTCTGCTCGCCTTGCTGGGATGGTTGGGGCTGAATTGCGCCGGCGCCATGCTATTCACCGGCGCCGAACCCGGACGGACGGTCCTTATCGCAGTTAATACCACGCTTGCCGCGGCCTCGTCTGCCTTAGTGGCCGCGGTGATCACGGGCATTCGCTTCGGCAAGCCGGATGCTTCGCTTAGCGCCAATGGCTGGATTGGCGGGTTGGTGGCCAGCAGTGCTGCTTGTGCCTTCATTACGCCGGCGGCGGCGATCGTGATCGGTCTGGTTGCTGGCACTCTGGTCATCTTCGCGGTGGAATGGTTCGAATTGCGGATGGCGGTGGACGACCCAGGAGGGGCGATTTCGGTGCATGCAGTGGCCGGTATTTGGGGGGTCCTGGCAGTGGGCTTTTTCGCTCACTTCCCAAGCCGTGTGCTGAATGTGGTCAGCGGCCCTTCGAGTTGGAGCAGCGATTCAAACCAGTGGGTAGCGCAGCTTGTGGGCGTCGCCACACTGCTCGGCTTTGTACTGCCGCTGACCTACTGCCTGAACTGGTTTCTGAACCGGTTTTATCCACAACGCGTGCCAGCGGAGGGCGAGCGGCAAGGCATGGACCTATATGAGTTAGGAGCCGGCGCCTATCCGGAATTCGCCACCTACACAGACGACTTCATGCAACGGTAATGGATTCAAGTTTCGACGTCCCTTGCCGATAAGAAGAGCAAGAGACGATGCCTGCCCGCGGCGCGATTTCGGCTCACCTTAGTACGCCGCTGAGACCTTGGCGGGTAGCGGGCCGGAAGACAGGAAATATCGGACACTCCCGAGGGCGCCGCTGGCCGCCAAGGCACCCGCTGCGGCGCAAAACTCCCACTTCCCATCTTGCCCCCAATGACTTAGCATGGTGAGTTGCCACGGTTGAGTTCGCGCGCCTTTGGCAGGATGTCAAAAACCGTCTAACCTGTCATTCCGAGCGAAGCGAGGAATCTCGCAAGGTTTTTGTTTCCAGAGCCAGATTCCTCTCCCGCCACTGCGGGATCGGAATGACAGCGTGCAGAAACCTTCTTCAGCACCTTGTTGGACGCCCGGCGCGGCCTCACCGGCTGCATCCGCTATGTCCAACATTCGAGTCCGGTTTGCACCCTCCCCCACGGGGTATTTGCACGTGGGCGGAGCGCGTACCGCTCTCTACAACTGGCTCTTCGCCCGCCATCACGGCGGCGTGTTCCTGCTGCGCATTGAAGACACGGATGCGGACCGTTCCAAGCCTGAACTCACCAGCGCAATTCTCGAGAGCATGGAATGGCTGGGACTCAACTGGGATGAAGGGCCGTTCTACCAATCCCAGCATCTGGAGCGCTACCGGGAGATGGCAAGCGAACTGGAAAACTCTGCTCATGCCTATCCGTGTTTTTGCCTGCCGGAAGAACTACAGGCCAAGCGCGCGCAAGCGGAAGCGCAAAAGAGGCCCTGGAGATATGACGGCGCTTGTCGCAATCTTTCTGAGCATGAGCGGCAACAGCGGCGAAGCACAGGCCGTCCATTCGCACTCCGGTTTCGTGTCCCGGCCACCGGCCAAACCAGTTTTGACGATCTGGTCTTCGGCCGCGTCGAGCTCGAAAACCAGGAAATTGAAGATTTCGTTCTGCTCCGCTCGGACGGTCATCCCACTTACCACTTGAGCGTCGTGGCCGACGACATCGACATGCGCATTTCCCACGTGGTGCGCGGCGCCGATCACATTTCCAACACGCCCAAGCAGATCCTGATGTACAGAGCGCTGGGAGCGCCGGAACCGCGCTTTGCGCATTTGCCATTGATCCTCGGACCGGACAAGCAACGGCTGAGCAAACGCCACGGGGCGACTTCCGTAGGCGCTTACCGCGAGATGGGCATCCTGCCGGAAGCATTGGTGAACTTCCTCGCACTTCTGGGCTGGACGCCGCCCGCTCAGAAGGAGATCATCACTCGTGAAGAAATGGTGCGGGAGTTCGAGCTCACCGCCGTTTCTAAATCGAATGCTGTGTTCGACCCGGAAAAGCTCGCCTGGATGAACACCGAGTACCTCCGGCATCTCGGCGCGGAGAGCCTTCTGGCGCGGGTTGAACAGGAATTGAGGGCTGCCGGGCTTTGGCAGGATGCCTTCAGCAAGGAGGAAAAGCAGCGCTTCGAAGTTTCCACCCGCCTGCTCCAAACTCGCGCGCGGAGCATTACGGATTTCTCGCAGTCTGGTCGGGCCTTTTTCAGTGGAGAATTCGAATACGACCCCGAGGCGCAGAAGAAGTTTTGGAAGGATGCAAAATTACCCGAGTTGCTGGAAGAACTCGGCGCGCGGCTTGCTCGTGTCCAACCCTTCGACCTCACCAAAACGGAAGCTTGCCTGCGTGCGCTGGCAGAGGAGAAAGATGTCAAGGCAGGTCTACTGATTAATGCCACGCGCGTGGCGCTCACGGGGCAAGCGGTGGCCCCGGGCCTGTTTGAAGTAATGGCTGCTCTGGGGCAAAGGCGCGTGGTGGAGCGCCTTCACCGGGCAGCAGCTCATTTGCGCGGAGGAAGCAACCGACCGTCGTCCTGACACCGCCACGGCCTGTTGGAAAAACCTCAGCCACTGTCATTCCCAGCAAGCGGCTAGGAGGGGCCGGCAGCGTCAATCTTCTTTCTCAGCGCCTGGTAGGTCTCGACCACGACGATTGCTGCGGCAAGCACCGCCCCCACCGTAGTGAGGACTTCCGTCGTATTTCTCAAGAATTTTAGGAACTTCCCCATCGGTGCTAACCTCCCACAGGTAACCACACTTTCTCAGATAATTTCCTATTATACCGTTTACACCGTTCCAGGCTGAAGATTGTCGCCTCCACCCCCCTCTGGCGACAGGGTCGCGTCAAAGTCCCCGAAAGGTAACGTCCCAAAGCGGCTCCGCCGCCTGCTGTACTGAAAGGCTTCGCCTTTCCGAGGGCTTCCGCCCTGACTAACCTCCTCGGGTCGGCTGGAAGGCTGAGCCTTCCAGCCGAGCCGAGGAGAAGAAGGGAGGCTGTCTGCGCAGGAAAGCCAGAGGCTTTCCGCACAGCAGGCGGCACAGCCGCTTTTTCCGCGACTTTGACGCGCCCCTGCCTCTGGTGACACCTCCAACAAATTTTCACCAACTCCGCCTCATGGCTGCTGCCTGTCGCGTTCCTCCGCGATGATTTTTTGCGCCACCTCCTTACACTTCTCGCAGCGCGCATGGCTGAGGAGGCAGTATGCAAGGCTCGTGTTGCAGCCGCACGGGCAGGGCTCCATGTTGAGGCGCAGGAGCACATGGTTGCGACGCACTGGGCTGAGGGAATCAAGTTCCAGGCCGGGCAGTTCCGTGAAATTCGTGGGAGTGAATGCGCCCTCCAGTTGAGGGCAGGCGGTGTCTGGAGGGCGCAGTGGGGCAGGCTTGACATTCGGCCGGTTCGGCCTCAGCGCCCAAACAAACGCGGCCAGCACCGCCATCGCGACAAAAAGATAAATCACCGCCCCGCGCGACGTGACCGGCGGGCTGGGCAGCCCTGGCTCATTCGGGCTCGTTTTGTCTGGCAGCATCCTACTGCGAGGCCCTTGCGGGCGCCCCACGGCGCACCACTTTGAAGGAGAACAATAGCGGCACGCTCGCCGGTGGCAGGCAGGCGTGATCGTTGCAGGCCTGATACGCGAGCTGCCCCTTAATCTCGTAATTCCCGGGCACCGTTTTGCGCTCGACTTGGAGCACTACGTCAACCCGGACCGTCCCTTCGTACACCGAAAGGAGAGCATCCGAGAAGGCAAACTTCTTCGGCTCGCCCTTCGGGTAAGTGATGTCCTGCACCGTCACTTGCGGGTTCGGCTCCAGTTTGACTTCCGTGGGAATCAGATAATTGAGGCTAGGATGATGGTCATTGATGTGGTAGCCGGGGACGACCTCCGCCATCACCGCCGCCCTGACGATGGAATTTGGACGCGCCACTGGCGACGCCATCACCACCTTCGCCTTTACCACCTCCCCCGGCGTCTGGGCCCAAGCCACCGGTGCGACCAGGCAAACGAAAATACAAGTTAAAGATAACGTTTTCATATTCAGCTTTGGCCTCTTCATCACTGTCCCTTTGAATTTGACATTCCGACAGGCCGTCACACCGGGATCATCGGGCTTCAGACTCTCGATTTCAGAATCTTCTCCATCTGCTCTTTCGCCACTTTCAGGCTGAATTGGCAAGCGCGGTCCACTTGGCGGCATTTCAGTACGGTCAAATTGCAACCGCACGGGCACTTCAGCTCGCCGAGCTGCTTCTTCAAATCCTCCTTCTGCGTGGCGGTCAGCTTGGTCAGGTTCAGGCCGGGGATTTCCGAATCGATGGCGGCGGGATCGCCAAGTTCAACCTTGCTTGAAGTGCCCGGCGTCACGCCCGGCTTAAAGCCCATGTTCTCAGCGGTTGGACTCATGGCCAACAACTGTTGAACCTCATCCTCGATCACTGCAGGAGTTGTCGCGCCGGTGTGCTTGGCGTAAATGCGTCCGTCGCGGCCGATCACGAACGTCGTCGGCAGCCCAAAGATTCCCCCATAGAGTTCCCCTACACGTTGATTGCCGACCGCCACCGGATAGTTCATCTTGAATTCCTTGTAGAATTCCACCACGGAGCCAGACTCATCATCGAGCGCGATGCCGATTACCGAAAAGCCCTGGCTTGCGTATTTGTCCTGCATTTCCACGAGCCCCGGAATCTCGAACCGGCACGGCTCGCACCAGGTAGCCCAAAAATCCAGCACCACCACCTTGCCCTTGTAGTCAGCCAGGTCCAGCTTTTTCCCGCCGATGTCCGTCAGTGAAATGGGCGGCGCATCAGGATGATCCCCGCCGCTCATGGCCTGCGTCTGCAAGGCAGGGGCAATCCAGTACCGGTTGACAAGATAGAGACCTGACACCAGGATCACCGCCAGCACCGCACCGATCAGCACTTTACCTCGGCTGGCGAATCTCCTCACCTTGCCGCCGGCTTCTGGTTGTCCGGTCTCCTCGCCGCCCGCAGCTCCTTGAGGTTCATTCAAATCCATATCATCTCCTTTAATGCCGAGCCCTTTTCGGCGCCTGAGGCACGGTTGCAGCCTTGACCCTTGCCGGTAGGGTCACGTCATCACACACTTTCTTGTCCCCGAGATTCCCTCGCCCTCTGACCTCAGTGGTCTCGACACCCCCTGCCTGCTGCCACGCAGGTTTGTGGCGCAGGATTAGAGCCATCCACACTGCCGTCGCAAAGGCTAGAATCGCAATAAACTGCGATGTGGACAGGAGATGATGAAAGACGAACCCGCGGTCCTCATCGCCTCGCAGGAATTCGATGAAAAATCGGGCCACCGCATAAAGAGCAAGATAGAGCACAAAAATCTCGCCATCGCGGGATTTCCTCGAATATCTCCACATCAGAATTGCAAAGATCGAAAGCGAGGTCAACGACATGATAGGTTGGGTGGGGTACAAGGGAATTCCCAGCGGCACTCCGGTTACCTCGTGGCTGAGAGGGTCTGTGAAGACCACGCCCCAGGCGGAGGTGGTGGGCTTGCCGTAGCAACATCCTGCGGCGAAACAACCGATACGGCCCACACCGAGTCCCAGGGAAATGGCCGGAGAGTAAATGTCCACGACCTTCCAGAACGGAAGGTGATGAAGCCGAATATACCAAACCGCAAAGAGGATCCCAGCGATAAGGCCACCGTAAAAAACCCCGCCCGACAGAAAGGTGCTGCGACTGAAGATTTCACCCGGATTCTGCCGGAAGTAATGCCAATCGGAAAGCACCATCAGCACCTTCGCGCCGAGCAGCGACACGAGCAGCAACCAGGTGCTGAAGTCAAGCAACTGGCCTGAGTCCAATCCTTCCCGCCGCCCTAGCCGGAGGATAACGCAGACCGCGCCCGAAACACCAAGCACCATCAATGCCCCGTAAGTAGCGAAATGGAACGAACCCACAGTGAACAGTATGGGATGCAAATTCTCTCCAAAATAAGCGGTCAGCCCTCAGAACCTATGGCTGAAAGCTGATTGCTGAAGGCTGACAGCTTTCCTACAGCGTGAAACGGCTCAAGAACGAAAAATACCTGGCAATCACTGTAAACTTGTTGGTCGCCATCAAAACGCCCAGCGCAATCAGCAGCACGCCTGAACCCACTTCGACCGTTTGCAGGTGTTTCCGGAAGCCTCCGTAAATCTTCAAGAACTGGCCCAAACCGACGCTGGTCAGAAGGAAGGGAATCGCCAGGCCCGCTGAATAAACGGCCAGCAGGAACATCCCCTGGAACACCGTGTGCCGCTGCGCGGCCAACGCCAGGATGGCGGTCAGAATGGGACCAATGCAAGGCGTCCAGCCGAATGCGAACGCAAACCCCAGCAGAAAAGCGCCCACAAGTCCGCGGCGCGGCGCGCCCGTTTCAACCCGGACTTGGCGATAAAGCAGCGGAATCTTCACCAAACCGGTTAGATGCAATCCGAACACGATAATGACAATGCCTGCGACAAGGTTGAAGGTGGCTCGCTGCGCCAGCAGGAACTTCCCCACCGCCGTCGCCGAAGCGCCGAGGGTCACAAACACGATGGAGAATCCAACCACAAAGGAGACGGAATTGCGCAAAATACGTCCCATCAGCGCCGGGCTGCTCCCGAGTTTCAATTCCTCAATCGTTGCCCCGGATAACATTGAAATATAGCCCGGCACAAGCGGGAGCACGCAAGGTGAGAGAAAAGACACCACCCCCGCCACAAACGCAATCGGGATGCTCAATTCATGGCCCATGGTTTCAGCCCACAATATTATCCAGCCCCCGCTTAATGGATGCGCGCGGGCTGGCCTTCGTCACTGCCTATAGGAAACCGTACCCAAATCGGTCGATTCCGTCGCTTGCCGCCTTGTTCTAATCAAGTGTATCATGACGACTGCCCCTCGAGTCAGCATTAGCGCATGCGAATTTCCCGGGAGACCAACATTCTTGCTACGCGCCATCATCTTCGATTTCGACGGGATCCTCGTTGACAGCGAACCGCTCATCATGAAGCTCTTCCAAGAGATGGCGGCTCGAGAGGGCTGGGCCCTCTCCGAAGAGGAGTACTACGGGGATTATCTTGCTCTCGATGACCGCGCCATTATCGAGCGCCTCCACCGCACGCATGGGCGCTCCCTCAGCATCGCCCGGCGCGAGGAACTCCTGGCCTGGAAGGTCCACGCCTACGAAAAGATCATCCGCGGCGGCTTGCCACCCATCCCCGGCGCGACGGAGTTCGTCCTTAGCGCCGCCCAGCACTTCCCGCTGGCCATTGCCAGCGGTAGCCTGCGCGCGGAGATCGAACATCTCCTGGAAAAGCTGCGTCTGCGCGAAAAGTTCGCGACTATGGCGGCCGCCGACGACTGCGAGCGCTCGAAGCCTGATCCCGAGATATATCTCAAAGCCCTCACCCGCCTGCAAGAACTTCCCCAACTGCACGAACCACTGCTCCGAGCCGGCGAATGCCTGGCCATCGAGGACGCGCCCCTCGGCGTTGTGGCCGCGCAAGCCGCCGGCATGAAATGCCTAGCCCTTGCCCACAGTCGTCCTCAGGCCGAACTCCAGCACGCCGATTGGGTCGCGCAGCAATTCGCAGATGTAGACTTGGAGATCATTCGTGCCGCGTTCGCCTGATGCGCCGCGCGCGGGTACTGGTGTTATTTGGAATGGGGATCCACTCGACCCGCCAGTCATTCCCGCGAATCCAGTCCGTCGACAGCACAATTCTAAAGGTTTGCGGAGTGGATTCTCGCTTTCGCGGGAATGACTGCAGCTTGCAACGCGCATGTCTGGCCAATGACACCAATACCCGCTCGCGAAATCCCTTGACAAAACGTCTCGTTGGAGGTAATTGTAAGGCGAAGAAAAGGCGAATATGAACGGAGCTCCCTCAAACCCCGCTATCCTGGTTGGACCCGCCGGTTGGTCGTATACCGACTGGGAGGGAATCGTTTACCCCCGCCACGAGCCGCGCGGTTTCCACGAGGCCGCTTACCTGGCTCAGTTCTTTGACACCATCGAGATCAACACTTCCTTTTATTCTCCCCCACGGGCGCAGGTCGTGAAAGCGTGGGCAGCAAGAATCGCCTTTAGCCCCAACTTCAAGTTTACCGCCAAGCTCTGGAAGCGCTTCACGCACGAACGCAACGCCAACCTCCAGGACGAGAAGCTGTTCAAGCAGGGATTGGCTCCACTGGTGAGCGAGGGACGACTCGGCGCGTTGCTGCTGCAGTTTCCCTGGTCGTTCAGGAACACACCCGAAAACCACGAGTACTTGAGCGGACTCATCATGCAGTTCATGGAATACCCGCTGGTGCTCGAGGTGCGGCACAATTCATGGAACAAGCCGGAGGTCTTTGAATGGCTCGCCGGGCTGGGCGTGGGCTTCTGCAATATCGACCAGCCGGTGATCGGGCAGTCGATTGCTCCCAGCGCACGCGCCACGGCCCCGGTGGGATACGTCCGCCTGCACGGGCGCAACTACGAGCACTGGTTCACTTCCAACGAGCACCCGGAGGAACGTTACAACTACCTTTACAGCCAAGCTGAGCTGGAACCTTGGGCGGCGCGCATTCAGAATATTGCCCAGCGCGCTGAAGTCACCTTCGTCATCACCAATAACCATTTTCAGGGCAAAGCCATAGCCAACGCGCTGCAGTTAGTCAGTCTGCTCAGGAACCAGCCCGTGCGCGTTCCCGAAACCTTGCAGGAGTTTTACCCGGAATTGGAGAAGATTGCCGGCCCGGAAACATCAGCCGCCGCACCCAGGCAGTCCAACCTTCTTTTTGCGACGCGCAGCACAGAAGAATAATTGACAGTGTCAGAGCGCCACTGATAGCATGTTGTGAGCCGACAGTCTGAGTGGCGCTCGTGGGTCTTGCTTTTTGCTTTCTGATTTCTGCCTTCTGACTTTCTTTTGATGCTCCCGTCCCCGTCGTCTAGCCCGGCCTAGGACATCGCCCTTTCACGGCGGTAACGCGGGTTCAAATCCCGCCGGGGACGCCAACATTTATCGGTCCCCCCGCCAGCATTCGTCTGCTGCTGCGGCTTTGATGCCCCGTCTTCCTCGCTTCTCCTCCGCAGCAACCGCGCGTAGATTTCTTCCGCGCTCAAGTTGTTGAAGGCAGGATCGATGAGCGCGCCAGCGGGAAGGACGAAACCGTTTCCGATCAGAATAGGGTAGATGGCGAAGTCCGCTGCTACATTCCAAAGCTCCGGATCACGCTGGCCGCGGCAACACTGGTGCGCCAGTGCGCAGTGGAGGATTTCGCCTCTTTTTCGAAAAAGCTAATTTGGACAAGCCTGGGCCCGCCCCAGCGCTGCGATCTCCGTATTGAATATTGGCTTGCCGACTTTCCCCGCAAACGCCTGGGCCTTCTCGATATTCGCTCGTATCTGGCCTCGGGTCGGCGAGTAGTCATGCCAGGACAGGACGTCCACGCAGTCGGCAAGCTCTTCCATGGGTGGAACAAACGCCGTACCGACCGTCACCGGCGTCTTCGCGTCCAGTTCATGAAACAGGCCCGCCATGTACCTCGCGGAAGCGATTTTCTTTCTCACCAGCTCCTCAGGGGTTGGCGGCCAATCCGGTTCGTAGCATCGTGCGGGTGGATGTTTCCTCAGACGGTGAAGGAGACTTCAGTTCATGGACCCAAGAGTTACGCACGGCCGAGTGCGCAAAGCGCGTCGCTCGGCCAACCGCGTCAAGATCTGTGAAGCTACTCCGCGGACGGCCAGTCGCGCGTAGTTTCCTTCGGCAGAAAGCGGAAGAATGCGTTGATGGCGTGAATCTCGCCGCCCCAGATCTTGAAGGCCTCAAACGTCACCAGCGCGTTGTCCGGACCATACATGTGCGTATCGCCGAAATTCATCCACAGCAGTACGCTGCCCTCTTCTTCATCCACGGCGGCGACGCTCGCCTTTATGTCCGGATGCCGGTGGATGCCCGGCCCCAGCATGGGGGGGCAGCTCGGGCACCCTTCCCCGGCCGTGTAGCGGCCATTTTCCATTCGATACGCCTCTTTGGCGAAGGCCGTCTTGGCCTCCACGAAGCTCCCGACCCGCAGCCCCTCGGTATAAGTCAGCGCGACGCGGATCATCTCGGCGCGCGGCATGCGCTGGCCGGCGGGCACTGGTACGCCCATCCCCACCAGCGGCTTGTCCAGCGAATCGGGTGGCTTGCGGGTGGGATCGTCTTTGAAGCGATACACCTGCGTCTCGATGCCGGTGATCTTCTGATTCGCCACCCGCAGCACCACCGAGTGTAGAACCTGAGTGTCCGCCTCAAACATGTTGACGTGCGCGGCCGCGATCTGCTTTTTCAGGTCGATGTAGTCCTGCCGGAAGCCGCCCATCCTGATCACCGTCTTCCACAGTCCTTCGCCGAGCTTGAGTTCGCGTGAATCTTCGGTGAACCGCACGTCCGCGGCCAGGGGCAACTGCGACGGGTCGTGCGCCGCCAGCGCGTCGAGGTACTTCGTGATCATGTCCGTGAGGCAGGCCCGGTTACAATCCTGCGCCTGGACCCCGCCCGTTGTCATCGCCAACAGGACAAGTAGGCCCGCCGTCGGCGCGAATTTCCGTTGAACTGCTTGAAGAAATCGATTCATGGCACATTGCTCCTTTGGCGGAGTATATTACGCGCCCCAGTGCGCGCCGGCAAGTCTTAGGATTGGCGACGTTGTAGACAGCCCTCAACTGAAATGAAGCCCTCTCCCGGAAAGGTTTTCGAAGTAAGCGGACGGTGGGGTTTCTGCGCGAGATGCGTGACGAAATTTCACCCCGTCAGAAAATGGCCGGGTGAGCGTATCCTCCGCGCCGAGGGCCGGGAGACGGCGTGACGCTGAACCTCGCAGCTTTCACAGACTCCGCGCTCGCAGCAACGTGGAAGTAGACGCATCCTGGAAGGGCGGTCGGACGGTAAGCGGCGCCTTGCGCCCAGGGGCGCGGGTGAGTTTAAACTCCGGCCGGGGCATGGCCAGCGCATCGCCAGGATTCAATTGGCCGGTCACACTATTCCCGCTACGGACTCCGGTGGCATGTGGCTGGTCCGCCTCAAAGCGCACCGGGAATACGCGATCATTTTCGAGCAGAGACGCCAACTCGCAGGGAACCCGGAACCGTAGTGTCTCTACCCGTCCCTACTGTGACGGCAAGATCCTGCGCATTTCGCCTTCCGGATCGTCTTCCATGCGACAGCGATTATCGAACACCATCGTCTGGCAGCGAACCGGATCACTCGGCGTCCAGGTTAACCCGGGCTGGCTGGGATTGCCGGTACGGGCGAAGTTGGTCCAGGCCGCGGCCATCTTTTTCGCCAGGGCCTGCGCTTCCGGCGTGTTGCCCGTGCCCTGCTCGCAGCGCTTGGTGTTGTCGAAGCAGAAGGCGAGTTCGGCCGTGTGCCAGGCGCCCGCATCCTCGAGCATGGGCGATTGCCAGGTGAAGTAGTACTGATAGACAGGCGCGCCCTTCTGTTCATACTTTAACTTGACCATGCGCTGGATACTATTGCGGATCGAGAGGCCATTGAGCCCACCGCCACTACACATATAAGACAGCGTACGAATGCTCTTCTCCGGATGCGCCTTCTTCATCGCGGCGATCAGGGCGGTCGCCTTGGCCTCGCCATAGCTGCGGGCTAGGGTGGCGTGCCACTCCGCCTCCGTCGGACGAGAAGACATCCGGTTCCCCTCTTCGCTGACCGAGCCGATCAGCATCGGCACGTTCTTTGAAACCTCCGGGGCGACATCAAGGAAGGAGCGCAACGTAATGATGCGGCCATCGACCGTGGGTCCCCAGCCGACCCGCGGCGGCGTCCCCGGCCCCCCGAACGGACCCATACCGGGTGCCAAAGGTGGGTTGATTTTGGCGATGGCAGCGTTGCCGGCTGCGATCAGTTTGGACCACTCCATCTTTTGTAGAGAGGCGAGGTCGTTGGGCGAGAGTCCCAGCTCTTTCATCGTCTGCCTGGAGAGCTCGCGGGATTGCTCGCCGCTGGGAGGATTGCCGCCTCCGCCCGACTGCACTGAGGCACGATGGAACAGTCCCGCCGCCGAGGGCATACCCATCAAACAAGTCACCTTGGAGCCGCCACCCGATTGGCCATAAATCATCACGCGGTCCGGATCGCCGCCGAAGTTCGCAATGTTGTCGCGCACCCACTGCAGCGACGCCACCAGGTCCGTCATGCCCACGTTCACCGAATCGGCATAGGCCGCTCCGCCAATCTCCGACACATCGAAGAATCCCAGCACGTTGAGTCGGTGATTCACCGTCACCGATACGACATCATGATGGCGGGCTAACTGCGCCCCTTCCTGCGAGGGCAGCTCGTAAGAGGAGCCGAAGAAAAAGCCCCCGCCGTGAAAATAGACCATCACCGGCCGCTTGCCGGTCAGTGCGGGCGTCCAGACGTTCAGCTTGAGCATGTCTTCGCTCATGTAGCCGTCGTCCCAATCCTGCAGGAACGATTGTTCGATCGTCGTGTAGTCGTGCAGGCGCTGGGGACAGTTGGCTCCATAGATCAGAGCAGGGTACTCGCCGTCCCACGGCTTGGGAGCTTTGGCCGGAAGCCAGCGATTTTCCGCGCTGGTATCCTGGCCATAGGGAATTCCCTTGAAGGTCAGGACGCCGCCTTCGACGTACCCGCGCACCTTGCCATATTGGGTCTTAGCCACCGCGGAACGCGGCGTCGAGCAGCCGTCGGGAGCTTGGTGCGCGGCGGTCTTGGTGCTGTCGGACGCCTTGGCCGACACAGCCAGCGCCGCCCCGATGCCTACTGTTGCCGGCAGGAACAGCACCTGACGGCGATTCAGTCTTGTGTGCTTTTCGGAATTCGATTTAGTCATTGTGTCTCCTTTTCGGGCATATCCGATGCTTCCTCGGCTAATCGTCCTTGGGTTTTCAGAGCCTCCGCCCACACCTCCCGAGGTAAGCGCGCCAGGGGGGTCTCACCCTACCACAAAACCTCCCCGCCCGCCACAGGTTGCGCAGCCCGAGTCTTGAACCCAACTCACCAAGTTGCGGCCACCAGTGTTCCGATACCGGAGACTCTCAACAAGAAGCAGAATAAAGTACCGTAGGAGTGCTGGAGGTGCCTAGTCATCATTGGATTAAAACTGGGGCGCGTGCACCTGAACAAGGGGCAGAAAGTGGCGCTGAGCGTCAACTACGGAAGTATGGGTGGAGGCCCGTCGCGCGCGCAGTTCATCTGGGCGAAAGTGAACAATGCACCGTCGCCCGAAGCCCTGGCGGCGGCTAAGAATGCTGAGGTTGTGATTGCCGTGGTGGGGATTACCAGCGAACTGGAAGGCAAAGAGATACCGGTGAACGAACCTGGTTTTCTGGGCGGAGATCGCACCAGCCTGGATCTGCCCGAGCCGGAAGAAGCGCTTCTGGAAGCTGTGGCAGCGACCGGCAGACCCCTCGTGGTGGTGCTGATGAATGGCAGCGCGCCGGCCACGCCCACGTTGCCGTTACGGATGAAAAGACGAAACGCTCACTTGCAGTTTTCCGTCGGGCACAAATTTCTGCTGAAGAAAGGTATCACATAGTTTTGAAAGCGACCAGCGACAGCGCTGGTATGGGTGCCGTGATAGACCTCAAAGCTGTTGCCTATGCCATACTTGTCGAGGACATCGTGCAGCTTGCCCGCATCAGTCCTTAAGCCGTCTTGGTCTCCCACATCGAGTGCGATTGCACGATACTGGCGCAAATTGCCGATGTGTTGGTCGATGAATGCCAAAGGGGCATTGGCCGCCCATTTGGCAATCACCTCGGGCTGGGGCTCACCATCTTTCCTGGGCAGGTCAAGATAGAGCGGCGGATTTTTTGGGTCGGGCGACCACGCCGCGGCTGAGGCGAGCTGAGCGCGGGCGAAGAACGACAAGCCGGCCGCGTCGGCAGGAGTCTTTACCGATTCCAATGCCTTTTCTTGCTCTTCCATGGCCTTCTGCATGGCTGGAATTGCCGGCCTGGAGCCCATCGGTGAGAGGCAGCAGGGACTCATGATATAGAGACTGCTGAACACCTCAGGATGTTTCATTCCAATGCGAGCGGCGCCATAACCGCCCATGGAATGGCCTGCTAGGCCCCGGCTCATGCGGTTAGGAATGGTGCGGTAGTGAGCGTCGATATAGGTGACCACATCTTGGGCGATGAACCGCTCGAAATCTCCCGTGGTGACGGAGCTCGAATACATCGAGCCGCCATACACCGTCTTCGAGTCGGGCAGCACCACAATCATCTCTTGGCTACCTTTGGAGAAGGCTCCCTCAATGGTTTGGGGCACATGAATTTCGTGGGTCCACTGCTCCGCCCCGATGGAAAATCCGTGCAGAGCATAGACGACCGGGTAGCGGTGGTGCTTCTCCTTGACGTAGCTGGGCGGCAAGAACACGATCACGTCGCGATCGACGGCATCCCCCTCCAAATTGCCTTCCAGCGCTGTTCCGTGAATTTTGATATGCTCCGCCGCCATAGGCTTCGCACCGGGAACAGCCGGAGGCACTTCGGTCCGCACCTGCGCCGCAAGCCGAGGCCCGAGAGCGACGGCTGCCGATAGCGTCATAACACAAAGCAGTCTCATTCTTATCATCGATATCCTCCCCAAGGACACCTCGCGAGAACGATGGCCGTAACGCTGCGGGGTCGATGCGCAAACGAATAGCTCTGGCTGCACCACGGCGGTCCCGATGTCGAGCTCAACCTCGACCATCTTCCGTAGGTATTTCACGGTGCCTGTACCGAAATCGCCTTTCCGGCGTATTCGACGATTTTGTCGGGGTTGACCACTGGCGTCACGCCGGAACCGTGCCCGACGGACACCCAGACGACTTTGATTTCAATGTTTCGAGGCATTTCGGGATAACTTCCTTCTCGGTCTCCAATCGTCAGAGTTCGTGTCGACTCTGACCACTGAAGCGGAATGATTGAGTGCGCACCGTTTTCATAATCGTAGCTATCGCCCGCGTCCTGATACAGTTCGAACTTGCCGTCGGCTCCAGGGTAAATCCGCAGTTCGATGGGTCCTGCGGGCTGCGCGTCGGCGTACTCAATTTCAGGGCCGAGGGGAAGAATCGAACCCGCACGCACGAAGAGTGGAATGCGGTCCAGAGGCGCGTCGGCATCGATTTCGCGCCCTCCCTTCTGCGATGCTCCCGTCCAAAAGTCGTACCACGCCGGGGAATCGGGCAGATACAAAGTTCTGTGAGTAGCATCCGCCTGAAGCACCGGGCTAGCAAGGACGGCGGGCCCAAACATGAACTGATCACCCACATCGTGAGTCTTCGGATCGGTGCGCCAATCCATCACGAGGGGCCGCTGGATGGTGTAGTCCTCGTTGGTGACGCGCCATGCGAGGGAATAGATGTAGGGCATAAGGCGATATCGGAGCTTGTCATAGCTGATCAGGATCGGTTCAACTTTATCAAACGCCCAGAGTTCATTGTGCGGTCGGTGCCCATGGGTGCGGAAAATGGGGCAAAAGGTTCCGTACTCGAACCAGCGCGCGTACAGCTCCTGAAATTTCGGATCATCGAGAGGCTTGTCATGCGGTGGCCAGTAACCGCCGATGTCGGTCGTCCAATACGGATATCCGGAAAGGGCGAAGTTCAACCCGGCGGCCACCTGATGGCTCAAACCCCAATACGAGCCGAAGACGTCTCCTGACCACACCGTGGCCCCTACTCTCTGCTGACCGAGGAAGGCCGATCGTGTGAGCAGGAAGACCCGCTTCCTTTCGCTGGCAGCTCTCCAGTGCTGCTGGACACCGAGGGTGTGCATGAACGGAAATATATTCGTGTACTGCGCGCCGTTGCCGATGGCAATGCGCTTGTCACGCAGAATCGCGTCCCCCATGTGGGGCCAATATTCTTCGGGCTCGGCGCTGTCCAACCAAAATGCGTCCCAGCCTTGGGAAAAAAGCTTGCTGACCAGGCGATCCCAATAAAAGTCGCGCGCCTTGGGGTTGGTAGCGTCATACACGTGAGCATTCGGCACGTCAAAGTGCTGGGCGGTGAGTTCCCGGAAGTTTTCCGCCTTCATATCAAAAAGCCCCCACACCGAGATCATGGTGTGGACGTGTTCATCATGTAGTTGATTGAGCTCGGCGGGGACGTCGGGAAAGTTGGAATTGAAGACGGGGTCGCCTTCCGCCTTCCACCAAAACCAATCCTGGACGATGGCATCCAGGGGAATATGCTCTTCACGGTAACGATGCGCGATGCTCAGTACCTCATCCTGGGACACATAACGGTCCTTCGATTGAAAGAACCCATAAGCCCACTTCGGGAGCAGGGGCGCGTGTCCGGTGAGGTTTCGGTATGCATGGATGATCTGATCCATTTCCGGACCATAAATGAAATAGTAATCCACGGAATGGCCGGCGAGCGAACGCAGGTTGAGTTCAAGCGGGAAGCGATTATCGACCCAGGTCAGGGAGGCCGTGTTCCACATCAGCGCGTAGCCCTTGCTCGACAACAGCAATGGAATCGCGACGTCGGTGTTGTTCTGCGCGAGCTCGACGCTCGCACCTCGGTAATTGAACATGCCACTCTGGTGTTGTCCCAGCCCGTAGAAGCCCTCGTTGAAGTCGAGCGAGAACCTGTCCTCAACGTGAAATGTCTTCTCGCCGTTTAACTCGGCCGATTCGTAGGTGCGCGGTATCGACATTCGCTCGCTCAGAAGGCTCTCGCCTCCTGCGGTGCTGAACTGCACGTTCCCCCACTTCAGCGAGAGCTGGATCTTCAGGGTGTCGGTGGTAAGGATGGCCGCGCCGGCTGTCTGCGACACCTGGAACTTCGCGCCGGGACACGACTCTTTCGCATCCAGCAGCCAGGGCTGGCTCGGCTTGACGGTGTCCGGCGGCTCGGGCGTCGCAACAAAATGTATGACGGAGGAACGGCAGACCGAAATATGAAGACTTTCACTCCCCACCGTAGCAGTCATGCCGTCCGGAGCTGGCGCGTAGGTGACGGGAGGCAGTGGAGGCACTTCCCACAACTGACCTCTTGCCTCCACCGTATTCCAGAGGAAACAGCACATGCCCAGAAAGAGAGAAGTCCAGATCCTATGAAGTGACCAAGCAAGCCATGCATGTTTGTGAGAACTCAATGTTCGATACTCCTTCCGCTGGGTAATTTTGATGCCAGGACTGGTGGGGCGCAAGAGTTTGGCGTCCCATCTCGACAAAGGTACAGCAGCCTTCAATTCGTCTTCTTGGCCTCCAATTGGTTTGCCGCCAGATCAACTCAGCTTAACTGTTCATCGAGCGGCTTCTTGAAAGAGCCTTGGCGCGAAGTCCTTCAGATCACGACGCCACGTCTGCCACTCGTGCGCTGTGCCTGGCGATTCATAAAAAACGTGCCGAATGTTCGCCTCCACTAGCGATGTATGCAAGCTCTCGACCGGAATTTCCATTATCGACTTTCCCCCGTCCCAAAAGATACTCCTGGCCGGTGCCCAATGCAACGGTGAGTCGAGTTTGCAGTGCAAGGTGCCCTCGTGGGCCACGGAAGGTGCCATTGGTGCCTCTCGCGAGAACCCCCAAGGACGCAACCGCCCCTCTTTCGACCCGCGTTTGCGACACTTTGCCGCCCTCCTGCCTTTCTCATCGCTGAAATCCGATCCGGTCGTCAGTTCGCTTACCCGGCTGGCACCGGCAGAGCCTCAATCCGCCCTACCATGCTTCCAAACAGGTGCCGCGTAAGATGGCTCTCTGCCAACAGCAGCCAGTAGTAGTGAGCGTGCTTGAGCAATCGACCGCCGGTCTTTAAAAGTCGCTGCTGCAAGCTAGTCAACGACCACTTCTCGATCTTCTTCGGCAGTACTAACCGCCGCCACAGGTTTCCCAGGTTAAAGGCGATCACGCTCAGCCAAAGCCGCACCTCGTTAGATCGGAACCGGTGGCAGCTCAGCCGCGTTATCTTCACCGCCTGCTTACCTTCTTTGATCCATCGCTCCGGCGTGCCCCGTTTATTATAGAGCCGCACCACGGCGCGGCTCGGCAGGGTCAGGTTTGTCACAATGAATCCGACAGGAGGACATCAACCCAGAAACGCTTGGCATCCCCCTGTCTCGCACCGTGTCAGCGCCCTGAGCTCTTTTCCGGTTTCAATCAGGGCAGCAGCTACCTGCTTGATTATAGGGAAAAGAGTATGCTTTCCTATTGGGCTGCTAATGCGCGAGGGATTTAGTGACCGCAGCAAAGAAGGTGATCGTGGCGTCGAAGAGCGATTGGATCTGGCCAGGAAGCCGCGCTCGCTTGAGCCGTCGGGCGCTGCTGGCATTGTTCGGGGCATCTCTTGTCCCCCAGGCCCGAGGCCGCTCTTCTCTGCGGGCGCTTCAGACCGCTCCTCCGCCGATCCGGTTTTCACTGGGAAGGGTGCCCTTCCGCCTCGAGACTGACGAAACCCTCGCCACTCCCCACGCCCCCGCGACGATGGCCGGTGGGGTTGCCGTTTTCGATTACAACAAGGATGGCCGGCCGGACATCTTCTTCACTAACGGTGCGAATATCCAGACGCTGAAGAAGGATTCGCCGAAATACGCGAACCGGCTCTTTCGCAATGACGGGCATGGAGTTTTCACCGACGTTACGGAACGCGCGGGCCTGGCGGGCACAGGATACGATGACGGGGTCGCGGTCGGCGACTATGACAACGATGGATGTCCGGACCTCTTCGTGGCCGGCGTCCACGGGAACACACTCTACCACAACAACGGCGACGGAACCTTCACGGACGTGACCAAGAAGGCCGGCCTCGACCACTTCGTTGACCCCGAGTACGGCCCCCTCTGGGCCATCACTGCCGCCTGGGTAGACGTCAACAACGACGGGTTGCTCGACTTGTTCGTGCTCAACTACGTGCAATGGGATTGCAAGGCGGAACCGCTCTGCGGCTTCACCGACACCCATGATTACTGCGATCCGAGACTTTACAAGGGTCAGCCCAACCAGTTGTTTTTGAATCGCGGCGATGGAACGTTTCAGGATGTGTCTGCCGAGTGGGGCCTGCGCGCGCACGTGGGTAAGGGTATGGGCGTGGGCATGGCTGACTACGACCTGGATGGACGCCCCGACCTGTTCGTGACCAACGACATGTATTACAATTTCCTGTTTCACAACACCGGGCGGAAATTCGAGGAGGTGGCGCTTCAACAGGGCGTTGCCTTGGTCGAAGACGGACTCTTTATTTCAGGCATGGGGGTGGATTTTCGGGACTTCGATAACGATGGCTATCCGGATATCGTGACCGTGGCCTTGAACAATCAGACCTTCCCGATTTTTCGGAACATGAGCGGGCGCGGGTTTGAGGAGGTCACCTTCCCGACGGGGATGCGGGAGCTGAGCCGGTCGATGGGCGGATATGGCCCGGGCCTATTCGATTTTGACAACGACGGATGGAAGGACCTGTTCGTCACCCGCGGCCATGTCGAGGCGTTGCCCAAACCCGGCACGGAGGTGGAACAGTACAATACGGTTTTTAGGAACCTAGGCGCGAATAGACGCTGGCAGGTCCTGACCGAGGAAGCGGGGCTGAACGCCTCGCCCCCGGCGCGGCACCGAGGATGTGCCTTCGGCGACTTGGATGGCGACGGACGAGTCGACGTTGTAGTAACAGCACTGGGAAGGGAGGCCGAGGTCTGGATGAATCGCACCGAAGGCGCTGGACACTGGCTGGACATTGCGCTGGAGGGAACGAAGAGCAATCGCGACGGCATCGGGGCGGTGGTCAAAGTGGTGACGAAGGGCGGCGCGCAATACAATCACATGACCACTAGCGTGGGCTACGCCTCGTCCAGCCACGGGCCGGTGCATTTCGGGCTGGGAGCCGAGCCCACGGCTGAGCTGGTCGAGATTCGCTGGCCGTCGGGCATTGTGCAAAGGCTGCGCAACGTGGCGGGCGACCGCGTGCTCAGCGTAAAGGAATTTCCGGGGTGATAATGTGCGACTTGGACTCGCGCTGCTGCTCTTTCTCGGTGAGCCGGTCGACGATCTTCTTTTCACGCGCCCCATCTTCCGGCCGGTTTAGCCGGTAATAGAGGGCGGCGAGCTCGACGTGCGGGGCCAGCCAGTCCGGGTCGTCCCGCACGACTCTCTCAAGGTCTTTGACTGCAGCCTCCATCTGTCCTCGGGCGCGCTCGACCCGCGCCAGCTCGTGGCGGGGCAACACAGAGGTGGGGTCGATTTCGAGCGCGCGGTTGAGATGCACCCTGGCCTCGTCCAACTTTCGTTGGCGGTACAAAACAGAGCCGAGGCGCAGTTGCGCCTGAAAATCATTGGGGTTGGCCGCGAGCGCCTTTTGAAACGCGGCCGTCGCGCCCTCGTCATCTCCGCCAAACTCGAGGACCATGCCGCTCACTGTGTAAAGACCGGGCAAATTCGGGTTGAGGCGCATTGCCTCATTAACGTTGCGGCGTGCCTCCTCGAAGCGTTGGAGTTTCAGATGCGTTTCCGCGGCCAGCATGTAGGCCTCGGCGCTGTGCCTCTGCTGCGCGACCTTCTCGACTCGTTCGAGACCTTCCTGTGTGCGGCCGACGCGAATCAGCGCAGATCCAAGCAACCACGCCAGAGCGGAATCGTCGGGGTGGGCTCCCTCGAGCGGGGTTACAAGGGAGATAATCTCAGCGTACCGGCCCAAGCGAACGTAGCAATCGCCCAGCAGCGTGGCGATCCGAACGTTGCTGGGCTCATGTTCGTGCAGAAAGCTGAACTCGTTGGCTGCCGTGGAGAAGTCGCCCTTCTTGTAGTAGGCTAGCGACAGGTTGAGGCGGAGGTCGGGATTATCAGGGGCCTGTTTCAGCGCCGCGCGATACTGTGCGATGGCTTCGTCAAAGCGGCCAAGGGAAACGAGCGCGATGGCCAGGTTGGCCCGCGCCGCTATCATGTCGGGGCGGAGCCGGATGAGTTCCTGATACCGGCGGACGGCAAGCGATGTGTCACCGTGCTGCTGGGCCTCGAACGCCTCCTGGAAGAGCTGCTGCGGGTCCGGCGCTTGCAGGGGGGAGGCAGAGGGGGGGGCTAGAGCACAGAGCGCTCCTAGAAGAGTTACCCCGGCAATGGAAACCCGCCATGATGAGAAAAAAGAAGCAGGCTGGCCGCCAGCGGTCTTCCTGCTGCGGAACTGGGAGCGCGAAGGGGCTTCCACCTGCCATCCAATTCGTGACATAGCAGGCCCTAGTTTACACCCGAAACCTGCCTAGGGCCTACCTCCTCTGAAGCGCCGGTTTGTGCAACGTTGTTACTTTGCGAAGGTTTCTTCTCCGTGTTCTCTGTGTTTTGGCCCTTAAAGCCACAAAGGAGATGGAGATTTGTATATCCTGCCACTTCAGTTACTTAGGGAATTGACGTTATTACGATCTGTCCAGTCTGCGGATTGAGTTCTTTTGTGACCAATGCGTAATCCTTGGCCGGTTGGCAGTAGGACGTAGTCATATCGACCGACCAGTCATTCCGCGAAGGATTCTTCTTGTCGCGGGGGACCATGGTATCAGGGGTGGGCCCTCGTTGTTATGCTGCGGATTCTGTGGCTACTGAGGACTTGAGAGTTGGTGGCACCGAGCTCCCCCGACGGCTGGCGGAGAGGCTCGCAGGTGGGGCAGTTGACTCACGCACCCGCACTTCCGCCTTTAGGACTAAGCGATTTCGCTCCCCACTCTC